>Ga0265797_10007176_pt1 | contig 15382 bp, 17 predicted proteins | sample P2T30metagenome_FD_192433 | JGI IMG/M metagenome (GOLD analysis project Ga0265797, IMG submission 192433) | Plant litter microbial communities from East Loma Ridge, Irvine, California - P2 T30 | ecosystem: Environmental > Terrestrial > Plant litter > Unclassified | place: USA: California... | reverse complement strand
TGCCTTCGAATTCCACCCCGATGGCGAAGCCGCCTTCGGGAAGTGTGTCGCAGTGCACCACCCGGGCGCGAAGCATCATCCCGAGGGCCTGCGGTGGGAACGCAATCTTGAGGTCCAGCCGGGTGCCCGGCGGGAAGCGTGTGGGGTGCTGGAAATCCAGCCCCGCTTCGGAAATCACCACAGCCTGTGGCTCGCTGAGGGCACCCATCAACATCTGCGCCACCACTTGGCTGAGCAGGTCGATGCGCTTGTTCTGCGCCTTGAGAAAACCGTTCAAGGCCCGATTGGTTTCGCCCAGCTGGCGCAGCAAGTGCTGGGATTCGAACTCGCTCAGGTGCAGTTCGCTGAGTAGGCTGAACAGCGGTGACTCCTCGGGCGAGGCGTCAGCCGCGTCGTCCAGGGGGGTTATTTCAAGTGCGATGCGGTCCTCGATACGGTAGTATTCGCGGCGCTCTGCTTCATCTGGTGTCGGCATGGCGAACCCAAGTTGGCGGTTGTGGTCCGAGTGTACGGCCGCCGAAGCGGCCTCGCCACACGGATGTTCCTTTCACTCCGAACAAGCACTTACATGTTCAGACCTCTTTTTGCCTTCATCGGCGCGCGCTACACCCGCGCCAGGCGTCGGAATCACTTCGTTTCATTCATTTCACTTACCTCCATGACCGGTCTCGCCCTCGGCGTGATCGTAATGATTGTGGTGTTGTCCGTCATGAACGGTTTCGACCGGGAAATGCGCAACCGCGTGCTGGGCATGGTGCCCCACGCAACCATCGAGGCGGGCCAGCCGATCAGCGACTGGCAGGCACTGGCGGCGAAAGCCGGTACCTACCCCGGCGTGGCGGCGGTGGCCCCGTTCACCCAGTTGCAGGGGCTGCTCACCAACAATGGCCAGGTGCAGAAGGTGTTGCTCAACGGCATTGACCCCGCGCAGGAGTCGAGGGTTTCGATCATCGACGCCTTTTTGCGCGAGGGGAAACTCAGCGACCTGTCCAGTGGCAGCTTCGGCCTGATGATCGGCGACAAGGCCGCGGCCAAGCTGGGGGTGAAGGTGGGCGACAAGGTCACCTTCGTGGCCCCTGAAGTCACCGTGACCCCGGCCGGTATGTTCCCACGCATGAAGCGTTTCACCGTCACTGGCATCTTCCATGTGGGCGCCGGGGAAATCGACGGCTACCTGGGGCTGGCCAACCTGGAAGACCTCGGCCGATTGCACCGCTGGAAGCCCGGGCAAGTGCAGGGCCTGCGGCTGAAGTTCGACGACCTGTTCCAGGCGCCGCGCGGCGCCTATCAACTGGCCCAGCAGCTGGGTGATGACTATTACACCCGGGACTGGACCCGCACCCACGGCAACCTCTACCAGGCCATTCGCATGGAAAAGAACATGATCGGCCTGTTGCTGCTACTGATCGTGGCGGTGGCGGCGTTCAACATCATTTCCACGCTGGTGATGGTGGTGAACGACAAGCGCGGCGACATCGCGATCCTGCGCACCCTGGGCATGACGCCGCGGCAGGTGATGGGCGTGTTCATGGTGCAGGGTACGATTATCGGGGTGATCGGTACGCTGGTCGGCGGCGCCCTCGGCATCCTCGGCGCGCTCAACGTGAGCAGCGCAATCGCCGGGCTCGAAGGGTTGATCGGGCATAAATTCCTCAACCCGGACGTCTACTTCATCGATTACATTCCGTCGCAGCTGATGGCCGAGGACGTGTTCCTGGTGTGTGGCGCGGCGCTGGCCTTGAGTTTCCTTGCCACGTTGTACCCGGCCTGGCGCGCGGCGCGCACCCAGCCCGCGGAGGCGCTACGTTATGAGTGAGTTGGGCATGAGCGAAAAAGCCGTACTGAGCTGCCGCAACCTGGGCAAGGCCTACGAGGAAGGCCCGGAATCGGTGGTGGTGTTGTCGAACCTTGAGCTGGAGCTGCACGCCGGCGAGCGCGTGGCTATCGTGGGTACCTCCGGCTCCGGGAAAAGCACGTTGCTCAACCTGTTGGGCGGCCTGGATACACCCAGCGAGGGCAGCGTGTGGCTGGCCGGTGAGCAGCTGTCGGCGCTGAACGAGCGCGACCGGGGCTTGCTGCGCAACCGCGCGCTGGGCTTCGTGTACCAGTTTCACCACTTGCTGGCCGAATTCACCGCGCTGGAAAACGTATGCATGCCGTTGCTGATCGGCCGCACCCCCATCCCTGAAGCCCGGCGGCGAGCGACCGCGCTGCTGGAGCGGGTGGGCTTGGGGCATCGCCTGGCGCACAAGCCGGCCGAGCTGTCCGGCGGTGAGCGTCAGCGCGTCGCTATCGCACGCGCGCTGGTCAATGAGCCCGGGCTGGTGATGCTCGACGAGCCTACTGGTAACCTCGATCAGCATACGGCCCAGGGCATTCAGGACCTGATGCTGGAGCTCAGCCGTTCGCTGCGCACCGCCTTCCTGGTGGTGACCCACGATCCGGTGCTGGCGCGGCAGATGGATCGCGTGCTCAAGCTGGACGAAGGCCGCCTGGTGCCTCTTTGATTCCCGGAGGCACTCGCTGCCTCCTGCCTCTTCTTTACGGTGCCGCGCATGTTCAGACCCTTGCCTCTTTTTATCGGCGCTCGCTATACCCGGGCCAAGCGCCGCAACCACTTCATTTCCTTCATTTCCATGACGTCCATGATCGGTCTCGCCCTGGGCGTGCTGGCGATGATCGTGGTGTTGTCAGTAATGAACGGCTTTCAGCGGGAAATGAGCGCCCGAATCCTCGGGATGGTGCCCCACGCGGCCGTAGTGGGGGATACCCCGCTGAACGACTGGCGCCCGGTGGCCGAAGCCGCGCTGAGGAACCCGGAAGTGCTGGCCGCCGCGCCGTTTACCGAGCTCGATGGCATGCTGTCCTATAAAGGCGCGATGCAGCCCATCCAGCTCAGCGGGGTGGACCCGGCCGAGGAGGCCAAGGTGTCTATCGTGGCCAGCCACATTACCCAGGGCAGCCTGCAGCAGCTGGTGCCGGGTGAGTTCGGTGTGGTCATCGGCGACATTACCGCCCGGCGGTTCCGCCTGGGCGTAGGTGACAAGATCACGCTGATCGTGCCCGAAGTGAGCAGTGCGCCCGGGGGTATTACGCCGCGCATGCAGCGCCTGAACGTGGTGGGCATATTCCGTGTGGGCGCAGAAATCGACGGCTCGCTCGCCTTGATGCACATGGCGGACGCCGCTGAAGTGCAGAAGTGGCAGCCGGGCCAGGTGCAAAGCGTGCGCTTGAAGGTGCGTGACCTCTGGGCGGCCCCGCAAGTGGCCGAAAGCATCGTTGCCAGCCTGGGGCAGGGCTATCATCCTGATGACTGGACCCACACCCAGGGCAGCCTGTTCAGTGCCATGAAGATGGAAAAAACCATGATTGGCCTGCTGTTGCTGATGATCGTGGCGGTGGCTGCGTTCAATATCATCGCCACGCTGGTGATGGTGGTGAACGAGAAGGGTGCCGACATCGCCATCCTACGCACCATCGGCGCCACGCCGCGTCAGGTGATGGCTACGTTCATGGTGCAGGGCAGCATCATCGGCGTAGTGGGTACCTTGGTCGGCAGCGTGCTGGGCATTGTGGTGGCGCTGAACGTGAGCCAGATCGTTGGCTGGCTGGAACGCGTTACCGGCCAGCATATCTTCACCTCGGACGTGTACTTCATCAGCAACCTGCCCTCGCAGTTGCAATGGCAGGACGTAATGCTGGTCAGCGGCGCCGGCCTGGTGCTGAGTTTTCTCGCCACGTTGTACCCGGCCTGGCGCGCCTCGCAGATCGAGCCGGCGTACGCGCTTCGGTATGAGTGATCTGGCAAAGAAGTGGACAGGGTATTTCACGAGCTAGCGCCGGATGGCCGGCCCCGCCGCTTCCCGCAGGCTGCACCGCCCCCCGTGGGAGCAAGCGAAGCCGAAGGCGGAGCTCGCGAACAAGGGCGAACACCGTCATTCCCCGCGAATGTACTGCTCCAGCTGCTGAATCAAGTCGGCCTGCTCGGCGATCGCTTCCTTCACCAGGTCGCCGATCGACAACAGGCCCACCAGGTGGCCGTCTTCCACCACGGGCAGGTGGCGCAGATGGCTATCGGTCATGGTGTTCATGCACGTCTCGATGTTTTCCCCCGGGCCTACCGTGATCACCGGCGCGCTCATGATCGCGCGCACAGGCGTGCCCACAGAAGAGCGGCCAGCCAGGATCATCTTGCGGGCGTAGTCTCGCTCGCTGACTACCCCTACCACGGCCCCGTTCTCTACCACCGGCAGCGCACCCACGTTTTTCTCCGCCATCAGTTTCAGGGCATCGAGCACCATCTGCTCCGGGCTGATGGTGAACACCTCCTGGTGCGGCTTGAGCTTCATCAGCTGGGCTACGGTTTTCATGGCTGGCCTCGGTGTTATTGGAAAAAGGAAGGTCGCGCATCGCCCAGCTAGCATCGTTCACGCATCGCCATCCCACAAGCGCGTGCCCATTGAAAATACTGATCGGTGACCGCGGCGCACCGGGTGCAGGGAGGGGCGCCCAACCGGTAGAATGGCGGCCTGTTTCGTTTCAAGGTTCTTGATGATGCACCCCGCCGCCGAAGATTCGCCCCTGGGCAAAGCCAGCCAATACGTCTCCACTTACACGCCGGAACTGCTGTTTCCCATTCCGCGCGCGGCAAAGTGGGCAGAGCTCGGCCTTACTGCCAGCACGCTGCCTTACGTAGGCGTGGATTACTGGAATTGCTACGAGTTGTCCTGGTTGCTGCCTTCGGGCAAGCCGGTGGTGGCGATCGGGGAATTCTCGATTCCGGCGGATTCGCCGAACATCATCGAGAGCAAGTCGTTCAAGCTGTACCTCAATTCCATGAACCAGACGGTGTTCGAGTCCGGTGACGCGCTGCGGGCATGCCTGGAGAAGGATCTGTCCGCGGCAGCGGGCAAGCCCGTTGGTGTGCGGATCCAGCGGCTCGCGGATGTGGAAGGGCAGGGGATCGTTGCGCTACCGGGTGTGTGCGTGGACGACCTGGACATTTCGCCCAGCGATTACAGCCATCCGCGCCCCGAGCTGTTGCGCTGTGACGCTTCGCGCATTGTCGAGGAAAGCCTGCACAGCCACTTGCTCAAATCCAATTGCCCGGTCACCAGCCAGCCAGACTGGGGCAGCCTGGCCGTGAGCTACACCGGCCCGGCACTGGACCATGCGAGCTTCCTCGCCTACCTGGTGAGCTTCCGCGAGCATTCCGACTTCCATGAGCAGTGCGTGGAGCGGGTGTTCATGGACCTGCAACGGTTGCTCAACCCCGAGCGCCTTACCGTGTTCGCGCGGTATGTGCGCCGCGGCGGGCTGGACATCAACCCCTATCGCAGCACACACCTCCAGCACTTCGACAATGCGCGGCTGGCACGGCAGTAACGCTGGCGCTCAGATGCCGATATTGCCCAGCGTTTGCACGATATTGCGTAGCGTGCCAGCGAGCCCCGGGTGCTTCACCTCGAAGCGCTCGGCGGCGTAGTTCACGTTATCCACCAGGCTGTCGGCATGGGTGGCGTTTTCCAGCTCTACCCGGGCCTGCAGTTGTTGCATCAGCTCATTGAGCTCCGCGCGCTCTTCTGGCGTGGCGGGTGGGTTGCGTTCAAGTTCATCACGCAAGGCATCCAGTTGGGCTTGCAGTTCGAGGGCTGGCATAGGGTTCTCCTTTGAAGTCAGCACAGCATTGACCGCCCCGGGCCGCTAAAAAATCCCTAACGGTGTCACAAGCTTAGGTCAGCCTGCGTTGAAGCGCCGTAAGCGAACGCCTGCGCAAGCTCGCGCCCAGCGCTTATACTGGGAGCGTTTTGACGCGGGCAGGCGCCAGTTGCGTTGCTCTCATTCATGAGGAATAGATTATGCGTTGCAAGGGTGTCGCCTTGTTCACTCGTTTAGCGGGTACCTGCCTCGCCGCGGGCCTGGCCCTGTCGCCGGCATTGAGCCAGGCTGCCGAGGAAGATCCATGGGAAGGCGTGAATCGCGCGGTGTTCCGCTTCAACGATACGCTCGATACCTACACGCTCAAGCCGATCGCGAAGGCCTACGACGCGGTCACACCGCAGTTCCTGGAAGATGGCATCCACAATATGTTCAATAATGTGGGCGATGTCACAAATCTGGTAAACAATGTGCTGCAGGCCAAACCGGCCGCGGCCGGTAAAGATACAGCGCGGCTGATCTTCAACACCACCTTCGGTGTATTGGGCTTCTTCGATGTGGGTACCCACATGGGCCTGCAGCGCAGCGACGAAGATTTCGGCCAGACGCTTGGCTATTGGGGCGTCTCCAGCGGCCCGTACGTGATGTTGCCGTTCTTTGGCCCCAGCACCGTGCGCGACGCGTTCGGCAAGTACCCGGACACCTACACGCGGCCGTACCGCTACGTGCACCACGTGCCTACCCGCAATACCATCCTGGGGGCAGACATCATCGATACCCGCGCCAGCCTGCTCTCGGCGGAAAAGCTGATCAACGGCGACAAGTACCTGTTCCTGCGCAATGCTTATTTGCAGAACCGGGAGTTCAAGGTCAAGGATGGGCAGGTCGAAGACGACTTCTGATCGTTCGAGCGCTCACAAGCGAAGGGGCCATTGCGGCCCCTTCGTTCTTTCAGTGGCGGATCACGCTCAGGCCAAGCAGGCGGAAGCCGTCGGCAAGCTCCTCGACCCTCACCACTTCGGTCATGGCGTTGTAATCGGTCAGTTCCTGGGAATGGGAAGGCAGATGCACCTGCACCTTCTCCCCGGCCTGCCAATCGCATTTGGCGCGAAGCTGTATGCCATTGCCTGAAAGGTCATGACAGATGGCCTGGATTTTCTCCCCGCGCGCGGTGGCGGTGACCTCTGCATCGACGGTCATGCGAATGAAATCCCGTTTCTCGCTGTACTGCTGGTCCAGCTGGCCCATGTTCTCTTCCTTTGATGGGTACTAAAAACTTTCACGGTTTTATAACGCTGCGTCAATTACGGTGTAAAGGGGCCTTGCGACCATCGGTGCCCGCTTGAAACGCCTGGCGGATGGGAGTACCGTCTGCGCCTTACAGGGCAACTCCAATATTTGCCGTGCAGGCTTTATTGTCCTACACCGTACAGGAGGGGCCAGAAAAGAAACCAGCGATGCCGTTCTGCCCCGGCCGAGCCTCCCTGATGCCAACCCATTTCTGGCGCCGTTTGCCCACATGCAAAACTCCAGTGCAACGCTGCTCATAATCGACGATGACGACGTAGTGCGGGCCAGCCTGGCCGCCTACCTGGAAGACAGCGGCTTCTACGTGCTGCAGGCAAGCAACGGCTTGCGAGGCCTCGAGGTGTTCGAGGAAGCGCGCCCGGACCTCGTGATCTGCGACTTGCGCATGCCCCAGCTCGGCGGCCTCGACATCATTCGTCAGATAAGCGAGCGTGGTGCTGGCGTACCGGTGATCGTGGTTTCCGGCGCGGGTGTGATGAGCGATGCGGTGGAAGCGCTGCGCCTGGGCGCCGCGGACTACCTGATCAAGCCGCTGGAAGATCTCGCCGTTCTGGAGCATTCGGTGCACCGCGCGCTGGATCGTTCCCGCCTGATGCGGGAGAACCAGCGCTACCGCGAGAAGCTCGAAACGGCGAATCGGGAGCTCGAGGCCAGCCTGCATTTGTTGCAGGAGGACCAGAACGCCGGGCGTCAGGTGCAAATGAACATGCTTCCGGTGAACCCTTGGGTTACCGGGGCGTTTCGGTTCGAGCACCAGATCATCCCGTCGTTGTACCTCTCCGGAGACTTCGTCGATTGCTTCCGCGTGGACGATCGCAGGGTGGCCTTCTACCTGGCGGACGTATCCGGGCACGGCGCTTCGTCGGCATTTGTGACCGTGCTCTTGAAATTCATGACCACGCGCCTGATGTTCGAATCCAGGCGCAATGGATTAATGCCAGAATTCAGGCCTTCCGATGTGCTGTCGCACATCAACAAGGGTTTGATCAATTGCAAGCTCGGCAAGCACGTGACCATGGTAGGTGGCGTGATCAACGAAGAAACTGGGCGATTGACGTACAGCATTGGGGGCCATTTGCCCCTTCCGGTGTTCTTTACCGGTGATCAGGCGCATTATCTTGAAGGGCGTGGCTTACCGGTTGGCTTGTTCAACGAGGCAAGCTACAGCAACCACGTGATAGAGCTGCCGGAGCGTTTCAGCCTCGCCCTGTTCTCTGATGGCATTCTGGACCTTTTGCCAGGGGAAACGCTCAAAGACAAAGAGGCCGCCTTGCCGGAAATCGTCAAGGCCGCGGGCGGGAGCCTGGATGGCTTGCGCCAGAAGTTCGGATTGGCCACCCTTGGAGAGATGCCGGACGACATCGCCATGTTGGTGCTTAGCAGGAATTTTGAATGAGTACCGGTAGAATCCAGTTCGCCGAACAGAATGGCACCTTTGTCCTCAAGTTCGTTGGGGAAGTGCGCCTCACTCTGTGTTCCGCCCTGGATGCAACCATTGAACGGATTTTCTCCGCTCTGGACTTTTCGGCGATCGTCATCGACCTCACCGAAACCCGAAGCATAGACAGCACCACGCTGGGCCTGCTGGCCAAGCTGTCCATATTGTCGCGGCAGAAGGTCGGGCTGCTGCCCACCGTGGTAACCACGCACGAGGATATCACCCGGTTGTTGGCCTCGATGGGCTTCGACCAAGTGTTCAATATCGTGGATCGGCCCATTCCGTGCCCGGAATGCCTGACAGATCTGCCTTCCCAGGACCAGTCCGAGGACGTGGTGCGCTCCAAGGTGCTTGAGGCCCATAAAATCCTCATGGGCCTCAATGACTCCAATCGCGAAGCGTTCCACGACCTGGTCAACGCCCTTGAGCGCAGCTAGGCCCTAGCGCTGTTTCCCCTAACGGCGGGGCGGCAGCCCGGGAACGGCGAACGCTCCATTCCCGGTTAACCCAAAACCTACAGGCTTATCAGCCTTTGTATTCGCTGATCAGCTTCTCGAGCTTTTCCTGATCCCGCGCGAACTGCCGAATGCCTTCGGCGAGCTTCTCCGTGGCCATGGCGTCTTCATTGGACAGCCAGCGGAAGGTCGGCTCGTCGATCTTAAGCTTGGCTTCGCCGCCGGTACCTGGCTTGAGCTTGCGCTCCAGGCTGCCTTCGTCTTGCAGCAGCTTGTCCAGCAGGTCGGGGCTGATGGTGAGGCGATCGCAGCCGGCCAGTTGTTCGATCTGGCTGGTGTTACGGAAGCTTGCGCCCATGACCACGGTTTTGTAGTCGTTGGCCTTGTAGTAGTTGTAGATGCGAGTCACCGACTGCACGCCCGGGTCTTCGGCACCGGTGTAGTCAGTATTGTTGGCCTTCTTGTACCAGTCGTAGATACGGCCCACGAAGGGCGAGATCAGGAACACACCGGCGTCGGCGCAGGCAGCGGCCTGGGCGAAGGAGAAGAGCAGGGTGAGGTTGCACTGGATGCCTTCCTTTTCCAACTGCTCGGCGGCGCGAATGCCTTCCCAGGTGGAAGCCAGCTTGATCAGTACGCGGTCCTTGCTCACGCCGGCCTTGTCATACAGCTCGATCAGGTGGCGAGCCTTGTTCAGCATGGCTTGGGTATCGAAGGACAGGCGCGCGTCCACCTCGGTAGAGATACGGCCGTCAATGAATTTGAGAATCTCCCCACCCACCGCGACCGACAGCGCATCGGCAGCCACGCCTACGTCGCCGTTGGAGGCACTGATGGTTTGTTTCAGTACTTCAGCGTAGCCAGGCAGGCTGGCGGCTTTGAGCAGAAGAGACGGGTTGGTGGTCGCATCTTGCGGTTTAAGGCGCTTGATGGCGTCCAGGTCGCCGGTATCAGCCACGATGGTGGTGAATTGTTTCAGTTGTTCCAGCTTGGAAGTCATGAGCGTTCTCTGTCCTGTACGGTTTGACGACATTACTCCAGCGGCGGCGGGGCCTCAACGGCCCTGCCGCCAACAGAATACGACCTTCGAGTGCGTGGGCGCCGCGGGGTTCCGGCTCAGCGACCTTCGAGCAAGCTGGCGGCCTGATCCAGCAGTGCGAGAGGGGCTTTGGACTTGTGAATGTCCACGGAAAGCAACTGGCGGAAGCGCCTCGCGCCGGGGAAGCCTTGACCAAGCCCGAGCATGTGCCGGGTGACGTGGTGCATGGCGCCGCCAGCGGCGATATGGGCTGCGATATAGGGGCGCATCCGTGCCAGTGCCTCGCTGCGGCTGATCGCGGGCACGGTGGCACCGAACAGGCGCCTATCCACGTCGGCAAGCAGGTAGGGGTTATGATACGCCTCCCGCCCCAGCATCACCCCATCGAATGTTTGCAGGTGCGTCATGCAGTCATCAAGGGTCTTGATGCCGCCATTGAGCACGATTTCCAGTGCCGGAAAATCAGCTTTCAGCCGGGCGACCACGTCATAGCGCAGCGGCGGCACTTCGCGGTTTTCCTTCGGCGACAAGCCTTCTAGGATGGCAATGCGCGCATGTACGGTGAAGCTGGTGCAGCCGGTTTCCGCGACCTGCCCCACGAAGTCACACAGCTGCTCGTAGCTGTCCCGCCCGTTGATCCCGATGCGATGCTTTACCGTCACCGGGATACTTACCGCATCCTGCATCGCCTTGATGCATTCAGCTACCAGGGCCGGGTGAGCCATCAGGCAAGCGCCGATCATGTTGTTCTGCACCCGATCACTGGGGCAACCCACGTTCAGGTTTACCTCGTCGTAGCCGGCCGCCTCGGCCATCCGCGCACAGGCGGCAAGGTCTGCCGGCACGCTGCCGCCCAGCTGCAGCGCCAGCGGGTATTCCGCAGCGTCATGCTGAAGGAAACGCGCCGCGTCACCGTTGAGCAAGGCGCCGGTGGTGACCATTTCCGTGTACAGCAGGGCGTGGCGGGAGAGCTGACGGAGGAAGTAACGACAGTGGCGATCTGTCCAATCCATCATGGGTGCAACGCTGAACCGGCGAGACAGCGCAGGCCGCGTGGTTGCTGGGGTTGAGGCGGGTTTGGTGGTCATTCTGAAATGTCTGGTAAGGGCTTGTTTGTACCAATGATCGGTGGTTTTGAGGGTTCACTGGTACGGCGTAACAGTCCAAACCTCTCATGTACCAGTGGTCCATGGCATCAATCAGGAAACGAAAACGTAGCGACGGAACGTATGGGTATACGGCCCAAATTCGGCTGTTCCGGGATGGGGTGCAAGTCTATCAGGAAAGCAAGACCTTCGATCGGCTGGAGGCGGCGAAGGGCTGGGGCAGCGCCGGTAAACGGAGCTCGCCGAACCAGGTGCGCTGTGCCGCAACCACCTGCTTGAGCTCTGCAGGCTCCCGCTCGACCCGGGGCAAATGTGGCGCCCTGACGGACCGAGACTTGAGCTCAACGAACCTGCCGGAAAGGCTTTTGGTGGCGTGTCGCTCAACCGCGGCGTCCGGGTTCGATCGCGCGTGTCCGCCACCCGTTTCAAGGCCACGGTGCAGAGGGTGGCCCGCACCAGCAATACCAGAGTGTGCCCTTAACGCGGATTCGGCTGATCATCCAGTTCGGCGTTATCCGGGTCCATATCCGGAACGCCCTCTTCATAGGGAGTGGGGGAGATATCTCGAGGCGCCTCTTGCTCATTGTGCGGCAGATCGTCGATACCCGGTTCATCGCTTGGGTTGAGGTTTGTCCGCCCCGGGCTGAGCGGTGGAGTCATTTTCGGCGGGAGGTCGTGTTCAGCGGCTGCGTTCACGTCAGAGCGTTCGGTCATGTTTGCCTCTACAGAAGAGCACCGGTACATGAGTTCCGGCGCCGGAAACGGATACAGAACAAGGTAGACGGCGTCGTCGCTCAGGCAATAGTTCACAACGCGCGGAACCGTCATAAGAATGGATGCTCGGTCGCGGCGTATCGTTCAGTCTGCAACGCTGTGCAAGGCTTGGTCGCTGAGCGTGCCGCACAAGCTTTCCTTGGATGCTGCCCTATTACTTCGCCCCCCCAACCACCCGCCCCGTACTCCCCCGCACCACCACTTCAGTTTCCAGGCAAATCATGCGAGCCGAGGAGCGCCCCTCAATCTGTGCGATCAACGTGTCCGCGCTGAGGTGCCCAATGGTTTCGATGGGCACGCTCACGGAAGTCAGCGGCGGGGTGGCCACGGCAGCGAAATCAATGTTGTCGAAACCGGTGACGGACAGCTGTTCCGGGATTGCGATGCCCAGGCGGCGGGCTTCGTCGCATGCGCCCAGGCTGAGCAGGTCGGTGGTGCACACCAGCGCGGTAGGGCAGGGGTGCAGCGCCAGCGCCTGGCGTAAACCGGCACGGCCACCGTCCAGGGTGAACGGCTGTTCGATGACATGGGACTCCGGCAGGCCAAGCCCAGCGGCGTGCAACGCGTTGCGAACCCCTTGAACACGCCAGCGCGCGCGCTCGTTATGGGTGCGCGTACCCGTGAGCACCGCCAGGTGCTGGTGCCCAAGCCCGAGCAGGTGTTGGGCAACCTGCACACCGCCTTGCTCGTTGCTAAACCCCACGCAGTAGTGGTCCGCCGCATCATCCACCGACCACATCAGCACATAGGGCCGCTGGGCCAGGCGCAACGCTTCAAACACCGCCGGGTCATGGTCGGTGCCTACCAGCAGCACGCCTTCGACGCCCCGGTCGATGAAGTTTCGTACGCTCACCAGCTCACGGTGCCGGTCGTACTCATGCGAAGCGATCAGCAGCTGATAGTCCTGGCTGTTCAGGCGCTGCTGCAGCGCCTGAATCGAATCGGCATAAATCGGGTTGTTGAGGGTGGGGAATATCGCCGCCACGCTGAAGGTTCGCCGCAGCGCGAGCGCCCGCGCCGCGCCATCTCGCACATAGCCCAGGGCTTGCACCGCTGCTTCGACTTTTGCAAGTGTGGCCGGCTTGACCAAAGAGGGCGAAGAGATGGCCCGTGAAGCGCTGCCCAGCGATACGCCGGCCAGTTTCGCTACATCGCGCAGCTTGGGTTTTTCGATTTTCAGCATGACATCCATCGCGCAGTGGCTTGACACGAGTGTACCACCGGCGTAGATATGAACCGGTTCAAAAAGTAGTCTTGGTCAGAATAAATCCAATAAACGACACCGGAAACAGATCCCAAAGCCCTTCGACGGGCGATGTAATACCTGGGATTTGAACCGGTTCAAGTGCGCTGACTGGCGTGCTGTAACCAGGAGACATCTGCAATGAATACCTTCCCTTGGGCCAGGCTCGGCCTCGCTGCCCTCTGCATCACCGCCTCTGTTTCCGCGATCGCCGACGTGCGCATCGGCGCGCTGTTCCCGCTCAGTGGCGGCCTTGCATTGCTGGGCGATGAAAGTTACCGAGGCGTGGAAATCGCCATCGCCGAGCGCAATGCCGCGGGCGGGCTTAAGGGCGAGCAGATCAGCCTGGTGAAAGCGGACGCCGTGGATGCCGGCCAGGCGGTAGGCGCCGCTCGGCAGCTCACATCCGGGCAGAACGTAACGGCGGTGTTCGGCAGCTATTCCTCGGCGCTGTCGTTCGCCGCGACACAAGTGACCGAAGTGGCGGGCGTGCCGTACTTCGAATTGGGCGCGGTGTCGGACGACATCACCGACCGCGGCCTTCAATACGTTTTCCGTAGCAACCCCACCGCCAAGAGCTTCGCCAAGGGCACCATCACGGCGGTCACTGATCTGGTGGCGCCGAAGCTGGGGGTAGACCCCAAATCCTTGAAAATTGCGATCATTCATGAGGATGCGTTGTACGGCACCACGGTGGCCAAGTTCCAGAAGCAGTTCGCAGCGGAGAAAGGCCTGACGATTGTCGAAACCCTGCCGTACTCGGCCAAGGCCGTCGACCTGTCCTCGTTGATCCTTCGCTTGAAGGGCGCCAACGCCGACATCGTGTTGCAAACGTCTTACCAGAACGACACCGTGCTGTATTTCCGCCAGGCGAGGGAGGCCGGCTTCATGCCCAAGGCGGTGATCGGGGCGGGGGGTGGTTATTCCATGCAAGACACCGCCAAGGCCGTGGGCGCTCCGAACATCGAAGGGGTGCTGGACGTGGACTTCCCGCAGTTTCAGACCAACGAGGCCGGCGCGCCGGGCATCGCGGCGTTCGCCGAGGCTTACCGCAAACGCTACGGCAGCGAGCCGCGCTCCGGCCATAGCTTGATCAACTACGTGGGCGCCAAGATCTTCCTCGATGCCATGGAAAGCGCGAAATCCCTGGAGGCAGACGACATCCGCGCCGCGGTGGCCACGGTCGACATCCCGCTGGGGCAAACCGCCGCCGGCATCGGTGCCAAATTCGGCGCCAATGGCCAGAACGAGCGCGCCGAAACAACCGTGATGCAGTGGCAGGGCGGCGTGCTCAAAACCGTGTACCCGCAATCGGCCGCCGTGTCCGAAGCGCGCCTGGCCAGCCAACCCTGACTGACATTTACCCGCCCGGAACAGCCATAGGCCTGTTCCGTGGCGTCGTTCGCTCGCGGGAAGGGGATGAACATGGAGATTTTCTTGCAGTTGCTGCTCAACGGCGTGTTGCTGGGCGGCACGCTGGCGATCATCAGCATCGGGCTGACCTTGATCTTCGGCATCGTTCGGGTGGTGAACTTCGCCCACGGCGAGTTCCTGATGATCGGCATGTACTGCGTGTACCTGCTCAACCAGCATCTGGGCCTGCATCCGTACGTGGCGATAGTGCCAGCGGTCGCGGTGTTGTTCTGCCTGGGCGCGGCGATGCAGCGCTTCGTCATTCAGCCGCTGCTGAGCGCCGAGGGCCACATTCAAATCTTCGCAACGGTCGGGGTGTCCATCGCCTTGATGAATGCCGCGCTGCTGGTGTTCGGCGCGGATGTGCATACCGTCAGCAACCCCAGTGGCCTGGGGACCGGAAGCGTAAGCCTGGGAGGGCTGAGGGCCAATACCGGGCAACTGGCAACCTTCGCGGTGTCACTGGTGCTGGTGGGGGCGCTGCATTGGTTTTTGCATAACACCTTCCTCGGCCGCGCGGTCCGCGCCACGGCCCAGCACCGCAACGCGGCGCAGCTGATGGGCGTGAACGTCAAAGGCATCTACGTGTTCGCGTTCGGCCTGGGGTGCGCTTGCCTGGGGTTGGCCGCCGGCATGATCGCGCCGCAGTACCCGGTATTTCCCACCGTGGGTACGTTCTTCGTGCTCACCGCCTTCGTGATCGTGGTGCTCGGTGGGCTGGGCAGCCTCTCCGGCGCCCTGGTGGGCTCGCTACTCATCGGCGTGGTCGACAGCCTGGCAGGGTTCTACATCGCGCCAGACCTCAAGGAGGTCGTGTACTTTCTCATCTTCCTCGGCATCCTGGTCTTGCGCCCCACCGGCCTGTTCGGTGCCGGGCGTGGGTCGGAATAAGGAGCCTCGCATGAACCTGACCCACCCCCGTGTCTACGTGAGCCTGCTGGCATTGTC
>Ga0265797_10007175_pt1 | contig 15383 bp, 10 predicted proteins | sample P2T30metagenome_FD_192433 | JGI IMG/M metagenome (GOLD analysis project Ga0265797, IMG submission 192433) | Plant litter microbial communities from East Loma Ridge, Irvine, California - P2 T30 | ecosystem: Environmental > Terrestrial > Plant litter > Unclassified | place: USA: California... | reverse complement strand
TGCAGCAGGTCGGATTTCAGGTCGGCGCGGCCGGCCACTTCCAGCATGTCGAAGATCGTCGCGAGCGCGACATGGTGCTGCATCGGGTGTTCCTGGTGCACGAAGAACTTGAATTTCTCGTACAGGTCTTCCAGCCGCAACAACGTGCGAATCCGCTCGTTGAAAGGGTATTCGTAGACGATCAAAATGACATTCCTCTGAATGTAGGCTGGCAGGCAACTTCGTGATTCTGAACCATGCGAAGCAAAATTACAAACACTGCATCAATCTTGTTACATACTCAATGCAAGATAACGCTGATGCAATGCTTCCACCTGTCCCCGCAGGGCCTCCAGGCCAGCCTCATTGTCGATGATGTCGTCAGCCGCAGCCAGGCGCTCGGTGCGCGTGACCTGGGTCGCCATGATCGCGCGCACCTCGTCGGCGCTCAACCCGCTGCGCTGCATGACGCGCGCGATCTGCGTGTCTTCGCCGCAGTCGATGGCCAGCACGCGCGTGACGCGCTCGCGCCAGTTGCCCGATTCGATCAGGAGCGGCACGACATAGATCACATAGGCGCCGGTGGCCGCCTGGCCGGCCGCTGCGGTCGCGGCGCGGATGCGCGGATGCAGGATCGCTTCGAGTCGCGCGCGCGCCGTGGCATCCGCAAACACGAGGGTGCGCATGCGCGCGCGATCGAGCGCGCCGTCCGGCTGCGCGAAGTCCGCGCCGAATTCGGCCACGATGGCCGGCATCGCCGCGCCCTGCGGCGCGGTCAATGCATGGGCGATGACGTCGGTGTCGACGATGGTCGCGCCGCGTTCAGCGAACAGGTCGGCCACCGTGCTCTTGCCACAGCCGATGCCGCCGGTCAGGCCCACCGAAAACGCCGTCGTCATCCCAGCAGGCCCGCCGTGAAACCGCCCAGCTGCGCGCCGTACAGCATCGTGAGCAGGCCCGCCGCCGCCAGGTAGGGCCCGAACGGGATCGCCTTGTCGCGCGCGCGCTTGGCGAACACGATCAGGCTGATGCCCACGATCGCGCCGACGACCGACGACAGCAGGATGATGGTCGGCAGCGCGGTCCAGCCCAGCCAGGCGCCCAGGGCGGCGAGCAGCTTGAAGTCGCCGTAGCCCATGCCTTCCTTGCCGGTGGCGAGCTTGAACAGCCAATACACGGACCACAGCACCAGGTAGCCGGCGGCGGCGCCGATGACGGCGTCCTGCAGCGGTACGAAGGTGCCATTCAGGTTGACGAGCAGGCCAGCCCACAACAGCGGATAGGTCAGGTCGTCCGGCAGCAGTTGGGTGTCGAAGTCGATGAAGGTCATGGCGATCAGCAGCCACGCAAAGACCACGCTGGCCATGCCCATGGCGCCGCTGCCGAAGGTCCAGACCAGCAAGGCCGAGATGATGGCGGTGAACAGTTCGACGGCCGGATAGCGCGGCGAGATGCGCGTCTTGCACTTGCGGCACTTGCCGCCGAGGGCCAGGTAACTGATGACCGGGATGTTTTCCATGGCCGTGATCTGGTGCCCGCAGCAAGGGCAGGCGGAGCGGGGCACCGTCAGGTTGAAGCGGTCGGTATGCGGCGGCGGCTTGCCGCTTTCCTGCGCCACGTAGTTGTCGGACTCGCGCTGCATCATCTTGGGGATGCGGTAGATGGCCACATTCAGGAAGCTGCCGACCAGCAGGCCCAGCAAGGCTGCCACGAGCGTGGGTGCAAGCTGCGCAGGGAGCGCGAACAAAAGTGATTCCAGGGGCATATCGGTTGATCCGGTCAGGTGGCGTACGCTACGGGCAAGCTGCGCAGTAGATTCTCTACAACAACCTTATTGTAGGGCGTTTCTTTTGTTTGGCGAAGCGCTTTGCCGGTTCCCGCGCACGATTGCGACGCCTCACGCGCGCTGCGCCGCCACGCACTAGGCTCGATCCAATCGACTCTTACCCGTGCCGCCGCGCCCATGCCAAGTCCGACTTTCACATTCCTGAACCACGCCAGCTTCCTGGTGCGCACCGACAGCGCGCTGTTGCTGGTCGACCCCTGGCTTGAAGGCACGGTGCACAACGACGCCTGCAGCCTGCTCGACGGCGTCACCGGCAGCGCACGCCTGATTGCCGAACTCAACGCCAGCGGCTTGCCGGTCTTTGTCTGGTGTTCGAGCGCCCAGCCCGACCGCCTGTCGCGCCAGTTCCTGCAGCGCTTTCGCGCGCAGTTTCGCGGCATCGCCACGTTTTTGTATCGCCAGGGCCGCGACTGGCGCCTGGCCGACGAACTACGGCGCAACCGCCTGGCCGTTGCCGAATGCCCCGCCGGGCAGCCCCTCACGCTGGCGCGCGACCTGCGCCTGACGGCGTACGCGAGCGGCGAGGGCGAATCGTATTGCCTGATCGCGTGCGGGCGCCACACGCTGCTGCACCTGGGCGCACGCGCGCTGGCCACCGGCCCGGCGTGCCGCAGCGCCGCCGCGCAACTGCGTGCGGCCCATCAGCGGGTCGATGTGCTTCTCACTGGCTTTGCCACGCTGGCCTGGTGCGGTAACCCGGCCGATGTCGCCCGGCGCGAGGCGGCCGCTGAAAGCGGCATCGAGCGCATGGCGTTGCAGGCCGAAGCATTCCGGCCGCGCCTGATCGTGCCGGTCGCCTCGTTCGCGCGCTTCAGTCGCGTCGACAATGCCTGGCTCAACCACGGGCGCCGCACGCCGCTGGGCGTGCTCGACGCGCCGCGACTGGCCGCGCAGCGCGGCATCATGCGCTTCTTGCGGCCCGGGACGCATGTCGACCTGGCATTCGATACCCCGGCCACGCTGGGCGCACGGCACGAAGACGCGCTGGCTTACTGGATGGCGCTCTGGCGCGAGCGGCCTCAACCGTTGCCCCGTCCGGCCCAGGCCGCGCTCGCCGAGCTCAAGGAAGCATTCGGCAACTACCGTGCGCGCGCCAACACGCGCCTGCATGGCTTGCCGCGCCTGCTCGAATGGTGCGGCTTGCTGCGCCCGCTGTTGCTGAGCTTGCCCGACCTGCGCCAGACGATCGAGCTGTCGTACCGGCGCGGCCTGCGCCAGCTGGCGCGCGATGCCCCGGCCGATATCGCGATGGGTTCGGGTACGGCGCTGTACCTGTTGCGCGCCGGGGATGGGTTTGACGCGACCTTTGCCGGCGGTTGTTTCTGGACCATGCGGGCGCGCGGCTTGCCAACCTTCGGCCGTTTTTTCCTGCCCCAGCGCCTGGGCCAGCGTGGGCTCGACCGGCAACGGCCATGGGCCACCAGCATCACGCTGATGCGCGCGGCGTTCGCCTGGGCACGGCGCGGCATGCAAACTGCGGTGCGTTGATGGCGGCGCCGGTATTGCCAACGCACTGCCGTTGATATTCGCGCCAGTCCGGCGCGCCGATCAAGACGCGGCGCCGTAATCGCCATGGGGGCAAGGGAAGCGCTGATTTATTCATGAGGGCGGACTTGGCCGCAAAAATAGGCGTCCTGCGGCGTTGCAAAATCTTGCAATAGCTAGCTATTGCTGCGATTTCGCGCCTTGCAGGCCACCTTTTTTGCTGGCCAATCCCAACCCTCAGAATAACTCAGCGCTTCCCAAGCGGGTTGACATTATGTCAGTGGCGCCGATGGGAATATTCTTTCGGCGGCCTGCATGGCAATCAGCCATCAAAGGATCTGCGCGAGCAATTGAACGATATCTTCGAGACGATATAGAAACATTGTTATATCGGCACTTTTCGTTAATATCTTCTTGATGTTGTCCCAACTTCACAACATGTCACGTTCGTGACACGCCGATGCGAACGCATCACGGCCCAGTTGCGGCGGTGGACGCCTGGGCGCGCACTGTAATGACGGCACTGCCTGGAGTGGCTGAAGCGGGCCGTGCCAGACTTGGAAAGACACACTCGTATTGACGATTTGATTGTTTCGATTATCATCGCGACCGGCTTTTATGCCGCGATTGCGGCGCTGTAATGCCAGTCAATTTCAGCTTATCCAAATGATTGAAATTTCAGAATAATCGAATGTTTCAATTGTCAATATAACGATTCGATGCCGGGGCAGCGAATGTCAGCGGTTGGATTGGCGATCCACCATGAATATGCCGGGGCGGGGCGGGTAATGCCATTTTCTTTTTGCCGGTATTTTCTATGGCGCGACGGTATCGGGATTGTTATCATGCGAGACGCATTTATATTCAACGTCAACATGGAGCATAACTATTATGTCCGACGACCAGCAATCTCCTTCCCGGCGCCGCGCTCTCATCAAGACCCTCGTCTTCGTGCCGATGGGCGCGGGTGCCGCCGCGGCGCTTCACCAAAACTTGCCCAACGCGACGGCCGCCGCGCCCGCCGAAGGCAAGCCCGATGCCTACACGCCAAAATTCTTCACCGCGAGCGAATGGAAATTCGTCATCGCCGCCGTCGATCGCCTGATTCCCCATGACCAGCACGGCCCTGGCGCCGTCGAGCTCGGCGTGCCGGAATTCCTCGATCGCCACATGCAGACGCCGTACGCCGCCGGCGCGATCTGGTATATGCAGGGGCCGTTCCTCGAAGCGACGTCCGAATTCGGCTACCAGGGCAAGCTGACGCTCAAGGAAATCATCCGTGTCGGCATCAAGGCCGTCGATGCGCATTGCGCCAGCAGCTTCTCGGGCAAGGCGTTCGCCGACCTCGACGTGCGCATGCAAGAGACGGTGCTGAAGGATCTCGAAGAAGGCAAGATCAAGCTGGCCGACATCTCGTCGAAGCTGTTCTTCGCCGACTTCCTCGCCGAAGTGCGCGCCGGCTATTTTGCCGACCCAAGCCACGGCGGCAATAAAAACATGGGCGCATGGAAAATGATCGGTTACCCCGGCATGCGGGGCGATTATCTCGAGTGGGTCAAAATTCGCGACAAGCCGTACCCGCTGGGTCCGGTGGATCTGGCAGGACGGAGGGGATAAGAATGGCAATCGTAAAACCAAAAACAGATGCAGTCATCGTGGGCATGGGCTGGGTTGGCGCCATCCTGGCCAAGGAATTGACGGACGCCGGGCTGAACGTCGTCGTGCTCGAACGCGGGCCCGACCGCGACACGCAGCCCGACTTCGCCTATCCGCGCGTGATCGACGAACTCGAAGGCTCGGTGCACCGCAAATACCTGCAGTCGCTGGCGCAGGAAACCATCGCCATCCGCCACAACGGCACCACCCAGGCCGTGCCGATGCGCCGCATGGGCTCGTTCAAGCCGGGCACCGGTGTCGGTGGCGCCGGTTCGCACTGGTCGGGCTGCCACTTCCGCGCCCTGCCTGAGGATTTCAAGATCCGCAGCATCATGGAGCAGAAGTACGGCAAGAAGATCCTGCCGGCCGGCATGTCGATCCAGGATTTCCCGATCACCTATGAAGACCTGGAACCGCATTTCGATCACTTCGAATACGTGTGCGGCACCTCGGGCAAGGGCGGCATCATCAATGGCCAGCAGGTCGCCGGCGGCAACCCGTTCGAAGGCTCGCGCTCGCGCGAATTCCCGCTCGGCCCCAACCCCGATTACCTGGGCGCCGAATACTTCTACAAGGCCGCGACCGCGATGGGTTACCACCCATACCCGATCCCGGCCTCGAACGCCTCGGGCACCTACGTCAATCCGTATGGCTGCCAGATGGGCCCATGTAACTTCTGCGGCTTCTGTTCCGACTATGGCTGCCTGAATTACTCGAAGGCCAGCCCGAACGCGAACATCCTGCCGGTGCTGCGTGGCCGCAAGGGCTTCGACCTGCGCACGATGGCGCAAGTCATGAAGGTCAACCTGACCCCGGACGGCAAGATGGCCACCGGTGTGAATTACCTCGACGCCCAGGGCCGCGAAACCGAGCAGCCGGCCGACATCGTCGTCCTGGCCGCATTTGCGCTGTACAACGTGCACTTGATGCTGCTCTCGGGCATTGGCCCGGCCTACGATCCCGTCACCAAGACCGGCACCGTCGGCAAGAACTACTCGTACCAGAACCTGAACCGCGTTTCGCTGTTCTTCGACGATACCGTGCACGCCAACCAGTTCATGGGCATCGGCGGCGGCGGCGCCACGTTCGATGACCTGAACGGCAACCGCAACGATCCGACCAAGACTGGCTTCATCGGCGGCGGCATCATCTGGGCGCGCCAGCCAGGCGGCGGTCCGGTGCGCGGCATCGCCACCGCACCGGGCGTGCCGGGCTGGGGCAGCGACTGGAAGAAGGGCGCCAAGGACGCCATGCGCCACTCGTTCTATTACGAAGTGCAGGGCTCCTGCATGTCGTACGACGACGCCTACCTCGACCTCGATCCGAACTACAAGGACGGTTTCGGCCGCCCGCTGCTGCGCATGACGTTCGACTGGCACGACAACGAAATCGTCGCGTCGCAATACCTGGTCGGCAAGGCACAGGAAATGTGTCAGGTGCTCAATCCATTGGCCACCAAGGGCGATGCGAAAAAGCCGGGCACGCACTACAACATCAACCAGTACCAGAGCACGCACACGGTGGGCGGCGCGATCATGGGCGACAACCCGAAGACGTCGGCCCTGAACAAGTACCTGCAGTCGTGGGATGTGCCGAACGTGTTCGCGCCGGGCGCCAACGCCTTCCCGCAGAACAATGGCTACAACCCGACCGGCATGGTCGGCGCGCTGGCCTACTGGTGTGCCAAGGCGATCCGGGAGCAGTACATCAAGAACCCAGGTCCCCTGGTACAAGCTTAAGAGGACGAGCACATGACGACGAAAAAACCTGTGAAAAAAGTCCTCCTGACCCTTGGCATCGTTGGCGCGCTGGTGTTTGCCGGCGTGTACGGCTACGCCGTCGCGCCGACCGAGACGCGCAAGATCGAACCTGGTCCGCTGCTGGCGGCCGGCGCCAAGCCTGATGCCGGCCTGATCGAGAAGGGGCGCTACGTCGCCACCGCCTCGGACTGTATCGCCTGCCACACGGCGCCCGCCGGCAAGGCGTTCGCGGGCGGCCGCGTGATCCAGTCGCCGATCGGCAATATGTACTCGACGAACATCACGCCCGACAAGACGACCGGCATCGGCAATTACACGCTGGACGACTTCGACCGCGCGATCCGCCACGGCATCACGCCGACGGGCGGCACGCTGTATCCGGCGATGCCGTTCCCGTCGTATGCCCGCATGAGCGACGACGACCTGCGCGCGCTGTACGCCTACTTCATGCACGGCGTGACGCCGGAAAGTGCCGCGAACCGCCCGGCCGACATCCGCTGGCCGCTGTCGATCCGCTGGCCACTGGGTATCTGGCGCAAGACCTTCGTGCCGGTGCAAGGCCCGATGGACCTGTCGAAGTACGCCGACCAGCGCATCGCCCGTGGCGCCTACCTGGTGCAAAGCCTGGGTCACTGCGGCACCTGCCATACCCCGCGCGCGGCCACGCTCAACGAGCTGGCGCTGGACGAGTCCGGTCCTGAGTACCTGGCCGGCGGTCCTCTGATCGACGGCTGGCTCGCGGTCAACCTGCGTGGCGACAACGTCGATGGCCTGGGCAACTGGAGCGAGAAGGATATCGTCGATACCCTGAAAACCGGTCGCAACAGCCATTCCGGCGTGCTCGGCGAGCCGATGCAGGACGTCGTCCTGCACAGCACGCAGAACATGACGGACGCCGACCTGAGCGCAATGGCGGGCTACCTGAAAACGCTGCCGCAGAGTGGCGACAAGAAGGCCAGCTTCGCGGCCAGTACGGCAACGGTCCAGGCGATCATGAGCGGCGACGACAGCCAGCGCGGTGTCCAGCTGTATCTCGACAATTGCTCGGCCTGTCACCGGGTCGACGGCAAGGCATCGGGCAATGTGTTCCCTGCGTTGCCGGGTAATCCGACCGTGCTGCAGGAAGACCCGACCTCGCTGATCCGCGTGATCCTGGCCGGCGCGCGCCTGCCATCGACCCACACGGCGCCATCCGAGCTGGGCATGCCGGGCTTCGCATGGCGCCTGTCGGACGAAGAGACGGCGCACCTGGTCACCTTCGTGCGTACGGCCTGGGGTAACAAGGCCGCGCCAGTCGGTGCGGCCGCCGTTGCCGACGTGCGCAAGGCCTTGAAGGACCATGAGATCCACACGATGGACAAGGGCGATACCAAGCACTAAGTTTTTTTTGGTAGCATGACGGCGGCGCCGCCAGTATCCTGTCATTCACGTGACCGGATGCTGGCGGCGCCGCTTTCTTTGCCAATTGTTCACCGGGCAAGGAGGGCGCGATCGGCAGCGCCCCATTTGCGCCCGGGCTACCGAATTCCCATGACGATCAAATTTATCCTGGCAGCAGCCAGCCGCTTTATTCCTGCCACCCGTACAACGTCGACGACGTTCGTCGCCACCACGCCGGCACGTGTAGCGCTGTTATTCTCCAGCTGCATCTGCGGTATCTGGTGCAGCGCCGCGGCCGCCCAGGATGCCCCAGGCATCGACTTGTATGGGTCGCTACGCGCGCAGGTCGAGACGGTGAGCCCCGACCGCCATGGCGGCTACACCGCCGCGCGCGATGCTTATTCCAGGGTGGGCATCAACGCACGCTATCCGGTCGATGCAAACCTGGCGCTCACCGCACAGCTCGAGCTACCGGTCGATGTCGCCAACCTGCGGCTGCGCGACCCGTACGATCAGGATGAGCCGATTCGCCTTGCCACTATCGGCGTGCAGGGCAAATTCGGCGCCATCACATATGGCCAGCAGTGGATGCCTTACTACAATGCGGTGGCGGCGCCGGTGGACATGTTCAGCAGTTATTACAGCGGTTATGCGACCTACACCGTGTTCCGGGTTGCCAAGACACTGGCCTATTCAACCCCGGCGCACGAGGGCCTGTCGTTTGGCGCGGCGTATTCCGGCAGCAGCGGCAACCGGCGCTCGACGTCGCGTATCGACGACCGGCGATGGCAGGCAGCGGCAACCTATACCCGCGGCGGCACCCGGCTTGCTGCCGGCATCGATGACCGGGGCAACGCAGGGTATGGCAGCAACCGTCTGTACGGGATCGCGCTGAGCCATCAGGCCGATGCCCTGTATCTCGCGATCAAGTACGAGGCATTCGCATCGGGGAACCGGCAGGCAGGCAGCTTCTCGACGGACGGCAACCGCGCCGTCAATCTCTATGGCCACTACGTTCTGGGCAAGAGCACGGTCAAGCTGATGCTGGCGAAGGTCGACAACTACGGTGACGAGATCATCCATGTCGGCATCGATTACGCCCTGTCGAGCCAATCGAAGGTCTTCGCCGAGATTTATCATGAAGCCGCGACCGCGGCGCTGACGGCGCGGCGCGGTGGCCTGGCCGATGGCGATGCCAGCGGCGGTGGCGGCCGTGCGGTCGCAGTGGGCCTGCGCCACGATTTTTGATGTGTTATCCAGCACCAGGGTTCGGGGCCTGGTAGTGCCCCACGTGCCAGCGTGTGCCAGGGTCTGCTCGCGGCGCCGCAGTCTTGTTTGCGTGGTGCTGGTTCAACTCACGGTTGACGCGTTCTCGGTTGACCCTGTCCCCAACGCGCAGGACGAGACTGTGCGTCGTTGCTTCAAGGAGCCCTCGGTGTGACCCAGGAGCCAGCAACCGTCTTCACTGCAAAACAGGTCCAGGAGCCGCCAGCTGCCGGTGCCCGGCAGGCCACCGCGACCGATTGTGGCGGAGGGGCTGGCGACGATGGCCACATCCGAGCCTGCCGCAACGCCGGTGTAGGTCATGTGCCGATGGCCGTGAAAAACCACTGTGGGATCGCCGCGCTTCGCCAACATGTCGATCAAGAGGCTGGCGTTTTCAAGCACCAGGCCCGCGTTTTGTATGCGATCAGGAAGGCTGCCGCCTGCCGGCATTGCCACGTGGTGGTGCAGGGCAACGACAAAGGCGTCACAACGGTCATTCATTTTCTTCATGATCGCTGAGCAGGCATCGATCACGTCAGGCGACACCGTGCCGATCGCGTTTGTCAGTCCGATGGAACCCGGCTTGATACTGTCGAGTACGAGTACGCCGAGTTGTCTGCCATCGCGCATCGGACCGATCGGCACCACCATTGGAAACAAGGTTTTCCAGAGTTCATCCACGCCGAGTGTGGGCTTGCGTGCCTTCACGCTGCCAATGTCGAGGGTAGCCTGATGGCGTTCGACATAGCGCGCGAGTGTAAATAGGCGGTCTGAAGCACGGTCCAGCACAAACGCGCGCTCCTGCATGATCTCGGCCATCGCCGCCATCATGTTGATTTGACGCGCGCGGCGGTCTGCCCAGTCATGCTGTTCGGCTTTTGAAGCAAGTGTCCTGTCTTGCAAGTTGAGGTCGTGGTTACCCGGGACCAGGATCATTTTCTTCGCAACATGCGCAGGGCAATGATCGAGGAAACGACACCACGCCGCGGCAGATCCGGTATCGGTAATGTCGCCGGTAACCAGGACGGCATCACAATTGCCGGCATCGTGGGCGATTGCGCCCATGATGGTCGTGAGCGCGCTCAGGTGAAATGTCGCCCCGCCTTCGGTGAGCGGCTCGAGATCGTTCCCGGTGATATGAAAATCGGTTGCGTGAAGGATTCTGACGTTTGGCACCGATGCGGGTGGCGACGGTAATTCGTTTTCCAAAAACTGCGGTTTCGAATAGATCGCCTGCCATTTCGCAGATACTGTGTAGCGAAGAAGCAAAGTCATGACGATGCAGGCGATTGTCAGCCACAACGCAAACATGAACGTGTGTGGATTCCCTACCAGGCTGGTCAGTGAGTCGCCATCGACCAATGTCATGGCCGACAGATGATTGAATACCCACTTCAGCAGGACGAGCTCGCCGAACAAGACGGCCGAGATGGCGATGAAGGCGATCACCTTGCGCAGATACTGCCCATTTCTGGTCGAAAAAGAGCAGGTTCCAGAATGGACGATGACGAGGGCGCGCCCCAGCATGTCTTCCAGCTTGGTCCACATGCTGATCAAGACAGGCGTGAAATCCCGCGCCAGCACGGATGCCCCGACGAACAGAATCGCCACCAGCGAGACCGCCATCATGTCTCTCCAAAGCCAGGTATGACCGGACCCCAGCACCGCAGCGCCGAAGGCGACCAGCGCACTGGCGATCAGTGCGCCGGCGCTGGCAAACCAGACAATGACGGCCAGCACGATCGTCAGGATCGAGACAGCTCGCTTCCATGAAGCGGCATACCCGCTGGTCGAGCGGTCGCTGTGTTCGATGAAGGCACGAAATGACTTCGGCATGGACATGTCCTTTATTTGTTAGACGGAAAAAGACAGTACCTGCAACATTGTTCTCTGCTATGCAGGCCAATCGCATCGGCAGATTGGTGGGAATTCATCTTGTACGAACGTGTCGAATCAACTCTGCGGCGTATCAGAGTTGCCGATATTGGGGGGCGTTGATGCTGGCCTGCAGGCAGAAAGCAAAACAGGATTGCTGCACCGCGCGCAGTCGGTGCGAAAAAATCCCCTTGTACTGCGGTTACAGGACAAGGGGATGTCAATGGCGTGGAAATTTTAATCGAAGACTATTCGGGCGCCGCGAGGGCGCCCATGCGGCCACGGCCGCTGTAGGAACTCACGATACCCTGCAGTAGCTTCCTGCTCTTACCAAGGCACTTCTCAGGTATCTCGCAGTACTTTTTCTCATAAAACTTCGCAGTTTTTCATCGATGCAGCAAGCGCAGCCCATTAAACACGACTAGAAGACTGGCCCCCATGTCTGCGAACACGGCCATCCACAGCGTAGCCGATCCGGCAATTGCCAGGATCAAGAACACTACCTTGATGAGTAGCGCGGCGAAGATGTTCTGCATGAGGATGGTCTTGGTCCGCCGGCTCAGCCGGATAAATTGCGGAATCTTGCCTAGGTCATCATCCATCAGCGCGACATCGGCGGTCTCGATTGCCGTATCGGTGCCGGCGGCGCCCATCGCAAACCCGATGCTGGCCTGAGCAAGCGCAGGAGCATCATTGATGCCGTCACCGACCATGCCCACGATGCCGAAGCGCGCCAGCTCGTCGTTGACGGCAGTCAGCTTGTCCTCAGGCAGCAGGCGGCCACGCACGTCGTCGACGCCGACCTGACGGGCGATTGCACTGGCCGTTGTTGCGTTATCGCCGGTAAGCATGAGGGTGCGTACACCAAGTCGGTGGAGATCCGCAATAGCCTCCCGGCTCGTCTCGCGGATGGTGTCCGCTACGCCGATGATCACCAGTGGTGCAGTCTCATTGCACAGCACGACAGCCGTCTTGCCCTCGGCTTCCAGTTTGGCCAGCTTTGCCGCAGCCTCTTCGGTCCCAACCCCAAGCTCCTCGACCAAGCGGTGATTGCCCAGATAATAGGTTGTGCCATCGATCGAACCTTGGGTGCCGCGCCCTAGTCGCGCCTCGAAATCGCTCACAACGGCGAGAGGCGGCCGGCCGGTTTTCTCCTGCCAGTGTCGAGTGACCGCCGTTGATACAGGGTGGTCGGAGCGCCCGGCAAGTGCGGCCGCAAGTTGCAGGGCCTCGTCTGCATCCCCCTGCAATGCCAGTACGTCAGTTACCACCGGCTTGCCCTCGGTGATCGTCCCGGTCTTGTCGAGCGCCAATGAGCGCAACTTGCCGCCTTGTTCGAGGTAGATTCCGCCCTTAACCAGGATTCCCGCTCTGGCCGCGGCTGCCAGGCCGCTGACCACCGTCACCGGGGTCGAGATCACGAGTGCGCACGGACACGCGATCACAAGCAGCACCAGCGCCTTGTAAATCCAGGGCATCCATTCAGCGCCCAGCGCCAAAGGAGGGACCAGGGCGACCGCGAGCGCGATGGCGAAGACGAGCGGAGTATAGATGGCCGAAAAGCGGTCGACGAAGCGTTGGGTAGGGGCGCGGCTGGCTTGGGCTTCTTCGACTGCGCGGATGATGCGCGAGAGTGTCGAGTTGTTGTGTAAGGCGATCACGCGGTATTCAAAGGAGCCGGTCTCATTGATGGTGCCCGCGAACACCTTGTCTCCGACAGTCTTCGGCACCGGCATGCTCTCGCCTGTGATCGGTGCCTGGTTGACGGCGGACTGGCCCGCGACTACTTCGCCATCTAGGGCGATGCGTTCTCCAGGCGCCACGCGCCCGATGGCGCCGAGCGCGACGCTCGCGGCATCTAACTCGACCCAGGAGCCATCGCCTTGGTGAATGCTGACCTTGTCCGGGGCCAGCGCCATTAGCCCCTGGATCGCATTCCTGGCGCGGTCGAGCGAGCGCGCTTCGATCATTTCGGCGATCGCGAACAAGACCATCACCATCGCGGCCTCCGGCCACTGCCCGATCAGGACAGCGCCGGTCACTGCGATCGACATCAGGGCGTTGATGTTCAGGTTGCGGTTTTTCAGAGCGATCCAGCCCTTCTTGTAGACACCGGGACCTGTGAGGCCGATTGTGAGCAGTGACAAGGCTATCACCGGCCAAGCATTCTCGTTCCCTGTCGTTAGCGCGATAACTTCGGCAGCTACGGCTGCCGCCAAGCCAACTAGAAGGCGTGGCTGTTTCCAGTTGCTCGCCGTGTTTTCGATAGTGCCCTTTGCTTCCGGCCGGGATGCTTCACCTGCGCTGGATTCCAGCACGATAGCCTGCATGCCAACGGCCCGGATGGCGTCGAGAATGGGCTGGACCGGCCCCGTATGTTTAACGCCCAGTCGCCGCTGAATCACGTTGAAGTCGAGCTGCGAGATTTGAGGCAGGTTTGAGAGTTTGTTGCGGATGAGTGCTTCTTCGCTAGGGCAGCACATGTCGTTGATGCGCAGCATGGTACTGGCGTCCACCGTGCTGGAGAGGGAGGGCGTTGCGGACTCGACGACAGGCTCCATGCCAACTGTGCGCACCGCGGCGATGAGCGGCGCCGGGTCGTCCAGGTTATGCTCGATTCTCAGGCTCCGTCGCATCAGGTTGAAGTCAAGTTGAATGACACCAGGGATGCGGCCGAGTGCCTGGCGGAGAAGCCCTTCTTCGGTCGCACAGTCCATCTGGTCGATACGCAGCACGAGCGCCCGGCCGGAGGCTTCCGCCTGCTTTGGCTTGATGACCACGCCCGCAGGCGCACAGCAAGATTTGGTCTGACAATCCGACATGACAGGTCCTCCTGATCAAGATATAGTAGGCATTAAAAACCCTGTAGCCACTACAGAGTCAAGTACACGATTGAAGAGGACGCTGCATGAAGATTGGAGAATTGGCGGAACGGTCGGGCTGTCTTGTCGAGACGATCAGGTATTACGAGCGGATCGGCCTGTTGCCGCCGCCGGAACGGTCATCGAACAATTACCGCTCATATTCGAGCCAACACAGTGAACGGCTATCGTTCATTCGTCACTGCCGTGCACTCGACATGACCTTGGACGAGATCAGGGTGCTGCTCGATCTGCGCGAGCATCCCGAGCAGGACTGTGTCGGTGTCAACGAATTGCTCGAAAAGCACATCGCCCATGTGGCAGAGCGCATCGCGGCCTTGTCCACCCTGGAAAAACAGCTCAAGGAGCTGCGGAGCTGCTGCGTGGCAGTGGATACCACGCGGTCGTGCGCCATCCTCCACGTGCTCGGAACGGACGCAGTCCGCGAGACCTCCAAGCAAGGAGCGGCGGCAAAACCGATGTGCGTCTCTTGATCGTCTGGTCAGGGAGGTGGGACTGATCCGGTAGCGCCTCCGGGTCTTGCCGGAGGCGCGATTCCTATTGCTTGCCCGTCGGCACTTGATCGAGCGTACCGGCGCCTACCGCCGCTGGACGGCCGGGACGGGCGAAACGGGCGCACAATGCCGGCAATACGAACAAAGTGAGCAGGGTCGCAGACACCAGGCCGCCGATGACCACCGTTGCCAGCGGGCGCTGAACCTCGGCGCCGGCGCCGGTGGCGAGCGCCATCGGCACGAAGCCCAGCGAGGCCACCAGGGCCGTCATGAGCACTGGTCGCAGGCGCCGCACCGCGCCTTCGCGCACCGCCCGTTCCCAAGGCATGTGCGTTGCCAGGTCGTCGATCGCGCTGACCATCACCAGGCCATTGAGCACGGCAACACCAGAGAGGGCGATGAAGCCCACCGCCGCCGTGATCGAGAAGGGCATGCCCCGCAGCCACAATGCCGCAATGCCGCCCACGAGGGCCAGCGGCACGCCCGTGAAGATGATGGCCGTTTTGCGCCACGAACCCACTGCCGAATACAGCAGCGCGATGATCAGGGCAAAGCAAAGCGGCACCACGATCGTCAGGCGGGCGCGGGCGCGCTCCAAGTTCTCGAACTGGCCGCCCCAGTCGAGCCAGACGCCGGCCGGCAGGCGCACCTTGGCCGCGATGCGCTCTTGCGCTTCGTGCACCACGCCGGCGATGTCGCGGCCGCGCACATTCGCCTGCACCACCACGCGCCGCTTGCCGTTCTCGCGGCTGATCTGGTT
>Ga0265797_10007174_pt1 | contig 15384 bp, 9 predicted proteins | sample P2T30metagenome_FD_192433 | JGI IMG/M metagenome (GOLD analysis project Ga0265797, IMG submission 192433) | Plant litter microbial communities from East Loma Ridge, Irvine, California - P2 T30 | ecosystem: Environmental > Terrestrial > Plant litter > Unclassified | place: USA: California... | reverse complement strand
CCAAGAAGCCCGCTCTCGTCCTCATCGCCAACGATGTTGACCCCATTGAGCTTGTCATCTTCCTCCCCGCCCTCTGCCGCAAGATGGGTATCCCCTACGCCATCATCAAGGGCAAGGCCCGTCTCGGTACGGTCGTTCACAAGAAGGTACGCCCATCTCATATCCCACTACTGCCACTGCTTTTACTAACATCAATCCTTAGACCGCCGCCGTCGTCGCCATCACCGAGGTCCGCTCCGAGGACAAGTCTGAGCTTTCCAAGCTCGTCCAGGCCGTCAAGGAGGGCTACATGGAGAAGAACGAGGAGGCCAAGCGTCACTGGGGTGGTGGCATCATGGGCGCTAAGTCCAACGCCAAGACCGCAAAGAAGGCCAAGGCCCTCGAGAGCGCCATCAAGATCTAAGCAATTGGACCACAGCACTCTTCACCTTATACCATGCTCGGGCGTTAGGATGAGCATTTCCGGAGGCGTTCCTTGGTTGGAAACTGTCTCTGGGTGTGTCCTTTCTCGGTTAGCGTTTTCTCTAGCGAGACAAAAAGTCATAAAAGCTGATGGAATTCGAGGACACACAAGACTTTCATATACCCCAGTTCTTGTTCTCTTGTCAATGATATTGTACGAACCACGCGCTTCCCAGTTTCAATTGTAGTCTTTCGGAAGTGCTTCATGATCAAGGTAGGATTGTCTGTGTTAAGTCTGGTTTTCTTTTTTCGTTCCAGAGTTACCTTGACCGCACGTCGTCTATGCCAAATCACCATCGGGCCATGTATGGGTAACAGCGTGCAGGTCAAACCCTTGTAGCCTACTATTTCTCAACATATCACCTACGTTCTTCAACCACGGCGCACTGGATATATCATCCCACTGGTCCTTTCACCTTGCTTGGAGCCGTGCTTCCCTATGCCTTCCATGGTCGGTCTTGGAAGATCATGTCACGGGGCTCAGATTTCAAACCTCATGGCCGTGTCCCATACGCCAGACCTGACCTTGTCATAGACAATCAGTCAGCAAATTTGCACCTTGCCTTGTACGCAAGACAATTCGAGCGATGACACTTCGACCTACAATATCTAGCACATTTCTCCCTATCCGGTATACGGGTCTGGCTCAATGGGCACTGTTGTGGCCGTACACTGCGAGGACTGAATTCTACACCTTGAGGTGGTGTTCATTGCGGCAAATTCTGAGTACGATCAACAACCATAGCACGTCGGGATTCAGGGCTGGAACGAAGGGGATCTTCAAATTTGGTACGTCCGAGCCGCTGTCAACATAAGGTAGTCGTGCTGCGGTCGCATCGGCAGGAGCCAGATCACGTGATCCTATCTATGCTTTTAAGGACTGATGTCCGTTCTACCTCAAGAACCATAGAACCATTGGACATGCTACTACGCAGTCAGGCACGAAACTCGCTGATCACTAAAGTTGCCCGTCGATCATGCTACACGTATGCGAATCTGTATGCTGCAATATGCTCCGGTGTCTGCGTCAGTCTTAGCGCAACTGCGTATCGACTATGGAATCGATGGTCCCGTGTCATACAGCTACTCGTATCCCTGTCAATGGTAGGATTTCTCGGAAGTTGTAGCGCTTTGTCTGTCGTTGCAACACTTTATTAAATGGTCAGTACTTGTGTCAGCGGAGCAGTAACGTAGCGCGTCTGCATGTACGCACTACTTCAGCACACTGGGCTGTTACTATTGGACGTATGCGCCACAGCCATTCCCAACGCGGAACGTTTTAATCATGCATCATTCACCTGATGCTGAGCTAATACACGACATATGGTGAAGCGAGGATTGGATGCAGCTGGGGAAGGTTTGTGGGTAAGTGAGGACAGCCCCATCAAATCCCGGCGTCGTGGTTCGACATTTGGTCAACAATGTCCTCACACCAGAACTTTGATGCAGAACAGCAATTATCGATGGCCGCGACGACGATACTTGGGCAGTGCGGATTTCGATGCTGCATTATCTTCCTTCTTTCAAACACATCGTCTAGTCAATCCAACGCAAACATCTCCATCACCCTCGCATAAACACCTTACATCCAAAGAAACAGATAGCACCACTAACACCACTACTTACCAACATGCCTCAATCCAAGAAACCCCAGCTCAGACTCAACCTGGGAGATATGGACCTAAGGGCACGCATCACCATCTCCACCGCTCCCCCAGACTCTCCAATGATGGAAGACTCCCGTGCAGCCGCCGTGAAGCAATACAAAGGCTACCTTCACGACTCGATAAGTTGTGCTTTTCGCCCTGTCCTCGAAAGAGCCGACCCCCGCAGCCTCAACATTGCCTCCGGAAACCAACCCCGACCATCGCAGAGGATGAGACGCCTCCTCAATACCCTCCCACGCCTCGACACCGGCTGGCCGCCGCTCACAATCGGCTGCCAGCCAAGGCACGAGGACGAAATGCCAGATTACTTCTCTATCAACGGCGGCTGGGAGCGCTACGTGCAACTACCCTGCTGCTTCGCCACAGGCGCAGAGAAATGCCTTGAGTCCACCGCCGTGAAGGGCAACTTCGACTGGCACTCTTTCATGCGCGAAGACGCCGAGCGCATACTGTACGCGATGGCCCGCTACGATGCCATCTCGGCCCACCAGAGCGTGGTCCTGGCGAACGAAGAGCCCGCCGCTCGCGAGGCCCGCGAAGCCCGCCGGGTGCAGTTCTACAACTCGCTGAAGCGCGAGTGTTATGGTCTTGATCAGCTCCTAGAGTGTATGAAGGCGAACGAGCCGCCTAGCGTTCGGCTGGTGCCGATGTACGACGAGTGGCGGTACCGGATGGCGGTGTGGGCGATTGAGGCGGCGCGCGATGAGAGGCGGTGGAGAGAGGAGTGGGCGTTGGAATTCCCGGATACGCGGTTCTTCGTGTTGCATTTAGCTTGACGGCAGCGTGATGCGTCTTTGGGTGCTGTCCGTTGCGGTCGCAGATTCTGGCGTTGTGGGTTTACTCTAAGAGTGTATTTGCCTGATAAGAGGCTGAGTTCGCGAATGAGTTGTTCGCTGCATTTTTTGCTTTATGGTTCGAGTTGCGACATCTTTTGGATCGTGTCGCTGGAGCATTGATTGAGGGTTCGGCTGGTATCAGGGTGGTTTTCGTTGTGGAATTGTTTGCATGGTATTTGCTGAGTTTGTTTTGAACTGACATTTCGGCACTGCTTTTTTTCTTTCTTTTGAGACTAGACAGAAAAATTGTTTTCCCCAAGGAAAGCAACATCTCCGTGGTGAACGTGCCTGATGGCATTGCGGCAGCAGATCTCATGTGCATGATGCGAACGTTGTGAATATCTGATAATCGGTCGTTCTCCGTTGGGTGAAATGCGGGTTGAGGTAATATCATCGCTTGCCGACACAACTCCCAACTCTAATGCCATCGAGAGCGAGGACAAGATGGAAAGCCAAATGCTGTAGAACTGATTCTTGCTGGCCGTGCATGTATTTGGAACTTGTTCATATGTTCTCACACTTAGTCTCTCGTCGGTCAATCTCAAACATCTTGTCTCTGAGGTATCAGACAGTACCGTCGTCTCACTGTGGCCAATCTCAGACACCCACACTCGATCCCGATACCAACGACAATGCAATCTTCAACAAAATCTTCGATCGCATCGTCACAAGGCCCTGCGATGTTCCACGCCACCATGGCACGATTCAAACGAACGATGTCTGTTTGCGGTGCCGTCGCCGCTCCCAAAAATAGCTCCACTGAGACAACCGATGAGACGAGCAGCGAAAAGTCGATCGACGAGCCTATAGTTCAAGATATTGGTGCTGCTACGGGGCCTCAAGTAATCAACAACGACATCGCCACCACGGAGAGACGGCACGACTCCGTGCTCGACCCGATGGCAGAGCAGGTTGCTACCAGCAGCACTACCGGCACGCCCACGCCCAGGCCGCCGAGGAAGGATCTCCGAGCCTCTCTGAAGGCGCTACAGGATCCCAGGCAGCAGCCTGGCGCACCCTGCGCAAACGCCGACAACATGCCTTTCGACGACGAGGACGACGAGTACGAAGAAAGGTTCGCTGCTTGGCAGAGGCGCATTCACGACGGCCACGCACTCCTCGACGCCCGGCAACAGGAACTGGACCAATTCGCCACGAGACTCGACGAGGAACATGCTGCCGGTGAAGCGCAGGAGCTCGCTGCTGCTCGAGGGCGCGCTTGGGAAGCGCAGATCAGGGCTGCGCGAGAACAGAGGGAGGCTGCTGCTGGGCGTTTGGCACAGCGGATCGTGGCGGAGGTTGTGCCGATGTCTGCGAGTGGCAGGGCGTATGGCGACGTGGCGGAGATTCGCAGGTGTGCGGCGCCGAAGGTGGAGTACCAGATGGTGCCGGACGGGAATCATCCTCGCTTTCATCCTTCGTCGAAGAAAGGATGAAGCAAATGCATTGGTTTCGGACGAGGGAATTGAGTGAAGGATTGCAGTGGATGCCGCTTTTTTTGGGTGCTGGGAACACCCACAGCACTTTGCTGGGGTTTCATCTATTATTGCAGATGCACGGCACCAGCGTGCAACGTGTGCGAAGCCTATTGTGCGGCTCAGGTCTTACATCTTCTGTTGCCTCAGCGCGTCTGCATGGCAAATTGGCAGTATTGACTCCTTAGTAGAGGTATTTGGCGTTATCGTTTGTCGAATTTCGTTTCGTAAGTCGTAATGTATTAATCGATCCACAAAACCAAAGTTCATCCACCCTCACGTCCTGGTTGCACTGTCGAACCATTTCCTCACTGCCGTCCCTCCCTCATGTGCAGACCTGAACAGTGCCCTTTCCTCTTCATCAAGCCCCTTCATCCACTCGCCACCTTCGCTGACCAAGTTCCGCGAATTGCTGGCTTTGTCGGCAATCTCAATCGCCCTCTGCTTGAAAGTCTCGGTCAAAATCTCAACCAATTCCTCTTCATCGAAAAGCTCAAGCATGCGTGCTCCCAGACCGTAGAAATGCGGCGCCTGTGCTCGAATCTGCACCGTTTTGGGGTCTGCTTTCAGAGCATTGACGACTCGTTTCGAGAGCGCGGCCGGCATGTCCATTGTGAGGAAAGTAGTGTCGCCGGCGATGCGGTTCACGGCCAGCATCTCGCCAAGCCATAGTGGTAGTTCGAGTTTTGCTCCGGATTTGACGTCTTCGCCCACGTTGCCGCTGAGGTAGCCGAGAGAGGGGACTGTGAGCTCGAAGGTGCAGGGGATTTTTTGAGAGTCGGTCAGGATGGCGTCAAGGTTGTAGTAGCTTGAGGCCATGTTGGTATTGGTTTTGTGAAGACGCGCGCTGGACGTGACGCGCGCAACTCACGCGTTCAAAGTCAGATTGCTTGAGAGAGGCGACGTGATGGATTCTCGATTGCCGTCCAACGCTTTTGGTACACGTGACTTGTGTCTTTCAGATGCAATGTTGAGCCGATTGTGGTCGAATAGGCAGTTGTGTGATGACGACGAGGACCAGAGGTGCAGGTGGCGTTGACAGTGTCTGGGCTGGGAGCTTGCGCGGATGCGTTTGCCTAGTCGTGTGATGGCTCGATTATTATCGTCTCTCCGCCTCCGTAGTGTGAGATTCTCTGTCTTTATATCTTTCTTTCGCCTTGTCCGATAGATTTGATTACAGTGAAGTATCCCTCTCTGGCGATTTTCTTCACTGGAAGCTGACGTTGGCTGTACCACTGCTTGCACTGGATTGTTTCTCCTCCTCTCGCCGGCAGCGGCAACTTCGTCTTCGCGCGCCACCACATCCACGTCCAAGCTCCAGCTGCAGCAGCGTCATTCGACCACGCCAAGAAACGACCGACGAAGGCCGCTCGTTGCGTTTCACAGTTCCATCTCACCATCCACCGACATAAACAACTCGAAACACCTTCTCCCGCGCTCATACACGGCTCCCTGCAGCGACGCCTTTCGTCTGCGTCAACATCTCCCGAGCCGCCGGGCACCTTGATACCAGACCTCGTCACTCAACCGCCGTCTGGATTCCGTAAGCTCAACAGCAGAACAAGGTCGTGTGAGACCATCTCATACCCACCGAGAGCCTCGCTCAACCCTCCACGGCAGCTCGCAAGTGCGCCTCCCGACGCGACTGCGTCACCCTCTCCTCAATATGAACGACCACCTTTCCGTCGACCATGAGTCGAGAGCAACATCACCAGGAGGCAGCCGGACGATCGACAGCGACGATGGCGACGCCGCAATCGCTCGTCTCGGCCGCACGAGGCCTCGCATCTTCCCCTACCAGAGATATATGCCCTATGAAACCGAGTCACGAGAGAAACGTGAGGAAGATCTGGATGAGATGATCAAGCATTTGTACATATCCGTCGCTTCTGGCGACTTCGTACCAGGCGCTGTACATTGGACAAGAGAGATCAGAGGATGGATGTCACTCAAGTTTGACCTCACACGCCAGCAGAGAATAACGCTGGTGAAGTTGTACTATGAGCTTGCGCTCGCTCCGGGCCTGGAATATTCGGTGGCAGAGCGTTTTGCCAGCATGTTCATGGTGCTCACTAAGCGCAAGCATTACTTGCGCCCTGGCAAAGATCTGACGCTTGACTGGCGTCCTCTATACAAAGAGCTGAAGGTTTTCGTTCTGCCTTCGGAGAGCGCTACACAGAACACCTACAGCTCGAAGCGCAACATCAGAACATTGACCAAGATCTGCACTTTTGCGCAGCTGTTCTTCGACCCCAAGGAGATTCCGGCAATGCTAGAGGAGTTCCTACCTTACTTCAGCATGAGCTTTTCAGAGCACGCCTTTGTGACAACAGGACTACTCAACCTATTCTTGCCGACCACTTCCCCACCCGAGGACGATGAGAAGCTTCATTTGCAATACTACCTGCCCACCCTGTTCCACTTATGGTCAATGGTGAACCGATCGATGATGCTGGATATAAGGATGCTTGATATCTTCTCACGACAAGCAAGAGATTGCCTCACCGCAGAGCATCTCAGCTTCGGACACTGTGGTCTCTTCACGGAAGAGCAGACATCGACAATTTTCACTGCTGTCCTTAGGCTGCTCGAGATCCCAGTCGGACAAGCCACTACACCATACTCGGCGACTGTGGATGTCGGCGCCGGACAAGCCATTCTTCTCGACCGCGACCCCCGCAAGCACCCAAGTTCCCATAGCATCGCTAGATGGATAATCATGTCACTCTCTGACAAGTGTTTGCAAGACCCCAAGAAGAACTCGATCTTCCACCAGATGGAGGGCCTGATTCAGGCCATCGAGACCTTCTTCCATCCATCCAACTCTGGCAACTGGACGAAGCCAATATCACAGCTTGTTTACTTCCTTGCAGACTTCTTCGTGATGCGTTGGAACCGCGAGCAGAGTGGTGAGTACGAGCTTCCAGAAGACAGGAAACTCACACCAGAACTCCGTCGCCGCTTCGTGCTTTGCCTCAGAGACGTGACATTCATGGGCATCTACGCCAAGAGCGGCACCGCAATGAACTACAGTCTCAGCACACTGCAATCGCTTGCTTACCTCGAACCTAATTTGATCTTGCCCGGCGCACTGCAGAGAATCTACCCAGCCATGCAAGGATTGGTGGAGGTTCACCGCACAGTTTCGTCCATCCGAGCTTTGCAAATGCTTTCCAAGATTATTGCCCGGACCAAGGGCTTCAGGTGTCACCTCACAACACTGCTAGGTCTGGCACTTCCTGGCATTGATGCAAATGATCTTGACAAGACAATGCACACACTCGCCTTTGTCCAAGCGGTCTGTTACAACATCCCTCTACATGACTTGACCAAAGCGCCCAAATCCAACGGCCATGGCGGAGAAGGTTCTCTCGATCACGACCCTGCACAAGGTACGGCGCTTGCAGTGGACTGGATCACCTCGCAGGTAGGTCGCCTGGAGCAAGAGGGACCACTAGTCGAGATGGATTACGAGACTGAGCTCTCCGACGAAGACGAAGAAGCTATATTGAAGTCTTCCACCGCTGGCTTTGCCGAGTTTGTGATCTCATTCATCGGCAAGGTGTTCACTCTGTTGCAGAATCTCCCTGATGCCGCACGCGTCAAGAGTGGATCGCCAGAAGAAAATGTTGTCAACACGTTGCCTGCAACCTTCTCTCCTCTACTCGCAGCGCTGAGTCCTGAGCTTTACGATATCGCCTTGCAGCAAGTAGCGAAATTCGTGACGAACCATGTCGTTCATCAAGCTAGGGATGCGATGGCTTTCATTTGTAACACGGTAGTCAAGATCTCACCAAAGAAGGCATTGACACGCCTTCTTCCCGATATCATGACCTCCATCAGAACTGAGATCACAGAAAATGGCGCAGGTTCCTCACGAACCACCGGATCTGAGATTCTCCCCAGAGATCGCGCTCTGGTATGGCATGTTTCCTTGCTCAGCATGTGCGTGGTGCATGTTGGTGAAGATGTTCTTGAGTACGAGAACGAACTCTTCGACATTGCCGCATTCATGCAGGACAATTGCAAGGGTATTCCTCTTGTGCATGTGTCGAACTTCATCCATCACCTGTTGCTCAACTTGACAGTCACATATACCATGGACTATGCCCTCTACAACCCTGCTGATCTCCAGCGTGGCCTTACTAGCAAAGATTGGGGCAAAATTGTAGACCCAGCTAATCTCGATATCCTATGGCATGTGCCTAATCAGAGGGAACTGGCATTTGCCGTGCGACTCTTCGAAGCTCAAGGCGGGCGTGCCATCAAGGCTCTTGAAGAGTTGACCGCCGAGGACAGTCCTGTCAAGCGAGACGGCGTCGGAAAGGACTGGTCTGATGAAGTTTCGAGGAACCTTGTACTCCTTCGTCTTGTCATTTCTGGAATGTCCCGCCTCTTCCGCTCCGACGATCCTTCCATCACACCGTACACTTTCAACGACAACACGTCAGTGGACGCGATGGAGGTAGATACCTATGCAGACGATAAGGCTGCAGACTTCGCCGACCCGGACGACGAGAATGTGAAGCGCACCTTCCAATACTCGACTGGATACCCACTCAAGAAAGGAAGTGCGGAGTACGAGACAGTTCACAGTCTCCGCAAGTCCACTGGTGAGACCCTGCATCGCGTGCACAACTTCCTGGTGAAGAACCAAGAAGACGATGTACCCTGCTTCAACGCACTTTACACGGCTTACAAAACCTGGTTCATTGACATCGGCATTGAGCGGTCGGCACACGTCCTTGATAGACTCACTCGTCTGTTGGCTGCCGACACGCATGGCTTCAAGTTCTCCGGAACTCGCAAAGAGTACCCTCGACCGCTGCTGGTCCGCAGAGCGAACTTATACCACTTCCAGCGCCTAAGATTCAACGAGCACCCTCGTGCTGCGTCTGACCTTGACAAAACCCTGCTGCTCGACTTGGCTGCCAGCTCAACAAGTATCTACACGGACATTCGCCGTACTGCGCAATCAGCAGGTGAGCAGGCCATGAAGAGCATCGTTGGTGCAAAGCCTCTGATTATCCCGCCGCTTCTGGACGCCCTCGAGGCCGCACTTGCAGCTGGCGACCATCCTAGGATGAAGGGCGCGATGTTCTCTCTCTTGTTTGGTAGCTTGGCGAAACCAATTGGTCGCAATTGGCACTTTGCTCCTCGCATGATCAAGCTCTTCATCAGGGTGTCAGAAGCGGACAGGCCTAGCATACAGAAGTTGATCGCAAGCTCGAGCTTCACCATCCAAGATATGACGAAGGCTATTGACAGGATGGTCATTCTCGATGAAAAGACTCTGGACAATATCTGGCCCGAGGCTAGTGACGAGACTTCATCTGACTCTCCCCGTACAATCGCCACAACCAAGGAGGAGGCCAGGGCGCTGGTGCCTCCGAAGAAGACAAAGATCCAGAAGCGTCGTGCTGTCATCGAGGAGAAGAAGAAGGAACTTGCGCTGGAACTGATTGAGTCTATTAAGCACAGTCACTGGAAGAAGGCCAGTCGCACCGCTTCTTTGGTCATCGGCCTCGACTACCGTTTCGAGACTATTGCCACCGAGGGCATGCTCGAGCTTGTCATCAAGGGTGCGATTGATCCTCACCCTCAACTACGAGCGCTCTACGCTCACGCTTTGATTGCTATTCACAATCTGGCTCAGACGAGAGCGCTTGTTGGACACAAGTATGAGAACTACCTCCTGGATTCTCAGAACGACCCCGATGAGGTCACTCTTCCCACTCGTCGTGAGGATGACCGCTGGACCCAAGACTTCCTTGAGTCTTTTGCTCAGCCGAATGCTGAGGCGTATGTCGACGTCGATTACCCTGGTTGGCTCGTGTGGCAAAAGCAGATGCGCGGCTACCGCGTGGGCAAGAGCCAGTTGGAGTTCGATGACATTGAGAAGGGCATCAGGAAGCAGATGGGCAGCTACATCGACCGCCACTGGATCTCTACGTTCTTCGGCTACATGAAGCAGGAGCCTCGCGATCAGATTGCCGACCGCTTCCGTATGTCAAGCAGTATGATTGTTGCATATGTCTTGGACCTCATGTCTGCTGGCCTGACTGTCGCCACTTGGGACGACTTCAAGGATCTCACACAGGCCGTCTATGGAGACGGCAGCGACAAGCACCAGCATCGTGCAATGGCAGAGATCTGTGGCGCCTTGATTCAAAGTGCCGAGGACTTCGAGATCGACATGCGCCAGAAGGTCTGGGAGTTCGTGTTCCCCATTGTTCGTCGCATTTTCTCGGACGGTATGACGCCCGAGAACACTTCGTACTGGTTGACTTTTGTAACCTTGATCGTTGGTGGTAAGGACCCCCGTCGCGCTTGGCCACTGGTCGACTGGCTTGCAGGTTTCAGATTGGACATGGGCACCAACGCTGCCTTCAAGGAGAGTTCGAAGATTACGCTCCTCCAGACCGTCATTAATGCTGTTGGTTGGCACTTCCAGCTTGATCGTGGCGTCTTGGATGATTTCCTCGAGCACATTGACCACCCCTACAAGGGTGTACGCGAGGTTATGGGAACGTCGATTGCTACGATCTTCCGCACTCGCTACCACGAGAGTTACAAAGACATCCCGACACTGCTTGAAGCCCAGAAGAATGCTTCCAGTGTTGGCACAAGGCCCTACCAGCCAACCGAGGAGTTCTCAGGCATTGTGCGCAATGTTTTCGATCGCTTGGAGAAATGGCGTCTCGAGCGTCCTGCGGGCATTCAGACCCCGACGCCTTACACGCAAGCCAGCAAGACCGCTTTGCTTTGGCTCGACACCCAGCTCGCGTCATATGAATGCACGATGCTCGTTCCCTTCTTCCCGGATGGCTTCATGCAACAGCTTCTGCACATGATGGACATCAAGGAAGACCCCGAATTGCAATCCTTGGCATACCATGTCTTCCGCCACTTGCCCAACATCCCTCACCGTCCAGGCGAGGATGAGGCTTTCGTCGGCTCTCTTATCAAGATTGGCACAACAAGCACCTCCTGGCACCAGCGCCTCAGAGTCTTGATCAACATGCAAGTCATCTACTTCCGTCACCTCTTCATCATGCCGACCTCGCAAGCAAAGGCTCTCTTCGTGTGCGTCCGTGGTATGCTTCACGACACGCAGCTCGAGGTACGCCTAGGTGCCGCCGCCACTCTGAGCGGTATGGTGCGCTGCTCTCCGCTTGAGCTCCGCACTGCTCAAGTGACCGAGCTCAAATTCCACTTCACCAACTTGCTCGTCAAGAACACTTTGCCCAAGAAACCCAGGAACCGCGACGGCCCCACCAGCGGCACTTCGACACCGACACAGGAGCAGAACCGTCTGGTCCTCGCTCGTCACGCTGCCGTGCTTGGTCTGGGCGCCTTGGTGCAAGCCTTCCCTTACCAGAGCCCCCCGCCCGAGTGGCTGCCGGAAGTCCTCGCGACTCTTGCGGGTAAAGCGGCGAGCGACCCGGGTATGGTTGGCAAGAGTGTCAAGACGGCGCTGAGCGACTTCAAGAAGACGAGGCAGGATACTTGGCATGTTGATGTGAAGGTAAGATTTCTTTTCCCCTAACTCCTGCAAAATGAAACGCCATACTGACATTGTTATCACAGGTCTTCAAACCCGAGCAACTGGAAGACTTGGAAGGTGTGCTGTGGAAGAGCTACTTCGCTTAAGTCTTGTCGTATAAGGCTTTTGCTGGTGATAGGAGCAGCTCTGTCAATGAGCGATGTTCTGTCGTGATCGTGCGTTTTTAGCGGCATTTTCCATGATGGCGTTTCGGGAGGCACAATGGGTAATAACGAGGAATCAAAATGAGAGGCAAAAAGAGAGATACCTTGTACGAAATAAGAAGAGAGAGCCCCCCAGATGTCTAGAGAAAGTTTATAAATGGAAATAAAAACAATGCGTGTGAAAGTTCTGGGTTGGTGTGGTTGGTTTTTCGCTTGTGTTTCGCATGATCATGAGGATGGATTAGTTTGATTGACGTGGACTTTTCATTTGAGTTATGATGGCTACACTGAGGAAGCACAACGCCGCCGGACATAGAAATCTTGACGAGATGTATGTCCTGTACGTTTCAGGTGATCAACGGAAACGGTTGTGGCTCGTACATTTAAGTTACATGTAAATGTAACTTACATGTATGCATGTGCTGCTGCTTGGGGTTGAGAGGGTTATCATTAGGGTTGGTCACAACTTGACACATGTAGCATCGATTCCTTGTGTCCTCCGTTTAGCCCTACCCTCGACATGTCATGTACACGCGTGACGTAGATGACAGAAGCAATGCATCGGAGTTAAGATAGCCTGTGCTGGCAAGGTTCGATGGTTTCCTGCTGAGCGCCTTTGCACCTTAGGGTTTCGCGTGTCAGTTACAGTATCAAGCATGTTTGAAGCTTGTGCTACCGATGATCCGACGGTCTGATGATCTACTGCAGATCTTTGAACCTTCGAGGAACACTTGTCAGGCACGTTACACGGACTGTGGGAAGATTAGTCATGAGAAGGCCAGTAGCGGGCTGGAGCCTGGTGGTCATGAAGCTGAAGAAGGAATTGGGTGGTCGTAGGAGTCGATTGGGAATTAGGAATAGATGCGATGAATATGGTATTATGTAATTGACTAGATGACTTTTGATTTACTGCATTTCGTGCTCAGGCGGCAGCCTTGTTGGGCTGTTGGACGATAGTCTCAGCGACACCATCTTCCGAAGATCCCTTCTGGCTATCGGTGTCTGACAGCTCAGCAGTGCCTGTAGCCTTCGAGTCGGCCGATTCGACAGGAGTGTGCTCGGTCATAGCCTTCCAGGTCGGGAAGGCCGCCAGCACCAACAGCACAGTGGTAACGCCCAGAGGGACTCTGCCGCCCTTCCACTTCTGCGTGTTGAGACCGAATGCCACAGCTTGTCCAAAGCTCTCTTGGCCACGCAGGATACCGCAGTAGCGTGTCAACTCTGACATGTTCTCCGTGGAGGTGGAAAGGAAGTAGTAGAGCCAGTTCTGCATCGCTTGGCGGGCAAAGTCCCACAGGAGCAAGACGAAGAAGCCTTCCGTGAAGCCTGAGTCGGTCCAGTCGAACACGGGGTTGCTGCGGGTGTACTTTTCCTGAATGACCCAGCCGTAGACCCATGCGATGATGTGCAGCACTACGCAGTAGTAGAATCCATACTCGATACGCTTCTTGACGGAGAAGCGCTTGTAGTCTAGCCAGGTGCTGATAAGTTGTGAAGACAACAGAGTGCCAAAGTTGCTGACGAAGCCGATGAGAGCGCGTGCGCGAACGCCGAAGTAGATGGACTGGAAGTTGCCGCTGTACTGGTTGAAGTAAGAAGCCCAGAAGATCGGGAGCAGGAGAAGGATCTTCCTCTGCATGCTGGCTTTGCCGAGAGCGACAAACTCGGCCTTGAAACTCTTCTCAGCCTTGACAATGACTTTGCTGCCGTCTGCACGCTGCACCTTCTCAGGTGGGCTCAAAAGTAGGGCCACAGGGACAGAGAGACACTGGAGTGCGACGAAGACCAGGTACGTTTGGTAGCCGACGGCGCCTCTGGCCTTCTTGTCTTCGGAGTTGTTAAGTGCGAGCACAATTGCTCCACCGACTAAGGGACCACCAGTCCTGAACCAGAGCCAGATGTTCATGTATCTTCCACGCTTCTCAGGTTCAGGGTATCCCAAAGCGATGGCGCCCTCACTGGCCCAGAACAGACCTGCGGAGAAGCCACAAGCCACTGCGCCGACAAGGACGAACCATACGTTGCCGAATCTGTTATTGCAGTAGAGACCGGCTGAGTAGACAGGGTAGCCTACAGCACCAAGAACCAGTGTCCATGAAAGACCAATGCGGTTGGCGATTGGGCCGCCGAACAGGCAGAGGAAACCCATGATGCCGAAGACCAGAGCGTTGGCAGCGTTGACTAGGTATGGCTCTCGTGCACCACCAGCTCCAAGGGAGTTCATCGCGTTCCAGAGTCCAGGGGCCATGAATCCAACCATGCCAATCACACACGCGTTCCATAGAGTCGTGTGGTACCATGTCCTCCGAACGCGAGGCGCCGGCTCTGTGGATGGCAGCACATCGTCGTGAGTTTGCAGCTTGGGAATCTTGTCTGCTGGGACGATTTCAGGCATCGTGAAGGGATTTCGGACGTGATCAATAACCTACATTGCTTGTGGGACGAACTATACGTTTATATACCTACATCCTGGCCCAACTCGTAGAACCAGACCTACCTCGCGTAGCAATAAGCGAATTGCTGAGAGACCAGTATAAAAATCTTTGCTACTCCGAGCCCGTAAAGGGCGAAGTGAAGTTGCGTGCTCGCAGCGAAGTGGGTCTCGCATGTTCAGACGGGTCTGTAAGAGTGACACGATTGGCCGATCTTGAACAAGCAAGGCAGGTGGGTACGAAGTTCATCTGCGCGCGGCTACCAATTGCGGAGTCAAGCATCACGACATCTGGTTGAAGAGATCTTGGCTCCAAGGCTTGCCGGCTTGTCCTGGCAAATGTTGGGAAAAAGAATTAAAGGTGTCTGAGTCTTGTTGGAGAAAAGCCCTGATCCCAAGTCCTTTGCGAACGGTCACAGTCCGAACGTCCCTGAGGACGAAATTAGCGTGAGTGAGTCGAACTCTTTGCCGGAGTTTATCCGCATTTTGCTTTTTGATAGTCCCTGAGCCGTTGGTGAACGTTTGGCGTTCGAGGTGTTCACTACCATAGTCGAAACCCAGACCTGGAGATGGTGTGGCATATGCAGCCAAGGGGCCGCGGCGCGAAAAGACGAGTGACTGGACCAGTCTCCCCGCCACCTTGCCCATGGAGACATCTCGTCAATGCTGCATCTGCTTCGGTGCTCCTGACTCCCCATATCAATGATGTGAGCAGGCCCAAACTCTTTGAAAGCGAGGTTGGGCTACACTCGTTGTTTTGGTCGTCTGATGTTCCCAAGGAAGGTGCGATGTGTAATCAATCT
>Ga0265797_10007172_pt1 | contig 15385 bp, 11 predicted proteins | sample P2T30metagenome_FD_192433 | JGI IMG/M metagenome (GOLD analysis project Ga0265797, IMG submission 192433) | Plant litter microbial communities from East Loma Ridge, Irvine, California - P2 T30 | ecosystem: Environmental > Terrestrial > Plant litter > Unclassified | place: USA: California... | reverse complement strand
GTCGGCTATGCCAACGGCCAGTACATCCTGAACCCGACCACCACCGAACTCAAGACTTCGCAGATGGACCTGGTCGTGGCCGGCACCGAAACCGCCGTCCTGATGGTCGAATCGGAAGCCAAGCAACTGTCCGAAGAAGTGATGCTGGGCGCGGTCGTGTTCGGCCACGAGCAAATGAAGGCCGTGATCGACGCGATCCACGACCTGGTCGCCGAAGGCGGCAAGCCGGAAGTCGAATGGGCGCCGGCGCCAAAGAACGAAGAACTGATCGCCCGTATCGGCGAACTGGCCGGTGAAAAGGTCCGTGACGCTTACCAGACCCGCGAAAAATCGGCGCGCCAGCAAAAGCTGAAGTCGCTGTCGAGCGAAGTGCAGGCTGCGCTGTCGGCACAGGGCGTGAGCGCAGATAGCGGCGAAGTCGGCAACATCCTGTTCGACATGGAAGCCAAGGTCGTGCGTTCGCAGATCCTGGACGGCGAGCCACGCATCGATGGTCGCGACACCCGCACCGTGCGTCCGATCGCGATCCGTTCGAGCGTCCTGCCACGCACCCACGGTTCGGCCCTGTTCACCCGCGGTGAAACGCAAGCGCTGGTGGTTGCCACCCTCGGCACCGCACGCGACAGCCAGAAGATCGACGCGCTGATGGGCGAGTACACCGACGACTTCATGATGCACTACAACATGCCTCCGTTCGCCACCGGCGAAACCGGTCGCGTTGGCACCCCGAAGCGCCGCGAAGTCGGCCACGGCCGCCTGGCCAAGCGCGCGCTGATCGCCGCACTGCCTAACCCAGAAGACTTCAGCTACTCGGTGCGCCTGGTCTCGGAAATCACCGAGTCGAACGGTTCGTCGTCGATGGCGTCGGTCTGCGGCGGCTGCCTGGCACTGATGGACGCCGGCGTGCCGATGAAAGCGCACGTGGCAGGTATCGCCATGGGCCTGATCAAGGAAGGCGGCAAGTTCGCCGTCCTGTCCGACATCCTGGGCGACGAAGATCACCTGGGCGACATGGACTTCAAGGTCGCAGGTACTGCCGCCGGCATTACCGCACTGCAGATGGACATCAAGATCCAGGGCATCACCAAGGAAATCATGCAAGTGGCACTGGCGCAAGCCAAGGACGGCCGCCAGCACATCCTGGGCGAAATGCAGAAGGCCATGCCGACCGTGAAGACCGAGCTGTCGGACTTCGCACCGCGCCTGATCACCGTCCGCATCAACCCGGAGAAAATCCGTGACGTGATCGGCAAGGGCGGCGCCGTCATCCGCGCGCTGACCGAAGAAACCGGCACCCAGATCGACATCAGCGACGAAGGCATCGTGACCATCGCGTCGGTCGACGCCGCCGCCGGCCAGGAAGCCAAGCGCCGCATCGAAGAGCTGACCGCATCGGTCGAAGTGGGCAAGACCTACGACGGTACCGTGCTCAAGCTGCTGGACTTCGGCGCGATCGTGCAAGTCATGCCAGGTAAAGATGGCCTGCTGCACATCTCGCAGATCGCCAACGAGCGTGTGAACGCCGTTGCCGACTACCTGAAAGAAGGCCAGCAAGTGCGCGTCAAGGTTCTCGAAACCGACGAGCGTGGTCGTCTGAAGCTGTCGATGAAGGCTGCTGATCCCGTTGAAGGCGCAGCGCAGTAAGTATTTGGTGACGATTTAAAGCGTCAACCAAGAACCGCCTGAGCATCAGTTCAGGCGGTTTTTTTACGTCGGGCGCAGTTTTAAGAATGACCCATCTGGGTCTGAACTAGCGCGCCTTGAGAGCTTGATGGCAGGCCTGGGCAGACGAGTCCGCCTCGACAACGGGTAGTTGATGTGGCCAGAGGAGCCAACTCGAAACGGTTGTTTCATCTATTTCGCTCGAAGATCACGAAGCGAGGCTTTGATCTCTTCTGGAAGAGCGTCGAGATCGATGCGCTGATTCGTTATCTCGACACGAAGCCGATTTGCTCCACCAAACGCCTTCTTCATGCGCGTTGAAAAATCATTCGCAAGCCTTTGGACGATATCCTGCGGAAGCTCTTCATCGAAAAGGCGATCCGTAAAAGACTGTCGAGCGTCCGCGTCGATGAGCTGACACTCACGTCCGCTAACCACTAGAAGAAGCCCATAGCCCCCAGCGCTGTACTTGGGGAAGTCTGGGGGCTCTGGCCTGCTCCGGATTTCGTATCCGTTGACGAGATAGAAGGTCCGTCCGCTCGCGTCGCCGGCCAAGCCAAAAACAAACCAAACCCCGCGGATATGCTCGTTTCCAGAAAGGGCCTCACACTTCGAGACGACTCGCGGCGGTACAGGCTCAAAATGGATCTTGGCGGGCTCGTAGCGCAAGCCGATGAGCGGATCTTGAAGAAGGCGGGGCTGAGCCTGCGCAAAGAACGGTCTGGCCGTTATGAGGAGCAAGGCGACTGCGATGAAACGCTTAAGGGCGATAGAAGACATGGGCGGGCCTCTTTCTTCGGTAGCCGGGACCAGACCAAAAGTCGATCTGGCGAAAATCCGAGATCCAAATACGTCCGTCAAAAGCGGCAATGTGCCCTGAGGGGTTACTGCCCTCGTACGGCTGGAGCACAACAACGTCGCCTTTCATGGGAATAAATTTTTCTGAGTTTTCGACTGTCAGTTGATGAAAGCCTAGACGCAGCAGCATAGGACCCCAATCCTTGGCGTCAACGGGATGCGTTCCTCTCGTGCTTGCACCGCCGGCAGCTAGGGCTTGGCGGACGAACTTGGCGCATCTACGTTGGCTCCGCGCCTCGGATTTCTCGCGAAGATGCGCCGCAAACCTTTCGACATCGACGGGCATGGTTTAGCACGCGATCCGATTCTGATTCAGATCCCAGCCGCCAAGCGTTGAGCCTGCGCTGCCGCCACCGATCCTTTGTTGGCTGTAGCGCCACTTTACCTTTGAGAATTTGAGACACACGTTCTCGGATAACAGTGAGCCGGCTTCGATGCTCGGGGTGATCTGTCCGACAAGGACGTTTTCAAGCTCGATCTCGAAATACTTGATGGGGTTGCCATCTCCGTCGGCGCGCATGAACTCAAACTTAGCTTTTGGGATGGTCTTGCCGGTAGCGCAGGTCTGCATCAAGATGGGCGAAGCCAAGTCTGCAATCTTGTGAAACATGATGTCATCGAGTTCGCAGCGCTCGGCAGTGTGGCCACCCGCCGATGAAGCGCACGCCGAACGTGGTTGCATGATTCCCCAATGGACTGAGCTGCACTCGATCCAGTCCTTATGCCCGCTGTCCTGGGACTCGCCCTTAATCCCGTCAATTTGCAGATAGACGTCGCTTGCCATGTAACCTCCGAGAATATTGATTTCGAGGCCTCATTCTTTCTCGGCTCTGCAGTGGCGAAGTTGGCCGTCCTCAAGAGATATGCCGTTGGGCGGCTCGCCAACACGCCGATATCGACGATCAAAAGATCGTCGCAGTCATTGAGCGTTATGAAATGGAGAAGTCCTGCAACCAGCCGCGCGGGACACGTCTGACCTACCGGAGCAGTCAACTCGAGGGCGGGGACTCTATCTACTGGTCAAGCAGACATACGCAGCCGCATGCCTGCTATGTATGTTTTCGCACGGAACAGTTCGATTCCCGGTTCTATGCTGGGCTCGTGGATGCAGACCATACGAGCCACGGGACCGCAGACATCGGCGCCAGGATGAAAACTCGCGCCGCTGTCGAAAAGGATTATAGTAAAACCAGTCACGCCCGGCGGTCGGACGTGACCGGGCACAGGCACCACGAATCATGACGACCCCTACCCATACGCCGAATGACGAAATGACTGGCGACATTTCAGGGGCAACAAAGAAAAAGCGCAGCGGCGCGCCGCTGTCGGTGGCTGCGTGGAAGCAGTTCGTCAGTGTCGCCAAGCCTTACTGGCTGGGTGATGAAAAGGGGACAGCGTGGCTGCTGCTCGCCCTCCTGATCGTGCTGATGCTGGTGGAAACCAAGCTCGCGGTCATGCTCAACGACCAGGCGGGGGAAATGACCTCGGCTCTGGCAGGCCGGAACAGCGAGCGATTCTGGACCTCGGTTCAAGCCTGCCTCATCGTGCTCGCATTCGCCGTGCCGATCTATGCCTTCTACTACTATATGCGCGACCTGTTTGCGAATCAGTGGCGGCGTTGGCTCACCAGGCGCTTCCTCGACGGTTACCTGAACGGCCGCAAATACTACGAGCTGGGATCGAATCGCGAGATCGACAATCCCGACCAGCGCATCAGCGAAGACGTGAACACCTTCACCGGACGCTCGATCCACTTCATGCTGATTTTCCTCGGCTCGCTCATGCAACTGGTCGCCTTCAGTGCCGTTCTATGGTCGATTTCACATGTCCTGGTGGGCGTGCTGATCTTGTATGCGCTGATTGGCACGGTCACCGCCTTGTACGTGTTCGGCAACCCGTTGATCCACCTGAATTTCTGGCAGCTGCGGCGCGAGGCCGATTTTCGGTTCAGCCTGATCCGCCTGCGTGAAAACGCCGAGTCGATCGCCTTCTATGGCGGCGAGCAGCAGGAGCGGGCCCGCATCGACAATAAATTCAACAAGGTCATCCATAATTTCTCGCGCCTGATCAAGAAGCAGCGTGCGCTCAACCTGTTCCAGCGCACCTTTAGCCAGCTCACCCTGGTGCTGCCGTTCGTGATCCTGGCAGATGCCGTGCTGTCGGGGCAACTGGAGGTGGGACGTGCCGTGCAGGCAGCGGGCGCCTTCACCGCCGTCCTCACGGCAGTTGGCGTCATCGTCGACAACTTCGAAAGCCTGAGCCGCTTCGTGGCAGGCATCGGGCGCTTGCAGACCCTGTCCAGCCATGTGCTGCCTGCCGCGCAAGCCGACAGTGATGCGGCGCCCGATGCCCCGTCGCGTATCCAGCGCACGCCATGCACGCACCTCAAACTGGAATCGCTGACCCTGTGCCCGCCGCAATCCGAGCGCATCCTGATCAAGGACCTGACGCTGGCCCTGCAGCCCGGTGACGCCCTGCTGATTACCGGCGACAGCGGATGCGGCAAGAGTTCACTGTTGCGCGCGATTGCCGGCCTGTGGCACAAGGGCAGCGGCGTGATCCATCATCCGCCACGCGAAGAATGCTTCTTCCTGCCCCAGCAGCCGTACCTGCAGCCAGGCACCCTGCGCAGCCAGCTCATCTATCCCAGCGCCCATACCGACTTGAGCGATGAACAACTGCTCGAGATCCTGGAGCAGGTCCATCTGCCTTACCTGGCGGGGCGCGTCGGCGGCCTGGATGCCACGCTCGATTGGGAAAAGCTGCTGTCGATCGGCGAGCAGCAGCGCCTGGCCTTCGGTCGGGTGCTGGTGCACAAGCCAGGCATCGTGATCCTCGATGAAGCCACCAGCGCACTCGATAGCGCCAATGAATCGTCGCTCTACAAGCGACTGCGCGACAAGGGGACGACGCTGGTCAGCATCGCCCACCGCGCCGGCGTGCTGCGCCACCACAGCCACGTGTTGTGGCTGACCGGTGAGGGTGCGTGGGAGATGCATGCCGCCAGCGATTACCAGTTCGACGGCATGGTGTCCAAGTCAGGCCGCGACGCTACCGCGCAAGCGGCATGGCAGCCGCGCGAGACGGTGCTGGCGAACTAGCGTCGAGCCGATTCACGCGAAGGTCAGCACCTGCCCCAGAGGACGGCGCGGCTTCTGCGGCCAGTTGGCGGACGTGCCGAGGCCGACCGCCAGCAGCATCACCGGAATCTCGTTCGCCGCAAGGCCGAATTCGCGCGCCACGGCATCTGGGTCGAAACCGATCATCGGCCCGGCGCCCAGTCCCAGCGCATGGGCGGCATAGATCATCGTGGACGCGCCAAAGGTGGCGCTGCGCACCGCCTCGTCGCGCTGGCGCCAGGCCTGGTCCTGGTACAGGCTCGCGGCGCCACCGACCCAGCCATCGACCATCGGCGCCGGCATGATCCCGGCGTCGACCGACGGCGCTAGGCGCTCGGGCAGGGTCTGCGCATCGGCCAGCTGGCCGCAGACGATGAAGGTGACGGCGGCCTCGGTGACCTTGGCCTGGTCCCAGGCGATCGCACGCAGCTGGGCCTTGGCCTCCGGCGTGCCCACCGCAATGAAGCGCCAGTTCTGCAGGTTGAAGGAGGAGGGCGCCCGGGTGGCCAGGCGCACCAGTTCGCCGATCTGGGCGTCGTCGAGTTGGTGCGACGGGTCGAACAGCACCGTGGTGCGGCGTTCTTCGATGGCGGTGATGATGGGGTGGGTCATGTCGTGTCCTTGTTGGGTGCTCGGCACAGCGCCGATGTCCGTGAAGCCTAAGGCCAGACGTGCCTGGCGATAATCCACCAGCCATCAAAATCATTTTTCGAGGAGGTCGAAAGGTCTGGCTTACGCAGCCAGGTCGGCGCTGCAGGCGATCGCCTTCTGCGCTTCGAGCTGCGCCAGCCGCTCCGCCAGGGCCGCGCGGATCGACTCATAGGCCGTCGATCCCAGCGTGATGCGGCGCGGGGCCGGCGCCTGGTCGGCCGAATCGATCATGATCTCGACCATCTTCACCGGGTCGCCCGTCAGCTTGAAGCTGCCGTCGGCCAGCGCGCGTCGCACCGCGCCGGACGGCGTGTCGACGTACTCTGCCATGGCCGGCGCCGCATCGAGGCCGGCGGCGAAATTGGTCGGCGTCGGCCCCGGCTCGGCCAGGGTGAACTCGATCCCGAACGGCGCCACTTCCTGCGCCACCGATTCGACGAAACCTTCGATGCCCCACTTGGTCGCGTGGTACACGCTGAAGTTTGGATACGCGATCTGGCCGCCCTCGGACGAGACCTGGATCACCCGTCCTCCGCCTTGATCGCGCAGATGCGGCAGGGCGGCGCGTATCAGCTGGATCGAACCGAGCAGGTTGGTGTCGAGCTGGCGTTTCACTTGCGCATCGCTCAGTTCCTCGGCCGCGCCGAACAGGCCATACGCCGCATTGCTGACCACGACGTCGATGCGGCCAAGTTCAGCAAACGCGCGGGCCATCACGGCGCGGATCGCGTCGTTATCGAGGATGTCGAGCTGCGCCACCCACAGCTGTTCGGGATAGCGCGCCTGCAGCTCGGCCAACGCCGCAGGGCTGCGCAAGGTGGCGGCGACGCGGTCGCCGCGTGCCAGCAGTTGTTCGGTCATGATGCGGCCGAAGCCAGTCGAGGTGCCGGTAATGAACCAGGTGCGTTGCATGGTGTTTCTCCTGTCGGGTGGCTGCCGGTTGGCGTCCATGACCACAAGAATAGCCAAACAAATTGATGCTATCATCCCTCTAATCCTGCATGCTTTAGTGAAAAATTGCCAGCAATGTCCCAGCCCGACCTCGATCGCCTGCGCGCCTTCGTCGCCATCGCCCACTGCCGCAGCTTTCGCAAGGCGGCCGATGAACTGGGCGTTTCGCCCTCGACCCTGAGCCACATGATGCGCGCGATGGAAGAGGGCCTTGGCGTACGCCTGCTCCACCGCACCACCCGCAGCGTGGCGCCGACCGAGGCCGGCGAACACTTCCTGCGCCGGATCGAACCGGTGCTGCGCGAACTGGGCGCCACGCTGGAAGACGTCACCGGTTTCAGTGGGCGGCCAGGGGGCACGCTGCGCATCAACACGGCCGAGCCGACCGCGCGCTGGCTGCTGCAGCGCGCGGTGCCGGTGTTCCAGGCGCGTTATCCCGACGTCTCGCTCGACCTGTTTGTCGAGAATGGCCTGGTCGATATCGTTGCTGCCGGTTTCGATGCCGGCGTGCGTCTGCTCGAGGCGGTCCCGCAAGACATGCACGTGGCCCCATTCGGCGCGCCGGTGCGCTTCATGCCGGTGGCGTCGCCCGCCTACCTGCAGGCGCATGGCAGGCCGCAGGTGCTGGATGACCTGCACGCTCACCAATGCATCCGCATGCGCATGCAGAGCGGGAAGATCTATCGCTGGGAATTCGCGCGCCACGGCCAGGCCTTCGCCGTCGACGTCCCCGGCACCCTGGTCCTGAACCAGGTCAGCCTGATGGTAGAAGCCGCCGCAGCCGGCCGTGGCATCGCCTACGTGCCGGATACGACGGCGCGCGACTATCTCGATGACGGCCGCCTGCTGCCTCTTTTGCCAGAGTGGTGCCAACCTTCGTCTGAACTTGCCCTGTACTATCCCGGCCACCGCAACGTACCGGCCGCGCTGCGCGCCTTCATCGATGTGCTGCAAGAGGTGTACGCGTCAACTTGAGCCCGCCAAGCAAGCCCTTGCCGGGTGTGCGGGAATGGCAGCAAACACGACGAATGTGCTTGACCCTCTAGCGGCTACAGGGTATTTAATAGTGGTAGCAAAAACTGGCCAACCGGCCGTGCATTACCCGACCACGATTGACGCGATGCGACGCCTGCTTCTGATCTTCCTGCTGCTCCTGATGCCGCTCCAGGCCGCCTGGGCCGCCGGCGCGCCGTATTGCAGTCATGACGAAGAGACCATGCATCCGGGGCACCACGTCCACAAGCATCCGGCCTCCAGCACGCAAGACGACGCCACCCCGGGCGAGCATTGCGACGATTGCGACGCCTGCCACCACCTGTCGGCCAGCGCCGTCCTGTCGGCGCAGCCCAACCTCCCTCTGCCAAAAGGCGCCCCGCACCTGCGCGGCGAAATGCGGCGCTACGTCTCCCACGTCCCCGACCTGATTCCTCCGCCAGACCGGCCGCTGCGAAGCTAGGAACCTATCCCGGTAGATGGGAGTCGCTCCTGGCGCGCCTGGCTGACGTGTTCTGCGTTGCTCGTCGTTGCATGGCTAGCCATGCGGCCTCCTCGCGCCTTGCCCACGTCAGCCATGCATCGCCATGAGCTTCCCCCCACCTACCGGTACAGGCTCCAAGGCGGCGGGACCTTCACAACGCCGCGCCACGCGGCGACGCCAACGCGCCCCGCCGGACATCCACCTGTTCGGAGCATCATCATGAAACATCGTTTGACACCGCTGCTGGCGGCGCTCGCGCTCGCCTGCGCGTGCGCGCCGCTTGCGGCATGGTCGTCGCCATTGACGCTTGACGCGGCCATCGACCTGGCCCTGCGCGCCAACCCCACGTTACGCGCTGCCGGCAGCGAGGTGGCGGCGCAAGAGGGCGCGCTGGTCCAGGCCGGGGCGCTACCCAATCCCGAGCTCGAACTGCTGCGCGAGGGCGGGCAGGGCGACAACCGCACCACCACCGCCACCCTCAACATTCCGATTGAGCTGGGCGGCAAGCGCGCGGCGCGGGTCGATGCCGCGCGCCAGGAAGGCAAGCTCGCTGCGCTCGCACTGGACGCGGCGCGGGCCAAGCTGCGGGCCGATACTAGCGCTGCCTTCCACGAGGCCGTCGCGGCGCAGGAGCGCGAGCGCATGGCGCAGGAACTGGTGCTGCTGGCCGGACGCGCTCTGGCCGCCGCCGGCAAGCGGGTCGAAGCCGGCACGCTGTCGCCGGTCGAGGAGACCCGTGCCCGCGTGGCCCAGGGCAGTGCGCGGATCGAGGCGCTGCAGGCCGCGCGCGACCTGGAAGGCGCGCGCATCCGCCTGGCCGCACTGTGGGCCGGCAACGCCCGTCAATTGGATATCGTGGCGCCGCAGGCCGTGGTGTTGCCGCCCGCACCGTCGCTCGCGCATTTGCTGGCGCAGCTCGACGGCTCGCCGGCACTGCGCCATGCGCGCGCCCAGGTGGACCATCGCGAGGCGCTGGCCCGGCTCGAACGCACACGCCGCACGCCCGACGTCAACGTGATCGTCGGCGCCCAGCGCGAAGGGCCGGACACCCGCAACCGCACGGTGCTCGGCCTGTCGGTGCCACTACCGCTGTTCAACCGCAACGACGGCGCCGTGCTCAACGCGCTGCGCCGGGTCGACAAGGCGCGCGACGAACAGGATGCGGAAAAAGCGCGCCTGCGCGCCGAGCTGGCCCAGGCCCATGCCCGGCTCACATCGGCGCTGGCCGAATGCACGCTGATCGCCACCGACATCCTGCCCGGCGCCGAAGACGCCCAGCGCGCCGCCAACCGCGGCTTCGAGCTCGGCAAGTTCGGCCTGATCGACGTGCTCGACGCCCAGCGTGTGCTGGCCCAATCGAAGAACCAATACTTGACCGCCGCGCTTGACGCCCATCGCGCCGCGGCCGACATCGCACGGCTGCTCGGACATGCAGCCGGCCAGGAGAATCCATGAACAAGCAGCAAATCAGAGTAATCGCCATCATGCTGGCGGCCGCCATTGCCTTGGCCGCCGTCGTGCTGGTGCGCGACCGCGCAGCCAGCGGCGGTGACGAACACGGCCACCAGGAAGAAGCCGAACACGCCCACGCCGACGAGCATGGTCAAGAGAAGCACGACGACGACGGCGTGATCCACTTCACCGAACAGCAGGTCGGCGTAGCCGGCATCACGCTTGCCACCGCCGGTCCGGTCCACCTGGACACCTTCATCCGCATGCCGGGCCAGATCGCCCTCAACGAAGACCGCACCGCCCACGTGACGCCACGCGCTGCCGGCGCCGTCAGCGAGGTCAACGCCAACCTTGGCCAGCAGGTACGCAAGGACCAGGTGCTGGCCACTGTCGCCAGCGCCGACGTGGCGGCGCAGCGCGGCGCGCTGGCTGCGGCCGAGCGCCGGGTGGAATATGCGCGCAAGCTCCACGCATCAGAAAAGATGCTGTGGGAAGAAAAAATCTCGGCACGCCAGGATTTACTGCGCGCCGAGCAGGAACTGCGTGAGGCCGAGATTACAGCGCACAGCGCGCGCCAGCAGTTGCAGGCGCTTGGCGCGCGCGATTCCGGGGCGTCGAACTTACTGAAAATCCGGGCTCCGTTCGACGGCGTGATCGTCGAGAAGCACATCACCCACGGCGAAGTGGTCGGCGCCGATACCCGCGTGTTCACCCTGACTGACCTGTCGACGGTCTGGGCCGACGTGGTAGTGCCCGCGCGCGACCTCGACATCGTGCGGGTCGGGACCGACGCCGTGATCCGCTCCATCTCCTCAAACACGACAGCGCCGGGCAAGGTGAGTTACGTGAGTTCGCTGGTTGGCGAGGAATCGCGCTCGGCCAAAGCGCGCGTGGTGTTGGAAAATCCGGGCGCGGCCTGGCGTCCGGGCCTGGCGGTCAATATCGATATCGTCACCGGCTCGAGCGACGTGCCGGTCGCCGTGACGGTGGAAGCGATCCAGAGCGCCGATGGCCGCCAGGTGGTCTACAAGCGGGTCAAGCAAGGCTTTGTGGCCCAGCCGGTGGCCACTGGCCGTTCCGACGGCAAGTTCGTCGAGATCATATCCGGCCTGCGCACGGGCGAAGCCTACGCAGGCGCCGGCAGTTTCGCGGTCAAGGCGGAACAAGGCAAAGGCGAGGGCGATCATGGACATTGAACACATCAAGCCAACCACCCTGTTCGACCGCCTGATCGCCACCGCCATCGCGCGCCGCTGGCTGGTGATGCTGGCGGTGCTGGCGATGGCCGGCATCGGCGTCTATAACTACGGTCGCCTGCCGATCGACGCGGTGCCCGATGTCACCAATGTCCAGGTCCAGATCAACACCGCGGCGCCCGGCTACTCGCCGCTCGAGACCGAGCAGCGCATCACCTATCCGGTCGAGGCGGTGCTGTCCGGCTTGCCGCACCTCGAACAATTCCGCTCGCTGTCGCGCTACGGCCTGTCGCAGGTGACGGTGGTGTTCGACGAGGGCACCGACATCCAGTTCGCGCGCCAGTTGGTCAGCCAGCGCCTGCAGGACGCGCGCGAACAGCTGCCCGCCGGTGTGGTGCCGGCGCTGGGCCCGATCGCGACCGGCCTGTCCGAGATCTACCAATGGACGGTCGAGACCGAGCCGGGCGCCAAGAAGGCCGATGGTTCGCCCTACACGCCGACCGACCTGCGCGAGATCCAGGACTGGATCATCAAGCCGCAGTTGCGCACCGTGCCGGGCGTTACCGAGATCAACTCGATCGGCGGCTTCGACAAGGAATACCTGGTGGCCCCGAATACGGCCACGCTGTCCTCGTATGGCCTGGAATTGGCCGACATCGTACGCGCGCTCGAGCGCAACAACAGCAATGTCGGCGCCGGCTACATCGAGCGCGAGGGCGAGCAATACCTGGTGCGCGCGCCTGGCCAGGCGGCCTCGATCGACGACATCGGCAATATCGTCGTCACCAGCATCCGTGGCATTCCGGTGCGGGTGAGCGACGTGGCCGAGGTGAGCATCGGGCAGGAACTGCGCACCGGCGCCGCCACCGAAAATGGGGTGGAGGTGGTGCTCGGCACCGTGGTCATGCTGATCGGCGAGAATAGCCGCGCCGTCTCGAAGGCGGTCGACGCGCGCATGCTTGAAATTAACCGCGGCCTGCCGAAAGGCGTCAAGGCCGTCACCGTCTACGACCGCACGGTGCTGGTCGAACGCGCGATCGCCACGGTGCGCAAGAACCTGGTCGAGGGCGCGATCCTGGTGGTGGCGGTGCTGTTCTTCTTCCTCGGGAATCTGCGCGCCGCGCTGCTCACCGCCATGGTGATCCCGCTGGCCATGCTGTTCACCTTCAGCGGCATGGTCGGCAACAAGGTCAGCGCCAACCTGCTGAGCCTGGGGGCGCTGGACTTCGGCATCATCGTCGACGGCGCGGTGGTGATCGTCGAGAATTGCGTGCGTCGCCTGGCGGGGGCGCAGCACCGGCTGGGCCGCATCCTCACCCGCGAAGAGCGGTTCGCTGAAGTATTCGAGGCGGCGCGCGAGGCGCGGCGACCGCTGATCTATGGCCAATTGATCATCATGATCGTCTACCTGCCGATCTTTGCCCTGACCGGTATCGAGGGCAAGATGTTCCACCCGATGGCGTTCACCGTGGTGTTCGCGCTGCTGGGCGCGATGATTCTGTCGGTGACCTTCGTGCCGGCCGCCGTGGCCCTGTTCATCGGCCGCTCGATTACTGAAAAGGAAAGCCGCGTGATGGGCGTGGCGCGGCGCCGGTATGCGCCGGCGCTGGACTATGCGCTGGCCAACCGCGCCGTGATGCTGGTGTTCGCGGCGATCGTGATCGCGCTCGCTGCCCTGATGGGCACGCGCCTCGGGACCGAATTCGCGCCGAATCTCGACGAAGGCGATATGGCGGTGCTGACCATGCGGGTGCCCGGCACCAGCCTGTCGCAATCGGTGAAAATGCAGCAGCAGATCGAAACGACCCTGATCCGCGAATTCCCCGAGATCGCGCGCGTGTTCGCCCGCATCGGCACCGCCGAGATTGCATCCGACCCGATGCCGCCCAATGTGGCCGACAGCTACATCATCTTCAAGCCCGAGAAGGACTGGCCAAAGCCGCGCCGTTCGCGCGGCGAGGTCGAAAGCGCAGTCCGCACCACACTCGAAGGCCTGCCCGGCAATAACTACGAATTCAGCCAGCCGATCCAGTTGCGCGTAAACGAACTGATCTCTGGCGTGCGCAGCGACGTCGCGGTCAAAGTGTTCGGCGACGATCTCGGGGTATTGGAAGCCACCGCCAACGAGATCGCCGCCACCTTGCGCCGCGTGCCTGGCGCCAGCGAGGTGCAGGTCGAGCAGACCAGCGGCCTGCCGGTGCTGCAGATCCGGGTCGACCGCGAGCGCGCCGCGCGCATGGGCCTGAACATCGGCGATGTGCAGGAGATGATCGCCACCGCCACCGCGGGCCGGGCGGCCGGTACCATGTTCGAGGGCGACCGCCGCTTCGACATCGTGGTGCGCCTGCCGGAAGCGGTACGCGGCGACATCGACGCGTTGCGCCGGCTGCCAGTGGCGCTGCCGGGCAGCGGAGAAGGGACGCGCAGCTTCATTGCGCTGGGTGAGATCGCCAGCTTCGAGGTGGCGCCGGGGCCGAACCAGCTCAGTCGCGAACAGGGCAAGCGCCGGGTGGTAGTCACTGCCAATGTGCGCGGGCGCGACATCGGTTCTTTTGTCGCCGACGCCCAGCAGCGCATCGCGCAAGAGGTACGCATCGCGCCCGGCTATTGGACCGCCTGGGGCGGCCAGTTCGAACATCTCACCACGGCGGCCGAGCGCCTGCGCCTGATCATTCCGGCCTCGCTGCTCTTGGTCTTCGTCCTGCTTTACCTGGTGTTCAATAATGTCCGCGACGGCTTGCTGGTGTTCACCGGCATCCCGTTCGCCCTGGCCGGCGGCGTGGCGGCGCTGTGGCTGCGCGGCATTCCGCTGTCGATCTCGGCGGCGGTGGGCTTCATCGCCCTGTCCGGGGTGGCGGTGCTCAATGGTTTGGTGCTGATCTCGTTCATTCGCAGCCTGCGCCAGGACGGGCTGCCGCTGCTCGATGCGGTGCGCCAGGGCGCGCTGGCGCGCCTGCGGCCGGTGTTGATGACGGCGCTGGTGGCCTCGCTCGGTTTCGTGCCGATGGCGCTGGCGGTCGGCACCGGGGCCGAAGTCCAGCGGCCGCTGGCGACGGTGGTGATTGGCGGGGTATTGTCGTCCACCATGCTGACCCTGCTTTTATTGCCAATTTTGTATGAATGGGTGCATCGGGAGCGACCTGCGCGGGCTTTCCGGCCATCCTTGCGTGCAATTTTTTCGCGGGAACAGTAAAAATATCCGCGAGACAACCGTGCGCCACATATTGCCTTAAATGGAAATGGTATAGTTGGATGTTTAACAGAATTTCGTCCGCGCCGGCCGCAGCAATGCCGGCCAGGTGCGGCGCCAACTATCATTTCTAGGGATAAGACAGATGAGCATGACGGATTACGCGGATCGCATCAGCCAGACAATCCTGGACCAGGAGGCCGCCATCGCCGCCGAATGGCACGCCCAGCTCGAGGCGCTGAGCGTGCGCAGCAATGCCGCCGCGCGCGAACAACTGCGTTCGCACTGTAACCAGTTCCTGAAGTCCTTCGCCGCCGCGACCCGCGCCGGTGAACTCGACAACATCTCGCACCGTTCGTGGGACGAGGTGCGCGACCTGCTGGCCGAGATCTCGTCGACCCGCGCGAAGGCGGGTTCGACCCCGGGCGAGACCGCTACCTTCGTGTTCTCGCTCAAGCAACCGCTGTTCGCGCGCCTGCAGCAGGCTTTCGCCGCCGATCCCGCCGGCCTGGCCGCTGCATCCTGGACCGTCACGACCCTGCTCGACAAGCTGGGCCTGTACACCATTGAAGTGTTCCAGAAGACCAAGGACCAGATCATCGTGCGCCAGCAGCAGGAACTGCTCGAGCTGTCGACGCCTGTGGTCAAGCTGTGGAACGGCATCCTGGCGCTGCCGCTGATCGGTACCCTCGATTCGGCCCGTACCCAGGTGGTGATGGAAAACATCCTGCAAAAGATCGTCGACACCGGCGCCATCATCGCCATCATCGACATCACCGGCGTGCCGACCGTCGACACCCTGGTGGCGCAGCACCTGATGAAGACCATC
>Ga0265797_10007171_pt1 | contig 15386 bp, 21 predicted proteins | sample P2T30metagenome_FD_192433 | JGI IMG/M metagenome (GOLD analysis project Ga0265797, IMG submission 192433) | Plant litter microbial communities from East Loma Ridge, Irvine, California - P2 T30 | ecosystem: Environmental > Terrestrial > Plant litter > Unclassified | place: USA: California... | reverse complement strand
TGCCAAGTTCGCGAAACTCAGCACTCTTGCGATCAGAATTTGTAATACATCCAAGCTCACACTTCAGTAGACAGATATCGCGCTATATCTAGAGTTCGATGGATGTTGGGCATCTGGCATCTTTAGTCAGAAGAATTCCCCCAAGCTCCGGCAATTTCCAGGAGCATCATGATTCCAAACTCACATTCGATGATTTTCTACCCGACACCCAGAGTATTGAACCTTGTCCCGCTCAGTTGTTATTGCCCGTCGCCACGCCCCAGAAGTATGCTGCCCAAGCGCCAGCAATCAAGAAAAGCAGCGCAACAAACAACACCAGCCCCAGCTTTTTGTTCCTCAAACCCTCTGACCCAATCTCCGCCGCCTCCCTTCGCTCATTGATCAGCTCTCCTTTCCTCAGCCGCTGCTGCTTCGTCCATTGCAATACGCTCGCGTCCGTGTGCAAGAATCCGCACGCGAACAGCGCGCCCGCAACAATGACTGATGCCGTTGCAAGTACGACGTACACAACCACGACCCCATCGTAGGAGTTATCGTCGCGATCCTGAATGACACCCGTAACGACCCGCACGATAATGTTCATGCTGTTGTTCACCGCAATCTTGATCGCATACCCACTTCCAAACACCTCCTGGTAGCGCATACTCGTGCGAATACTGTCAATAATGACCGTAGGCCCAAAACTCGACGCCACAGCATATATCCCGAAACTCGCGGCTGTGCCGCTGATCGTTGGACCCCAAGCGGCCAGACACATGGAGAGCAGCATGCCAGACCCACAGACCAGCATCAGCGTGATCCTGTTGCCGAAGATGTCGACGAACACGCCAATCAGCGGGACGAGGAAGAAGCCGAAGTACTGCGACATGGCGCTGTACCAGCCCGCCTTGACAGCATCGATGTCGAAGCGCTGCTCGGCCATTTCAGTCGCGTTTTGCGAGTACACGACCGCAGTGCTCGTCTGGAACAACGAGAAGGCAACAACGCACCAGAAAGTCCATGGCAGTGCTAACGTCTTTCGAATCTCGAACTTCTTGCCTTTTTCAGTAAGGACTTCGCCGGTCGCGGGGTCGCGCATCCCAGCGTAGCGCTTCTGGCAGTACTGCGTGAAGAACCAGAAGACGACGGTAATGGCGTTGGTGAAGAGATTCATGAATACTGCGGTCCAGTATACCCAGCTGAAGTCCCCGGTTCGCTTCGCAATTACATTCGCGGTGGCTTTGCCTACGAATGCGCCGATCTTGCCGACGCCCAGCTCGAAGCCTAGAGTTGAGGCGAAGCCGTGGGAGGGCGCGAACCAAGAGCTGAAGACTTTGTACTGGGCGACTTGCGTGGCGATGTCGCCGAGTGCTTGGATTATCACGCCGAAGATCATGAATCTGTAGGAGCGGATGGTTGTGGCTGCCGCGATGAGGATGGCGCCGGCAGTGTAGATGGCGGTACCGTAGAGCATGGCGCCTTGAGAATTAGTTGGATGTGCTGGTGGAATGGCATTGCAAAGGGAAACTTACTCGCGCCGCCAATTCTGTCGGTTACGAGGCCGGAGAATAGGATCAGGGCGGTTTTCATGAAGTCCTCGCTTGCTTCGAGGATAGCGAAGGAGGAATTGTTGATGTGGAGTTCCTGTGGAAAGGAGGTCAGACGGAAGTCGAGATGTGAGGAATGATGGCTGACCTTCTTCAAAGTACTCTTCATTGCACCAGTAACGCCGGAGCTCCAATGTGAACCGAAGCCTACGGCGGTCACGAGAAGGATGGATATCAGCTTCATCCGCAACGGCACAAGCGATGTTTGCCCATTCTGACTTGTATTGTCGGTACTGCTCTGAATGTCGACTTCTGCAATCCCCGTTTTGGGCTCAATGCCCAAGTCTTTCCCATCGTCTCCAACGTTGTCCTTAGCTCGGACAGGCGTGCTTACTTCGGCCATGGCTTCGGAAAGGGAAATGATAAGAATCAGATAAGATCCGCCAGGGGAGCGATCTTTTAAAGAAGCATTCCAAGCCAATGCGAAAATTTTATCTGATCATTTCGGAGTGGAGCGAGTCGCGCATGTGATCTCCACAATAGCGCCGAAGTGGATTTGTTGATAACTGCGCATCCGAACTCCCGTTTACGAAACACTAGAGATGGTTCTGCGATTGTCTGCCGCTGTCGCTTCTCGCTCCTGGTCACCAATGGCCATGTCTGTCTTCAAAATCCCGCTGAGCGACATGCTGATTTCATGAGCATGTGCGACGCCGCTCTTGTTGAACCTGTCTCTTCTTTTGGACCACCGCGCGAGTGGGAGCTGGAGTGCATCATTCTCCCCGTTTTCCTTCATATCCTCCCTCTCGTCCAGCTCCATCTCCTCTCTTTCTTCGGTTTCATCTCCTCCTCTTCCTAGAGCCTAACAGTATTTTCCGCCTCCTTTGAGGTTCTGGCCCAATCAGCCTCCGTCATCACGGTCTCCTCGACCCCTTTGGCGTCCACTATATCAGCTCTCTCCGCATCGACCCCGTCTGTAGGAGCATCGATCATGTCGCCCCCATACTCATCCAGCTACAAGCCCAAAATAGCAGAAGCTTGAGCGTATCGCTGTTGTTGCTGCGTGTTGCCTCGAAAAAGCGTGTGCGACAGGTTCTTTTTGCGAATGATCGCCAATGTTCGGCCTTAACCCAGTCGTCCTCAGCGAAGGCTATTAAAATGGTGTTCTCAGTGATCAAGTGGAAGTGCAGCTCCATCATTCTCGTATCGAGCTTAGCTTGCTTGATGCACTTCTTTGGGTCCGTTTAATTGATGAACGCGACATAATAGGAATCTACTGGTGATTTGTGGTATCTGTAGTCATTGTGGAGGTTTATGGATCGGTGTTGTTCAAACTACAGTAAGCCACCGTCGGCGACAACAACTGTTTGGTTTCCTAGAAATTGCGCACTGCGACGAACGCTGGAAATTCTATGACCAGGCTGCATGCCACGGCAATCGTAGAGGTATCGTACTCGTGGAGGTCGGGGGGCTGAGAATGAGCTTTCAATCATGCGCCGGAAATTTTGCTTCATATTTAGCCAGGCTTCCTTTGACAGCTGGCTCCTCGCGGTCCAATTCGAATAGCTCCCAAGACTTCTGACCAGGAGCAGCCTCCTGCCTCAAAGGCCACAGGACATATGCGGCTTTCTTGTCCCGCGGAATCTCTGCTCGCAATCGCGATAGCAGGCCATGCAAGCTTTGCCATATGTGCTGCTTTCGCTGGCTGAATTTGTCCAGTTCTTCATCTAGATCGTGCATTTTGAATGTGATACCTTGCTTGTCGGATCGTGAGTATCGGTAGAGACGTCGGATGCTCAATGCTGGCCAACGAGCCGACTCGATCCTACATCGGTCCGACTCGTGGCCGAGCTCAGGTATACCTTCGTAGCACCCACGTTTATAGATCAAGCAATCACAATACCAAGTCACAGAAGAACCTCTTTGTTGTTATTCACCCGTACGATCGTACAAGGCTTACCAACATTCCTTATCGATACTGCCAGAGCAAACTCTGGTTATGCCAGTAAACCATGCGCCGTAGAGAAGATTTTTCCAAAGGGTGTAGAGGTTTGATTTTGACTTGAAATATTTCGAGACCTTGATCTCCACGAGCCTAGAGGTATTTGTATGACATCAGTATTTGTCTCGCATGCAATTTCGTACGTGGAACTCTGCTTACTGGCTTGTCGAGACATTCCAACCACAGGACACAATTTGATCCGCTTGAGGGCCTTCAGTAGCCTTTGAGGCATAGCTGTGAGATGCCCGTTCATTCTCAGCGCAAGTCTGATCCATTGTAGCATTAGAAAGCACAGTGGAGACTTCGTACGCGTCGACTATGTTATGTATAAGCGACAAGTCCACAAGCACAAAGCTCAAATCAAAGAGTTGAGGCATTTTGAAGGAGGTCAAGGTAGTGCACTTGCCCACTCATGATCAATCATACCTTCATACAGCAATCCAACCTCAAGCGCACCAAACTAGGAAAGCCTAATGCGATAGTGGCGAGAACCCCGTGGGATACCATCTTCCTGGTGTGTAAGACTTTTCTCAGCGGACAATCCACGTCCTTCGTCGACCGGTCCGCGGTATGTGGCTGTGCTACCAAGAACCATTCGCGATGAGATGGGGACGCATGTTAAAGATCGACCCGGGAGGCTAAGGACCACAAGCGGCTGAATCCGTTAACTAACCAGGTTGACCAAAGACTTACGACCCTGGAAGAATACATCGGATCGAACTGCATCCGATAACCTGGGCTTTATAGCGACAGAATACCCTTCCTGGCTTTCAAAGTCTGGAAGATGTATATCGGTTGAGTTTGCTTGTTTGCCCTCTAGTTCACCTAGAGCGAGCACTTGTTCGTTTAGGGGAAGCCGTAACCGTGGGGTGTTCCTATTCAAGTCAATCTCAGCGTTCAACGGGCGAAATTACAGTCGACTTTGCACAATCGCGACAAAGGCCTCAGTGCACATTACGAGCGGCTCAGGACATCGAGTGGTACTGACCGGGGATGTAGCACCTCAGCTTCGAATCCACACTCCAAGAACCTAGAAGACATGCACTTTTATCGCGCTCTATTGGGGAGCTTGTCACTGTATAGTATGTTGCAGCGAAATATACTATTTCAAGCACGTCGCTGCGTGCCAAAACTCCCAATTGTTCTACTCATCAAGTTCATAAAGTCATCAAGTCGTAATATGCACCCCCTGTATCACACCGCAAACCCTAAACCGTCGCCGCCGCCGCAACAAGAACATCAATTGCTGCAGCGTGGCTCCCCGTATTCGAATGCGCACTACCACCCTGCCATCTATCCACCACCACTCCCCCATCCACCTTATGCTGCCTCCACGCACTCTCCGCGTTCTTCCTCAAGAACTCGGTCACCTTCTCCTCCGGCTCATTTTCATTGAGACTAGCCAGACCGCGAATAAACGCACCCTTGAACATGGAACCCTGCTCGTCCAGCGGACCTCTTGCAGCCTCGGTCAAGATGCCATTGTCAGACAGCTTCGCCATTGCCGCAGACGCAATGGCATTCGCATGCTCGATGAATCCACCGTCAGACTTTGCTTTCGCGAGCTCAGACAGCCCAGCCAGAACGACGCCCTGGTTGTACGTGAACGTCGTCTTCCCATCGTTCTTACACGTCTTCTGATCGATACCATCGTTCACCAAGCCATCTCTATTAATGAATCCCGCCTCCCAGAAGTAATCCCACGTCACCTGCGCCCAGTCCAAGTAGTGCTTCTTCTCGCTCGGCGGCACACGATTCGCCAAACTCGCGCCAACCGCAAGGAAAAGCTCATTCGAAATAGCCGCGATGCTCGTGTGCTTCTTATCCCACCATATGCCGCCTCCGCACGGCGTGTTCCAGCCGCCAGACATATCACCGAAGAGGTCTTCTGCAGTTTTGAGATACTTCTGATCGTTGGTGAGGTCGTAGGCTGCGATCCAGGCCATGGCCCACCAGCCCATGTCGTCGTAGAAGTCGTTTTTCCAGTTCTTGTGGCCCAGCGCGTTGCGAGACTTTTCGTAGGTATTGGAGATGATGGCAATGGCGGTGGGTTTGAAGGATGGGTCTTTTGTGCCGAATTTGGCGATGGTTTCGAGTATGTTGCCGGATTGCCACCATAGTTTGTTCCTGTGAATGTTAGGTACTTGTAGACATTTTTCGATCCGGAGACGAAGGGGAATGTGCTTACCATAGGCCAGTTTTGGTATCGTACCACTTGTCTTGTAGTGTGTTTATAGCTGTGTTCGCATCGTCTGCGTAGTCCGCTCGTACTGGCAAAACGCAAGGTAAGAGAATGAGAAGTGATTTGGAAAGCTTCATTGTGCAGTGGTTGGAGAATTATGATACAGATGTAAAGTAGTTATTATTAAACCTTGATATGCTATCTCGGTCCGTGACATCGGAACATTGGAACAAGACAGACTGCCCTACCTATATGTTTGTTTCAACCGCACTGACTTCACAAACTTAGGAAACTTCAAGTCATGGCAATCGCGCCAGCAACCGCTGACTCCACAGTCAGACTTTGACGTGTCTGAGACTCAAAGCTTGATTACTGAAGGCCCTAGTACCTGGCCAATACACCGTACATTGAATCTGAAAACCTGTCAAGGGAGTTCGATCTGCCTATCACAGTACAGGACTATCCATGTTATCCGGGCCTTACCAGTGTGACATAAGACTCGTGGCATGGCCGGCAAGGCGGCTTCACGGCAGCGTTGATCTCTGGCGAGTTGATGCTCCAGCGTGGACGCCTGCTCAGACAAATTGCCAGGGGCGTTGTACTGGAAACAAGCTCGGCAGCGTCAAGCCTGAGGAACGTGGATCCAACCGCGTGCGACCGTCGGATGCGCGTCAAGGATGTGGCGCGTGGTGGAGTTGTTCTGAAACAGGTCGAGGGAAATGAGCGGATCGCAGCATTTTTAGTCGAAAATGGTGATTGGCCAGATTTGCAAAAATGTCGCAACGCTCATTGGCTGCTGTAGTTAGGATTTGTTCTGTAAGGTTGGAAACATTGCTAGCGAGATCACCAGGACTGCTCCATCCTACCTTTGTAGATGCGTGAAATGTAGGAGGGCCTTGAGAAACGCTCGTCGAAATGCTATGAGACAACGCACATGGCGATGTGCTATCGTTGACATCGTTTGCGCGAGATCGTCCGCCATCTGGTAAGTGCTGCAACGAGGGCAATTCTATCTGCCAGTACCAGAGTTGAGTACGCATGAGTGGGAGACGTGAGAGAACGAGCGACGGACATGCTGTTCATGCTGTTCAAGCTGTTCGAGGACCACGACTCTGTCCGGCGTCACGCTTGATTGCCACTGCTGGAAATCGTGCGGACCATCTGGTTGCGAGGTCGGACAAATCGATAGCACAGGAACGAAGTGAACAGAGAGCTATCCCCAGCCATCAAAAAGACCTTCGAAGTCCTTGTTACTCTGGTAGTCGTCTTACAGGAGGCACGCCCGAAGATAATAGGTGTACTTTACCAGTCTGCCTCTCTAGTTCTCGGGAAGTCACAGCCTTGCTGTGAAGATCTACAGCGAGGCAGTGCTCGGTCGGCTACCTACGGCAGGACAGTTGAGCAAGTCAAATTGCTCGCAGGAACGATGTGCTGTTGTGATCATCCGGGCATGGAAACAGCCATCGTCGATGAGGTGTAAAAGCGGGCTGTTCGCATCAATCTGCAAACTTGCATTTCGCGAAGGCGAATTCTCTGATGTAAGGTATCGATAACCATTTCCGCCAAGCCATAATGACGAAACGGACAAATTTGAAGCCGAGGCAAATCATCACGTCAAGCCTCAAGACTTGCTCAAGCATCAGATGTCTTGTGCACTCCTGCCACGTTGAGCCCGTTCCACCACATTCGATATCAAACGAAGCAATGACGCTCATCACGTGGCGCGCGGAATAGTCGCGTTCTAGCCCAACGTCAGCGGGGTCCTTTAGCGGGGCAACTTGCAGGAAAGACGGGCTGCAAGCCACCGTCGACCGTTGACATGACGCGATTGCCATGGAAAAGGCGCTGAATCCCATGCTTGCAACCCACTGTATGTACTGATCTACCCAATCGTGGCGGGGCGTACGGTTCTAGTGGTTCGCTGGACCCCACATATGTTGCTCCAATGCAGCAGGTGAGAGGTGTGGGTTGCTCCTGCAAACGCAACGCAACACGGCTGCCTGTTCGTGTATATTACTTGTGACGTACGTGGGTGGTATTTGTGAGGCACGTCATTTGGAAAGCGCTCTCACCAGGGTGCTTATAAGGCACCTGGGACTTTGCTCTGACCCTCTTCACACATCTGCTCAATTCAACTCGAACACGCAACTGCAACTTTTCCAACCCAAACCAACAAACCAACCAACAAACCATCAACATGTCTGACGCTGGTCGCAAGGGTCTCGGCGAGCAAGCCCAGGAGAAGCGTAAGCCATACTCTCGCTTTCCTATCGTACAACATGGGACTAACCTACGCCAGTCACTCCCCAGTCCCAGAAATCTACTGGCGACAAGGTCAGCGAGTCCGCATCTGGTCTCGGCGACAAGGCCGCATCTGCTGTCCAGCCCGGTACGTCTCTCTCCCCGCTTCCACTCCCTCTCTACACGCATACTGACATGACAACAGAGGGCAACAAGTCCACCACCCAGAAGCTCGGCGACTCGACCCGTAGCGGCGGCGACTCAGCCCAGAAGGAGGGCGGCAGCATGATGGAGTCTGCTCAGCAGGGTCTCAGCAACGCTGGCCAGGCCGTTTCTGACACCTTCAACCAGGCTACTGGCAACAAGAAGTAAATGCTTCGTTGCGAGTGCTGGGGATGAATGATGGTCTCTTCGTGTGACTGGGTGCGGGGGCATCTGGTGGTTAGTCATATACTTTATACCCGACAACCTTATGAATGAATGAGATTCACATCTGAACTTTGGGTTCTCTTGTTGACACGACTGCTGTGATGTGACTCGAATCGTGGGCTCTACAGTGTGTGTTCCACATTGTTCCGTGCCCTTTTGGCCCACCATGTGACCCGCTCCCATTCGCGTCAATGACGGAAGATACTTCAGTGCCATTGATGTAGTATGTCCTGTCCGGGTATCTACAAATCCTCATCTTCCACCTCTTCCATCTCAACATGCTTCAGCTTATTCTCCGCAACCTCCGCCTCCCTACTAACACCACTCATCCCACCCTTCACCTCCTCAGCCATCATGTCGTACTCTGCCTCTTGCACCATCGCCTCGGCCGCTTGTTCAGCCTCCACCATCGTGGACGTACCCTGACTACGTAGGAACTCCTCCAACTCCTCATCTCTTTCTTTTCCCTCCACCTCAGGCTCTCCTCCTACCTTCTTCTCCCCTTCGGCTTCCCGCTCCTTCGCAGCCATGTATCCCTCATCCTTCAACTTATCAAACTCCTCCGGCTCCAACAGCCTGCCCTCCCCCTTCGCCAGCTTCATTTTATTCGCAACAGCAGTCGGCATGAATTTCCCAGTGACTTCCTTGATGAAGTCGCGGACCTGGGGCGCAGCTTCGTACACGATCTGGGCTTTCTTGGGCTCGGGTGGTGCTTCGTTGGCGGGTGTTTGTGTGTGGGATTGGTTGTGTGGGCGTTGGCGCGGTATTGGTGGCGGTGTATCGCGCGGCATGGGGATGTTGCGTACATCTGGATCGGAGTCGCTGCTGTCGTTGTCGTCTTTTCGCTGGCCGTCGCGCGTGCGCTTGCCTAGGACATTGATTCCACCTCTACCACCTCTATCGCCTCCATGGCCTCCTCGATCACCGCGATCATCGTGTCTTCGCTCTGGCTTGAATTGCGGTGCTTTGTCCCCGAGTGCTTCGCGCGCCTTGTTGACCGCCGCAAGATCCTTCTCTAGCTCTGCTAGCCGTTGGCGCTCATGTGGTCGTAGCTGTGAGTCCTTAAGAGCATCGATGTCGCGCTGTATGCGATTTGGGTTGCGGCGCGCGAGTTTCTCGTTGCGCTGGGCTTGGAGGGTGGCTTTTTGCTTTTTTATGGCCTTTTGCTTTTCGGCCTTTTTGTGGTCTTGCACGGGGTTATAATTCTTTTCTTTGGGCATGATGGCGGTTTAGAGTATATAAACTGTGGGTACGGGCGTGTAGTGTCTAACTGTGAAGTTGGTGCGAAGTTCGAATCTCCAGAAAGTCGGCGATGACGTTGCGGTCCAAGCGCACGACGCGTCGACTCTTTCACTTTGACGCGATAAAAAGGTGTTGAACACCTAACCTCAATTGCTCTACTCTTCACAGACGAGCAATTGCTATAGATGCAGCGTGTACTACACCATGTTCATCCCACGAGCTCTCAGGCTCAGAGGCGTTCACGAAAAGCAGCGACCCAAAGCCTCCAAGCCTCCACCAGCAGGGCCGTCCGTCCTCAGCAAGGATGACGAGCTTGTGGATGCTATGGAAGGCATATCCACTAATTCTCCAGAGCCACAGCTACAGAAGACTGACCAGACACCCTCCGCTCGTGGTGGATCGAAATTCACAACCAGGCCCGTCACACCAGAATACATTGCACAACTAGCTGCTGGGATTGAACTGATCTTCTCCGACTACGCACACCAAGAAGCCTTACGCTCAAAATGGCTACAGGAGCACTACAGAACCGTGGATGGGGAGGAGAAATGTACTTATTCCACACTCATACCCGAAGCGTACTAAGCATATATCGCAGTCGTACACCTTACGGCCCTCCTCGAAAACACCCATATCTCAACCCTAAAACCCGAAGCCACTCAAGTTCTGCTCCAACAAGCCTTACGAGACCACCCTTCCGCACTCCTCGAGCTCTCCAGCAACAACTACCACGTCCGCCGCAAGCCCTCCACCTACCCACCCAAATACCTCCCGCACAACTCTTTCAAAGTCGTCAATGACGACGGCGTCTCGTTCTGGGACCAACGCACCATATACGTCGAGCCGCATTTGCGCAATATATGTAAGACGCCCGCCAAGGTGGCTCATTGGCTGGTTGAGCATGGCGCATTGCGCCCAAGATGGTTACCTGTTCAGGCAGTCCACATGCTGTATAATAGCTGCGCGTTTGTTGTTCTTGGTGGGAGTGTCATGCACGAGGAAACGTGGGAGAAGTGGAGGGCATTCGGTAAACCCGAGAACTGGAAGATCATGACTAAGGTCGAGCACACTAGGCGCACCGCTGAGTATGTCGCTTTGCTTGAGATGAACAACCCGAGGGCTGCGCGCAAGAATGTGGACGTGGATAGTGCCCCTCTTCCGCCTGTTGCGAGGCCTGCTGTTTTGGCGCCGGCTGTGGAAGTCGTCCCGGAGTACAAAGAAGCACCTGCACAGCCCAAGGCGAAACGAAAACGCAATCGGAAGAAGGGGACGAAAGCGGACGCCGACGCCGACGCTGGAGCTTGTAGTGCTGATGTGGTAGACGACGAAGAGCCGTGCAGCAAGCGGCGTGGCTGAAGACTCCCCCGGGTTGTCATATCGTCACCGATGAAGCACAAATAAGTGTACCAGCAACCGGGAAACGAGCATCTACATGCTCTTGAGCCGCATCGTAGCGCACAATTGGCGTGCTTCAAAACCCAGAATCCAAAGTTGGATTTCCCCAGCTTACCCCGCTCTTACACTAGCGTAATGACTCGCTCAAGCAGACTCCTTCGACAGCCACAAAACCGACTGGCAGGCCGGAGTTTTTGCTGCATGTCGTCTAGTCAGATGGTGGACCGAGGATGGCGGTCTGGACGAGGGACGCCGCGGCGTTATCGGGCATTATCTCGCACATAGCCTCTAGATGCAGACAGCAATTCGACACATTACCAATTGACCATTCACCTCACTTCTTATCAACACTACAATTTTTCTGACAAGCGTGGACGACTGTTAGATCTCCGCACCTCTTGTCGATCATGTCTACCATATTAGAGAACACCCCCAATGGCACAATCTACCGCGCAGCAAAAACCTATCCAGTTCCCGACTTGGACCTACTCTCGCTCCTCTTCGGTACGTACAATCATTCAAACCCTGAAAACCTGTGATCACGTGCATCACCAAGCAATGCTAACGCTTCCCAGACTCCTCACACTGCCGTGCAAAACAAGACACGCAAATCCACATCTCCGCCGCAGATCCCAGTCTCGTCTTAACAGTCTCAAAAACCCGTGATCTCACTCAAGCAACCTCCGCCGCGCTGCGCAAGCATTTCAGCATCGGCGCGAACGGCAATGGCAAGGACATTTGCTCGACCATTTCAACTGGGCACTACTTACTTCCCGTTCTATCCTACGGTATCATCGGTGCCGGGGGCGTACTTTCCGCTGCGAGTTCGACCAGCACGGCGAGCGAGCTTGCGAAACAGCTCGAGGGCGCTGGGTCAAAGATTCTAGTCACTGTCGAGGGTACGCGGGATGTCGCTGTGAAAGCAGCTGAAGAAGCGGGATGGGGAACATGTGGTGGCGGGCGCGTATTATTAATGAGCGAAGGACGAAATTGGGAATTGAGAATCATTGGGAACGACGGCGAGCCTGGAGGTAATATCATTAATGAGAATGATAAGTTGGCGTGGCAGAGGATTACGAATAGGCAGGAGCTGGAGGATAGTTTGATTGTGCTGATATATAGCTCTGGGACTACGGGGTTGCCGAAGGGTGAGTTATGAGTGGAGGGATGGATGAATTGGGGATAGTGATGCTGACGGGCGGGAATAGGTGTTAAGTTGTCGCATCGGAATCTTGTGGCGCAGGCGGTGATTCCGGGGGATATGTTTAAGTCGTGGATTGCGGAGAGCAGGCCGGACTTCGAATACCGTACGATTGCCCATCTCCCAACGGCCCACATCGCCGGCATACAAGGCTACCTCATCAGTAAGTATATATGGACGAAGTGCAGTGAGACATACACTAACGTCGTGCTTACACCTCTCACAGATCCTTTTTACATGGGCGGCCCTGTCTACTGGATGCCTCGCTTCGACTTCCAGCAATTCCTTGCGTACAACGCCAAATACCGCATAACTTTCTTCTTCACCGTGCCGCCCATCTACCTACTCATCGCCAAGTCACCAGACGTAACCGACCAATTCAAAACGCTAGAAGTCGCCATCTCTGGCGCCGCACCACTCGGTAAGGAATTGCAGTACGCCGCAAGCCAGAAACTCGGAGGCCCAGACACATTCATCAGCCAAACATGGGGCCTCAGCGAAACGACCGGAAGCTCAACAATCATGCCGCTCGGCACATCCGACGACACAGGCTCCGTCTCCCCACTAATACCCAACATGCTCGCGCGCCTCGTCGACGACGACGGCAAAGACGTCGAGCCCGGTACGCCCGGCGAAGTCCTCGTCAAAGGCCCCGTCGTATGCAAAGGGTACTACAACAACGAGGCTGCGAACAGCGAAGCCTTTACAGGCGAGTGGTTCCACACAGGCGACATCGCCGAGTTCCGGCACGGCATGTTTTACATTGTCGACCGCAAGAAGGAACTCATAAAGTACAAGGGCATGCAAGTCGCGCCCGCGGAAATCGAAGCGCTGCTGCTATCCCACGAGGATATCTTGGATGCGGCGGTCATTGGCGTGCCGGTTGAGGATGGGACGAGCGAGGTGCCGCGCGCGTATGTTGTCGCGGATGCTAGGAAGATTAGTGGCAGGGCGATTGTGGAGTGGGTTAAGGGGAGGGTTGCGGGGCATAAGCAGTTGAGGGGCGGGGTGACGTTTATGGATGCTATTCCTAAGAGTCCGGCCGGGAAGATTTTGAGGAAGGATTTGAGGGTGTTGGCGAAGAGGAGGGAGGGGGGGGCGAAGCTGTAGGATTTGGAGCGAGGGACGCTGTGGATTCGAATGGATTGATAGGTTTCGTTGGGAGATTTGGTTAGATCGTGCGTGCTGTATGAATTGAGTGATCTTGCTCAAATATCGGAGCTGTAACAGTATATTCATCTAGTAGCCCTCGAACCTCCTGGCTATCAAAGTCGCTCACGTAGGCGCACTTTGTGGATGCTTTGGTCAGACGGGTATGCTGATTGCGATTCAGCGACGGGTATTTGGGCCAGAAGCGATTTACCGTATACTTGATCATAGGATCGTCCTTGTCCATCTCATAAACTCTCCAAACCCTGTCTTCCCTGGGATCTGCGGGGATCTGCGGGAACGCCACGCAACAACATTCTTGGGCGCGTGGAATACAGCGTTTGAGCGGGAGAAGTACACCTTAAAGATAGTTGGAACGAGAATCGCGACAGACAGCCCACGTATCGCGTTTTTTGCTCCATTTGGGTAGTAAGGCTAGGAGCGGGTGTGTTCCTCGAGTCACTGTCTTTGACATCCGGTGTGGTTTGAAGGTTGTTGGATACGAGCACCTCATTGCCGCGTACTGATGCACCTACATTCGCATCATTATATGTAGGTGAACCTGCACAGCAACGTTTTTTCGCGTGTCATTTCATGCTTTAGCTAGACACGCCGAATAACTTCGACCAAGATTGTCAAAGCTAGGACTACGTTACTGCGGCCTCGAGTGATCAACAATACTGGCTCACTATAGATTCTCTCATTGTTCATGCAGTCGCTCATAGCTGACTGTGTGCGGAGTGCAGCATGTAGGCCGAGAGTGAACGCGACCGTCTTCCAATACAACTGGCGTAATGCCCTGGATCGCTTTACACCGATCGCGTTTCGGGCAAGGGATACATAGCTTTGAAGATGTCCTGTCGATTGCTCAACATAGCGTCGTTTCTATTCACCTCGTAAAGTTCGTCAATGCGCTGACAGCGGATCTTCGGGATTTCGGGGAGTGGCGACATAGGCTCCGATCTTCTCGCGAGGCACGCTGGATTTTATTTCTGACAGCAGGCCATGGACCCACTGAAGCCGGCGAATATTTCTTTTGGCCCAGTTCAAGCAGTTCTGATGGTAATATTTCCACGTGATTGTGAAAGTGAAGCTTTCGTTTGTTGTTGTCCCAAGACAAATCGTAGAAATGCCGCTAACCCAAGATCTGGCATAAAGTGCTCGCCTATTTCGTAACACGTCATTGGTAGAGAATTTGATCTCTACGAGAGCAGAGCTTGGGATTGCCTGCCCTGCGTAAAGTATTTGACCAGGCTGAGCGGCTGCTACTTCAGTGACAGAATCCTGCAATGTGTCGAGAGCTTTCCCTCTATCGATATTTGACGCAAATATATTCTGCTCTTCGTCTATCGTAGGCATCCAGGCGTCCACTTTGATCTCTAGTCAGCCAATACAGTCTTGTCTATGCACGATAGATCGACTGTCACATCATTGCATAGCACCATCTGACACACCTTCTTCAAGGAGCGCGAGTGATAAACCTCCGAAATCTTTTTGTACGATACATTAGTGTTTATACCCCGCGGGGATCCCATGCTCTTGCTGTGTGATCTTTTTCTCGAACAATTCGCCCAATCGTTCAGCAACAGAGAGCACAGGTGTAGGCCCCCCTATACCATCCCTGCCCGTGAAGAAGGAAAGTCTCAAGGGCTCGCCGGGCACATTAGTGACTAAAAATTGCCTTGTGCCGGACATAAGTAGATCAACAATGTGACAAGTGCTCGCATGAAAATCTAGCTCTTTGGTAGGATCGAGGTTCGGGGTTGAATGTCGGATGGCTAAGCGGATCATTTCGAGCTGAGATTCTATCGTCGTTCTGTGGATCGACCTGCGGGCTTCGCGTAGCTCATCGAGAAATGTCTTATCAATGGCGGTAGTCTGTGTGTCTCTCTCGGACACAAGCATACGTGCTGGGGCCCCTTCACGGCAGGCGTCACTGTTGTGGATCTGAGAAGCCTCGCAATTGCTGCGAGCAATGATTCATGAAGCCTACCAGGAAAATAATATCGAGATTCTGAG
>Ga0265797_10007169_pt1 | contig 15389 bp, 9 predicted proteins | sample P2T30metagenome_FD_192433 | JGI IMG/M metagenome (GOLD analysis project Ga0265797, IMG submission 192433) | Plant litter microbial communities from East Loma Ridge, Irvine, California - P2 T30 | ecosystem: Environmental > Terrestrial > Plant litter > Unclassified | place: USA: California... | reverse complement strand
GCTGAGGACGAGCAGCACGAGCAGGAACTTTGCGAAGCCGTTGGGGTAGAGGGCTTCTTGGAGGAGGAAGCCCAGGCCGCTGCCGCCGTTGTTCGTGTAGGCGTCGTTCCAGGTGGGTTCGTTGTTGAGGGCGGAGGAGACGACGCAGCCGGAGACCATGCCGAAGGAGGTAGGGATGGCGACGCCGAGAGTTGTCAGGAGGAAGACTTTGGTGCGGCTGGTGGTAGTTGGGTAGAGGACGTAGTAGTCTGAGGCGACTGTGCACCACGATGCGGAGCTACCGTAGACGATGGCAAGGAGAGACAGGACGCTACCAGCGAGGTCTGCGCCTTCGAGCTGCGTTTCGGTCGAGTTGTCTGCGGAGGGCCCGGTCTGTCCTAAGATGATGAGGAAGACGATCAGATAGACGATCCACGCGTATCGCTCAAACGGTAAGATGGCCTTGATGCCGAAGAACGAGACGACGAGACTGGCAACTGCAATGATGACAATGCCAAGAGCAGTGCTAACCTTGCCATCCGCGACAGCATTGAGAGCAATGCCACCAGTGATGCAGCCAGCAGAACTCCAACCGATCTGTCCGATGGTGTTGAGGAGCGCAATGAGCTTGGTCGGATACCAACCGAAACTGTATCTGCTGACAGAGATCTGACGCAGACCAGTCGGGGCGCCAAGTGTGGCACAGAAGCCAGAGAGAGCGCCACCCAGTATTGATCCAAAGATGCAGATGAGGATGCTCTGTCTGCAGGGAGTTGTTAGCGTCTGCGCCCAGGAAGTCTGTATGTGCTGCCCGTCGTCAGGTCTGACTGACTCTGGGCAGTCACACGCGCAGGGCAATTGCTCACTTCAGATCAAGGCCAAACTTCCATCCGAGGAAACCCGTAGCGAAACAACTCAGGTTCATGGTGCCCGACGCCCACAGCGTCGCCATGGTCAAAGTATCCTTCCATGTCAAAGCGACCCGATCCTCTGGAAGCTTTCGCTCAACCGCTTGACTCTCGATTCCCAGCTTCCTGTCCAGCACAGCTTCCATGGCTCGCATTTTCGCGAGGATTCCATCATCTTCCTTGACATAAGTGTCGTTCTGCTGCGTGCCCCTCGCGTCGCCCCATTCCGAAGACTTTGGCGAAGATTCGACGTCGTACGTTGTTTGTTCGAGCTTCTCCTCTGCTGTGAGCGGGCGCTGCGGCCTCGTTGTTGCGTCAGACGCAGCGAAGATCTCTGGCTCGCCGTGAGGGTTGTGAGTAGCCATGGTCGAAGAAGTCGTTCACGTGCTCCAGTGATAGTATCTCAAGTCCAGCGTAAGAAATGTCGAAACGTCACGCACGTCCAGTGGCCCACCTCTTCTCAGTCTCAAAACCAGGTCGAAAGAATTGTAAAACCAGAATTACAGGAAGACAGAGGAAACAGAAACAGCTAGCATTCGATCCACGTGGGAGGAAACTCACGTCCTCGCCGGCGACCTACCTATCTGGAGAGTTGCGGTGACACTAAACGGCACCGCGGCACGCAAACACACGTCAAACTCTGGCTCCAGGCTCTTATCTTTGCGGCTTTGCCCATTTCTCGCAGGCTGTGTGCAAGCCGGGGCCGAGTCGTGCACCAACCGTTGCACCGAGAGGGTCCCTGGCCGGCAACTGAGGTAATCGCGAGTGGGGCTATCTTCGAATCGAAGCCTCGGCCAAGGCCGTCAGAAAAGCTTGCGAGACGCAGGGCACACGGTTCTTCAGCCACTACACACAATTTTACGTACAGCAAGCAGTCTTGGTAGAGATACTGGGTTCGTATCGGCGGACACGGTGTCTGGTACGGCTGTGCAACACCATTGAGATGGTCTTATTAGAGCTCAGTTCTTTTTCCATAGTCTTGTGTGCTAATGCCACAGGATTCAGAATGGGGAACGACGATGCTTGCCGTCGAGATAAGGCCAGTAAAGCAATAGGGTCCATACGTAAATTTACGGCAGGAGACTGTAGAGAGAGATCAGCCTGCCATGTCTGCTTGCCTGCGCTCCCCAGTTGGCGGTGTCGTCACTTGATTGCGATGGTGGAGTGTTTGTGTATACTGTACTCGTACGCACAGGTTTGCAATAATCTAGCACTGCGGATCGTCAGATTTGACAGACCCGGAATGGGCGTCACTGAAGAGACACAATTAGATACTTCCGAGCCCTAATTAGCAACAAGGCCGGGTGGTGTCACCAAAGTAGGATTTTTTTTAACACTATTCGTTTACACGAATATTCAGCGACACGAACTATCAATCTCTCTATGGCGATGTCAGCTATGATTGAGGACTCATGATCGTCTATGCATTGTGCTATCGTTTCTTTTCCATTTCTTTCGTATTCTTGCGGCGCACATAATCTACAAATGGTCGTGATGAAGTCGAAATGATATGAGCGTGAGTGAAGTTCAACGCCGGACCCATCGAGGCTCATGAGGACGAAAAAAAGAAAAGAAGAATTTGGCACTGTTGCTCGCCACCAACGCCATCGCTGTGTATGAGGCATGAATGAATATGAAAGAGAGGAAAAGGCAAGAAAGCAAAAACGTTCGTGACCAAATGCAAGAATATGCCCGCGGGACTTGAGAGCGATCATCCATAAATCTTGGACGCTCCAAACAGGACCTCAAGGAAGCCTTTCCATCTCTTCTCTTTGCCGCAAGAACTCCCTTGCCAGAGCATCTCCTCCTTTTGAACCAAGCACCATCCAGTGATGGGCCACACACATCGTCCGAGGATCGCATCTCTCCGGGTCTCGGTCTCGCTTCCATTTGCCCTCAATTTCATCTTTGAACACGTCTCCAGGCGAGGCGAACGGCGCAATGACATGGTCCATGAGCTCTGGGTGCGTCAGGTAAAGCGTGGCAAGCTCACGTTGTGCAGCTGGATCACCCTCGCGGGCAGTGATCTGAAGTAGGTGTGCGGCATCTGCCATGCTGTAGTGTGCTATCAGCTCCGCGGAAGGCGTGCGAGAGGGCGCGGTGAACGTTGCTGAGTCGCGCTGCTGTTGCGCAGTCGAAGCTGTACGGCCGTGACCACGGTTATTCGTGTGGTAGTCAATGATACTGTCGGCCATCTCTACGAGCTTTTTGCGTGCTTCGGATTTGAGGCGGATGGCTGCAACTGCGGCGTTCCAGAAAGCTTGACCTTGCGATGAGCTGTCCAAGACTGAATGGGGCAAGAGTGAGGCGATATACTGCAAGTCGCGAAAGATGGCTGATGGTCGTATGTTGCGTTGACAGAACAGGATGTAGAAGCCGTCGGTAAGAATCTCAGACTCAGGTGAAATATGCTTACCAGCGTGGGATCGCGGCATGGATGTATCGGCCTCGGACAGTATAGCGTCTGAACTCAAATTACGTTGGACCAGGTACGGGCGGATGAGCTTCTGAATCTTGTTGAGGTGCCTGAGTTTAGCATACGGATCAGCGTCGATGGTAAAAGATTCGAACATAGACCTGAATGCGTGTTCGTAGTCAAAGTTGAGGCGACGAGATCGAGACCCTGTGAGACGAGCGCTTTTGAAGCTGTGGTGGAGGTCCTCCTGGCTCGCAAATCTAACTTGAGATTCGAGATGCGGCTTGGTAAGTTCAGCACCAAGGCCAGTGAAAAAAGCCTCGTCGGTCTCGCTCCCGTTAACAAAGACGGACGTGCCGACGTCGCTGACTAAGAGACCGGTCAATTGCTCGCAAAGGTCGTCAGTCGCCTGCGACTCTTGTGCGATCGTTTTGTTGTTCGTTTTCTGCGGAGATGTATCCCACGCTCTTCCCATGTTAGATGCAACGCTGGTGGCGCTGGACGGAGACCGTATTTCGGTTGCTGCGGGCGACCAGAACGACGTCGACGATCTCGCCGCCAATGTAGGACTTCTGTCGAAATATTCGCGCGAGCTAGTACTTGACAATGTTCGGGATGCGTTGGAGGTGTTGTCGAACGATATTGGCTTGTTTGCGTGCAACGTCAGCAGATCAAGACGCCGATATGTAGTGTCGGGCGCGAAAAGGCGTATATCGTCTGCTTTCGGAAGACGTGTGTCGTTCGAGTCGCGTGTGAAGAGAACGTTAGACCATAGAAGAGGGCTGTCTTGTCGCGAAGGTGTCACAATCTGCTCAACACACTTTCGTACTTCCATGCAGAGTTTGTGGAGTCTTTCTTCACCAGCGCAAATCATTTGGACATCATTGCGTCGTAACCATGCAAGGGTCAACTTCGCTTGATCGTCACTGAGTTTGTTCGGTCCGCCGTGTTCTGGGTGTGTTCCAAGTAGTTCCAAAATCTGCGCTTCAGACTTAAGGTGGATGTTCTGACTGGAAAGCCTGGTTCCGCTCCAGTGTCGAAGTGGCGGAGCTTGTTTGGTAGTGCTCGCACGTTTGGGCTTTCCCATGACTCGCAAGGCAGACGTTACCGCGCGTACGTTGTCATATGAAGAAGATGTGCGTACATCAACACTGTACCAGATCTTCGTCCTCAAAGCTTTGTTCGATACGCATGCAGATGCTACGCGTGAAGAAGCGGCATCCAATGTTGGACGAACGACACTCAGCCACTCGTCGCAATGGTCGATGATTGCTAGTGATGTAGCTAATGAGTTCCTAGCAGAGTTCTCGATGCTTGCGATTGCAGAGCTAACAGCTTCTGGACCATGCGCGTCGAAGAATTCTTCGAAGACCTCAAGGTGAGAGAGCCAGGTGTGGCTTGTCACAAAGTCATGCCGAGCTTCGCATGCTGTTATTTGATCGTCGAACAGGTCCATCACCTGCGTGGATATAGAGGTGGCATCTCCGAACCCAAGTGGTCTAGCGGTATTGGTCAGGGCAACAGATCCATGAATGCCACCAAGGAGATTCTCGAGTGCAGTCTTGCTAGACGATGGTAGCTTCGCCCTACTCATTCCAGTAGTGTGCGTGATAGGCCAATCTCCCGAAACAGTGTCCTGACTAAGGAGTGTGCTGTAGCATTCTAACTGCTCGACATCGTCAGAAGCAACCAAAAGCGCCCAATGAGTTGTGTCGTTCGTTCCGTGTCCCGCGACGTACTCCTCCAGTTCGGACCGAGCATCCATGACATCCGTGTCAAGCTTTAGGTCATTCTCTGGACCGGAGAAACTCTCATTGACGTGATCGTGTGGAGCTGACAACCAAGGAGTAGATGTTGGGGTAGAGGTCCACGCATTCCCTGCCGAATTGGCGGCGCGGAAGAGTGAAAATCCAGACATTGAAGAGGCAGATGACTGCAAACCCGATCGCAATGTGTCATGGTCTGAGGACACCGATACAGGTCTCCTGGCAGGGAAGAGAGCATTCATAGCAGTCACAGCATCAATGGCAGATACAGCTATGAATTCTTTCGGGGGTGCAGACGCAGCCAAAACGCCACTTGTTGATGTTGACGTTGAACTTTTGGCTACCGGGGGATGGAAACGACTGATGACCTTTTGCACACGGTCAACAGTCTCTGTCGGTAGCACATTCCCGTGTTTCCTATACAGCAGTCAGCAATGGATCAATCATAGATGTTTGACTGGACAGATACCATGAGTAGATCACGTCGAACACAACTTTCTGAGATCGAGCAGCCACTTCCCGTAGTATCTTCAAGCGGGCATGATCTGAAATGTGATGGCCGTTCAACAGTCCGTGGCTTTCCGGCAACACGATCATGTTCATCAAGAAACTCCCAAAGAGCCAGCGTGTAGTTACAAAGCTCGGTAGATCTCTCTGGTGATTGGGGTTGCCGTCAAGGCTTGCATGGATGGCCGAGGTGAAGTCCAGCGCCGTGTTTGGCACAACACTTGCCCCATTCGAATCTCCAAGAAGTTTAAAAAGCTGGTCCACTGAGTCCTTGTAAAACGCTTCTGTACGGGCAGTCTCTTCAGCTGAGAGGTCCATTTGGCCTTGAACACGCATCCTGAAAGACTGTCTGCTAGGTTGCTCCAAGATGAACTGGCCGCGCTGCAAGGTATGCAGCATCCATGTACGCAAACGATCCTTGCCAACCCAGTCGCCCTGGAAAGACCAGATGTCCAGTAATGTGGATGTCAATCGGTCGCCACCAGGTTTCCTCTCAGAGATCAGACGACCAGCAACGTAGGCCCACATCTCCGTGGAGCGACGGTAAGCCGGGCTGTCCTCGCCGGTGGGATTGTGCAAATGAACAAGGGTTTCCAGTGAGCTTCTGAAACCAGCAGTAGAGATATCGTCCACTACACGGTCCACAACGAATCCCAAAGGCTTAGCACTTCTGGTGCTCGCACGTTGAGATCCGCCTAGGACAGATTCTGCACGCCGCGAAGACGTACCGTCGGACAACATTGATGTTAGCTCTTTGTGACTGAGCGATGCTACACGGTCAGCGACAAAATGTTTATCGTACCGAAGTCGCATGAGCAACTTGATGGTGGTCTCCCGCGACGAGTGGGATATCACCTCCAGGAAGGAACCGGGGAGGGCTTCCATGGGATTGGAACCAAGCTCTGAATCAAAAGAATCCACCAGTAAAAGATCGGGCAATTGCTCGCAAGCGGCTTGGAAAGTGTTGAACATATGAGCGAAACTGTGCTTGTCCTCCGAACGTAGACATTCGGCGAGCGTCCAGCGCACGTGCCGTGAGGCGATAGCAAGGCGCTGAGTCCTTGATGTAGCAGTTTGCAAACGATGGAAGAGACGTTGAGTCTGTACGCGCCTTTGCTTGTAGTACTTTGCCTGGCGCAGCAGGTGCGAAACCTCGTTCAAGTCCGGGATGGGAGTGGAAGGCATTACGGATCCCAGTCCTGACGGAGGCTGAACAGCGATATCTGGAGTCGGGGCCGTACCATTGGGATGGAGATGTCCATTCGCAGGCTTCGGGATACCAACATCCTCGGACTGGACGGCGTCCTCCAGGTAGGTCGACCTGATAGCCATGTCCGGCAAGGGAACAGAGGCCGACCGAGACAGATGGGGATGAGACGGATTAGTTACATGAGAGGTACTTGGCGCAGGCGAAGTGAAAGAAAAGAGTTGTCCTGGAGTGCCATCCAGGTGTGGACAGAGCTGGGGCGTCGATGAGCTTCGAGAAAAGGCATGACGAGGGCTCATCGGGGGTAGCACGGCTGCACGTGGACGAGAGTGTTAGCGGGTATGCTCGACAGATGGCAGCAGCAGTGCCAGCTCATCAGTACAGCATGTAGGCTTCGGGGCGGCGCGGGCGTGATTGGAGTGCAGCGGGCCCAGACAGGCGCGGCGAACTGCTGGCCACTGCGAAAGAAAGGCAAAAGGGGAGAGCATGGGAAACGGGACACGTACGAGCTAGAGCGGTTGCCTTCTTCTTGTCCGGACGGTCGTCCAGACATGAGTAGCCCGGGGAGGGCTCCAGCATCGCTCGCGGTGGTACGATGCGACGCGGGGAAGACGTGGGTGCAGAGGCAGTGATGACTCGAGGCTGGTCTGTCTTACATGTTGCTTGCTGGTCGCAAGGGCTACGTTCCGAGTCGCCGCGCTGGCAGAGGCAAAGGCAGTGGCAGTGGCAGTAGAGAGGAGGTTAGCGCACTGCAAGAAGCCGAGCGCGGCATTCCTCAGCCGAGGAGGACGACGATGAAGAGGAAAGCAAACGATTCGATGCGATGGGAGCCGTAGCAGTAGTAGCAGCAGTGGTGCGCTGGACGAGCTCGAGACCAAGGACGGCGGACGCCAACGAATAATGGCGCACAGAGCTGGCGGAGGATCAGACGCGACGACGGGAGGACACGGCGAGGCGTTGTTGGCAAACAACAGACACAGACACGACGAGGGCTCCCGGAGAGGAATTATGAGCAGCGTGTCGAGGGTGTCAGCATATCCATGGCATGAGTGCTCACTGCCAGCAACGGCCTGCGATCACGAGTGCAGGCGACGTGCTGGAGGGTGCGTCGACGCCGTCGTGATTTGCTGCAGGACAGAGAAGAATCCAGCCGCTTGCATGTTGGTGCATGTTGGCCACGTCGGGCGCGGCGCGCTAATGCAGCAAAGAGACAGGACGATTGGTGCGACAGCTGTCCCCCTACGCATCCCGTGTCACCTTGTCTTTGAGACATGCAGCACTTGAGAGCTTGCCGCAAGGCCACGACCAGGCGGCCAGCTGCTGCTGCTGCAAGTGCTGTTGCTGCTGTTGCTGCTAGACATGCATGGTCGCGAGCGGGAGGCGTTGCTCGGCGTGGAGTCCTGCATCTTTCGTTCGTCAGTGACAGCATACGATATGCTCACGCCGCGCTAAAGTCGATCGCAGCGAGGAATATGCATTGGATGCCTTTCGGCATGCAGCAGGCTATTGGTGCCGGTGTTCAAAAGAGCTCTCCTCGTTTCGCGTGGGGTTGCAGGATATGCATGTGCTATCCTGTACGACAGCGATGCTTCGATACTTGAGGTACCAGACGGAAACAACCGGCGGTTCTGCACTGGAAGCTTCTCCGACGTTCACTTCTCGGCTATAGGCTCACGTTTCAAGATCAGATGGGACAGTCGTTTCTACTCGATGTCGCAAATCGGATGCTTGGAGGCTACATTTGGGTAGTGCTTGAAGGTTCAGGGCATGTGGAGATTTCATGAAGGCAGTGTTGAGCAGTCAAGCCGCCCAACCAACTGATCCCTTTATACCGCGGCACGGTTGGCCTTGCTTGAGGGTATTATTGATCCATTTCGAGACGGTCTGCACTGTAATACAACACAACAACGAAGGCCGAAGTTTGATCAGTGCTTGTGGTTGATATTGAAGTTATCGATCCCGCTCGAAGGCTTCCAATTCCTGAGGCTGTTCAGAAGTAAAACCAACCCTACCCTACAAAGAGGGCAGCACACAGCATGAAAGAAGCAGTCTTCTCATCTGAGGCGTCTATTGCAATATTGGACAAAAGTATCTACTTGTTACCTTCTTCTCAGACCAAAGAATGCAGTGAAGCGTTGGTGCCTCAGGCTAGCTTCGCTTTCTTAAATGGGACATCCCGTGCCCCTCCCGCGCTGTCCCGCACTCTTTCGCCCGGAGTCTGATCAGACGAAAGCTGTTGTGAATCTTGCTCATTTGTTAAGGGATATATTGGAAAATATTCCCTGGAGCTCATAACCACGGGTTTTATAGTGTAGTGGTGAGCACATTGGTTTTTGAGACAGTCTGTTACTCAGAAATACCGGGAACCTGGGTTCGAACCCCAGTAAGACCTTCCAATCTTTTGGCTTTTTGCTGAACTTGCCGACATGGGGATCAAATAATAGCTATACCAGATGAAAGCCATGTGTCTCAGCTTCAAAATGAAGCAACTTCCATCTCAATTGGACTAGTATTGGTTGAGTGGTGCGACCTCAAAGTGATGCAAAACTTTCTTGAATCCAAACCAAGACTTTTTGTTGTCGTTCTGACCGACACAACCTGTCAACAAGCAAGCACAAAGATACACGAGTTACCTTTTCGCTTATCAACTGTTACTCATGTGCCTTTGGAAGTGTACGAAGAGCAACAAACTAAGTGGGCTCTTGAATCCCGGGATCGATCAGCTTTAGGTTCGAGCCCCAGTACGCTTCCATGTTGCTGTCGGTGTTGCCATGAGCTCTGTCGACAAAATCTGCTATCACAGCCACAAGGTACGTAAGAATGAACGAGTTACCTGCTGCTTTTCGATATCCGCACTATTCTTGTGTGGCTCAGAAGCATTGTGAAAAGCAGCCAACTACATGGATTTTCGGTTTAGGTTCGAACCCTAGAACGTCAATGATCACTGAGCTTCCGCCCATGAAATATTTCGTCTGACGATGTTCAAAAACCTCAACGCGAGTATCAACATGCTATTACTCTCTCTTTTTGTTGCGGGCGAACTCGTCAAATCATCTAGATGCCTCTCGTTGTGATGACGAGACATGATCGACGAAGCATGCTACAGCTTGATAGACAAATCTCCAGATTGGTGCAATGACTCGCCAGACTGAATTCCTTGTATTGAACAGCTCGAACAGCAAGCAGTTGAGAGTCGTACTAAAATAATCCTGGAACTTTCTGGAAGAGGCATCGCGGATCAGATCGGCACATGGCTCAGGGAATCTGGCGGACTCATCATGGGCCACATTTCATATTCTACGGCACTGGGGCTGGTTACTTACAGGCAATCTACTACTTGTTGCTTCTCGCGAAACATCAAGCACACCTTGTAACGACCCTTCATCCGACACAACGTGAGGTATGATGGAGAATCGATGTAACGAGCTGGACATCCGGATGTATAGACACGTATACGGTGAGCCTACATGCTGTTGCGCCTTAGAAAGTCAAACCTACCTGAGCATTACCATATCACAACTCTATCCAACATCTTGCAACAGCACAGGGCGCTGCTCGTACCTTCAAAACACAGCCATCCCAACAATGATAATATGCCAACATCCAGAGGTCGGATGATCGTCATTTCCTTTCGCGACCACTGGCGGCGTCCAGACCGCTTCTCTTGAGCTCTTCAAGAATCAACCGATCAGACTAGTAGAAGGCCGTGGTGGCGCAGCCCAACGGGCAAATGCTCGATCTGCAGGGAAAAAGCAAGTGCGGTGACGGGAGGTCGGAATATGACGTCGGTGGTATGGACCAGGATGCGTTGTGCCCACTAGATCAGCGGCTTGCGAGAATGGGGCCGATTTCCATATAAACGTCCAGACCTTTTCCCTTGGCTGGATCCTTTCAAGCACCCATTCCATCCTTCGATCGACGATTCATACTTTATTGTAATTTGAGACCTCAGGAGTCCTGAAGAGCCCCTCCCACAAGACAACAAGACACAGTAAGTTTACCCCTCGTTGAGAAACGCACTTGCCCCGTTCTCCACCTGGCATTTACAAGGACAACGACTGACCGAACAATCGAAGCCTCACTCGATAACACACAACCAACACACCTCATCATGGCCTCTCCCACAGCCACCACCGGCGGCCAGTCGCAGATCCCTACTCGCACCCTCACCAACACTACCGATGGCGACGATGCCATCCCCGACGAGGACAGCAGCGAGACCACCAAGCTCTTCCACGACCGTCTGCAAGCATGGAAGCACGCTTGTGGCTACATCGAGGACTACATTACCGCGACAGAGAAGATGCACCACCAGCACTCCAAAGAGTACGAGAAGGTCCTCAAGACTGTCAGCAACCCATTGAAGGAGGGCCACCACTTCGACCAGACTCTCGGTGGTGTTGCAGGCCTGTTCGACAACATCCGCAGCAACACCCAGGGTATGGCAACCGCACATGGCGAAACTGCCAAGACCCTCAAGGGATCTATCCTACCCGTCTTTGAGCGCCTGCACACTGAGATCAAGAACAAGACGAAGGAGCTCACCAAGGGAGCTGGCAAGGGCGCCAAGGCAGTGGACAAGGCACGCAACACTTCGCAGAAGCACATCGAGCTTCTCGGCCAGCACACTGCCGCATTTGACTCCTCATCCGGCGCGGTGAAGTCCCACGACGATCCCTACATCTTGCAGCGCCAGGTCTACCACCGCCTGAGCAAGCAGGTGCTCGAGGAGAACAACAACCGCGACGACATGATCTCCGTCCAGAACCACTTCGCACAGTTCGAGGCACACGTCGTCCAGACTTTCCAAAATGGTCTTGCTCAGTTCAACTCCATCATGCAGAACCAGACCGAGATGACCCGCAACGCCTACGGCGACATGATCGGTGTGGCCCAGCGCATTACTCCTGACTTCGAGTGGAACGGCTTCGTCAAGCGCAACTCGCATCTCCTCATCGACCCCAGCGCGCCCAAGCGTGCTGTCGAGCACATTGCCTTTGCCAACCAAGACCACCGCTCCACCCAGCCACTCATCGCTGGCTCTCTTGAGCGCAAGGGCAAGATCATGAGCTCATACTCTACTTCCTTCTACGCCGTGACACCTTCCAAGTACCTTCACGAGTTCAAGACCGACGATGACTTTGCCAAGGAGCCTCAACCCGAGACCTCCCTGTACCTGCCCGACTGCCTCATTGGTGCCGTCGATGGTGTCAAGTTCAATGTTAAGGGCAAGAACTCCAGCAAGGGTGTGCTTTCTAAGATGAGCATGGGCCACGAATATCACTTCAGGGCGCACACTCCTCAAGACGCACAAAAGTGGCATGATGTCATTTCCAGTGTTGTCGGCCAGACCACCAACGAGCTGCCTACCTCGCCTGTGAGCCCTGCCGGCGAGCAAGCACACCAGACTTTCCCGCAGAGTGAGACCGGCACTGTTGGAGCTGCCGGCGCTGGTGCTGGTACTGGTGTTGCTACGTCTACTCTTCCCGAGAAGAGCGCTGCCGACCCAGGCCTGTCGTCATATGAAAGGGAGGCCGCGCAGCAGGCGGAGCTGACACCCAACACTGCTACTACCGGCGCCGTTCCCTCGACCACTGGCTACCCGCCCGAGAAGGGTGTCGTTGGCGGCAACCAGGGCGCCGACAAGATCATCTGAAGAACGAATGATACAAGATGAGGGTTCTTCAATGCATTACATGGAGAGGACGCTCAGTGACATGAATTGATGGAATGCTGCAATGCACTTATGCGATATGCCTATATAGAGGCCTAATAATACGGATACCACTTCTCTTATGATACAACACGTGATCAAAAATTTGTTCTGCCAATAGAAGGTCGTCCTGATCCCTTATAAACTCCTTCTCGTGTGCACAAGATGTCGGACCAGCGTTTCGGGTCTCTACCGTGACAGCTCAGGGACCAGATAGACTAACCCACGCGATCCACCCAAGCTCCAGACCCTTGACGTATTTAATGCTTGTTATGGTCTCCAACGCTCTCATTAGTTGTTGATCACGCGGCATGTGCGTGGTTAGCACGCGCGCGCTGACATGCTTCCTTCGTCAACAGCTCCAAAAATAGACTTTCGACCTCCTCAGTCACTCAGAATGTACGAAGTGAGGAGCAATCTGGCGCTGTGACTGAAGCGAGTTTCCCCAAGAGTTCCATGTAAATGTGTTCACTAGTAGTACACTGTAGCAAAACTACATATCTCCGAAACAAACCAAGAAAAAGTATCAAGCCCAGCACAGCCTCGTCAGCTCATTTCCAGAAGGTTTGCTCAGTCGTTTGCTTCGAGACCGCGCTTTTACGCCTCGCGCATCGCTCGCGCGCTCGCTTAGCCCTCTTCAGCAACACCACCAGCTTAAGGCTGAAGGAGCGAGCGAACCTCTCAGCCACGCTGCCACACACAACTGCCATTCGCGATACCATACTGCCTGCTCCCCGTCGCTTGCCAGTCTGCTTCGTTTTGTGCTACCAACACCTCGACAAAGCTGCTAACAAAGCTCTCCAGACTCGTCAGACTCAGCTCTCGGCACCCTCGCGCGACCCTTGCGCCGCCGCCGCATGCCGACGGACTGGAAGCACCTCTCACTCTCGTATCCTCAGTAGCGCTCATCCATCCACCATGCCGGGCGTCCGTAAGTCTCACCCTCAAGCTCACTCACTCACCGCGTTTGTCGCATTGGCTAACCACTCGCTGCAATAGCTCCCAATGCCCTCGGCCAGCTCAAAGACGCCTTCAAGAACCTGCTGAGGCCCGGCAGGAAGCGCAAGGAGCAGCAACAGCAAGCTCAGTCCGCCCAGCAGCAGGACGAGCAGACCGGCGCCGCCAGCCAGCCCGATGTCCCTCCCAAACTCCCACCGACCCACCCGCTCGCTACTGGCCAGCACTCCGAGCCGCAGACCGCTTTGCCCAAGCCTGAAGCTGCTGCTGCTGCGCCGGCCGTAGTCGCAGGCAGTGAGGACGCTACCAAAGAGCAGGTGAAGAAGCAGGACGAGGACAAGGCACCCGTTTCACCTGTCGCTCCGGCTCCTGTTGCCAAAGACGAGGCGTCCAAGCCGGAGCCTGTCTCTGCTGTCTCGACCGAGCACGACAAGCCGCTTCCGCTGCCCAAGACCGATGGTGCCAACGACGTCAAGGCTGCAGGTATGGAACAAGCAGATCCTCACTTCACAATGTGCAAATGAAGCTAACCTTCATTTGTGAAGCTCCCCTCACTTCTCAGCCAACTACCCACGAGCCTCTCACCGCTACCAACGAGAACGCCAAACCCAGCTTGATTGCGCCTGTCACTACGACCACCCCTGCGACCACCGCACCCGCTCCCACCACCGAGACCGCCCAGCCTGCAGCCAAAACCTCCTCCGAGTCCGCCCGTGACGAGAAGATGCCGGTCATGGCCGAAGAGCCGCCCGAGATCAAGGCCAAAGCCGCCGCTCCCGGCATGAGCGCAACCTCCGGCCCGCTCGACGACTTCGACTACCCCATCGAGGACGATAAGCCCTAGACTGGCATCTCGCCTCCCGAAAGTGTGCACAGCCACCAGGATTGCAGAAGGGCGGTTTGCGCTTGACATCATGCATGGCTTTTGTTGTTGTTGCGGCTTTGTGTTTTTCTGAGATCAGTTGAAATTGCGACGGTGGATGATGATGGAGGAGCATGAAGATTATACCCCGATTGACTGTTTGTTGTTGTTGTTTCTTGTCGAGTCTGCAGCGTCGTCTGAGACTTGCTACTTTTACCTTTGGTCTGTATCTTGCAGAAGAGTTGGCTTTGCCTGCATATCCAATCTCGAATAAGAAGACAAACTTGGTTTTCCAGCTCGCGTTCACGGAATATTCCTTTCATCACAATGTCTCAAAACCTCATTGGTTCAACATCTTAACATGGGTATTGAATACAAAGTCTTGCCTACTCTTTTTTGCAGCCACAAGAATGGCTTCTAGCCTGACTTTCCACCACCAGACTTAGGCGCGCCACTTCCTCCGCTCTGTGCAGCGGATTCGCGGTCCTTGGTGACCTGGCCTCCGCTGGCGCCGCCCGTCTTTCCCTCTTTGTCGACCTTTGACTTGCTGATCTCGTGGTTCGCGGGGGATGCTTCGAGGGGGTTGGGCTGTGCAAATCAAGAACTCGTCAGCTTTCTTTCCTTACACATTGCGGCAACGTTCGCTCTAGTAAACCACGATTGCAATAGACTTACCTCGCCTCCACTCTCCTTCTCAGCAGACGCTTGCTCCTGCTCCGGACGCGTCTGGTTGGGGTCGAAGGCTGCTTGCTCGACGGCCGCCGCGGCGTCGTCCGAGCCGGACTTGCTGTACTCGTTGGGCTCGGGCTTGAGCGAGTCTTTGTCTTGGGTGTCTTTGCGGGCGAGTCTGAGGGGAGATTGGGAGAAGGGCCTGCTGCCACTGGTGATGGCGAGAGGGGCGCGGGCGCGGGTGGTGAGGAGGGAGCGGCGGAGGGTGGGGAGGAGCATTGTGGCGGTTGATTTGGAGATTTGAGTTGGTTGTTTTGTGTGGGATTGGATTGAAGTAGGTAAGGTGGTGATGGATTTTGTGTAAATGGAGAGAGAATGATTGGGTCTTGTGTCTCGTGTGTTCTG
>Ga0265797_10007168_pt1 | contig 15394 bp, 18 predicted proteins | sample P2T30metagenome_FD_192433 | JGI IMG/M metagenome (GOLD analysis project Ga0265797, IMG submission 192433) | Plant litter microbial communities from East Loma Ridge, Irvine, California - P2 T30 | ecosystem: Environmental > Terrestrial > Plant litter > Unclassified | place: USA: California... | reverse complement strand
TCAAGATCATGTGCTACATTGTATCCGGTACATATCCATTCGACGTTACACACGTCGGCGACTTGAACCACGTCGCTCAGTGCAATTGGCAGCTGTGTTGCTGCTCGCATGCCTAACCCCAAGAAGAGATCGAAATCTCTCGGTGAGTACAAGAGAGATGAGTACGTCACGGGATACAACGATCTTGTGTCTCGAACGAATACATAGCATACCATAGCCGTACAACAAACCACTTCTCGATAGAGCGTGGGTGCATGGTAGCAGCTCTCCCTAGCCCTACAGTACTCAGGCTTTCTTGAAGAAATTGGCAATGCTTCCCTGACCCTTCTTTCCAGCGTTCTTTCCCTTTGCTGTGCTTGCGGGCTTAGGTGCCGCTTTGGCCTTCTTCGGCACAGATTCCTCTTCTGAGAATGATTCCCACACAAACTCTTCTTTAGTTACTGTGTACTGTTAGTCGTAATTCTGCAGGCATGCAATGACTGCTCACCAAGATAGCCGTCCTCGTCCTTGACCTTCTTCTTCTTCATTACTCGCCTACGGCCTCGTCGCCGACCATTGGCAACGGTGACGGTAGCTTCGCCCTCATCCGCTGCAGGCTCATCTGCCGTAGCTGTTGCAGTTGCTTCGGATGGTGCATCTAGCGCAGCTGGCGCATCAGGCATCTCTTCGTCTGCTGAGGTTAGACAGCGCACAAAAGAGAACCAACATCAACTCACCATCGTCTTCCATCATCTTCCGGAGTTGCTCGGCTCGTTCCTCTCGAGCTTTGCGGGCAGCTTCATTCTTCTCCTCGTCGATTTTGATTTCAGGTTCATCATCAGAATCACCTTCATCTTCCGACATGCCTTGCATTGGTTCTAGATATGTTAGTCTTGCAATGTAGAGAATAATCAAAGCTGTACTTGCCATCTTCAACTGGGGCAGGTGTAGACTCTTTCGACTTCTCGGCCTCTTTGGGCTTGGACTTGGCCTTTGCGAACGATTTGAAAATGTCACTTGTCGCCTTGTCCTTTTTCGCCCCAGATTTGGAGTCTTGTTTCTTGAGAGTAGTCGGCCCCGTAGCTGGTTGGGGAGTTGAACGTCCTGACGCGTTGTCTTCAGAGGCGCTTCCTCGCCGTGGGGGTGCGGGCGCTTCGTTCTCTTTTGCACGAATGGTCGTAGTAGTTTTTGTGTCAGGTTTCGCAAGAGATTTCGCCATGGGTTTGGACGTGGCGGTGGCAGTGGGACGAGCGTATTTCGCAGTCCTTCTCTACGTCGTATTAGCCGGTCCGTCTGTAGGGTGTGGAATGATGCCCATACCTTGATGTGCTGGTTCCGAATCGAACCATATACACTCCATCGCTCCAGAGGATCGTCGTCTGGGTAATCTTTCATAGCCTCGTGATTACACATGGATAGTACACCGAGGATCTGCTTTCTTTAGTATGGCCCATACGCCATCCAATTGCTTCATACCTCGATTGGGCCAGGCTCCACACTGTAGACGTGAACAGCGATTCCCTCTTCGAACTCAGCGCGGGTCTCTATCGTAGCCATCAGCCGTGTTTCCAGAGTGTCTACTACCAAAACGTACCCTCTAAATCCTCTTCTTGCACCAACACCACGTGTGTCTCCCTCACGCCCCGTGGTGCTGGCGTGTCTTCGTCGTCAGAGTCGCTCGCATATTCAGAATCGTCTGACTCGCCCGACTCCTCCGCTTCAGGCATAGAGCTTCTGAAGGGAGAGCTGCGCATATCGGTGTCGTTGATCTGACCACTGACGCCATTGGACTGCTTGACTCTTCGCGGCGTACCGGTGATAAGGTAGGTGGCATGAACAGAGCCTGGCTTCCGGGCATTTTGCTTCTTATGAAACTCGAATAACATTCTGTATCTGGGTGAGCTGATGCTTGCATTTGGTAGCATTTCTACTGACCGTTTCGCTGTGTTGACATTAGTTTTGAGCGCTCTGCTAAGCAGCCTGTAGGTCACGGGCCTATGCTCTGTGAGCACTCGTGCGGCCAGGTAGTCTTTATATTGCTCTTCTGCCATTGCGTCTGTCGGCGGCATCAACACTGCTAGTGTAGCCGTGGAAGTGGGAGAAGTTGGGAAGCGCGTCGCGGGGCTGACTCGGAATCACGCGTCGTCCTTTCCCTTTCTTACCGACATGACTCGGAGGACAAGGCACCATCACCGCAGCCCTAACCACCACCACTCTTTGATGAAACAATCATGAGCACCGGCGAAGACGACGATCTGAAGCTGCAGCGTGCCTCCGCATCGCTTTTGTCCGACCTCACCAAGCTCATTCCGCGACTTCTACGGAAACGCCAACATGGTTCGTCATCAGGCCATGTCCGCCACCATGTCAGAATTGCGGACATGTATAAAGCTTGCAGTCTAGTATGCGCTCAATGCATCTGCGTTACTACGTCTTATTGACTCTCCTTAGATCGAGCCTTTCCAGGAAGACCCCCAGATCTTAGACACCCACCTCAAGAACTTCATTCCGCCCTTGGTGTCTACCTACTTGGAAGCGATTTCACTGAGCACCAAAGAAGAGCCGAAAGATGGCTTTGTGCCTCTTTCACATGCCATAGGCTACATTTTGAACACTTTCTGCAAGGTTCGAGGCGAGAAGGTCATCAAAGGCTTCCTTAATAATGAGCCACGCTACCTCGAACTAATCCTAGCGGAATTGGAAGCTAGTAACGACACTGACCCCGAGGGTGATGGTGCAATTAAGCAGACCGCGAGCCGGCCATGGATCCAGCGTTATGTACTACTGTTGTGGTTGTCCCAGTTGCTGCTGGCACCGTTTCCTCTCGAGTCCATGTCTAGCCTTCAATCATCAGCAGAGGCACCGGCAGCGCTTGGTTTGCAACTGCCTCCGGAGCTACCGGGGGTAACGCTGCGTGTCCTCGCAATCTGCATATCAAGGCTTAGATCTCCAACAAAAGAGAGGAGTGCTGCTGCAATCCTTCTAGTCAAGATGTGTGTGCGACCCGACATGCAGAAGCTTGGGCTACTAGATGCCATGGTTCAATGGTCCCTTTCTTTCTTCTCCAAGATCTCTGAAGATCAGGTCGACATACACCAGTGTCTTGGCATGTTGTCGTTTTTATCTGGCTTGTTAGCATCCGCCACCAACGATGAGCTCGGTCCTTTCCTTGAGACCATCTACCAGTCATGTAGGAGGATCATTGATCAAGAAAGCCTTGCTTTTGTCAGATCCTCGGCTGTAGCTCGCAAGCTAGTCGTGAAGAGCCTGCGTAATATTACAATCCACTGTCTCCAGGCAACGTCTACCCTCCCTGGGCTCGATCCAACAGTAGTACTGGAAGAAGTCATTGAATACCTCCTGGAAACACTTGCAGATGGCGACACTCCAGTCAGGTATGGTGCAAGCAAGGCACTTAGCATGATTACTCTCAAGCTGGACACTGAGATGGCCGGCGAAGTGATTGAGGCAATCCTTGGCTCACTTACCGAGAATATTTACTGGCAAGGCTCCAAACGGAACTTGAACAGTGTGAACCCACTTCATTGGCATGGACTGACTTTGACGCTGGCACAACTTCTCTATCGGAAAGCCATTTCCACGGACCACTTGTCAGACGTGCTCAATGCCCTTCTGCTTTCTCTCGGCTTCGAGCAGCGATCACCTACTGGAGGATCCATCGGTACAAATGTACGTGATGCGGCTTGCTTCGGTATCTGGGCGCTTTCTCGACGATACCCTACAGCAGATCTCCTTGCTGTAGAAACCGCGTCGATTAGAGCTTCGGAGCATCTCAAAGCATTACACGTTCCTCAAGTGTTGGCAATCGAACTAGTAGTTGCTGCCTGCCTCGACCCTGCCGGTAACATTAGAAGAGGGTCGTCCGCCGCACTTCAAGAGCTTATAGGTCGACACCCAAACACGATCGAAGAGGGCATACCACTTGTGCAGATAGTAGACTTTCACGCTGTCGGTCTCCGTCAACGAGCGATGTGCGATGTAGCAATCAAGGCTGGGGAACTACAGCTACTGTATTGGGAGGCGTTATTTGAGGGTCTGCTAGAATGGCGAGGCACCGGCTCGCTGGACTCTGACTCCCGCTTGTTTGCAGCAGAAGCTATAGGTTCCTTGTCTGTGGGCCGGCCTCCAAGCGTAATACAGCGAATGGCAAAACAAATTTGCAGCAAGCTTGTTGCATTGCGACCTAGAGAAGTGGAAGAACGCCAAGGGCTAGTATCGGCTCTGGCGGCTCTCGTAAATAAAAGAGGAGGGTTATTTGACGGTGATGAGCGAAACGCCCTGCACATGTCATTTCTGCATCTCTGGGCGCTTTTAACTGGCGATCTGAAGCTGGACGATAAAGCCTTTACATCCCCAGCGCTGCGACCTCAATTCACGGCATCTTCTCTATGCGCATTCATCGGCGCTATGGCTAGCCTCACAATCGACACCTCCTACGAGCTTTGGCCCTCCAGAATGCCAACAACAGAAATTTGCAGTCTTCTGAATCTGTGTTTGGCTCGTCACGAAGAGTCAGTTTTGGAAGCCATAGCAAGTGCTGTACCAGCCATAGTATCGCTGCTCGCCAAGATACCAGGGGCTGACATCAACAGCGTCTTGTCTTCATGGCTGAATCGGCTGGAGAACGAGGCGTCATACAATGGGCTGCGGTGCTCTGGACATGCAATTGCACTCGGTGCTGCGGACTGCAGTTTGGGTAGGTTGGCAGCAGTTTCTGGAAGCGAAGACATTCACAGACGCATCGTCAAGGTACTCACATTCAGGTGCACTTCAGCTGTTGCGATCGAGGCTCGAACTATCGCTCTGCGAGCTTTGGGTAGTCTGTTGAGCGGTCAAGCCTCGCAACCAAGTAGCTTCGCCTCCGATGTAGAGATGCAGGTAAGGAGTGCGCTACACATCGCTCTCAATGATTACACAATCACAGAACGGGGCGATGTTGGATCACTCGTTCGGCTGGAAGCCGTCAATACTGTTCGCTTAGCGTGGACATCTGGTTTGCTTACCACAACGCACGACGAGCCGGATGATAAGATCTACGCCGACATCCTGCGGTTATCTCTAGAAAAGCTAGACAAGATGAGAGTGAAAGCTACACAGGCTCTTCAATTCAAGGATAGCAGCACTACGACAACTGATGACGTGTCTAGCAAAGCTTATTTCTCGCTCGCACTCGCTTCGCTACAATCAACAACAAGACCTGTTATCAGGGAGGCTATTTGTATCGGCTTTGTAAGCTCCGCGGGTATGGGCTCAGAGTCGGTTGTGCAGCACTCACGATCAGCCTTGCTAGACTTTGCAGACACTTTGCCCGAAGAAAGTGGCCCAGACTCTGGAGCCTTTAAGTTGGGTGACTTCGCCAATTGCCTACTCTCGATACTCAAGAGTAATCTCGAAAACGAAAGAATCTTGCTTCCGTTGTTGGAGGTGGTTGCGTTCCTGTTCGATATGCAGGTCATGCAACGTCTGCAGCAGACGTCTTTCAAGTATACACAGCTCCTCGCGTACAAGATGCCTGCAGCTAACAGTCTCAGTTTCCGCATTCTTCTCTCATACACGCAAAAAGCGCACTTCAAATCGACTCACATGCAAAAACTTCATCTCGCCCTAGATGTCTATCGAGGACTGGGTGGGATTGCGTCGACTCGCGCCGAAACACTCACCAAAGTGATCAGCATGCTCCTACATCCGTTTCCCAAGGTACTTGCACAAGTCGGGGTTGAGTACAAACAACACTAATAGTTGGATAGATACGTATCACAGCAGCAGAGGCGTTGTGGTTCCTGACGTATGAAGAGGGCCTAAAGCGACATGATTGGAGCCTGCCTCCGAAGAGCTTGCATCCTGCAGTCAGCGCGATCAAAGCAAAAATTACAGAAACCTGAGCTCAGTAGCACGCGTCATACTGAATGAATGCATCGCCAACATCTGATACGCGAGCGTTATTGCAGATTATCTCGACATTGTCAATTGTCGAGCACCCCTTTGTATGGTTCCTAGGGCAACGGGCTATGTTCTGTGATGTCTGATGAGGATTTCAGATGTCAGAGATGATGGCTGTATTGTCACGATGAAGTAGAAAATGATCAAGTACTCTACAGTTTCGATCGTACCTGATCTTCTCTTACAATATCCAATACAAGCTGCTCAGCCTCCCACGCGCTGCCCCATCCACTCTGATAGCCATAGCCAGCATGCCCGTAACTATGTACAACCCAACTTCCCTCAATGTTTTCCTTTTCCACCCGTGGACCGCCTGTCCTCATCGGCCGCAGACCCACACCGTGCCTGATGACGCTGAGTTCAGTGACGTTGCCCGTCTCCGGCACAAGCGAGGGACAGAGACGGATTGAGCGCTGCATGATTCGCTGCGCAAGGTTGGGATCAGGTTGACTCTCCCACGAGCCATGCTGCAAGCAACCACCGAGAATTGTGCCACCACCTACTGCACGATGCATGATATATGTAGCCTCTTCACTCCCATCGTCGGTGCCGCTCACCGTCACCATGACACCCGGGTCGTTCCTGACCAAGACGACCTGACCACGTCCAGGGTACACATTAGCATCCATGACGCCACCGAGCTTGGAAGCAAGTAGACCGGTACAGTTGACTACGACGTCTGCGTGTCCAGAGGGATGGAAGCGCTCTGCTTCAGAGATGTGGGAGAGGATGCCGCGCTTGAAGACGACACCGGCCTTGACACATTGGCCAAGGATCCAGGGGAGGTATACGGCCGTGTTGATGCATACAGAGGTGAATTCGGTACCGGTGTCGCAGTCTTCTGGAAGTTCGGACTTGGGCAGGACACGGAACTGAGATGTATCAGATGAGGTTACAGTGAAAGAAAGAAAGAAAAAATAACTTGGATAAAATGACAGAAGATTGATGAGTAAAAACTACACACGTTTGGCACGACGTCCTTGAACCACGCATCTTCCTTGGTCAGCTCTTCAAACCACTGGCCAGTGGCTGTGCCGGCGTCCTTGTTCCTCCCATACACGCGCGTCGGCTGATAGTGGATGCCTGCTTCGGGCACCTCATGGCATATTCTATCGAGCTCAGCCCAGGTCGCCTTTTCAAAGCGCTGCAGACTAGAGCCCGGCTTGCCGACGGGAAAGTAATTTGCACCAGCCCAGGGAGAAGCGTATTCAATGTCGTAGTCCCCGGGCATGTGCTTTGCTACGACGACGATGTTGAGGTCCTTGTGCTTTGAAAGGACCAGGGCTGTGGAGAGGCCAATGACGCCGGCGCTGGGATGGGGGGGTCAGCGAACGATGATGACAGCATTACTGTGGCAGGCAGCCCCTACCCAACAACAACGATGCTCTTCTTGGCCATGGTGGATGACTGGTGATGTTGGCCGTGGGATGGAGCGTGATGGGTTGGCGGGGTCATGCATCTTTTCCCCGCTCGCTTATTGGTCCCTCTCGCCCTCTCGCTGTGCCTTTCCGCACGCACACCAGACAAAACGCCGCAGCGCGTGCGCACATGCAAAGCTTTTGTTTACCATACTGACCCGGCCGCCTCGCTCTATTCTGGACGGAGGGAAAAAAACGACGACGAAGACGACGACAACGACGACATTGTAGTGCTTGCTACCTTGTCTGCTTGTTGTTGCCTCTATTCACACCCATCCCATTGTGCAAACGGCGGCTGTGGCTCGCCCTTCACCTTCACCTCTCTCAGCCAACCCCCCCACTTGCGGACACCTCACCGCCCACACGACATTGCAAAATCAGTGTGTGGTCGGGCCCTGTTGCAGCGGCTAGCTAGAGGAGCTCTGTGGCCCGTGACATCATCGTTTGTTCCGAGGTATGTAAGGCGGCAGATTTTTCCATGCCATTTCAATCTCTGGCCTAGTCCGTCTCCTCCAAAATATACAAAAAGGCTGCAGTAGCTAGCTGGGTTTTTGGCTGACGCCTGATTCCACCTCCAGGCTCGTCTGTGTGAGCTGTCCCGAGTCAGGGCGGACATCGTTGTTCCCGCGACCTGCCAAGCTGAACGATCCCTGTTGCTCGTCCCCTACGAGAGGAGCTTCAAAGTTCGGTCGCGTCACAAAGATATCCATTCTACTTTCAGTCATTCACCGGCCACGACCCTCACCAAATTGGCGTGGCCGGCCCAGCCTTCACTACAATAGCAAACCCTCGCACCCAAGCCCAGCCCTCCTCCATGACCGCCTCACCCCACCCGTGCCTTCTTCTCCGTACACCGACTTCTCCTGTCTCGCGACCACCATTGCTACACCTGTCAACATGACCACGAGGAGACAGCGAGCAAACTCGCCCGAGTTTCCCATTCTAGACGCCAATGCCCTGTATGCCAGCACAATCCGCGGCGATGGTGAGCTCAAGCCCCGTTTTCTGCATGTCTCGCCGCTAACTCAGCCAAAGGCAACTGCCTGTTCAACGCCCTCTCCGACCAGCTGTGTGGCGACCAGGGGCTGCACAAGACGCTGCGGGCAGCCACTATAGAGCACATGAAGGAGAACGCCGACTTCTACCGCCAGTACATGGCCGTCAACAACGTGCGCCGCAACCCCAAACGCAAGACAGCTGCAGCACCCAAGCGGGTCGACACCACCTACTACACCGACGAGCAGTTGCAGCTGCAGTTTGAAGAGCACGTCGAGAAGATGGGCCAGCCCGGCGAGTGGGCCGACAACATGGAAGTCTCGGCGTTTGCCTCTGCTCTCAACGTCCACGTCCGTCTCTGGCAGGCAGACTACACCTATCTGTTCTCGCCCCGCGACTACTACAGCTCCAACGACCATCTCGCTGCCGAAGATAGTCGTCAAACCCTGCACATCGCCTACCATGTAAGTTTTGGCCATGTTCGCTACCCCGCCAGCATATTACTGACGTAGCCTCAGACGTGGGAGCATTACTCTTCCGTCCGCAACATTGCTGGTCCACACACCGGCCCGCCCAATGTGAACGTCGTGCCAAAGGTCGTTTCCAAGAAGCGCCCGAGCCCCAGCGTCGATGGAGATGATGACGACCAGTGCCGCCGCTCTCGCAAGCGTCGCTCGCCTCTGCCTGTCTTTGACTCCGACTCCACGCCAGAGGGCACCGCTGAGAGCTCGTCAGACGAGTCCAACAGCTTCGTAGCGTCGCAACAATCCAACATTGACACGCCGCTGCCTGAGCCTGTGAAGCCACAAAAGCTTACCATCAAGCTCCGTTGTCTCCGTACCTCAGACGTCTCAACTCCTGTCCCGTCCCGCCCCTCATCTCGCCCGGCTACTCCCGCCTCGCCCCTTTCTCAGTCATCAGACTCCAAGAAGACAGCTCAGGTAGCACCCACCCCCACAAAGACTACCATACGCATCACGCCCAAGAAGCTTCTGGTTGTATCCCCTACCCCTACTACCCTTCACACGACATTGGTACCGTCCCCTGACCCCACCACGCCCAAGAAGACAGTACCGATAGTATCTTCTACCCCTGCAACACTCAACACGGTTCTGATAGCCTCGCCCACCACGGCGTCGGCAGCAACCGCACCCGCACCCGCACCCGCACCCACACCCACTACCCCCACCACGCCCATCACATCCCATGTGAAGGCGCAATAGATGATCCTAGTATCTCGGCTACGAGACAACGGCTTTAACGACGGTCCATACGAACAAATAGTTCACGGTTGACGATGCGATGACGATGATACCCCAGCATATAACATTGGGCGCTTATCCTTCTTCCTTCCTGGGTTTAGCTCTTCTTACTTGCTTACTTGCTTTCCTTTCTTCACTACTACTACTCTTTCTTTCTTGCATAGTATATGGGCATCATGCACACACACACGGTTTTCAAACATCGTTGCATATATGCCAGCATAACTGGACGGACAGGTGCCAAAGTGCTTGGGCCTGCGCTCTGTTCAACTGGCTTTTGGCGTTTTCTGGGAGGAGGCTTTGCTTTGCTTGTTTGCTTGCGTGATGGACGAATGGCCCGACTGATAGATGGATGCATGGGATATGAACTGAACTGAACTGCAGTAGATGAAATGAGAGGATTACGAAAGAACATCAGACGACGACGTTGCTGAACAGTTTAGAAATGAGAATCATTCGTATTCCAACATGTCGAATAACTTATTTGTAATTGTGAATGTTGTGATGTGAAGAGTCTAGCCTTGCTGCCACGAGGAGCAAAAATGTCTAGTTTGACAATTAGAGAAGAAGAGAAGGAAAGGAGCCCACCACCTCTTTCACGGCCGTCATCAGGGGAAGAAGAAGAAACCGCTATACATACAAAAGTCGAGTTAAAGTAACTTTCCAACCCTTTGCCATACCATGCCATACCATGCCAGGCCGTCTATCTATTCAAACCCCTCATCCTTTGCATCCACCCCGCCCATCGGCCTCCGCTCCGCCGCCAACGCCGCCGGACTCAACGGCCCACCACCCATGGAATCACCACCCGGCACCATCAGCCCGCCCACACTCTTCCGCTTCGCCCTAGGACTCTTGTCCAGCGCCTCCATCTCCGCCTCTACCTCTGGACTCTTGACACCTCCCTTTCTGCCATGATCATCCCCATGATGAGGATGATCATCATCATCGCTATGCTCCGTACCATGCGTTCCCTCGACCCCCTCGCCGTCGCCATTGCCAGCAAACCCCTGGTTTACAAGCCTCAAACCCATAATCTGCTGCCGCAACGCATCCACAAACTTTTGCATGTCTTCAAACGGCAACCTGACCACCCCGCCACTCGCACTCTCACTCCTCGTGTTGAACAGACCAAGTGCGATATCCAGGGCCCGCTCTGCCTGTACCGATTTGCCCAGCGTATACCAAGTTTGGGCTGCGAGGACAGCCCAGAGAGCTGCTTTGCGGCGCCGCGAACCCAGTTTGTACATTCCTGTGCCTACGCGCACAGAGTAGCAGGCAGAGATGCGCTCGGTGATGAGGGCGTGGCCGGCGGCGCCGACGAGGCCCGTTTCTAGGATACGGGTTGCCCAGCGTGCCGCGTCGTCTGCGGCTGCGGCGCCGCGGAGACGCAGGAGTTCGAAGCTGAGGGCGAGGGTACGCAGAGCGTAGTACGGGGCTGCGCTGCGCTGACGGTCCGTGTATGAATAGCTGGCTGCTTCAATCCAGGCGTCTATGTTTTCGGCGCGGGATTTGGGGGACAGTGGGGTTGGTGCCATGAGGGCGGACAGGGCGGCCATTTCGGCGGCGCCAGCGTAGTGGCGCCAGGCTTTGTCGTTTTGGAAGTCGGTGCGTAGGATGTCGTAGGTGCTGAGGGCGAGCTTCCAGTCGCGTAGCATGAAGCAGTAGTCTGCGAGGCGGCGCATGATGGCTTCGGGGGCATCGGGCCGGTAGAAGCCTTGCAGGCTGTCGTAGTTTGAGTTGCTGGATGTGGTTGACGAGGAGCTGCTAGTGCGGGAGCCGCCAAACGGAGTCCAGCGTTTGGAAAGTGACATGAAGCGGCCGGAGAGACCGCGGCGGCGGGACAGGATCTGTTCATTCCAGGTGGCGACGCTACGCTCCATGTTTGGTATTATCGACTGGGTGACTAGCTCGCGAATGAAGGTACGGAGGCTGCTGATGTCCGAGTCGGGGAAGTAGGGTGCGGGGTCTGTGATGTCGTCTGTGGTTTCTGTTGCGAGAGGGTGTAAGTTGTGTGTAGAAAGCAAACGGGTGTAAGAAGGCTTTTACCTCGTCGTTGAATCTCTGCCAGTTCCTCCGATGCAGACATCCACTCGCACATGGGTAGACGCACGCTATCGTCGTCGGAAGCTATGCATTGCTGGCTCTTGAGGCGCAAAAGGTGGCAGTGTAGTCCGAAATGGCGCTTCATGGAATCAAACGTCTGGTTCGACTTTGCAATGTCGCCAGTTTCCTCATCATGTATTAAGACGTAATATCGTAAGAAGTCGTTCTCGACCCATTGTGGAAAGCGCAGGTCGCCGTCATGCTGCCTATTGTACAGTCTACGTAGCTCTTCTATCGGGTGGGGGTTGCGCGAACTGATGGCTATTATGCCGGCCACGGGATGGGAAAATGTCTCGTGGGGTACTACGGGCAATCCAGACAGTAGACGGCGGAGATACAGGGTGTGAAAGGGGGATGATGTACTGTCTGTCTGCGGTGCAGGCGCAGGCGCGTCGGCCTTGTTCATGTAGTCGGGCACGGAATCCTGTCTGTTGAACTCGGAGTACTGCAGATGGCGGTCCACGAGCTCTTCAATCTGCGAGACGTCACCACCCGTCCGCCTTGGTCGTCGTATGGAGCTCGTCGACGTCCGCTGTGTACCCGTGTCTACCCGCAAGTCGGGATATGCATCGTCGACACCGATGAAGCGCACGCCAAAGTCGTCCCAGCTCTTGCTCGCCCCATTGCTATCTCTTATAGTCACCTTGCCCGGCACCGACTCGCCAAAGGGCCGCAGCAGCTGCAACAGTCCCCCTTCCAACCCCTTGGCACGAATCAAGTCATCCGTGTGGGAATCCGCGAGGACAGCGACACAGGGCACAAAGGCCTGCTGGATCAGCGTGCGGTACTCGTCCGACACGCCGGGTGGGAGACTGCTGGGCGTGCCTGTTCCGCTCAAGCGCGAGCCCGGCGAGAAGACTGAGGTCTGGACGGTACTCTGCGTGGGCGTTGCGGTGCCCGAGTTGGGGCGCGACGTGGAGATGCTTGTCGTCGACTCGAACAGCTTGGACAGGCTCGGGTTGGAGCGGCGGTAGGGCAGGTCGGCAAGCGACGAGGCAGGCGAGGCACGCTGTCTAGACAGGACCATGGAGGCCTCGACGTCGGCCGGGTACTTTGGGAGTTGAGGCGTGGCATCCTGAGGCGGCGTCATGGGAGGCTAGGGCGATGCGCCCGCGGGGTTCTGGATGCGCGCGGAAAGTCTGAGACCGTCGGCATGTATCCTGCTTGTCCCTGTTGTCCTTGCTGTCGTGGACGCTGGCTGGCGGCAGAAGATGCTTAATTGCACATGCGAGCCGGGTTGTAGTTGGGCGAGTGTGGTCATGTTGGGTGATGCTGCATCGTCGCCGTTGCGGCCGCTGCGCTTTGTGAGTGGACGAAAACGCCGCCTCTCCTCTCTCCTACAGGGAAACAACTTTGTCGCTGCCTGCAAACAAAGCCAAACCCCACATTCCGCTCTTCAAGTCTGTCCTTACTGTACACAAGACACTTGACACCTGACTGTGCTTTAGCCGCCAAAGCGTCGCCCCCCCCCATTTCTTCAAACTCACACGCATGTCGTGGATGAGTCGAGCGTGCCGCATCTGCTCACTACGCACAATTCCACGCCTGTACAAACGTGACTTACTTGCACCCACCATTCGCCCTCTCCATACTGCTGCACCTCCCTTGATCCGCCAACTACCTCGCATGTCCCGAGAAAGCTCTCCGGACCTGCAACCACCGAGCCCCAAACGGCGCAGAATTGTTGCGCCAACTCAGTTCATCCAGCCGTACGGGACCATGGCCTCGGCCGAGAATGGACCACCACTCCAGCTGGAACTTACAGAAGTCGAGTCCAAGCTGAGACAGCTGTTGCTCGACGTTGCCGCCTACATTGACGAGGCGCCTTCGAATGGAAACGCTACTGCTGTGCAAGTACCAGAGCAACTTGCAAAGGAAAAAATTACCCTGCGTTGGACAGGAGGATGGGTGCGGGACAAGCTCCTAAAAGTCGGTAGCAACGACATTGACGTCGCCATCAACAAGATGACTGGCGAGCACTTTGGTCTGAAGATGCAGGAGTATCTTGAAATCCCAGGCAACGCCGAAAAACACGGCCTCATTGAACCCAACGAGGACCTGACTGCACGCGACAAGACGAAGAAGATTGCCCCGGGCCTACACAAGATTGAGGCGAACCCTGAAAAGTCAAAGAACCTCGAGACAGCCACGACTAAGATCATGGGCATTGACTTGGACCTGGTCAACCTAAGAAAAGAGACTTATAACGAAGTCTCTCGCAACCCGGAAATGGAGTTTGGTACGGCCGAGGAAGATGCCATGCGCCGCGATGCTACCGTGAATGCCATGTTCTTCAACCTTCACACCTGCCAGGTCGAGGACTTTACAGGACGTGGGCACGACGACATGGCCGCTAAGATTATTCGAACCCCACTGGAGCCATACCAGACATTCAAGGATGATCCCTTGCGAGTGCTCCGGCTTATTCGCTTCGCCAGTCGTCTCGACTACACCATCGAGCCCGAGACTGCAAAGGCCATGGGAAATGCAGACATCCAGGAGGTGCTGAAAATCAAGATCAGCCGGGAGCGCGTCGGCACCGAACTCGAGAAGATGCTCAAGGGCCCCCGGCCTCGTATGGCTCTGGAGCTGATTGACCGCTTTGGCCTCTACCGGACTGTCTTCACAGATCCGACACGTGAATTACCTACTGAGCCCGAAACCGGCTACTTCAAGCCGGCATACGACTTTGTCGAATCTGTTGTGAAGAACAGTGAAGAGATTCCTGCCATTATCCCAGCCACTCTCTTGAGAAACGAAGATGAAGAATATCTGGCTTGGATATGCGCTACGATGATGCCCTGGGTGGATGCGCCGACTGTACCTCATCAGAAGCCGTTGCAGCGGCCATACTTTGTCGCTTACCTAGTTGCCCGTGAGGGGTTCAAGGCGCCAAACAAAATCTGCGACGTCATTGCTTCGTCCCTGAGCAATAGCGAGGAGATTGTCAACCTTGTCGCGCAGTGTGCAAAGGGCCTTGGACGGCCTGATACCATCAACCCGACCAGCAATGCTACTGCCCGAGATACTCTGGGCATGGCCATCCGCCAGTGGGGTTCGACGTGGAGAACGCAAGTATTCTTCAGCCTTGTCTACGAGGTGGTGCTGGGACGTGTGTCCAAAGACGGTAGGTTTCCACACAAAACGCTTTCAGATTGTGCGTTTGCTAATCATGTACAGAACTTGTTCGCTCCTACTCTAGCTTCATCAACCGTGTTGCCGAACTCAACATTCTCGACGTGGACACGTTCAGGCCACTTCTCAAAGGTACAGACCTTGCCAAGGCACTCGGCACAAAGCCTGGTCCTTGGATGAAGGAGGCCCTGGACGTGGTCATGGCCTGGCAGCTACGCAACCCCAACGTCACCGATACCACTGCGGCTATTGAGGCTGTCAAGACTTCTAGGGGCGAACAAACCGATAGTGAGCTTCCCCTTCGCCTGGCATCGCACTTTCTTCAGCTTACCATTCCACCTCTCTTTGCGCAGAATAAGGCTACGTCGAATGCACTGGAAGCATCGCGGCAACCAGCCCCGTGGAAGGAAGCTGGGAATCAGTACGCGCTGGACCTGCTGGAGTGGACGATTGGCACATTGGGCCAAGAGACGATGAAAGCAAAATGGCACTTCCTGATGCCGCCCATACTTGGAATGATTGACGATGTTGAGGTGC
>Ga0265797_10007166_pt1 | contig 15400 bp, 15 predicted proteins | sample P2T30metagenome_FD_192433 | JGI IMG/M metagenome (GOLD analysis project Ga0265797, IMG submission 192433) | Plant litter microbial communities from East Loma Ridge, Irvine, California - P2 T30 | ecosystem: Environmental > Terrestrial > Plant litter > Unclassified | place: USA: California... | reverse complement strand
GAGATCGAACCGGCAAGCCAGAGCGGGCGTCGCGCTGGTCTGTGCCGTCTCGTCTCTTGGTGCGGTATCACTCTTGACATATATCACACCCTTGTCGACATTCCAGGCATCACTTAGAAGCGCATTCTACGGTAGAGGTCATCTGGATGACTTGGTATCATCAAAGATAAGTGTACGCGTCCTCACGCTCTGCCGAGCAGCCTTTGGAAGCTGTCACCAAGAGCGATCGACCGCCACAATGGACGCGACCATCCAGCAATTGAATGACCTGGAGCTGGCAGTACTCGCATCTCTGGTCGCCGAAGAGCATTGCCTGTTCTCAACAGATACGCCGTCGACACTGGGCTTACGCGACGAGCTGCGTGCAGTTTGCACTAACACTTTTGGTCTGGAAGCTGTCTCAATCACCTGCGATTCACGGACCACTGTGGACGATCTGAATGAGGCACTACTTGTCAAGAATCACGAGGATCCGGATGATGTTGAAGGCCTCCACGATCAGCGATCCACAGCTGCACTTGGTGTGGGTTTCTCCAGCCTGAGGAAATCATCAAGTCCTTCTCCCTCGCACGCCTTGGAAAATCGCCGGATCGCGAATGTGGTGATAGCTGCAGACTTGGACCTGGCAGATACTGGTGTCCAAGTGCAGGTACTAGAGCTTCTCAGGACTAGGCGGGTGTTTACGCGTACGGCCATGCACACTGCGCCAAAGGATTTCTTATTCATTGGCATCATGACACACAGAGGCGCGAGGCTCACTCATCACCTCAATGATATGTTCTGCATGTCGCACTTCCATGCCTCACACGATGGGTTGCCGTACACAGACGGTGAAATCGAGAGGGATCTGGACCCTTCGTTGCCTATCGCAGACGTAGTGACACTCCGCGAGCAAGCACGTAAAGTCCGCATGACTGGCGAAGTGGCTTCATACCTTCACAATATTGTGCTTTTCATGCGCACAAGTCGTTATGTCACAAGTGGTGTCACTGCTACAGCGACAAAGCAGCTGAGAACGCTCTCCAGCGCGTTGGCTCCGCTTCACGGCTTGGACTACGTACCGCCGTCTCTTGTGGTTCTGGCTGCGCATAAAATTTATCCTCACAGATTGGTTTTGGCAACTTCGAGCACAGAAAAGAGTCTGCAGTGGGGTAGTGATCCCAGTGCTGTCGGACGAATACTCGAGGGCATCACAGTCGAGGGTGTGATTGAAGACGTGCTCGCGAGTATTGAGTCACCTTTGTGAACGACTATTCGCGAAACCTTAAACTTGATATCGCTTTGCCACATCACTGTGGCGAATAATATCACTAAACACTAACACACCTCTGCGCACCTCAGTTCGGTGCCGCCTTCAACTCGAAACATGCATGCCCCGCGCTAAGACAAAATCGGATAGCTGCCTCCTTATCAGCCCACCTAGTCCCTTCCCTCGCTTCCTCGGGACAACTCATATCACACCGACACAACAGAGAATCCCTCACGGGAAAGGTTACTATTAAAATTGAACCCTCCACCGAGCCACTGGACTGCAGACTGGCCGTGACCAAACATGAATACGGTTCGTCCACGAATGCACGTCCGCTCGCCTACGTTCCCCTTGTATCACTCGACAAGGAAAAAGCCTCGAAGGTGGCCACTCGTGCTTCGCTTCATCAAAGGAGCCATCCATGTCGACATCGCGCTTCCGGTGATTCTCCATGCTGCATGGGCAGCGTTCATTGTGTACATTGACCAAGTACGCGATGATCACATTGGCCTACCAAACAGCATCATTCCTTCCCTTTCGATTGTCGTTGGCCTTATGCTGGTGTTCCGCAATCAGACAAGCTATGACCGGTTCTGGCAGGTGTGTTGCTCCTCGTATGTACCTGAGTATTTTGACTGGTGCTGATGGCAGCTCTAGGGAAATCAGCACATGACAATGATAGAGACATGCATTCGCAATCTCACGCGCTCATTCCTTACCTGCTCGCATGTGAACGGTAAACAGCCCTCGGCAGAGGAACGTGCCGATACCGAACAGGCAGTGAGGACCCTTCTGGCTACGATATACGCAGCCAAGAATCATTTGCGCGCAGAATGGGGAACCGGGACCATCCCCTTCTTGCTTGACAAGTCGACCGTAGACCGCGACCGCCATAGGAGAGAGAGCACATCTGTTCACAGGCCCGAGTATGAGGACCTTCTGCCTTCCAGGATCCGAGGATTCGAGGACCAGGGTCTGGGCCTACTCTTGCAGTTGAGCATCAAGATCGAGGCTTACATTAAGCGTGCCCACGATAGAGGCTGGTTCCATTCGCCGCAAGCCAGTCAGATGACTGTTCAATTGAATCAGCTGGTAGCCGCGTACGGGAGCATGGAGACGATACATCTGACGCCGATACCAGTAGCTTACCTCATCCATATGCGCCAGGTACTGGCACTGTTCGGTGGCGTCTTACCTTTCGCGCTTGTCGAAGAAATGGGCTGGTACGCAGTGGTCTTGGTCAGCCTCGTCATGTTCACGCTATACGGTAAGCCATTCAATCTTCGCGACAATACACGTTCCTCATGATCGCTGACATGTGCCAGGAATCGACGCTATTGGTGGGCAGGTACGTCAAAGAACCGAGTTCTTACGCCTGAAGAATCCTCCTCACGTGGCCTCGATACTAATGTCATCATTCTGCAGCTTGAGGACCCATTTGGCTATGACCGAGCAGACATCAAAGTGGATGCGATTGTTGAGGATCTCAGGGTATGTACAGAAAGTCTTGCCTGGCCTTGCTACCCCTGCATGCGCTTTTGCAAATTGGCAAGCTCAATTGACGCAACGGAATGATGAACTGATACACCAGCCAACAGGTGGAGACAAGCGTGTTGATCGCCGAGTGGAGAAGAGGCTCGGACATGTTCGCCGGCTAGACATCCCGGACGCTACGATGATGGCGAACTGTGGAACACTCACGGGTCACAGCAATGATGGATCTCGCGGATCGCCTACCGCGAGGGTGGGATGCTATGATCAGCCTTTGCTACCGTCAAACAGTACTAAAGTGATTAGACCAACGCAGATAAAACTAGACTGTTTTGCTTACAAGGCACTACGGCTACGAGGCTTCACTAATAATTACGACTCTCTGCTCGTTTGTTGCCGCTTCATATGCCGATACTTTTAGCCACTGCGAAGCTTTACCGAAATTGGCAGGAGGTCCGACCAATAGCCGCACGGGCTTGAAAACCGTTTCAATTGTGGCTTGAATTGGTCTGTATACCGGCATGACATGCGACGACTAGACAACTAAACGGAAGGCTACTGGATTGAACTGTATCTGCCGGGAGACAGTGTTCCAGCACGTCGGTCGAGTGGCTCTGTTGGCTTTCGAGATGAGTAAGGAACAAAGTGACTCTGAACGTCACAATGGTAGACACATCTCGATCTTAAGGCATTGGCAGCAGTAATTTGATCACCACCAGTTCCTACGAACGAATCAAACCCATCTAGAACTGGCATGCATGCCCACTTTCGCCACGCAGCTTAGGAAAGCGTCCACACCGTCAGCTCTAAAACCGCGCGAAGGATCCTTCGTGGTATGCACTGACTGAAGCCTGACCCACGACTCGAAAAGCTGCGATTGGATGCAACCCGTCTGAAACGTAAGAAGAGTTGTGCTTATACGAGGTCTTCGAAGGATTCTGGCTTTGCCGACGGCTATCTTGCTTGCCCTAGAGACAGAAGAAAGGTACCTCCCAGTAGACATCATTGCGGCAACACCCGCCTCGTTTGGAGCTGGTTACATTCGCTACGCACCTGACGACATGTGCACTGACGACGTGGAAAAGGGAGACAAAATTTACCCCAACAATGGAATTGATTTGATCGACCTCCTAATCCCTACAGCTGAAGAGCGATCCTAGTTCACTTTGAGACCAGCCCGAGAAGTGGAACAGCCATCCGGCAATTCTTCAGGGTCTCTCTGCACAGATATACAGGCTCGCGAGACTAGCTTTGCCGTGTATGCGCGTATCAAAGCTTAATCATCGTTGGACTTGACCATCGTTTAGCCTCCTGCTACATTCGCATGTCGAATAGAAAGCTATGACACGCGGACCTAGTACAATCGGCCTTGCATTTTGGGGTCGGATCGCCAGGCCCGGTGATACCGAGTCTGTGAGTTGATGCGAACTAGTCATGGTGCTCGACCATGGCCTTGCCAAGTAGCCAGTGAGACATGAGGCTCATGAGGTATGTACCCCCGTTGGTTGCAGCGTCTGTGAGCTGCTGGAGTACAAGCATTCGCCCCACGTGCTTCGCTCTATATTGCTGCACTTAGGCCCCTGCCAGTCTGCACACGCGCAGCTCTCACCTATGTCACTCTTTTGCTCAAAATGCCTGGCAATATCATTAACTTAACACCGGCCGACGTGCTATCATGGCCAAAGCCCAACTATGTCGACCCCGTTCGAAGGACATGGATGCCGATATTCTCCGGCATCACGTTCGCTGCCGCCACGCTGATGGTTGCTATGCGATTCTGGTTGCGGATACGAGGTCATGCAGGCAAGCTTGGCTTGGACGATGTGAGCACTGCATAACCGATGTGATAACCTATCGCTGACAGGAGTAAGGCGATCCTATTACCAGGCTGGCTGGCGTCAGTCATGTTCACAGCAGTCACGATGGTCTATGTCACCTGGGCTCAAGGTGACAGGCATATCTGGGACATCTCACCAGGGAAGCGTGAGCCCTTAGCATTATGTCTATGGCTCGCCGAGTTTGCCTTCCTTGTCTGTGGAGGCTTCACTAAGGTATCGGTGCTGCTGTTCTACCGTCGGTTGGTAGCGGGGACGTACAATAAGCTGTGGAGATATTTGGTGCTGTTTGCCATTGGCTTCACGGTCGCATACACGATCGCTTTCTGTGTGATGCTGCTTATTAACTGCACGCCGACCGAAGCGTACTGGAAAGCATTCGATCCGGTCTATGCCACGACTCAGAAGTACACCTGTCTGGACACCAAGATCATCAACACTCTGGCTGGCGTCTTCGCTGCAGCTAGTGATCTGTACTCTGTTGCTCTGCCGTGTATCATCACATGGCACTTCTCAGTTCCGAGAGCTCAGAAGATTGCGCTCAACATTATCTTCTGTCTGGGTTTGCTTGTCGTCGCTGCTAGTGGTGTAAGGACCTACTACCTCATGAGTGAGTTGTGTTTGCGTCTTTTCGACTGTTCCTCATATACTGACACAATACCACAGTCACTGGCCACGACTCCGACGTCAGCTGGAACATCTTCGATCTCTTCCTCTGGGCGCAACTCGAACTGCAGCTCGGTATCATGTGCGCCGCCGCACCCTCCCTCCGAGTCTTCTTCAGACGTTACCTTGGCAACAGCTCTGCATCTCGCGCATTCAAGTCCGGCGGACTATCAGGAGGAAAGTCAGGAGGACGCGCAACACCAGGCTACGGCAATACCCTAACGTCTGTCGGAGGAGTCGACAAATCTATCACTGTGGTTCGATCGACGTCGGTCACTGTGGCTGAACCGGGCGCCTTCTCTTCGAAATTCAAGCCGTTCGATGGATCTCTCGACACGGTCGGAGAGTTTGGAAGTGATGACAGGAGCTGGTCGCCTACACCGAGCAAGGAGCGCCTTACCCGCTACTCCAATGAAGACGACCCGATTGCGCTACAAGATATGGCATGGAGACATCCCGGACGCGTACGAGAAAGTGGCAGCAGATTTTAAGACTGTGACTAGAACAGCACTAGCGGCATATACATCTATAACGGATAGAAAGTAATAATCTCAAGTTAATGACAGCCAGGCCTCACAGTAGTGGACAACGCAGATCCAGACGTGCATTCACAACGCCATGATGCATCAGAGCAGTGACAACAGTGTTGATCTCCGCGTGAACTCAATCATAAGCTTGCGACTCATGTCCTTCTGGGTACAGACGAGTGCCGTGCTATATCCACGTGGTTTTACAGCGACCGTTATGCTCGATTAGGGCTCAACCCTACCTGTCAATTGTTAAGCATGATTTTTCGCGTGCTTGCACCCGCTGTTGCCCTAGCTTATGCGATGCGTGGTCACGAACATCAACTATCAGCCTTCCAACTGCCCATTCAGGTACAAGTTTTACCTAAAGGACGGTATCGTTGGAAGGGGCAACTTCAGCCAACGATTTTGTTGATCGTCCCTCTCGTAAATCGTACTCGGCACAGGTGCATCCCTGTAAGGTTCCAAACACGGATAAGGAGAACCACACGTTATGCACGTACAACTTGACGTGAGATTTTAGCCGGTGGAAAGAGCCTAATTTAGTCTTCGCGATGCTTGATGAGCAACCTGCACTTGCTGTACCAGATAAATATGAAGTGCTCGCCAAGCTTGCCTGGACTCGACGGCAGCGCCGAAGCTACAGTCCTCGAAGTCGCTTGCTTGCCGGGCTCGGAGATCGACCATGGTCGCTTGCAAGTATATTAATTGTATTGCTTGGCCAAGCTCAAGCCGGGCTTGCTGCAATCTATAGAGACACCAGGCGCCCGTTTACTGTCGTGATCTACAGGAGCCTAGATCTGGATGCGTTTTAATTTGGCGCAATAGACAATTTGCATCAACGGCCAGTGGTACGGTCTAAATCCTGATTGTTGGCTTGAAACTTAAGCATTCTGATGGCTGACGCATGCATGCTGGTACCGAATGATGCATTGTATATTGCTAGACGCATCGCCATGTGTGCCACCTCAAGTCGGGTAATTGTTGTTGGACAGATGTCACCTACCATCTCACAGCTTCAACTCTCCCTCGAAGCCTCCCGCAGACTCGAAATTCGCTCTCAAAGATGTGACTGATGTCTCTCCCTCCATGACCGTCCATCCGTCCCATCCGGGTCCAGCTTTCCTGGAACTCTCCATCACATCAGTGAAGCGAGGTGCCCATTTGAAATGCCTGTTCGCCCACTTTCCGCCCTCAGCTGTGGTGCTTGCGCTGCCTTTCTCACTTTCTTGCTTCCTCAGTTTCACTTCCTCAGTTGAGGCATCGTCAACAGCACCCTCTTGAGGCAACTCCTGGAAGCATGCGCCCTCTCCCCAAGTGTTTTGGAGCATCTTCGTCCAGTTGACCTTGCTCTGCAGAACACCCTTCTTCACTGGGACATTCACGCTGTACAATCTTGAGTCGCCCCAAGTGGCGTTGGCAGCGAGCCATTCGCAAACTCGAACACCTTGTTGACAGCTCTCCGCCACGACCTCAGGCAAATTGTTACGATCGGTGAAAGCGAAGGACAATGCGATTGCACGGTAGTTGCACTGCGTAGCCTCGAGAGCGGCGCCTAGTGTGCCAGATGACAGTGCGAAGAGCGAACTTGTGTTGCGGCCGTAGTTGGGACCTGAAATTACCAGATCGACAGGCCCGCGTTCCTGGAAGAAGCAGTTGAGACCCAGCTGGGAGCAGCTGGCGGGAGTAGAGTTAACGAGCACCCATGGGTGGCTGCCATTGTCTTTCTCAGTGTAGCCTTCGACGTGGGTTTCTGGATTTGTGGCCGGAGGGAAGTAGAATGAAGTCTGGATGTCCTGGCCAACGATATGTGCTTTACCAATCCATGAGCGCTGAGTATTGGGAACGATGACCGAGACGACATGTCCTGCTTTCTCTAAAGCGTGCACGAATGCTAGGATGTATGGCGATGCTTGGGATGATGGTGGGCCATCGTCGTTCGTGACCTTGCACTGCTGTTAGTTTCTGTGTCCAGAATGGCAAGATAGGCTCTCGTACTAGTATATGCATCTTGCAATGTGTTCAACGTATCGATATAACTGTTGTTAGGTGTCTAGAAATTGAATGACAGCGACTGGAGTCTTCGGCGAGAAGAGAGGCGATGATGCAATTCATAGCGCCCAGGTGGAGCCAAACATTTGGCATAAGTTTGCGTTCGAGACATCAGATCTAAGTCTGGCGCTACACTGATGGAGAATAATACATGGTGGTACGGGTTACACCCAGTTGCCATCATTGAGAATTACATATCTCCAAGAATCGATTAAGATCGAGAGATATTGTGTCTTTCGTTAAATATTGTTGCTGAAGCTAGCCGAGGTAACATTTGAACACTGCATTCGGTACTCAAATTTCTGTGCATTACCAGATGGCTTCTGCTGAACGACAACTACCTTATGGTCTGCGATGCGTATTCATCTTGTTTTGTACGGCTTTGGATTGTTTTTATCGACCATGCAAGTCTCTCAAATGACAAGATCGAGCGTCACACATGCTCAGCCATTGGAATGAAACAGTGGTTGGCTTCATCGTCCAAATTTACACGCGGAATCAGGGCAGCCCCTTCAAAGCACTGTTGCTTTCCCGTATCTTTGTGGCCTTACACGACATGTTGAAACCATCCAGTGGCCTCCAAGACATTAGCTGCCAATTGACACGGCACAATGGGGCCGTTCACGATCGTGTTGTTAGATTCGTGAGGATCAAAATCGAGTTGTACGTCGTCGAAGAGAGCACCGATACACTTTCGTCCAGTCTGTTTAGCAAAAATTGCCGTTGGTCCCCGGAAGATCAGCATTGGCTTTCTGTGCCCGCCTCCGAAGTTCTCAAGGATTTCTAAAATCGTTATGCCACCTTCCTCGGATCTAATAACGGTGCAGGACATTCCAGGCGCCGGCCGTGGAGTCCTCGCTCTCGACCGAATTCCAGCCAGCACTCATGTCCTGACCTCTCCTCGACCAGCGGCGCATGTGATCTTTCGACAATACCGGAAAGAAGTTTGCGCCCAATGCTTTGGATACGATCGCGGACGGACGTTGCCTGTGCGAGACAGCGACTCTGGCAAAGTCTTTTGCTCGACAAAATGCAACGAACGATGGATTGAAGATGAAGGACCGTTGGGAGTAGCATCGTGGCAGGGACTTGAAACGTTCGTCAGATCAAAGAGCAAGTCGATCATAAGCACACTCAGCCAGGCCGCAGTTGGTTCAAAACCAGGCGAGCAGGCTGTGCTGTCGACTTGGGAAGAGGCGGAACAACTCGCGGCCTTGCACCGCCAGGCCAGGAGCTCGAATGCTTCGAACTCAGGGCCGGGTATCAAAGCGGACAGAGAATACCGCAAGGCACTACATCATGTCTGGACTCAGCCGGTAGATCCAGACATCCTAGCGTACCTACTCTCAGGAATTCTGTTCAATCAACAGTTTCCAGAGCAGTGGGAGCATGAGGTCGAGACCCTTGTCATGGACCCGGAAACGTATAAGGACAATGCGGATCTCGAGGCGCACTGCAATGCATTTTTGCAGCTGGTAGCTACAGTCCCGCGCGCTCTTCTGCCGAGTTGCACGGGAGCTGTATGCCAGGTGCTCATGAATGCGACAAGTCACAACTCCTTCGGTATACGTGCTGGAGGAGAAGACAGAGAAGAATATATGGGCTATTCGTTATACCCAGCCGCCAGCTATTTCAATCACTCCTGCATTCCCAACATAAGCAAGAAACGGGTGGGTCGAGAATGGAGATTTAAGACCGCGAGAGAAATTGCAGATGGCGAACAGCTGTGCATCACCTACCTCGGAGGAGATGAGACGGACTTGACTTTGTCGGAAAGGAGGGAGAGGCTGAAAGGCGTATGGGGATTTGAGTGTATGTGCGAGAGATGTCAGGAAGAATCTACGTATTGATAAACAATGGAAAGACGCTCTTGATGGGTCAGTGTCGCCTTTTTAGCGAAAGCACTATGCAACTGCCCTGCCAGCCTATGAGATCGGTGCAATTCTTCTGCGTATAGACTATCTCACTGGAAAGTCGAGCGTTTCGTTTCGCTGAAGCAGCGGCGACCAGCTCACCAGTCACAGAGAGTGCCCGTCATTTCGATGTTGTCACTGTTTGTGCATCGCGCTCATGATCGAAATGCAAAATGATTTCCGCTCCATATCGTGAAACAGGTGAATTGATTCATTGATCGTGGCGCCGAGGACAGCCTCCACCTCCCAGAAGCTTGAAGCACCAGTGACGCAATTGGGCACATGGCTCCTGCCTCAGTGACGGAGAGCGACGACACACATGTTTAGACCATCACCAAGTAGCAGCACAGTCTTGTAACCAGGACACACTCTTGTCGCACGATAGATCTATCAGACGGTTTCAATTTACCACGCAAAACAAATCTGGAAACGAAACATGTCGCCAAACGAAGAGTTAGCAGCCTCGATCTGCGATTCAATCGCAGGCCAACACAACGACGATAGCGCTTCTCTGGCCAAGGGCGTCTCGACATACTTCGACAAGAGCAAACTGGCCTTCATTTGTCCCCATGAAGACCAATTTAAATCTCTCCGCGAGCATTGGAAGATCGGAGAAAACGAGTACTACAAGAGCTTCCAAGGCGACAGCAACGACGATGCGAAAGGCAGTGCCCTCGTCTCCAAAGGCGACATGGGCTTCTCTGGCTCCACCTTCTTCAACACTGCCGATGGCAAGTACCTTGTCAAGAGTGTGCCAAGACACTTCGAGCATTCCTTCTTCAAAGATGAGATGCTCGTACCTTACGCAGAGCACATGCGTCAGAACCTGGCATCCTTGCTTGTGCGAATCACAGATTTCTTAGAAGCGAAAAGCAACATCGGCTCGACATTGGGGATGGCACCCGCTCATCACATCGTCATGGAGAACACCAAATTCGGCGAGCAGAATGACAGAAGAAAAGACATCGATTGGGAGACGTGGGACCTCAAACCGATGTCGTACTTCTACCCTGAGCGCGATGTGGCAGGCGGTGCTCTCACGTCCGAAGAAACGAAAGATAAATTGGCCGACGACTTCTCAGGCAAGCTCGTTCTTGGTCTTGACGATGCCGAGGACCTCAAAGGAAACCTCCAGAAAGACACAGCTTTCCTCGCTAAAAACAATGCCGTGGACTACTCGCTCTTCCTCGTCCGCATTCCCTTGAACCAAGAAGATCCCGAGACCAAGGCAGATGGCTCACCGGACGTACCCTTGGAGCCTCCGATCGTGCCTCCCGGAGCGCCCACCTGGAGGACCGGCGTCAAATCTGCAGACGGGAAGTACATCTACCGCGCTTGCGTGTTGGACTTCTTTTGGGCAAAGCACAAAGTGCACGCGAAGGCAATGACTGGCCTGATCAGCACTTACAACCTTGTTGGTGGACATGGGCCGATGAGCGTCACCACTACCAGCGAGGAGTACAGGGAGCGATTCTTGAAGATGTGCGAAGAGATGATAGAGGTCAGATGAGCTGGGTTGGTGCGTTAGGTGATAAGTGTCCATATAATGACACAGATCGCGCGGGAAATCTCTCGGTGGATGATGTGATTCTTCGGTATTGATAGCTGATAATCTGAGCGTACGACCTTGATGAGAGGCTTGCTTGGTGTCCATGTTTGAGCCTAAGAATTGTAACCATGCAATAGGTGGCGTCTCATACCTGGTATTCTGCTATTGACATGCCGAAATTGCCTGCGTTTTGAAGTTCATGATACATTGTCTAGCACGTTGCCTCCGCGAAGAAGCAACGTTTTGTGACGAGATCGTGTGTTTACTTTCCATTTGAGTCTCGAGATTGAGGTATGCCGTAAAGATTGTACGGGTCGCCAACAGAAAAAGACATCGCATCTATGAGTGCGCGTTGCGTGGATCCATTATTCATGAGCACTTCACGGTCAAAGCATTTCGTCAAAAGGATAACGACATGTCATGTCGATTGCCACATAGTTTTGAAAGTCGGGCGATAAAGGAGGGTCCTTGCGCACAGTATCGGATACTGCGGGTGTTTTGAGGCTTTTCAGTGGTGGGAAGGGTATTGCGGTTACTGCGGCGTACTAATTGAGAAAGATAATACATTGAAATCGCCGAGATGCGCTGATTGTAGGCTCAATCGTGTCATACACGTCTCGACATATCGATTCCAGGCCGGTCACGCTCTGTGATGCTCTGGCTACAGATGATGAGTTTCAAGGCTTGAAGACAAGTCGAGGAACGAATAATCGATACTACTAACATAGCCAAATACAGGATGAATTACCCTAAGAGCTCTCCCCGGCTTTCCCCAGGCAAAGAAAGCATCATCACAATCAGGTGTCCGGCCCAGCGCAACAAACCTCGGCGCTGTACGTCACCGCAATCACAAGCCGCCGAAAAGCTGAGCTCCTCTGAGCCGAACCCAAGGGTGCAACTCCGATACGGTCCTGGGCGGTGCGGAAGGCAATGGGAAACACAGCGGGGCTGCCATTCACCAGCCTTTCCTCGGTACAGTGCTGTCAAGCTCTACGTCGCGCAGATCCGTGACGACATATAAGTAATGGAGATGCCCGTATCATCGCGGTTGGCATCATTTGTAGAAGCCTATCCTATCCTATCTATTTGTATCAACTTTGCTTCGACGAGCTGCATCCAGTCTTACTCTTGATTGAAGGAACGACATTATCAGAACAACATCCATCAGAAGGTAGTCGACCACAATGCCTACACCATACCAGCCCGAGCAGACGCTCAAGGATGTCAACATCCTCGGCGAGCTGAACAACGACCAGAAGAAGGTTCTCTCCAAGGAAACCAGCGTCTTCCTCGCGGTGCTTCACCGTGCTTTCAATGCTAAGCGCAAGGAACTCCTCCACCGCCGTGTGATCAGACAAGCAGAGCTCGACAAGGGCAACCTTCTGGACTTCCTCCCAGAGACAAAGCACATTCGCGAGAACGACACATGGAGGGGAGCACCCCCGGCACCAGGCCTTGTCGACCGCAGGATCGAGATCACTGGTCCTACTGACAGGAAGATGGTTGTCAACGCGCTTAACTCTGATGTTTGGACATACATGGCAGACTTCGAAGGTTAGTAGTCTCGTAAGATATACCAAGCCTTCGGCACTAACACAATCCCAGACTCAAGTGCACCAACATGGGAGAACATGGTAAACGGCCAAGTCAACCTCTACGACGCCATCCGCAAGCAAGTCGACTTCAAGCAGGGCGAGAAGGAGTACAAGCTACGCACCGACCGCACACTTCCCACACTCATTGCGCGTGCCCGTGGCTGGCACTTGGAAGAGAAGCACTTCACCGTTGATGGCGAGCCCATCTCTGGCAGTCTGTTCGACTTCGGTATCTACTTCTACAACAACGCAGAGGAGCTTGTGAAGCGTGGCACTGGCCCATACTTCTACCTTCCCAAGATGGAGAGCCACCTTGAGGCCAGGCTTTGGAACGATGTCTTCAACCTTGCTCAGGACTACATTGGCATGAAGCGTGGAACGATCAGAGGTACTTGTCTCATTGAGACCATTCCTGCAGCGTTCGAGATGGACGAGGTTAGCTTTACAATGATGATATATGTCAAGTTCGAGACTAACAAATATCTAGATCATCTACGAGCTCCGCGACCACTCTTCCGGTCTCAACTGCGGCCGTTGGGACTACATCTTCTCTGTGATCAAGCGCTTCCGCAACAACCCCGACTTCGTCCTGCCCGACCGCAGCGCCGTCACCATGACCGTCCCCTTCATGGACGCCTACGTCAAGCTCCTCATCAAGACTTGCCACCGTCGCGGCGTGCACGCTATGGGCGGCATGGCAGCCCAGATCCCCATCAAGAACGACGACGAGGCCAACAAGAAGGCCATGGACTCCGTCCGCGCCGACAAATTGCGCGAAGTTCGTGCCGGTCACGATGGCACCTGGGTCGCTCACCCTGCCCTCGCCGTCATTGCCGCCGAGGTCTTCAACGAGCACATGCCTACGCCTAACCAATTCCACATCCGCCGCGAAGAGGTCGAAGTATCCGCCAACGATCTTCTGAACATGAACGTGCCCGGTAAAATTACCGAAGAAGGCATTCGCAAGAACCTCAACATTGGCCTCGGCTACATGGAGGGCTGGCTACGTGGCGTTGGCTGCGTGCCCATCAACTACCTGATGGAGGATGCTGCCACCGCAGAAGTGTCGCGTTCTCAGCTGTGGCAGTGGAGCAAGCATGGTGCTTCGACTGCCGAGGGCAAGAAGGTCGACAAGAACTACGCCCTTCGCCTTCTGCACGAGCAAGCTGCTGAGCTCGAGAAGAGTGCGCCCAAGGGCAATAAGTTCCAGCTCGCGGCGAAGTACTTCGCTACTCAGGTCACTGGCGAGGATTACGCTGAATTCTTGACATCGTAAGTTGAATCATTTCAACATTTTAAGAAGGATCACACTAACAACCTTACAGTCTGCTTTACAACGAAATCACCAACGTAAGTACCAAGGTCTCTGCATCGAAGTTGTAAGGGAATGTTTGGGACGAAGGCTGCGATTTGGAGAAAAAAAAAACGGACAGACTGTACGAGTTAATGACCCAGGAAAAAATGTAATTTCGCAACAATAAGAGAATGATTCTTTGCCTGCATAATTCGTCAAGTTTCTATTCCTACCTACACTGCAACGCAGGCTGACTTTTCCTTTTCATCTTGCTCAGACTCACGCCTCCCCAACTCCTGCTCTGAAGCTTTGAAGGACTGTATGACATGCGACGGATGGACACGAACGGAAGATTGGAGCGGTGCAAACCTTGAAACGATTCGAAATGTATATATGACTGCCTTTGCTGATAACCGAATTCTCAAACATTATGTAGCCAATTACTATCTTCTGCTGATTCTCAATTGCCGTTACCAAATCCCTCTCTCTCAGGCCCCCATGAAAGATGGAACAACTAAGAGCCCCCGCGTGGAGAGCGTGCAAGTCTGCGAACCCTTGAGGATCCCTTCTCGATTTGCCGCGTTGCTCTGGCGCTCGGGTAATTTGGGCTCGCCGAGGATCACTGACAATGCCGAGCGAGCATTTGGGCGGCCTTGGTTTAACGTTATCCCGATCGTCTGTGTAGAGGTGTAAGTATCGCAGGATTCTCTTGTTGTATTGATTGTATACTTGCTGTACCTTCTCCAATACATTGATTTATACTCTTGTTCGTACACAGCAACACTGGTAGAGTAGACACACAGCATACACAATGGCTTTCGGTAAGCAAGTTCTCGACTCCTGGTCCTGTCCTTCCAACGTGCTGACCCTGATGGTCTTATAGCTGGTGCAGCAATCGCAGCAGGCGCGACCGCCGCCGCAGCCTACATCGACGCAAAATACCACATCGGCAAAGACCTCACAACCATCCGCGGCGTCAACAGGACTATAAAGGAAACCCAGAAGAGGGCACAGGCCAAGAAGATCTCGCTATGGTACGCTTTCGAGGAAACAGTAGAGCAACACGAGAACAAGATTGGACTGTGGTACCGTCCGCAGCCCTCGGAGCCTGCAGTAGAGTACACATGGAGACAGGCGTATGAGCAGAGCTGCAAGTGGGGACAGTTCCTGCAGGACAATGGCGTGCAGTCGGGCGATTTGGTGGGCACGTACTTGATCAACTCGCCGGA
>Ga0265797_10007165_pt1 | contig 15403 bp, 11 predicted proteins | sample P2T30metagenome_FD_192433 | JGI IMG/M metagenome (GOLD analysis project Ga0265797, IMG submission 192433) | Plant litter microbial communities from East Loma Ridge, Irvine, California - P2 T30 | ecosystem: Environmental > Terrestrial > Plant litter > Unclassified | place: USA: California... | reverse complement strand
CGCTTTCTTTTTTCATAAAGCTTATTTGCATAAATATCTATGATCCCCTCGTTTTCTTCTGCACGCGGATCTACGATAGATACATCACCAAGATCCAGTTTGCTTTCCGCAATTAATTTCTGAATTGTTTCTTTATTTCCAAGCAAAATTGGGAATGCAATTCCCTCATCACGTACCTGTTGGGCAGCTCTTAAAACCTGAATATTTTCAGCGTCAGCAAAAACCACACGTTTCGGATCAATTTTGGCTTTGTTCAGAATTACACGCGAAAGCTGTTCATTTCGTCCCAGGCGATGTGATAATTCCTGTTCATAAGCATCCCAGTCCGTTATTACTTTTCTTGCAACACCAGTCGCAATAGCAGCTTTGGCCACGGCAGGAGCTACTGTTGTAAGCAGGCGCGGATCAACCGGTTTTGGAATGATATAATTCTGACCAAATACAATATTTGTTTCGTTATAGGCAAGATTAACGATATCCGGCACAGGTTTCCTTGCAAGTTCAGCCAATGCATGAACTGCAGCAAGCTTCATTTCTTCATTGATTTCCGTAGCACGAACATCCAGGGCACCTCTAAAAATGTATGGAAAGCCTAGAACGTTGTTTACCTGATTTGGATAATCAGAACGGCCTGTTGCCATAATAACGTCTTCACGCGCTTCAACAGCGTCCGGATAGGGAATTTCAGGATTTGGATTAGCCATCGCAAGGACGATTGGATCTTTTGCCATCGAAATAACCATTTCTTTGGAAACAATATCCGCAGTCGATAATCCAAGGAACAGGTCAGCTCCGACCATCGCGTCTTCCAGGGATTTATATTCAACGTCAGTCGCAAACTGGCGTTTCATTTCGTTAAGATCTGTCCTTGCATTATTTATGTGACCCTTTGTATCGAACATAGCCACTTTCTGAGGATCTACACCCAGGGACAAATAGAGCTTGGTACAGGAAACTGCCGATGCACCAGCACCTGATACTACAACCCGTATATCACCAATATTCTTTTTCACCAGTACCAGGGCGTTCAGCATGGCTGCTGCACTGATGATTGCTGTTCCATGCTGATCATCGTGCATGACCGGAATACTAAGCTCTTTTTTGAGTCGGGCCTCAATTTCAAAACACTCAGGAGCCTTGATATCTTCAAGGTTTATTCCGCCAAAGGTTGGTTCCAGTATTTTGACTGTTCTTACAAACTCGTCAACATCCTTTGTGTTAAGTTCAATATCAAAAACATCGATATCAGAATATATTTTGAAGAGTAAACCTTTTCCCTCCATAACCGGCTTTGAGGCCTCAGGACCTATATCGCCCAGACCTAAAACTGCGGTTCCGTTACTTATAACAGCGACCAGATTTCCCTTTGCTGTATACAAATATGCATTTTCTACATTTGCAGCAATTTCGAGACATGGTTCTGCCACGCCCGGGGAATAAGCCAGGGAAAGATCCCTTTGCGTATTGGTCTCTTTGGTTGGAATTACCTGAATTTTTCCAGGCCTGCCTTTGGAGTGGTAATAAAGAGCGTCTTCTTTTCTGATCTTTTTGTTCATACCTATTGGACAATTGTTCGCACTAAGGTACAAACATTCGATACAATGGCATTAACAAAACGGGCAAATTAAATCAAATTTGAGTATTTGATTTACAGGTCACGAAGGAGTTTTTGACCTGATGAAATGTTGTCTTTTGTAAAAGAGTGATTTTCAGCTACTTTTTTTTTCTCATTTCGTACTGTTACTCTTTTTTTCATATAGTAAGCAAACACCATATATGCGCCAAACATACCAATATAAATGTACATAGAAGCTGTATTGGTGATATCCCCGTGGAAAGCAAAGAACAGTGCAGTGTTCATAATAGTAACCATCCACAGTGTAAAGGATGCCCAAAAGTGATTCAGACCGTTATCAATCAGTATGTGATGCATGTGATTACGATCAGCTATAAAAGGAGAACCGCCTTTTACAATCCTTACAATAAATACCCGGAGTGTATCAAAAATAGGCACGATCAATAACACCATCACAATAATAGGTGCATTGAAGTAAGCATTCGGATCATGCAGATAACCCACATTCAGAGACAAAAATTCTACCGCGAAAATAGATAGCCAATACCCTACAATCAGTGAGCCGGTATCACCCATAAAGATTTTGCTGGTCTTGGAAAAGTTAAATCTCAGGAAGCCGAGAAGAGAACCAGACATGGCAAATGCTAAACATCCAAAAGAAAAATGATCATTAAAAATAAACCAGATCCCAAATCCTATTCCGGCAATGAGGCTGATACCGCCCGCAAGTCCGTCGATACCATCAATCAGGTTTATTGCATTAATAATGGCGATGAATATAAATACAGTAAGCGGTATGCTGACGATATCCGGCACCGTATGAATTCCAAAGATGCCATAAAAATTGTCGACTTTAAAGTTCCCCATTGCAACCAGAATCAGGGATGCAAATATCTGGATAACCAGTTTTTTGGTTGGGTCAACTGCAAGAATATCATCTTTCAAGCCCAGGAAAAAGAGGATGATAATACCAGTCATCGATAAATTGACCGTATTAGAATCCAATACATTTTCTGAATGCGGCCATAAAAAATAGGCAATCAGGGTTGCTGCGAAAATAGCTATTCCGCCCAGTGTAGGTGTTTCGGCTTCATGAGAACTTCTGAAACCCGGTTTTGCCGTAAGGTGCAGCAGGTTGGACAGATTAATAATTACTGGAATGGAGATGATCGATAGAAAGCAGGCTATCAGAAACGACAGTATGCACTGATACACGTCATGGTGAACAATACTGTTAAAGTTTCCGCTGCTTAATATTTGAATCGGTAATTTTAGATCCATTTTAATGTATAATGAAAAGAGGATGTTTAAAAGAGACTTAACCTTTAAAAATCAAATCCTGCATAATTTTGAATTATATACTGGCTTTTTAATTTAAACCAGCCTGCCTTAATCAGGCATTTAAAAATTGAAATATCTTTCTGAGTGGTTTAAACCACAAAGTATAAAAATTCGGATTTAATTCATTTACTGCCCAGGCCTTACGATCATTTCTGTTGGCAGCCAACCTATTGGATATGGAACTGTTACTCACTCCGCCTGCTCTCATTTTTACAAGAACTCTTGGTACGTATGCAATTTTTATACCTGTCTTGTGAATGATGCGAAGCATAAGTTCATAATCAGCAGCACTACCCATATCAAGTCTGAATAATCCTACTTTGTCATAAACCGATTTCTTCAGAAACAGGGTAGGATGTGGTGGCATCCAGCCATTTAGAAAACTGCCTTTTTTATAATTCCCTGATATCCAGTTTCTTGTTACTCTCAATTTGTCGTCTGCACTTACATATTGCAGATCACCATAAACACCTTCGATTCCTATGTTGTTGAAAGATCTTACAACGTCAGAAATTACCTTACTGTCACTGTAAAAGTCATCAGCATTTAGTATCCCTACGATCTCTCCGCTTGCCATTTTCAGGCCCTTGTTCATTGCATCATATATGCCTTTGTCCGGCTCACTAGTCAATTTAAAGATTCTGTCACCATAAGATTTGATCAGTTCAACCGTACCATCAGACGAATTTCCGTCAATGATAACATATTCGATATCTTTATAATCCTGTGTCAGAACTGAGTCAATACAATCAGAAATGGTATCCTTTCCATTAAAAACGACGGTTATGATACTTACTTTCACGAGATTATATTTCTTATTTTAATAAATTTTGCAGGGTTTCCCTGATAAACGTTGTACGCTTGCAAGTTACTCGTTGCAACTGAATTAACGGTAAGCACTGCATGTGATCCAACCTTAACTCCCGGACAAACGATTGCTTGTGCGCCAATCCAGGCTCCGTCTTCAATTGAAATTTCTCTAACAATCAGGTCAAAGCTGCTAATGGCATAATTATGATTCCCAGTTAGTAGAAAGCAGCCTTGCGAAAGACAGACGTTTGCTCCTAAACTCACCAAAGTGAGGTTGTCTATCCACACTTTTTCACCAATCCATGTATTATTTCCTACAACTAAAAACCAGGGATACTTGATGTTGACCTTTGGCTTTATGACAACGTTTGCACCAATTTTCGCTCCGAAAGAGGTAAGAACCATTCTTTTCACGGCCATTGGATAAGGAATATATGTATTAATAAATATCCTTGACGCGATGTACCAGAGTAATTGTTTGATCCTGCTGCCCGGATTATACCAGCTATTGTTATATATCGACAGATCGGTTCGGGCTTGTAAGGTCTTTTCCATATTCTGTCTTGAAATGACTGATAATATCGTGCTTGTTTTTTCCTGCTTTCTGATAAACTTCAAAAATTTTTGCATCGACCAGGAACCGATACCAGAATCCCTGTAGAAAGTGCCATATCAGTCCTTTTTTACCGTCCAGAAAGCCTAGTCTTACAAAATACCGGTAAATAAAGTACATAAACGGCCTGGTGAACAGGGGAAGATTAGCATACTTAATTTTCAAAAAACGTGTTCTTTGTTCCTGATTACCCCAGAAGTCCGGTACAACAGTAGGAATGTCACCAAAGTTATACTTAATATTTAATAAATCGATAACCTCCCTGATTGCATAATTGTTATGTTTCTGCGTCCACCAGGTAAGATTGTTCAGATTGTGGTCTACGATATCATTTTTCAGCTGTGCAGTTTCTCCGCTGCTGACTTTAATGTGTTCGTCCATCCACAATTCTTCGCATATACCTAACCCATTTCTCCATATTCGCAGCAGCCAGATGGGGTAGTAATCCCCCCGGCGGATCCACTGGTTCATGAAATAGACTCGCCTTTTAACATACAGCCCTGCAACTTCATCCGGTACAACCGAAAGAGAATTTCTAAGCTCAAGTGCAAGCGCTGTGGTGATATATTCGTCTGCATCCATCCGCATTACCCAGGTGGTATGAAACGGATTATTCTGAATACCGTGATTAAACTGAAAGGCGTAAGAGACCCAGGGATTTTGAATGACCACAGCACCCAGGGAAGTGGCTATTGAAACAGTGTCGTCGGTAGAAAAAGAGTCAACGATGAAGATTTTATCCGTAACCTGCCTGAGGCTTTCAATGCATCGCTCAATGTGCTTGGACTCATTGTGCGTTAAAATGATGACGGAAAGATCAATCATATAAACGGTGTACTTTTGTTATTTTATTAAAGTGTGTTGTCTGATGCCGCAAATGTAATCAGATTTTCTTTACCTTCTTGTATTCTTCCAATAATTGATTGGCAACTACTTTTATGTCAAAATTTTCTGTCACCATTCTGTATGCGCTATTTACTCTTGCATCTGCATAGTGCTGATCTTGCAATATTTTAAGAAGTCCGTCAGCCACACCGTCCACGGTAAGTGGTGCCAGATATGCCGCATCGTATTTTTTAATATAGTCGCCAAAACCGACGCGATCAGAAACAAGCGCAGGTACTTTCGAAGTCATTGCTTCCAATACTGCGATGGAAAAGCCTTCGGAATAGGAGGGAAGAGCAAACATGTCAGCGTCCGCCAGGGCCTCTTTCTTAACCGTATCCGTAAGCATCCCCACAAGCTTAATTTTGCTTTCAAGCTTATTGTTTTTAATAAATTCTTCAGTCTGTGTCTGATAACCATCGTCTGGCCCGGCCAGAACCAGTATAGCGTCCGGTACAATTTTATGAATTTTCAAAAATGCCGGTAGTAATAGATCAAGGCCTTTCTTTATATTCAGACGACCCATAAAAAGAATCATTTTCTTTTCAGCTAATATGCTGTGCTTGCTTCTGAAAATTCCTTTTGCCGGTAGATTCGTATATTCCGACACTTTCATTCCATTGGGAACGATCACCATGTTTCGTGGCCTGTAACCCAGATACCGGATTACATCCTGTTCCTCATCCGTATTATTGATCTGTATCAGATCAGCTTTTCCCAGTAATCGTTTTTGGTAAAGCAGCGTAACCAGTTGTTTTTTCCATTTGCTATGGTTTACTGCCCAGTGATCCAGCAATCCGTGAATGGTGATGACCAATACAGCGTGATTAGGCAAAAGAAAAGGCGCCAGACTTCCGAAGTGCCATATTCCATGCATGTGAATGACATCGTATTCCTGAATATGGGCTTTCAGATAGCGATACATTTCGACAGAAAACTCCCTGTAATAATTGCTAAACGGTGTGGTTCTGGCACATTCGATCAGCCTGGCTCCATCAGGTACAGGGTAGCTTTTTTCACCGGGTGTCATCGGGCTTAGTATATCGACCTGATGGCCCTGTGCAAGTACTTCGGTAGTATGATCGTATATAATCCTCGCCGGTCCGCCAATGGCCCAGGTATAAGCACAGATATTTAAAATTCGCATATTTGTATTTTTGCACCTACGTGCTGATTTAGCCAGTCAGGAATAATTTATATCACAGTTTATGGTAACTCTCCACCATTTCTTCTGCTACTTTTTTGGATGAAAACCGTTTAATCAGTTCCGCCGATTGAGTTCCCATGATCTCAATCCGGCCGGGATTTTGCATAAAATAATGCATTGCTTTTTCCAGGTCCTGCTGTTTTTTGGGGTTAAATAAAAAGCCGTTTGATCCATTCTGAACCAGATCCTGCGCACAGCCGCATTTTTCAGAAACAATCACCGGCATGCCGCACACCATGGCTTCATTCACAACCAATCCCCATGGCTCTGAGCTGCTGGGCAATACAAGCACATCACTTTTCGCCAGCCAGCCGGGAATCTTATGCCAAGGGAAACCTCCTGCGAAACGTATCCTTTCCGGAAAAGGGCTTTTTGAAGCAAGTATTTCCAAGTCCTGTCTTTCCGGCCCGTCGCCTACAAAAAGCAGATTCCAGAATTCAGCCACCGGTTCTTCCATCTGCAATTTTATAAATGCCTGTGTCAACATTTGCAGATTTTTTTCCTCTGCCAGCCTGCCGACAAAAACAAATGTATGATCCGTTTTTAATGTAGCAGGAATCAATTCTTTTGAATGATCAAAATTGGATTTTATAAATGCTTCATCAATAACCGCAGCATTATCCACAGCGATTTGAGAAGTTTTTACTCCCAGGCTGATCATGTAGTCGGCAGAGGTTTTACCAAAACAGAAGAACATGTCGGCAAGTCCTATTATCCTGCTTTTGATTTTTTCCTTCCACCATGTCCGCTCATGGTCTGCAGTAGAAGATTCCGAAGAAAGCACGATTTTAACTCCCTTTGTTTTTGCATAAACCATAAGTAATACCTGTGCCCAGTCAAAATATCCTGTCACATTTAAAACAGTTGGCTTAAAACTGTTAAATGTATTTATCAGAGCAGATAACCGGTCTTTAAAACCTACTTTGTCCAGACTGGTCTGAAACAAAACCTGATAAGGATAGTCATATAAAAAATCATCCTGGTCCTGCATGCTGCCTCTTGCGGCTTCATATAAGGCAATTTGTGCAACAAGCAGTTCGCTGTTGGGAAACCTGTGTTTTAAAGATGCATTAATTTCACAAAACAGTTTCGACTTGTAATGTGCCCATAATTGGTTGTGTATGACAAGAATGCGCATCAATTATGATTTTTTAAATATCCGGCAAACAAGGGATATAAATTGTTTGCTAAAAAAACTTGTCCCTGATCGTTGTAGTGTATAGTATCCTTGATCCTGTAATATTTTAAATCTATACCAAGGTCAAATTCATTAATAAGGCGGATGTTATTCTGTTTGGCAAATGTCACTATTTCCTGTCCCTGGTCATTGAAATGGCCCAATTCAACCTCTGATATTTCAGGATGAAGATAAATGAAAAATGGAATAGAGTCAGCCTTGGCCATTTCATACAACTGCTGATAGCCGGGATTAAACCCGATTCCAGGCTTATGTATCCCGGCCTCATTAAGCTGCATTTTTTTTAGCGAGTCTTTCCTGGCAGGTTCCGGAAGGGAAAATACGAGTTTCTCTTTTTCTTCACTCAGTTTTTCTTCGGGCTTGTCAAAAGAGGGAAGCAGGTTCAGAAAATGATACCATAGTACCAGATGATATTTTTCCCAAAGTTCAACCAAAGCAACCTTATATTGTTTGTCGGGCATGGTAGGATCGATGCCAACCGGACTCTGGCCTGACATAATATCATGTGCATCATGGCTGCTCGTTACAAGACAAATCAGTTTTGCATTGAAGAGTCCGTATTTTTTCAGGTAACCCGCTATGTTATCCGGTCCCCACGAACCTGCAGATATATTCAATATCCTTACTTTTCTGCCAAAAGTTTTTAGAAATCGTTTTTCCAACATGGTAGAGCCGATATTATCATGATCTGTTAGACTGCCGCCATTGATTACGGAATCGCCAATCAGCAGAATGACGATACTGTCGGAAGGAGAAACTTCCTCACTGCGCATGGAAAGGCTATTGGTAATGATGCGGTGCCCAAAACGGACTACATTCTGGTTTGGTGCGTATATATATTCAAAATCCGGATCGCTTATGTAGAGTGGTGCATTGCAAAACCCGAAACCAAACCTGAGTACAAGTTCTGCAATACCGGCTAATAGTGTGATGAAGAGAATAAATTTCAAAAAGTATTTTAACATAAATGGTCTTGTGCGTGCGATGAATGCAGGTGCAAATTTAGAATTACTTTTTCCAAATACGATTTTTTTTCGAGGATTCCGGTTTCTGGAAGCGTATTCATATTATACAGTTAAATGTTGAGGCTAACAGACCTTAGGTTGTCGGCACAGAAACTAATAGCATGGAATCAAACTTCAGATTTATTATTCCAGATATTCAATCAGTTCAATGCGGTTACCGAACGGGTCGCGGAATGAAAACCGCTTTCTGCCGGGAATCAAACTGTCTTGTCTGATGGAAATTCCATTTGCAGTCAAGACCGATTCTGCTTCATCCAGATTTTCTATTTCAAATGCTGGATGACGCTGAGAAATATTTGCATGTACATTTTCAGCGCGAATATGAAGTTGTATGTTCCCGATCTGAAACCAAATTGCATTGTTTGGTATCGGATAGCCCAGATCGTTTAACTCCCGAAGTCCGAGAATATCGCCATAAAAGTTTCTGGCTTCGTCCTCTGCACCTTCCGGAATACAAAGCATGACGTGATCTATCCGGGTAAATCTGATTTTTGGTAGTTGTTCAGGGATCATTTTTATCAATCGTTAATTTCCTTTACTAACCTGTTTTCCGTCTTTCCAGACAGCAAATATCCTGCGTGTATTTTTAATATCATTTTCCGGATTTGAATCCAAAACGAGCAGATCAGCTTTTTTGCCTGCTATTACTGTTCCAAAATCTTTTTCAATACCCAAAGCAGTGGCTGCGTTGGCCGTAGCAATCTTTATCACCTGCACCGGACTGATCCCGGATTTTACCATCAACTCCATATCATAATGCTCCGAAAATCCCTGTGGACGAATGGGAAAGGCGCCGGAGTCCGTTCCCAACGCTATGGTGATACCCGCATCGAAGATTTTTTTCAGATTAACCAGTGCAATCCCGGATGCTTCCTTATTTTTTACATATTCCGGTGCGTTTCGGATCTTATCCTGATAAGCTTTATCTGAAACCATTTCCCAAACACCGGGTTCAAGCGATAATTTGAAAAAATCCTCATGCATCCACGCTGGCAGGTCTGCATAAATGTATGCATAATGATCCAGTGACAAGGTAGGGATATAGATTACATTTCTTTTTTTCATTTCCTGCAGCAATTCAGCACTCACTTCCTTATCGCGGATGCTGTGTGCCATGATATCAAGACCCGCTTTTGTAAGTTCCAAAGCGTCGTTGACATAAAATAAATGTGCAGCTACCTTGATATTTTTTTTATGTGCTTCCTGAATAATGGCTTTGTAAATTTCCGGTTTCATTTTGCCTGACTTTGCACCGTGATCATCGACCCACATTTTTATTACAGTTGGTTTAATAGAAGCAAGTCTTTTAATCATATCGGGAACCTCGGCGGGATTTTCAGGACGGAGCAGTAAATTCATCCAGGAACCCGGAGAAGGATCAGGCGTATTAAATCCGTATCCTGCTGAGAAATAACGGGCACCCGGTAGTAATCCCGCGACGGTTGAATCCCTCAAACCAGACTCAAAAAGCATAGGCCGGTCTGTACCCATAGCCAGAACTGAATTGATACCATAATCCTGGTATTTTTTTAGCTGTCTCAGGATGTTTTCCCGCGTATAATTTTCTGCATTGGATGTATTTCCCTTTAAAGTGCCAACGTGTGTATGTGCAGAAATGAGGGAAGGGATTACGGTTTTACCCTTTAAATCAATCTTGTCAGATACGGATTCAGAAATTTTATGCCCAATCTTGATGATGCGGTCGTCCTTGATAATGATGTCCACATTTTTTTGAGGTGCTGATCCTGTCCCGTCGATCAGTGTAACATTTTGCAGTAGAACAGTGCCTGACCTTTGCGCCTGTACAAACCCATGACAAGACAATATTGCAAATAAGCAGATCAGTAATTTTATATTTTTCATAGTCTTGCTTTTAATACTTTCCAACAATAAACATACCACGAATATCTTCACAATCTTCTTATTAGCATAGAAATAAGGCTATTCTCTGATTAAAATAAATTTTATTAAGAACATAATTTATTTTGAATATAGAATTTATTTTGTTTGAATAAATACGATATATTGTGCTATATGAGCATTTGGTGTCTATTTTTGGTCAAACAAAATTCTATGCATAAAAGGAATATGTTACTTTACAGGAGTTTGATGTTTTACTAAATCATTAGATAATTCAGCTGTTTCCAATTCCCCTTCGTCGTTTAAAAGACCATCTCTACAATCAGAATAATTACTCAACGCCATATTTAATAATTTTCATTCTTAATACAGGGTTAACACCTGGTAGAAAAGTGTGATTTAGCTTTACCTAAATTTATACTATTAACAAACTCAAATTTTTTCGAATGAAACAAAAATTACTTATTTTATGTATCGGATTGCTGGTTTTATGCAATATCCATGCGGAAGCACAAGTTGCTAACCATGTAGTTATTAGTGAAGTTTATGGCGGAGGCGGTAATGGTGGATCATTTTACAAATATGATTTTATCGAACTTTATAATCCGACCGAAAGTGCCGTTGATTTATCTCAATATTCAGTTCAATATGCCAGTGCTGCCGGTTCTTCATGGAGTGTTAAAAAGTTATCCGGAACAATTGCTGCAAGGAGCTTCTACCTGGTTCGCTGCGCACCTGGTACTACGGCTGGAGGTGGCACGCAACCATTGCCTGGTTATGACGACGATGTAGCTGGATTTACTTTATCTGGTACCGCCGCTAAAATTGCATTATGTAGTAATACCGTACCTTTAACCTCTTCAAATCCTGTTTTAGAAACTCCTGTTGTTGATTTTGTAGGATTCGGTACTGCCGGTTGGTATGAGACAGCAGCTGCGCCTGCGCCGAGTAATTCAACTTCAATCGAACGCAAGGCCAACACCAGCTCTACCGCAGCCAACCTGGCAGCAGGTGGCACGCATGCTTTGCTGGGTAATGGTTTAGACAGCGACAATAACAGCACTGATTTTGTTGTTCAGTCTGTAATTAACCCACAATATTCTGGTTCGTCACAGGAGCCTGCAACACCATCTACTGATCCTGCATTGGTCGTAAACAAAACGGCTATTGCTTTCGGAGACCAGTCAGTTAATGAAAATTCAGGAGTAGAAACGTTCACGCTGAGTTATGCCAATCTTACTGATTCTGATGTTACACTTACCGTAGCAGCACCATTTTCCATTTCAAAGACAGCGGGCGGAACATTTGGCCAGTCTTTAACATACAGTTCTGCCGAAAGATCAGGTACGGCCTTCACCATTTATGTTCTGGTTAATCCTACCTCCACAGGTGCGGTAAGCAGTGTCATTGGTTTCAGTGGAGGAGGGGACACAACGCCGCCTTCAATTTCAGTAACAGCAAACGGTTTTGATCCGTCTGTTATCACACCAATCAGTACCATTCAGGGAAGCGGACAAACTGCTACTTCCGGCAGGTTTACCATCCAGGGACTTGTTACTGCCATTTACCCGACATGGAATCCTGCCGGTTATTATATTCAATCTCAAACTTCGGATGAGGATAATAATCCTGCTACCTCCGAAGGAATTTTTATAATACAGCCAAATCCGGCAGCCGTGGTTACAGTTGGAGATCTGGTTAAATTGTCTGGTTCTGTGATTGAAGGCGCGTCAACTCCATCTTTTGGCCAGGCAGTTCTGACGCCTGCCAGCACTACAGTCATTTCTTCCAATAACGCTTTGCCTGCCCCTGCAACACTTGTTCTTCCATTTGAATCTGCCACTTTTCCGGAAAGATATGAAGGGATGCTGGTTCAATATACAGGTTCTTTAACAGTAACCAATAATTTTGAATTGGGTACTTTTGGGAGTATTGCTTTATCACAGGGCGGACTGGTTTATCAGCCAACCCAGCTCGTCGATCCGAATGATGCATCAGCTTCCGGTACAACGGGTACCGGATTATCGAACAAAAGTGCTGTTGATGCTTTTGTGCTGGCCAATTCACTTCGTACTATTATTTTGGATGACGGCAGTTCGGTGGCACCAACTGCTTTGCCTTATGTAAATTCAGATTTTACCCTTAGAGTCGGAAGTACCATTGAATCGATGAGCGGTGTGCTCGGTTATGGGTTCAGCGCATACAGGATTCAGCCGTTGCCTGTCGGTCATCCGAATGCTACGCCTACAAATTTTAGTTATGCGCCCCGTCCTGCTACGGTCCCGGTTGTTGGTACTGCCGCTAACTTAAAAGTGGCCAGCTTTAATGTACTCAACTATTTTAACGGCAACGGTTCAGGCGGAGGTTTTCCAACGTCCAGAGGTGCCACATCATTAGCAGAATTTAACCGTCAGCGTGCAAAAATCATTTCTGCTTTAACACAAATAGATGCGGATGTGGTTGGATTGCTCGAAATTGAAAATGACGGGATCGGTTCACTATCTGCCGTTGCAGACTTGGTAAATGGTCTTAATACAGCAATTGGAAGTACTGTATATGGTTATATTAATGATGCGACTGTTCCTAATACGGATGCCATACGTTGTGCGATTATTTACAAAACCGGTATCCTGAGTGCGAATGGTGCGGTAATGACAAGCTCTAATACCGTTTTTGACCGTCCGCCCGTTGCACAGCAATTCTCTTTAATTTCAGATGAGACTAAGAAATTTACGTATGTGATTAACCATTTCAAATCAAAAGGATGTGGTTCGTCAACAGGTTTGAACACGGATCAGTTTGACGGACAAAGCTGCTACAACGAGAGGCGTAGATTACAGGCAGCCGCACTTCTTGACTTTTTCCGTAATACGGTAATTACGACTACATCCGGAAGCAGTATTATATCCATGGGCGATTATAACGCTTACTTTGAAGAAGATCCCCTGGACTTGCTGCGTGCTGCAAATTATCAGGTTTTGGGCTCTGGTTTAAGTTATTCTTACCTGTTTTCAGGGCAGGTTGGCTCACTCGATCATGCAGTTGTCAGTGCCGCTATGGCTCCGGCGGTTACAGGTTTTGCGAAATGGAACATCAACTCTGTTGAACCTGAATACTTGTTTTATAAAGACGGAATCGATGACGGTGGAAGTGATGAAATTAACAGGTGGTCGGATACTTATACGGCTGATCAATACCGTTCGTCAGATCATGATGCGGTGCTGGTAGGAATCGATCTGGCTCAGGTGCCGCTTCCGGTCAATCTGATTTCATTCACTGCGAAAGAAATTGGTAAGCAGGTGCAGCTGGACTGGAAAACTGCATCAGAAACCAACAATCAGCATTATACCGTGCAGCGCTCGGCAGATGCAGTATCTTTTGCAGACATCGCAGTGGTAGATGGTGCAGGAAATACCAGTAGTTTGCAGACTTACAGATTTTTGGATACAGCACCGTTGGATGGTATCTCTTACTATCGTTTGAAACAATCAGATCAGGATGGAACATTCACAAATTCAAAAATAGTTACAGTGCGATTAAATGGTGAAACGGACAGAGAACTGACCGTTTATCCAAATCCTGTAACCAACCACATCACGTTGAAGGTCGCCGGGAAAATGACTACGGCAAAAAGTCTTAAATATGAAATTATAGGCCAAAACGGAGTAAAGCTCTATTCAGGAAAAGGTACATTATCTGAGATCAATAAAAATGTTGATCGTGTCCTTCCTTCTGTAAAATCCGGAGTCTACATGATCAGTATCTCAGGGGCTGACGAAACACATGTTTTCCGGTTTGTGAAGCAATAACAATTTAGGTAATAAACAAGAAATAGCCGTAGTGGTCAGCTTATCTGAGTACTACGGCTATTTTATTTGAAACTAAAAAAGTCAATTAGATTAAAGAAGATGCCTGCTCTTTATCCAGATTGATCTGGGCAACCAAAGCAGGTAATCCATCAAATTTTTGCTCGGGTCGCAAATAGTGTAGCAGTTCGACGCGCAGCTCTTCACCATAAATTTCCCTGTCGAAGTCAAACAGGTTTGCCTCGATTGTTTTGGACGTACCATCTACGGTTGGCCTTACCCCAATGTTGAGCATACCTTTAAATATTTCATCCTTATATACAGCACTTATAGCATAAACGCCATTCTGGGGAATCAGTTTATATGACTCTTCCGGATGAAGGTTGGCTGTCGGAAAGCCAATCGTTCTTCCAAGCTGTTTCCCTTTTACAACCGTTCCTGAAATGCTGTATGGTCGGCCCAGCAATTCATTAGCTTCATGGATCTGTCCGGTGACAAGTGCCCTCCGGATACGGGATGAACTGATCGCCATATCCTCAATGTCCTGGCGCGGGATCTCTTCAACCTCGAAACCATATTGGGAGCAGTTTTCTTTAAGAAACTCAAAACTGCCTTCCCGATTTTTGCCAAAGCGGTGGTCATACCCAATAACCAGTTTTTTCGTCCCGATTTTATCCACCAGTATTTGTTGAATAAAATCTTCTGATGAAAGTTCGGAGAAAGATCTGGTAAACGGTATAATGGCAAGGTGATCAATGCCCGATTGTGCAAAAAGCGCTATTTTTTCTTCAATCGTAGAAAGAAGCTGTAACGACTGGCTGTCTTCCGAAACAACGGTACGGGGATGAGGCCAGAAGGTCAGTACAACAGTTTGCCCTCCTGAAAGCTGGCTGATTTCTCTTAGCCGGGAAAGTATTTTTTTATGCCCGATATGTACGCCATCAAAGGTTCCGCTGGTAACAACCGCGTAATCCAACTTTTCAAAGGCATCCAGACTGTGGTAGATATTCATTCGTCAACCAGTAACTTCAAAGCAATCCTTTTCTGATAAATGAAATCGGTAAGTTCCCAGGCTTTGCTTA
>Ga0265797_10007164_pt1 | contig 15403 bp, 14 predicted proteins | sample P2T30metagenome_FD_192433 | JGI IMG/M metagenome (GOLD analysis project Ga0265797, IMG submission 192433) | Plant litter microbial communities from East Loma Ridge, Irvine, California - P2 T30 | ecosystem: Environmental > Terrestrial > Plant litter > Unclassified | place: USA: California... | reverse complement strand
CAACAGCGGGGATTCGCTAGTGGTCACCCACCTAACTACTAATCCGCCGGTACAATGCTTGTATATGGCTGAGCGGACGGGAAGCCTAATTCTCATTGTCCTATGGTCGTATGTGAAGGAATGGGCAGCCGGAGAGATCATATAGTCGTATACGGAAGACTTGCACCTCACACTGAATGGAACCCGCCGGGCTTCTCTTTCATCACGAATCCTCTTGCGGTAGTCCGAGTGAGGGGATAGCCTCAGATGCGCAAGGTCAAACTAACGTCGGCCTCGCTTGGCTAACAACACCGTTCCGAACCCACGCTTGTTGCAATGTGATAGCTGACAGCTTGGTCAATCAGCCTATTGCAGAAGCCTCTATTGCCATGACAGGAGAGATTACACATGTTCTGATATCCCGGCTGCCTAGCCGTCGTGTCAATGCCCAGCCATGCTGAACGACTTTCGAGCAAACTTCGGAAGGAGCGAAACCCGTCACTGCCTTGACAGCGGGTTCCGTTACGCGTAAGGGGCTGGCCCGAGGATAAGCCCTGTAAAGACGTCACCACCTGCAAGGACGCAAGGTACGACAACGGCAGTGCAGCTAAGCTGGAGGTATTCCAGGCCGATAGTTCATGCAAAACCATTTTGCTTTTCCGGAATAATTGAGCGCAGGGCTTTGCTTCGGCTCCGATATCCTGGGTCCGGCGAGAGCGACGTCGAGAACCATCCCGAGGTCCAGAACGTCGGGCTTCATGGTGTTGAAAAATGAGGTCGGCTTAGGTTTGCTATTTCTTGCGCTATACCGTCTGACCATATCACGCAGCGGAAAACGGTAGTGCATAAACTAGAGCGTGCGGGGATGCAACTAGGGGGATGTGTGGCGTAAATGTCTAAGAGGGGAAAGACAGGATGATAGGGAGTGGGCGACGGGCAAGGCTTGGAAACGAGAAGGGTCGGTACGCTATCGACCCGACCCTTCTTTAGTTTCGCCACGCCTGTGACGTTTGTTCTCACTGCTGAGCTACACAACTCACGCATTTTACGGCCGCGAAGCGATGACAAGTGCCTGGGTACCTCGATACACGTCTACTGAACCCATTGAAACACCGCCATTCGATGCGCAGATACATCCATCCACCATCTCAACCGTTCATCACAGTTAGAGACGAAATGTCCGAACCCAAAAAAGCAATCACCAAGCAGTGACCCACAGTTGTTGCCATGAACTCCAGGTCTCGGCCATACCTACCCCGTGGAGCTGTTATGATCTAAGAGAACGTGGAGCCCAAAAAGCAGCAAATCAGAACTTGAAAATAGCCGAGCAGTGTAGTCAGAGGGGTAGAGTCAGCTCTAGAGGGGCGTCTACACTCCCGGACCTTGGTGAACGATGCCACTAAGGGTCTCTTTGGCACTGTATCGTCAGTGGCTCAATACACGCGTTTTAAGCGCGATAACACACGAGCTTAGAGCTAGATGATGTTGATACTACGCTAGTTGCCCCAGCCTCATGTACCTTGGTACCTTTCCCTAAGTCCCTTTTGCTTTTGCCCGGAGCGTACGATCCCCAGTTGTTCCGCGAACATCCAGCCGCAGGCCAGGAAAGTAACAGTACCCACCCTAATCAGGCGTAGAATCAAGATCAAGCGCCGGAGGATATCCAGAAACAGCAAGTGCACGTGATTATAGCAACTGTCACGCCCAAATGTGGGCGTTGCCACAGAAGGTCCTGACAGAAGTGGCTTCAAGTGACAGCGGATTTGCCGCTATGTTTGCGCTGATCGTAGACAGACCTGGATTAGTTCCGTCTCTCATGCAGACTACTGGAGACAGTGAGCTCTTCACGTAGGGGAGTTTGGTATCACAACTCCAGACCGTCACCCTAAAGTTCGCTTCGAACTGTGGCGTACTCTCTTATCATCGAGGACACTATCATCATGCGATGGACGAAATGACATCTTGGAACGAGGCTTGCGCTTGAGACTCACAATGACCTCAACCGCCATTAGTGCCAAGTCTCGCACGTTTTACCGAGGGGCTTCTTGCATCCAGACGAGCTGGAGTGAGTTCAGCTATGCTTGGTGTAGCCTGGGCAGACATGATCTCGATCGGGGGAAGGTACAAGCCATGAGAGCAGATAGAGGGTGCGCTTCACCTGAGCAAGCTGGAGTGTCTATATAAGACCTACCACCCTTCGCCCATAGCCATCATCATCATCAGAACAACTCACAGCATCACAACTACTAAGCACCTTTCTTCTCATCATCCCATCATCTTTTACAACCCAAACCTCCTCTTCATTCCAACACCAAGATGAAGCCTTCCACCATCCTCTCCGTCTTCACTGTGGTAGCCACTGTCTCAGCAGTGCCCACCATGGAACTTGAACCGAGAGCAGCTCCAACATGCCCTGCCGGAAGCTTCAAGCAGATCTGCCTGCCCGGCGGACTGTTCAACATCATCAACACGCTTCTCGGCAACATCCTCGGCACTGTCCAGATTTTCGGTACCCCTTGCGGCGGCACGATCAAGTGCTGCACTACTTCCTCTGGAATCGGCTCCAAGATCAAGGTCAGCGGACTCAAATGTGTCGCTCCTACTACGCCAACCACCCCGACCATTCCACCCGTGGTGTCTGCACTTCCACCTGTCATCCCACCCGTGGTTTCTGCCATCCCGCCTGTGGTGTCTGCCATCCCACCAGTCATCTCTGGTGTGGTTTCCGCTATTCCACCAGTGGTCTCCGCTGTCGTCCCACCCGTGGTTTCTATCGTAGCACCCGTGGTTTCCGGTGTGGCTTCCGTCGTGGCGCCTGTGGTTTCAGTCGTAGCGCCTGTGGTTTCCGGCGTGGCCTCTGTCGTTCTACCAGTGGCAACACCCATCCTTGAACCAGTAGTCTCCGCCGTAGTACCAGTGGCGACACCCATCCTCTCCGTCGTAGTACCAGTCGCGACACCCATCCTAAACCCAGTACTCTCTGCGGTCGTGCCAGCGGCAACACCCATCCTAAACCCCGTCGTCTCCGTCGCTGCACCAGTCGCAACCCCCATCCTTGGACCAGTACTTTCCATCGCTGCACCGGTAGTAACACCCATCGTTCAACTTCCGGGCATTGGACTCTAGTTTCGATATTGCAAGCAGATGTTAAGCTGTAGGATGCGACGTTTGTACCGCTTTGGATTTCTTACTACACTCATTTCAGGACTATCATGGACTCGGTTCGGGGGGTTTGCTTTCTACAGCGATGACTACACTCCTTTTGTCTCACTCATGTACTTGGAATAGTGATATAGTATGAATAAAAAAGCGATTAGCGATCAAACAAACCCTTCAAAGTTTCTGTTCTGGTGCAAAAAGAATCGAAGCTTCGTTGAGAAAGCACACGCAGCTGCAATCCATTGCCCAGTCAACTCACTCAACCACACTCCCAAATCCCTCCTTCTCCCTCATACCCCTCCCCTTCGCCTCGATCTTATCATTCTTGACCATACCACCCACCTTCTCCACTACCTTCCCCAAGAGAGAATCTGGCTCTGGCCCGCTCATCTCCCCCGTCTTATTGCCGTACCCTGCGCCGCCTGTAGATCCGCTGCCCATGGCTGTCCCATTGGAATAAGGCGCTGTGTCGGAGTGGCTGCCAAAACGAAATTCAGAGGTGTCGGTGTCGGGAGTGGACGAGGAGCGTTTGTTTCCTGGGTAGGTGTTAGGAACGTTAGGCGTGTGCGTGGGAGAGCGTTTGCATAGGGAGGGCGATGAGAAGAGGGAAGGGGGAGGGTGGAATTACCGAATCCTGCGCCACCTGTTATACCTGAGCCGTGCTTTTCGTGGGGGTTATGGTATGGGGTGTGAGAGTCTACGAGACCGAGACGTGTGGTGCTGTGTTGGTCTTGCAGGTCTTCTGCGGTGTAGTCTGGGGCTGTGCGGTTTCCATAGCCTGCCATGTTTGCTTGTGATTATGTGACAACTTTGAGTGTTTGGGTGTATGTTCAGGTTGATATCACTCGATATCGGAAAGTATGGACGGTAGGTAGTAGGTAGTGTTATGTTACCACGAATACGCGGAGATCCATCGTGGACTATATATCGTTCATGCACCCTTCCTTTACTATCTGCCGTGTGCTAGCCCGAGCATAACTGGCATGTGTTAAGGAGTCCAAAAGCCTTATGAGGTCACCTTGCTGGGGGAGGCGTAGATCATGCGATCAGAAGCTCTATAAGAGGGTGGAAGACCCGGCCAAGGTGTGCTTGGTATTCCTTGTAGTACGCTAAGTTCCGCTTATGTGGGTCGGAGGAGATAGTGGCTAAACTGAATCCTACGTGAGCTGTCGATGCTATGCAAGTTTGGGATACCGGGGCCGCTTTTGATTGATCCTTGGATACTTTTGGATCGAACGAGCCGCTGGCCTCAACTTCACGATGGTTCCTTTTTCACGCCTTGAATGCGTGGTCGGGACTTGTAGGTCGGCACTCATTGGATCGATTTGTTGTAAAGATTGAGGCCAGAGATAAAGCTGACATCCCGAAATGGTGGTCGTCGCCGCTGATCCATGATAGCGATAAGAGTCCCGCTAGGTGCTGTTCCGTCACTGGCTACTCCGTGTCTGCCAAGATCTGGGGTATCCCACACTCCCTAAAGCCCATCTGAAAGATCCAGAACCTGTGCGCCAAGGTGTCTAACGGCAGAAGTGCAATGCATGATAATCGAGAATCGGAAAGGACGAATAGCTGAAGGTGATGACCTCATCGGATATATTTGGACTGTCGCGTGGTGTTAGAAGTATACTGGAGGGTCAATCAAGGGACACATACCATGAATTTCTTGTGGAAGTCGGATCGCAGCATGTCGTTGATGAATTCCTTCTTTTTGTTCCTGTCTTCGGTACCTCGTGCTTGGTTCTTGAACACGACATCGTCGTCCCATCGTCGCTTCATGGTGAAGTCTTTCGCGTTGAGCAAGGGGTTGCCTCGGGCGACATCGATTTCGCGTTGTTGCTCCTCTTCTGCGGCGCGTTCTGCCTCCTCTTTGGCTTTGGCTGCGGCGCGCTCCTTCTTGATCTTCTCTAGCTCGCGCATGAGGGCCGCGGTTTCATCCTCTTCGTCTTCGTCGCTGGGACATCATTAGTCAACGGGTTGGGTGATAACACATCTTCGCACTTACTCGTCGTCGCTGCTCTCGCTCTCACTACTGCTATCGTCGGCGTCCACGTCTCTGAACTTTTCCAAGACTTCTATGCGCCGCCGTTTTTGAGCTGCTTCATCCTCTTCCCCCTCTTCGGCTGCCGGTACAGCATCGATCTGACGCTTGTGCGCATTGCCAGCCTCAGCTGCTGCCTCCGGCTCGACGTAGGTGCCATTCTTCTTCGCGATGTGACGCGCCTCGGCCTCCAGGAGTTCGGCGCGAAGATCGCGCTGTATGTCGGCATCGCCGCCCTGTCCCGGCTGTCTATGCTTGAGTGTTGTGTGCGCTGGGAGTAGTCGCTGGTGGTAGGCGGGTCCTCGCTGAGCTTCTTTGCCGCGCGCGGGATCGAAGGTGGGTCTGTGGGCGGTCGTCATCGTGTCTTTATATTATTTTTCAATGGTACGATGGGCTGGTACGAGTTTCGGAAGTCTTGCGCGTGGTTGACGTGGTGAGTGGTGATGTGTAGAAGAAATGGTGCACAGAAGCTTGAACTCGTAAATCGCGCTAGAGCACCGGCGATTCCAATTCCCCGCCGCCGCATTTTCTATGGCCGTTACAACAACTACCATTTCACCAACAACCTCACGCATTTGCTGCAGAAGGTCAAGATGCCTCGAGAAGCTGAGATATCGCTAAATGAGCGCGAGTTCATCAAGCAAGCGCTGCAGGAACAGATACGAATCGACCGACGCGCATTCGACGCCTTCCGCCCACTCGAGCTCACATTTGGAGAAGAATATGGCGTCGCAGATGTTCAGTTAGGCAAGACAAGGTACATGATTTACTGGGAGGCCATATGCGCAAGCTAACACTTCTCAGAGTCATTGCGCGCATATCAGTAGACGTGACGACACCATTACCAGAGCGCAAGTTTGATGGTATCTTTCAAATAGTCACAGAGTTCTCTCCAATGGCTTCTCCAGCCTTTGAGGTTGGTCGGTATGTTCTTCTTAAGGCCTACTAGCAGTTCGGCATATCTGACTGAAAAATTAGTCCTACAGATGCCGAAGTCGTCCTCTCGCGCATCCTCGAGAAAGCCATCCGTCGCTCCAACGCTCTTGACACCGAATCGCTCTGCATCATCGCTGGCTTAAAGTGCTTTGCTCTCCGCGCTGACGTACATATCATCGACCATGACGGCGGGCTGATCGATGCATCGTGCATAGCCGTCATGGCTGCGTTACAACACTTCCGAAGACCAGACGTACAAGTAGAAGGCGAGAAGGCGACCATTCTCAGTGTGCGCGAGCGCGAACCCATACCGTTGTCGATCCTACACCAGCCGCTCTGTGTTACGTTTTCATACTTTGAGGGAGAGATATTTTTGGTTGATGCAAACTTGGCTGAAGAGCAAGTCAGGCAGGGAGAAGTCATTCTCACAATGAACAAGCACGGCGAACTGTGTCAGATTGCAAAGTACGGAGGAGCGACAATAAACCCGCTGGCTCTGCTGAATTGCACGAATGTTGCTCTGCAGAAGGTCAAGGAGATGAACGCGTTCATCCAGAAAAGGCTTGACGAAGACGCCAAAGAAAGGGATGCTGGAGGATTGATGGCAGAGCTTAGCGCTGAGAATGCTAGGTGAGACCTCGCACGAGGCAGAATCACCTTACACAAGACGACACGTCTGGCCAGCAAGCCAGTCTGCGATGCTTCCAAATACTCGCATCTTGGGCGCCGCTCAAGTTCGTCCGAGCATTCCATCCAAAAGGAAAGTTTCTAGAACAGGACGCGACGCGAGCCCACTGATGATGTGGGTCGGTGGTCGGCGGCCCCTAGAAACGCTACTGGGAACACCGAAGACCAAATCGCGAGATGCGAATTTAGAAGTAGCATGCGAATGTGGCTATGGATCGAGAGTTCATGTTGGATGATGATCTATGTGCAGCCGTGTAAATCAACTCATTATGAACTCTACTTATTTACTTGCATCTCGATCTGCAATCGCGAAGTATGCTCCCATCTAAACCCAAGGTTCTAGATTTTGGAGTTCACAAAGCGGTGACGTAGCTGACAAAGCCCGACGCGTCGCGGGACACCTCGGCTCACGCTCCCTGCAATTCCACGCGACACACCAACACCTCACTCGAATGACATTTCTCCACACGCTCATTACGAGCGGACAAATTGTTATCCTTCGAGCGGACCGAGAAATCTGCAGTGGTATATAGCTAAGATCCCGCATCATGGCTGCTACATTGCAGTTTCAAAGTCGCTTCACTCCAATCTTGAACATTGCGTCATCAAGGGTCTCGCCGCATTACGTCTTCTATCCTAGATACCAAGCATCCGGCGCATCCTCACAACATCTCTTCTCTCCACACTGAGTTTCTTCACCCGGATTTTTTACAGTCCACAAAGGCCAGCATGTCGTCGAAACTCGTACCCTCCGACCCCGCTAGTGTTATGGTGATTCGCGACGTTGTTCCGCGCGTAATCACCACTCTGTCAGTGCCCTTCTGGAGATTCGGTCGCGTGAAGATTGGCGGAAGAGGAACGATTGGTATGCTGTGCCCAACGAACACTTCACATGCAACTGCTAACGCGCAAGAACAGTGCGCCTCGAATCCGGTTCCCTCGCCGTCTTCTCTCCTGTCGCATTGACCGAGGATGTCAAGCAGAAAGTATCTGAGATGGGCGAAGTAAAATACATCGCCGCCCTAGACGCAGAAGTACGTATCAGCCCACAAGAACACCTGCGACCGTTATTAACATTATACGTAACAGCACCACATCTTCCTCGGCCCCTGGCACAAAGAATACCCCAACGCGCAAGTCATGGGCCCCGACGTCCTCCCCGAAAAGCGCGCAAAGCAAAACGACGAAAACGTCCCCTTCTCGATCCTCTTCAGCGCCGACAAACGCGTCGAGACCATCTCCCCCGAATTCGACGCGGAGTTCGATTGGGAATACGTCCCCTCGCACGTCAACAAGGAGCTCGTCTTCCATCACCGCCCTACCCGCACTCTCATACAGGCTGATCTCATGTTCAATCTGCCTGCTACAGAGCAGTTCAGTAAAACAGGGGTTGACCCGAATAGCGGCATCTTGACGAAGATCTTTGTGGCGCTGCAGAGTACAAAGGGTGATGCGAAGTGGCAGCAGAGGACTATTTGGTATGGAACTAGTGCGAGTGATAGGAAGGGCTTCTCGGCTAGTATGGAGAGGATCAATAAGTGGGGGTTCAACAGGATCATCCCTTGCCATGGAGACGTCATGGAGGGAGATGGTAAGGGTATCTTTGAGAAGGTCATGAGATGGCATTTGGACGCTGCCGCGCAGGGCAAGAAGAGTACCTGAGTGTGTTGACAGAGATGATGGGGCGTTAGGGGTAGTGCAAAAGCGAGGTGTGTACATTGAAGAAAAGCGCGGAGTTGAGGTGGGTGGGCGATGATACCAGTGGATGAGGGGTTGCTCTTTCTTCATATGTACTAACAACATAATTACATCCTTTATCCTTGCCAGCAAGAATACGTCATGAATGATCGTATCGTCTACTTCCTACCCACCCAATCCGCCATCTCAATATCGTCAGCGAAGTTCTGCTTCCTGACGTCTCTTCCGTCGTAGCCACCCTTTATCTTCTCCTTCTGACCTGTCCAGATCGACGCAATGCCAGCTAAAGTGTAAGGATTCTTATCAAACCTTGCCGCCGGTGCCGGAGGCTGGACCACTACAGGTGGCGTTTGCTGGACCGTATCTTGATACCCACCCGCCGCGTCTCCGGGCTGCTCGAAGAGGATGTCCTCACTATACCCCGGATACCCATACGGCGAAGCCTCTGGCTCCCGCTGTTCGTGCGGATGATGAAGCAGATGTGGGTGCGGTAAATGTAGCTGCGGAACATGGGGGTGCATAACATGATCCACAACCCCCATAACCGTCTCCTTCACCCCATGCGCCTCCCCGTTCTTTCCTTCTCCCTCCCTCGCCTTATTCGGATCTTCGTAACCCCTACCCCCCTTCTTTCTCGCCATACCCTTATTAAACTTCCCGTACCTCGCCGCTTTAGCCATATAGTACGCGATGCCCAGGCCTACGCCTAACAGGCCCACGACGGGCGCACATGTCATAAGTAGCCAGGCTACATGTAGCAGCAAGTCATTCAGCCAGAGCTTCTTCTTCGAGGTCTTGTAGTCTGTGTCCGAGAGGTGTGTAACGAACCAGGGGATGTGGTACACGAGCGATTTCTCGAGGAGGGCGAGTGTGAGCGTGGTTTGTACCGTGAGCAGGGAGAGGCATGCTACGCGGGACCAGTGGGCTACGAGGGGTTTGTTGATGTCGAGGTCCTTGAAGGCTGTCCAGCGTTCTGTGTAGGGTGCGAGGGCGCGCTCGTGGAGGTCTGGAGGTGGGGGTGGTCTCGGTTCTTCTTCTTCCTCGTCCGCTGGCAGGCCTTGCAGCCTTTCTCTCTCTTGGTCTGCGTTCTTTTCCTGTGGCTTTTCGTTCTTGATAAAGTAGAGGAGGCTTATTGGGGCACGCCATAGGATGAAGAAGGGAAGGACGATGGCGAAGAGGACTAGGCTGATGAGAATCTGTACGGTGATGGTGATGGCCTTAATCAGCCGGTCAGGCTGCATGGTGGTAGGCGATCGTATTCGGAGGTGGTTGCTAGAGTTCTGCACATAGTGGCGATGTTGCAAAACGTAGGGATATCTGAGCGAGTAGCATAGGCGCGTGAAGGCTACTTGTGATGAAGTTGGAAAGGAATTTCGTGGAAGACAAATGGTGAAGCAGGAGAGCTGTCTTCACGATGCTGTACCATGTGACGTGCCCCATCAATACGTTATTCTATACTCTGGTGGTACATATTCCAGACCTAGCCCTTCAAAGACCTTCCTCTCAGCATCTTCGGGCGTACCCTGGACTCCATCGGGCCCCTCCAGCATTATGGCTTCGCCGTTACTTCGACTTCGGATACCGCTGCTATCGAACTTCCAGCCTTTGATGGCTTTCGCATACCGCCTCAGATCACGCTGAAAGGTGGTACCGCCACTCCAACCCAAGACTGCGCAACCAACTGACCGCCAAGGCGCAATAATGATGTCGACGCGGCGGTGAATAGCAGGGTTCTTCGCTCTTGGGTTCTCTGCAAGATCCTCCTCACGAGTAAGCCACGCTGGATCTTGCCACACAACGAGTGCTTTGTCAAGCGTATCAAAGCCCGCGCCAGCTCCCTTTGCAGATCGAAGAGGCAGTGCATGTTGACCGCGATTAGTGTTCTTCAAGCTCATCGTAAGAGTGTGAGTAATCCACTCAGATTCCTCCAATGACTCGACAATCTCTCGAACCAAGCCCGCTGTACTCTCTAGCTCCGGGTGCGACACGATCAAGTCCACGTCACCAGAGTCTGTCTTGCCACGTCTGTACCCGCCCACAATCGTGACAGTAATGCGTTCGTCGCGAAGCTTCACAGCGTGTTCGCGAACAACAGCGGCGATTTGCTCAACTTCAGGGCGCGGAATAGAGACCAAGAATTCGTCATAGTACTTGACGCCAATTTGCTGCACTCGGTCCAGGTCGTTCCAGCCAAACTCGATGATATCATCCAATTCAGTCCAGTGGTTGTTGTAATAGAATTGGCGTGCGGTCTTGGCTCCAACGCCCCAAATGTTGTAGAAGGAACGCAAGACTTTCATTGATTCGTCGGCCTCGAAATCTTCGACTGCTTGAATCTTGCCAGTGTTCTTCCACTCTACAAAAAGAACTTCAGTTTTCTCGTCACAACCCGGTAGCTGAGCGATCTCTCGGGGGTGACTAAGTCTGTATGGATATGCAGCGATAGAAGCGATGATGGTTGAGTAAGCACGAACACCTATGTCGTCGTCGATCAATGTTCGAGCAGTCCTTATCTTCTTGAGCTGATCGAGGAAGTCCTCATTGGGTCCGTTACCAGGTGTGAAGCGCTGACATGAATACTTGACGCCCTTCTTCACCCAATCCGGTGCTGCAGGGATATCGCTATCCTCGCCTTCGTACTCACTTGTCGTTTGCTGCAGTAACTGTGCAGCTTGTGAAGCATATGAGTGACCAACAGGCTGGGAAGAGCGGGCGAAAGCCTTTCCATCGAAGCGACTAGAAGTGTGGTTCCCGAATCTTTGCGGCTGATAGGTACTTTTCTTGGTAGTCGTCTTCATGTCTAGTTTTGCGCGGTCTAAGATGTCTTGCACTGGATGTGGTCGTGTTGCCAAGAGAGTCTGAGATGCCGGCGCTACTTTAGTGTGCGCGCCGAATATGTCTTTGATAGACTTCCTATTCAATGATTTAGGTCGTTCAATCACTTTACCCGTGTAAACCAAGTTGTCTCCCAATGGAAGTAGATGACCTGCGGCTACACAAGCTTCTACCCAGTCGAACTTGATGACCCAGATTGTATCGTCAGACGGATCCTCGAACAGTAGCGGAGCCTGTGAGCCATTGTCGGATCTCGAAGGGGACGAGAGAGGAACATGGTGCTGCTCGGTCTCAGAGCCGTTGCCAGCCTCTTCCTCAGTGGTAGAGTCTCCCTCGTCCGCAGATAACCGACCTGACGTTTTACCAATCCTTCGCCTCTTGTTAGAGTGATCATGTGCCTTCACAGGACTAGCCGGCCGTTTAGGGGTGACAATTTCCTGAACAACCAGCTTTCGAGCCCTCAATTCGAACTCGGCCCTTCTCTTTGTACCCACCTTCCCAACAAAGACCTTTGCCCTGGAGACATCGGTAGTAAGCGGTGCGTCGTACTGGCGCAACGTTTCCTTGAGCAGCTTCACTTCCTCGTCCTTCAGATGCGCAGTGAAGATTGCAATTGGCGGGAGTCTGCTGAGGTCGAGGGCCTGTGCGGATATCGTGGATGTTGGTGATAGCGATCCTGGGCGTATTGTCTGGGAAGAGTGTTCATGATCGTCCATATCGGGGTATTTTATGCTGAACCGATTCCTCCAAGCAGGGGTGGTCAAGACGTGTCCAAGAGACGCGTTCTGTGCCTTCGGCTGTCTAGTTGAGATGTCCAGCTGATCATTGTTTGAATAGCCAAGATAAGCGCGATGTTATGTGATGTCTAGGTAGCTGTCCAAGTGAGTATAAAGTCTTCCCAACGTCGCGCGACGGTGATGACGTCCGCGTGATGTGGAGGCTGGGAGTGTTTGCTCTGTTTGCCTTCGATCGCTCTTGCACGCCCGTGCGCCAAGTAGCGCTACGCTAGTGTTAGCGCCCGCGTTTTGACGCGCAATCCATCTGCTACATTCGTTTCATCATGTCCAGCCCAACGTCTTCCAGGCTAAATCTCCGGAATCCTCCAGTTCAACCGCCCGGCGTGCCTGTATCAGACTTGACATCCGCAGACAACTTGGCATGACGGTGGCGTCCCAGGAATCATGCGAGTCGAAACAGCACGCCTAGCCGCAAAGCCGGCGATCGAAACACACTGATCTAGATCTAGAAGTTGGGGAAACATCAGCCGAGTAGTCAAGGCCACAGGCTGGGGGCGCTGATGCACGTCTGGCTCCCCTCAACGGATCTCTGGTTCCTTCCAACTACATCGGGCAGGTCCTTCAGGCGTACTGGGCCCCAGCGTCTCGAAGTTATGCAATGGTTCGATGAATCCGCACCAGCGTGTTCAATGCGGTCACAACTGCGCCAACACCACGGGCTAAAGATTGCGCGAACATCCCCTCCCTGCCGTTGATCGTTTCTCTTGGTGCGCGGACCGCTGTTTCGGAATAATTGACAGGCAGACGTAACCTCTGACAGCCCTTGCACCTACCGGTTGGTGGATATATAGTGAGCTTGTCTGGATAAGCTGCGGGTGATGATGCACTTTGGACGAACCGGTCTTCGTTCGCTACTACCCCGGCCGTTCTTGCAGCGGATATACATGTGGATCGCCACTCATTAACGTGCTTTATCTCTTCTTGTTGCACACTTACTCGGGCCTTCGACATTCTTTTCTTCATTCATTTCGCTACTTTTGACAAGAGCGCTGGTCTCCAAGGGAAGCTAGACTACGCCCATTCAGCTTTGACAGCAACCCATTTCGATCTCACTGAACATCTACACCACCAACCGGACATTCTCTCGTTTACCACACCAAAAATGCGCTCCTTCATTATCATGGCCATCGTGGCCCTGTTCGCTTTCGCGTCTGCCATGCCCATATCACCTTCGGCGCCCCGCCTCCAAAAGCGAGCTGAACAGTATCGCCTACAAGGACTGAGAGAGGTATGTTGAGCGCGCGCCATCGAATATGAAAAGGACATCGTGACTAACTGTCATAGTTTGAAATCGCCGAACGTCTCTCATCTTCCGCATCATCAGACGTTGACCCATGGCGCACTCGAATGAACCACAAGTTCCATGCTCTTTTTGACCCGACACCAACCGACGAAGAGGGAGCTTCGTATGATGACGACCAAGAGGACTTTTCTGGAGACGTAGCACCGGGATCTGTGGAAGCGCCACAAGTCCTCCCCAAGGCTTCCGAGGAAGACAGTCTCTTCGACCGTCTATGCGCCATGTTCCACCGGGCGGAGAGCAGCTTGGGGTACGAAGGCAAGGAGCTTGATGTGCGTCGACCTGGAGGTGTGAGGGACTGGAAGCGATCTTATGGAGGTTTCCGACGATAGAGTGCAATCTAACTTTTCATCACTTCACCCCATGAAATCCTGAACGAGACAACTGGTATATTTCTAACTGAATCCGCGGTGATGCCAAAGCCTATAGCCCACCTACCCAAATGATGTCCGCGCCCGCTGAGTTAAGTAATAATCCAAAACAATGCCGCCAATCCTCAAGCGCCTGACTAGTTACCCAAAAGACGTGTCGATGATTAGACACCCATGGTGAAATCATGTTCTATACCCGGAGTAACACTGTGGATTGTTATATGGTGCTTTTCTTTGAAGTATGGAATAAACTCACCTGGCCATGAACTTCAGGAAGACGACAAGATACTGGTCCACGCGGATAGCTACCTCGTCGTCGCCGCCCTCACTGAGAACCTCCCAGTCGTCCTTGCCCTCATCGCCGTCCTTGTTCTTCGCTTGCTCAGTAAGCTTGAGCAGCCGTGTATCATCGACTAGTGCTTCCATGCCGCTGTCGAGCTTGCTGACATCCTTGCCGGCTTTGAGCTTGGCGAGCCGCAGCTTCAGAGCAGCGTCGGCGCGATCAAGGAGAACTTTCATGACAGACGCATGCTTGCAGGGATGTACGGAGGCAGTCTTGAGAGGGTTCTCGAAGAAAGGGAAGTCCTCGATGGTGACTGTCTTGTCCTTGTAGTCTCCGACGATGTCCTCCATCATCTCTTGTGGTTTGAGTGGAACGGAGGTGGAGCCGTAGCCCGAGAGATATAATCGCGGTGTTCGATAGTGGGCGGAGTATGTGATGTAGAGGGTGTATGTGCGGAGGGGTCTATTGGGTGTCAGTCAGTCTGTAGAGTGCTGGCAGCAGGCGGGCCAACTCACGCTTTTGTATTTGAGTCGGCCTTGGGGTCTCTTATGATGGCTTCCTCGTCGTCTTCGATATCCTCCATGTCGGGTATCTCGTCATCCTCCTCTGCCGCGCCTAGGTTGCCGCTCTCGTCGACCGTCCGCACGTCGCGCACCTTGGCCTCCTGGCTTGCGGCCATGCCTCCGGTCCTGAGCCAGCCGTCGTCGTCGGTCGCGCCTTCCCCAGCAGCGAAGCCGTCCCTCACTATGGTCTCATCCTGGCCCGCCTCTCCCGCAAAGTTGTCGTCGAGCCGTCGGTGGCAGGGCACGCCGCGCGTTACTAGGAACTGCTTCCCTTCCGGCAGGTACGACACGCGCTTTGCAGGCGATGACGCGTCGGCCCACTGCCATGAGGGGAACTTGAAGACAAGGAAGTCGCCAGCAAGGACAAACTCCTCGGGCGTGATCTGACCCGTCTCGCGGAAGGTCGATGTGTGGCTGATGGCGGCGGTCCGCTCCCGGAACGTGTCGATGTACGACCTGACAAAGTTGTAGGCCATGTTGGTTGCTCGTGGTTGGTCTGATTTGCGTGCGGAGTTCGAGGCCGTGGTTGAGCGGGTAGCGATGTTGTGTCGTGTATCTGTACGGTACTTGGAGGGGCGCGGGGTGGAGGCTGCCTTGCGCCGCATCGGTCCCGCGCAGCCTCCACCATCATCCCAAGCCGACGCTCCTCACCCCCACTTGTCAGCCGACAACACCCAACATCCATCACCGTCATCCGCCGCCTGCCTTCACAACACTTCATCACGCTTCGATTTCACATGACGATAGCGCACTCAGG
>Ga0265797_10007163_pt1 | contig 15406 bp, 18 predicted proteins | sample P2T30metagenome_FD_192433 | JGI IMG/M metagenome (GOLD analysis project Ga0265797, IMG submission 192433) | Plant litter microbial communities from East Loma Ridge, Irvine, California - P2 T30 | ecosystem: Environmental > Terrestrial > Plant litter > Unclassified | place: USA: California... | reverse complement strand
GTCATCTGGTGGAGAGACATCTGGGTCCTCGAGGATACCTTGGCGAGTCAGCTATATGCAAAACGATGCTAGACGTTGGTAATATACCAGCTTCGTAGCTGCAGTGAGCCAGGTTGGCGTCCATGCTCCATGGCTTTGCCTTGGTCGAGGTGACGGGGATGCCATGCTTCTCGGCATAGTCCAAAAGATCCTGCCTGCCCTTGAAGCGGTCGCAGAACTCAGGCAGTCTCCAAGGCGCAATGACCTTGATAGTCGGCTGAAGTGTGTAGAAAGCCAGCTCAAAGCGGACCTGGTCGTTGCCCTTGCCGGTGCAGCCGTGTGAGACGAAGCCACAGCCTTCTTGTTGTGCGACGCGGATCTGGGCGCGGGCGATGACTGGGCGAGCCAGCGAGGTCCCGAGGAGGTAGCGGCCCTCGTACGAGGCGTTGCACTGAACGGCGCGGAAGCAGAGCTCCTCGACAAACTCCTTCTGTAGGTCAAGGATAACCATCTTCAGTGCACCAATCTTGAGCGCCTTCTTCTCCACCTCGTCCCACGGCTCATCCTGGCCAACGTTGGCGAGGAAGCACACGACCTCATAGCCTTCCTCTTTACCAGGTGTCAGTTCAAATAATGCCCTTAGGGTAACGGTTCTGGCCTACCGATGAGCCATTTCAGGATCGTAGAAGTGTCAAGACCGCCTAACGACTTGGGTTAGCCATTGCCAGTAAATCGCAAACAAAGCGGGCAGTCCAATCCACTTGATTGTAGACGGCAACTGGTGAGAGATAGCATACCAGAGTAGGCTAGGCAAACGCGTCCCTTTGACATATTTGCAGTTGGAGGGCTACGTGGTAAGTAGAAAAATTCAATTGCAAACAAGCCGTGGTGAGCAAGCGTCTGGGGATGGATGTGCGGAGTCACGGCTGCTATCTTATCGGCCACAAAAAAAGTTCGGTGCTCCGCACCCTTGCAGGCCGATCATCGGTCTAATCATTGTCAGCCTTGTGACGACAGCGGGCATGTCACTGGGAAAACTTGTCAGGTGACTAATTCACAAGAGCAATGCAGACAAATGCACAATGTGGAAACGTCAATGGAATGCATCTATGTGGTATATGTCATGTCCCAACGCCGTGCATGCAACGCTCCCATGACAACAGCATTCACAACAAGCCCGAAGATTATAAACAGAGAGGTAGTAATACGCCCATCACGCTGTGCGCGCTCCAACGAGTCCAGCACGACTCAAGCGCCCATATGAATGAACCGTGAGCGTCCCAACTTGGCAGCCAAGCTAGAAGGCCCCGCCAGCGACCCTTTCCCTCTCATAAAACACAATGTACGCCTTCTCATTCTGCAATCGATTGTGCGCCGGAAGGTTCCCAGGATCAAAGTCTTGGATCTTGTCATCGTTAAAAGATCGCCAACATCCTCGCGATTTGTCCTTGACAAAAGCGACATAGTGACCGCTGCCGAGGGTGGCACCGATATGCCATATCACGGCGTATGCGTTGTAAACAAAAGGCCCATTCATCGTGGGGTCCGACTTGACTCCAGCCAACTGCGCCGGTCCATCACGCGCTGTTTGCGCAACGTAGGCCTCTTGCTCTGGCGTCATGGGCGGCTCGATGAAAGGCGACATGTCCAGCCGCTGTAGCGGAAAGTTTACAGGCGTCCGAACCTTTCGAGCGCTTTCAGTTCGGGAGGCGCTGAATCGCTTGAAGTGTATGACGAGCGTGTCGGGTGCGCGAGTGATGGTAATTTTCTTCATGGCCTCACGGTCTTTCTTGCACCGTGGGCAACGCCACAGCTCATCTCCCGCCAGGCGTTCCGGCGCACAGTACGACTGTAGACATTCGCGTAAGTCACACTGACCCTCGCGAGGGATCTCGACACTTATGCTCCAAAATGCCTCGTACGTCGTGCTGGTCACTCCGCATGTTTGACACGTGAGCTGCGAAGCATGTTGGCCGGCAAACAAGCCGCCAATGACGGACATGTCGCGATGCTGGTAGCGTCGCCACTCAATCATGGCCGAATACTGGCGTGGAAACCTCTCGCGTGTCAACTCTTCCTGGTCTGTAAGAGGCTTGAGCGGGGGTTTGTTCCATGTCAAATTCATATCCTCATGCATGTAATCCAGAACAAATTCAAGAAACTCCTTGGCATCTTGCTGCTCGTCGATGCCCCATTGTGAGTTGAAGTGGCCACAAATACGCTGCGCAAAATTAGCTATTAGCCTCTAACACGTGCAGTAAGACGTACTCTGAAAGTGCTAGGCCGGACGGATGTGACATCTCCTTTGTACAAGTTAGAGAGCAGCGTCGCATAAGCTTCTGGTAAGATTCCCTTTGTTCCTTTCCAGTTGTCCCGTTGGAGTTCCCGTTGGTATCGCTGAGTAAGGAACAAGTCGGAAAGTAAGAGGTGGCCGCTCAAACACTGTACAACAGAGTTCATGTAGCATGTAACCCCAAAGTTGAGCAACCCAGTCCGGTGCAGTCGGAGATTGCTAAACTGGGGGTGCGAATTGTACACAACATTGCGGCTTTGCTGTTCTTGGCGTTCGTGAACACCACTATAACTAACTCGTGGCACAGAGGGCGCTGGTCGAGACGGAGCAACGGGTATGGCGGGTTGAATATATTGGTTAGTAGGCGGTGGCCTAGATGGAAAAATCATCGACTGCTCAGCCTCGACATCGGGGTAGCGGCGCAGGAAGTCTGCGGTGGATCGATAAAAGGGAGCGTTTGGCTCTTCTCCCTCCGTTTGTTCTTCTTCTACTTCACCGCTTGGCGGTACATCAACAGCAGCGCGACCTTTTCGGGCTTCCTCCAGCCATAGCTCCTCTTCTTCATGATCCATGGGAACATACTCGCGTCTCGACCTCCTTTGATTATTCTTTGCGATTTGTATGGCTGCCACTGATGAACGTCGCATCGCTTGATTTCTGGTAGCACCAGCCGCTACCAGCGCAGCAGTGGTAGACATTTTCAATGCCTGTGGGCCTACCAAGTCAATCCAGGCATCAAGACCACCTTTGAGGAGGACCGGGGGTCGGCGTAACGGCTTATCGGCATTAAACTCATAAAGTGTGTCGAATAGCTGCTTCAATGCACGCTCACTCTCATTCCGGTCATGGCTGTGCATGAAATCAATGTTCTTGGTCGAGTCGTCATAATAAACCACGACGTCAAATTCGTTCCGCCTGTCGAACATAGCCTGCTCTTCGTCGGGTGATATGATCAAGCGATCCAGCAGTTGCTCAGCAGAATCACCTTCGCGCATCGTCAATGGCTCTATGCACATGATGTTGCGCACATACACATGCCCTGCGTCAAACTGGGCTCTGTCGCGCACGTCAATAGTGAGTACATTGTACATGCGGTAGTAGTCATAGAGCATGCTGGCGTCAATTTCCAATTCGACTGGCTTACTGACAGCTCTCGTCCTTCCGGTTGCGTCGCGTAAGTTTTGCTGAGCTGGGAAATACGAGTCTGGTGTGCCGTTCACGTTTGGCGCTTGGTTTGATAGGCTAGATGCAGCTATCGAATTATTGCGACCTCCAGTGCCGTTCATGCTCCTGGGAGTACTCCGAGGCGGATGGATACTGGAAGGGCCTGGTATGTTTCGTGCTGGACTGTAGGTAGGACTTGGTTCCTTGGGCAGAGAAGCGGCGAAGTGCGTATCCAGCGGCAGCATCTGCAAGGGCGGTGGCAACATACCACGCGGTCCCGCGAGTCGGTTTGTAGAGTGGTAATCTGCTGGGGAGGGCATCTTGACCGAAAGATCTTGACTGGGTGGTGCGAAAGCTGTATTAACTGGAGTGGCTCTGAGGTTGGCGAAGCGTTGAGCAAGATCGTTCACGCCGGGTATCGACGACAGGCTCTGGCGGACCGCGCGACCATGCAACGATTGCGGTTTTGGTTGTACGGGGGGTTTTCTCCGTGAAGGATCTAGAGAATCGGCAGGTGAAGCGCGGCCGTTGGGCATGGTGGTTGGAACTTCGGGCAGCATCAATTCGTCGTCCCTCCGGGGCATGCTAGAGCTGTGAGGGGAGCTTGGTCTTGAGGATGATGGTGTGCTGTGTTGTGTTGAAGGTACCGATATGCTCCTGTTATGCGACGCTCCGTTCCTTTTGTTGTCGTTTTTTATTATTTCCTTGACGTGCATGAACCTCTCTTCGCTCGACTTGATGTCCCGCATGAGGTCGTTGAAGTCGCGGTGTGCCGAGCCCCGACTGTTGTTGATCTTGTCGTAGAAGTCACGGTGGGTGGGTATGACCTCGACGACGATTTGATACGCAACCAGGTATTCCCAGTATGCACCGGCTGGTACACGGCCGTCGAGCATCGTCTTTGCGGAATTGAAGTGTCCTTTAGCGTGTGCGAGGAGGTGGCGGATCTAGACGTGGTCAGCGGTTGTCGCATCCCGAGGCTGCCTTGAGCATATACCGAATTGTTCCTGAGTGAGTGTGCGGTATCCAAGGCAGAGCCTACGATCTCGGCGATGGGCGGATACGGGCCTCCACCGCCCCGGGGGCCGTTGTCTGCGCCAGCACTCTGTGCGCCATTGGGGAAGCCGTTCATGGTGTTGCCGGGCAGAGGTCCTGAGGGCGGCTGAGGAGCCGCCGCACTCATATTCGCACTTTAGAGGTTGGGCAGCCACGCATGTTCAAGAGGCCCGGGCAAGGTGAAGGTCGCGTCTTGGGCAGTGCGGTAGGTGCTGGTACGTCTAGTCGGGAGCAGGAGCGCGTTGGTCGGAAGGGTGAGTGGAATCAATCGAATACGTGTGCGCGGCGAGAGGCCGGGGGAGATGGGGTTGCGGGGCGGGATGGGGCAAGTTGGGTGGAGTAGAGACGGAGATGCGGACGTGGACGTGGTAGGAGGTGCGCCTAGGGACTTGCCGGAGCGACGGCGGGTGTGCAGGCGCGACGGCAATCTCGCGAAGCGTTGAGGGTGTGGATGTAGCGCACTGTAGTGTTCCGTGTTTGCAAGGTGCAGGCATGTGTTAATGCAAATGCGGGTGATGGGGCCTCCGCCGCCACAGGGCGTCATCAGCCAAGACCTTTGATGGCACAGCTGCTACCTAACCAAACATGACCACGGCTGTCTTTGCGCCGCACCATACCAGACCATACTATACTATACCAGCAAGGCCCTGACCCGGAACACGACGCCACTGTTTCTCATTGTCTAGCAAATTCGACATTCGCATCTCATACAGCGGAACAGCTGCATCACCATGGCGGGATGGTTTGGGTCCTCGGCCAACAGCGCCTTCGACGAGCAGATTGAGCGCGCGACTTCCTCGAGCTTGTATGCCACTATCCAAGCTCTGCCTAGCTCGGCCCTTCTTGCTAATTGCCGTGTAGAGAGGACATGCCGCTCAACCTTGAGATATCCGACGTGATACGGTCCAAGACAGTGCAGCCTAAAGATGCCATGCGCGCGTTGAAGAAGCGGATAGGGCACAAGAACCCAAACGTCCAGCTTGCCACCCTAAATGTACGGCAACACTCTTCTCGCACACTCCACATGCCCGCTAACTCGGCCAGCTCACCGACACGTGCGTTAAGAACGGCGGCGCCCACTTCATCCAAGAGATAGCTTCGCGAGAATTCCTCGACAACATGACGTCGCTGCTGAAGGCTCCGCCCACGGTTGCGCCAAATACCGATGTGAAGAACAAGATGCTGGAGCTTATACAATCTTGGGCCACGGCCGCTGAAGGCCGCTCCAACCTAACCTACATGAACGAGGTTTACTACTCCCTGCAACGGGAAGGCTTCCACTTCCCACCTAAGGAGCATATTTCTAGCAGCATGCTTGACAGTAGTGCGGTACGTTCACTACTCTAAGATCCGCCACCACCCAAGACAAGCTAACATGCCATGTCGCAGCCCCCGGAATGGACCGATTCGGACGTATGCATGAGATGCCGGACCGCCTTTACCTTTACAAACCGAAAACACCACTGTCGGAATTGCGGAAACGTTTTCTGCGGTGCCTGTTCGAGCAAGACCATCCCACTACCCCACCTCGGCATAACGGACCCGGTACGCGTTGACGATGGTTGCCATGCGAAGATGACCGAGCGGTCACGGGGTGCATCAATGCCGAGAATGTTCGATTCACATAGGCCGCAGAAGACACTCTACCAAGGCTCAATGGAACCGCGCAATGCGCGCGTAGAAGACAGCTTCGATGCGGACCTGAAGCGTGCGCTGGAGATGAGCTTGGACGAGGCAAAGGGAAACAGCTCCTCCGGTTTTGTACCTCAGTCACAGCTGCAGTCGCAATCCAGGACTACCAATGGAGCCACCAAGAAGCAGCCCGAAGAAGAGGAAGACGCCGACCTGGCCGCTGCCATAGCGGCCTCTCTAGCCGACATGGAGGAACAGAAGAAGAAGTACTCCACCACCTTCCGAGAACAAGCTTCGAGCGCAACCGGATCGGCGCCTTTTGTTGCGCCCAAAAACGACTACGAACTGACCCCCGTCGAAGCTGAGAACATCAACTTATTTTCAACACTAGTCGATCGACTGCAACACCAGGCCCCAGGTACCATCCTCCGCGAGCCCCAGATACAGGAACTGTATGAGAGTATTGGAAAATTGAGGCCGAAGCTCGCACGTACCTATGGTGAAACCATGAGCAAGCATGGTATGTTACTTTGGTTTGTCGCGAGAAGCTGCGCTAACAAGGACAGACACACTTCTTGATCTCCATGCTAAACTATCTACCGTTGTTCGATACTACGATCGCATGCTCGAGGAAAGACTATCAAGCACATACAACCAAGCGAATGCCATGTATCGTCTTCCATCCGCACAACTGCCACCATCGAATCTATACCCAAGCATACAATCCGGCGCACCTGATGGTACAGGTGAGAACTACTACACAGGAAACGCAGCGCCTTCAAGTACCTATGGCCAGCCACAATCGCAGTATGGAGGTGGCTATCCAACACAACACCAAGCCTACCCCGATCGGCAGCCACAGTCCTATGCTCCACCTCAAGAGCAATACCAGCAACCCTCACAACCGTACCCCAATCTTGCACAGCAGGTTCCCAACAGTGCTTATCAGCAACCTCCATCACCGCAACTACAGCGCCAAATCTCAAATCAACAATATCCTCCGCAGGCATCCTCCGCCTACCCTACGCAAGCGCCGCCATCCACGGTATCAGATGCAGAAAGTGCAAACTACTACGCACAGTCCTCACAGCCGCCTCAGAGCTACGCGTCTCAACCTCCTTCACCACAAGCATATGCTCGCGCCCCACCACAGCAGACGCCCATGTCACCGCCTGCTCAACCCGCGACTGGCTGGCAGAACCCTCAGCAGCAGCAGCCGCCTCAACAGCAACAAGCTCCACCGCAACAGCAACAGCAACAGCAACAGCCACAGCCACAGCAGCAGCCTCAACAGCAGCAGCCCCAACAACAGTACTGGCAGCAGCACCAACAAGCACCTCAACAACAACAGTCCTCAACATGGCAGCCAGCGCCATATGCAGCAGGTGGATATGGCCCCGAGAGTTTCCCTTCTGCGCCACAAAACCAACTCCCTGGCCAGCAAAAGGCGGTTGAAGAGCCGCTGATTGATTTGTAGATGAATGGCATTACAGGCGGTGTGCACTTTCCGGCTTGCATTATGTGGCGTCTACGGTGGGGGACACGAGTTCCCATGCCCGATAATAGAATTAGTGTGCGAATTATGAGACTTGCAAGTCTCTCATATGAGGGTGGTCATCAATTTCTGTACTCGCGGGCTTTTCATGCAGGTAAACATGTCAATATGCAAATAGATGTAGCCAAGGCCTCTGATGTAATTTTTCGTTGTGCAGTAGTGTGTATAGAAGAGCACTTCCAACAGGTCAAAGGCAACATATTAAATCAAGGCAGATTCATCACCAGTGATGTATATATGTATATCTGTACGTTTGAACATGTGTATATATACATGTATAATCTTGGATTCATTGTACAATCGCAAGTTGAATCCTCTATCGCGTTCAACATATTTTCCCATATACGTTAGCCAAAAAAAAAACAGATAAGCATCCATTAGTAAAGACTAGAAACGCCGAGTCTTTACGTTGTTCTAAGAATTCCCTAAAGTAATCAAGCAAAGAAGGAATCCAGTAAATAAAAAAGATCTACTTTGCCTTTTTTTACCTACCGAGGGAGAGGAAAAAAAGGCAAAAAAAAGGGTATATGCCGTCCAAAGACAAGCGAATTACAAGATATAAAACTCCGAAAACTCCAGAGGCAGCAAGTGTGTTCGTGTCTGCCTCATGCCGCTACATTTAAGGATGATGATGCTGGTGTTGATGATGATATGTCGTAGGTGGTGCCGTGATATAGGTAGACGCGCGGATGGTTGCAACTGGACGTCCGAGGCGTCGTCGTAGAATACAAAAAAGGTGACGCGCATGGAATAGACAACGACGCGCGTGCACTATGAATGATACTCGGCACGGCGACCTTCCACGTCCGACTCGATGACGAGGAAGAAGGGAGCAAAGAGCAGCCTAGTTAGGCCTGGGCCTCATACGTATTCGGGCCAATAGTTGTACGGCATCAGGCTAGGACCGGTCCATTTCTCGCCATAAGCATTTGTGCGCTTACCAGCTATGAAGCCATCGTGGGCATGCTGGAGGACCGAGATCCAAGACGAAGGCTCAGGATGCTTTAGCCACTAGGATGTGCCGTTAGTGACATGTTCTTTGCTTTTTGGTGATGCGGATAGCTGAGCCACGCGACCTAATCTGCCGCTGCCAAGCTATGGCTGCAGGGACAAAGAGCTAAAAGCAGAGCGGGGTTGCTGTGGCGAATGCATGTCTAACAGACAGATGAGGAAGAGACTTACTTGGTTATGAATATGGTATGTCCACGCGCCGCGGAAAAAGTTCTCCAACGTGCGGTTGTTGGGAGGGTACTTGTCTTCGGCCAGAACGTAGTCAGAAATAACGCCGGCCTTGCGGAGCTCAGCCTCCTCATCAAGCGTGGCCTGGAACGAATCTGGGTGATCGCCATGGTGAGGCGTCGGCGCCGCGGCCGAGGCAGGTACGTTAGCCTGGCGTGTCTCCAGCGCGCTGCTGTTAACGGGCATGCTGAGCTCCTTGGATTGGACATGCTTGAGATCAATGCGGTCCAGTTGAGGCCCGTCATAGCTCTCCCACTCATCTCTGACACCGCCAATCTTGCCCTTGAACACGGCGCTGTAGTCGCGGATGCAAGGCACAGTGCATCGGCCCTCGCGATCCCAGTTGAATTCCGTCCAGATGGGGTCGAAAGCAGCAGTCTCAAACATTTTGAATTCCTGGTCACGCCCGTCCTTCCATGCCATGCGGCCAAGGACACGAGGGTGGAAGTTGACGCCCATACGGATACCGCCATATAGCAGGTAAGACGACAGAGACGAGTTTGCGGATAGAGACATGATTGCTGTGTTGTAGTCGCCGGGATGCGGGTGGGCAGCCCATCGCTCAGCAAAAGCGTGCTCTTTCGGCAACAAAAGCGGGCGCATGTCCCTAAGCATAAGCACATCCATGTCGAAGTAAGCACCGCCATATATGTGCAGCACAATGAAGCGGACTGCATCGGAGACGGCCACGGGAAGGAAGGTCATTTGCTTCTGAGTGAGTACAAGCCACTGCTGTCCAGTCTTGTCCTCGATTATGTTCTCGGCCACATGCTTCTCTCCCTTTGAGTTTGGCAGTCCCGGCGTGCTGTAGTAGTCAAACCCGTTCTTGTCGTCTTTGTCGGTGGCGAGCGGGATTCGGCTGGGGAACTTCCAGGCTTTGACAACAATGTCTCCCCTCTCGACGAGGGGAAGAAAACGAGCGAAGAGAGCATCTTTGTTCAGCATGTTGTACACGGCCTTTGGGTTGCGATCGCTGTCGAGCCAGAGCCATAGACGAGAGCATGCGAGGTTTTGTGTATATAGGTAGCTCTTGATGAAGACCTCGACTCGCCATGTGGCAGGGCCAGTCCAGTAGACGTGGTAGGGGATGATGGGGCCCGGGCAGGTGCCGATGTTGGATCCGTTTGCAGCTACTGCTTCGGTGACGGGTGTATAGCTCTGGAGAGTCTTGCCATGACCGTCGGCGTCGATGAAATCGGCGTTGCGAGGATCTTGGGCGCTGGCTCGGTCAGCAGGCTTTGGTAGACTGTAGTAGCGATCCTCGGCCTCTGCAAAGAACTTCAAGCAATCAAACGGCCTCCTCATCTTCTCTATGCCAGCATATGTGCCTCTGCACTCTTCAATCAGCATGTCGATGTCGGCCTCTGTGTCGACGTGGGGACGGGGGCCCAGGTAGTCATCCTTGATCTTGACGGCGGTGATGGGGCGGTTGAAGACGTTGGCATGTGGTTTGATGGTGACGGTCTTGGTGGTCCCGGCGAACTTGACTTTGACTCCTGACCTGGTCGTCTCGAGCAGCTCCGTAGGCCCTGCCTTGTCTAGAAAGGCGGGAATGCCAATCTTCCCCTTGGCAGCAAGCGAGGGGTCGCTGACAAAAGTGATGAGGCTGTAGATGGCGCCATAGAACAATGCTGCCAGTACCAGGTTCTTGGCCAGTGAGAAGATTGTTCGGAGCTTGGATCCCTCTGCCATATCGATAAGCTAGCGGGCAACGACGCGACGCTGCAGTTTGTGAGGCTTGATAGGCGAGACCCGTGTGCGAGTTGGATTGACTTGGATCAAGTGTCCTGATATAGAGGTGGGCGGGGCGAGAGCGCACGCAGTTTGTGAATTGGGTTGGCGTGGAGTTGCTTTGGTGCGGCTTTGGTGTGGAGCGCGCAGATGGCAGATCGAGGCGGTTGCTTTGCTATGCCAGAGCCACGCGTGTAGTGTCGCACAATCCAGTCTTGGCCAAGACAAAAAGATATTACAAGGTGCTATTGGCCGTGTGCAAGCATGAGGGGACACAGGATTTGTTCGGTGCAGCTGGGTCACAAGGCTGTCGGGGCAGGTCGTGGGCGCGCACGTCGCAGAACGGTGGAGGGCTCGACGGGAACGGGAATAGCAGACGGCGGCGCACTGAAGGCGGAGATGCAGACACACACTCAACGGTCAAGGACAGACAAGAAGGAGAGACAAGTCAGCCCTAGGGAGCGAAGGCGGCGTAGAAATGAAAAACAAGCTGCGCGGTGGGGAGTCGACCAAGGCCCAGCTGCAGTTCGCGCGCGGCGGTCGAGGCAGCTAGACTAATTTCCTGCAGGCCACGCCACATGCTGACCCGCGCATGGCTTCCCCTGAGCGTAGCTGGCCGAATCAACTACTACTCGCGAGCCCCAGCTAACGGCTTTTGATGTCTGTTTATGCGTGGTTTTACCGCCCCTACACGAGTCGGATTACATGGCGTCGGTAGGTTGACACTTGCCTCTGCGCGTAGTGCGCGTAGTGCGCCTGTGTCGAGCCTCGAGCCTCGCCATGGCCCGGTGGCTCCTTCCGTACGGCCACCCGGCGGATTCTCGATGCGGAAGCGACCATCGATGGCCCCAGGCAAGCGCAAGCGACGTCTTGGAGGCCCTCGACAACACCACTGATTGAACACCTCGTCGCCCGTCTGCCAGCCCGGTGACCGCCGTCGTAGCTGCATGCACTCCGTTGATGCCACCACACTCCTCTCTCAAGGCCATCACTGCCCTATCGCCAACACTACGCGTGCCACTGCGGCTGCGGCTGCGCGCTCTCCTCAACACCCGCCCCTACTCAGCTGTCGCCGCGCCACCACGATGCGAGCGCATCGATATCCCGTGTCGGTCAAACGGCTCCTTTACGGTTGAGTGAGTCCCTTCTGCCCGTCTTGCTCCTAGCCTCACACGACCTGGCTCGTCACTGTCCATCGTGCTTTGGCTGTATATCTGCCCATCTATCTGCCCGATAAGGCCTCGCCTACTGTGCGATGATCTCACAGCCCCGCGCCAAGCCATGCTGACGAGCCGCGTTGTTGCAACAGCCAAACTAACCTCTGCATCAGCGTTTTCCATGCCGCAAAGCCAACGGCCCCCATCTTGCTCTACCTTCCTCCTGGCCCCGTGCTGCCAGGATACCCAGAAGAAGAGGAGCGTGTCATCTCGACGCTGCGTGAGACAAGCGCGGCGACTGTTGTGCGTATCAACTATCGCGCCTCGTCGGTCCATCAGTATCCTACGCCTTGTCATGACGTATTGCTTGGCTACGATTGGGTCCGCGACCATCTGCTTCTTGATGAATTCAGGCGGCCCTATCTAGCTCGTCTGGGCGTCTGTGGGGAACTCGTGGGAGGCTCATTGGCGACCATGCTGGCCTTGACGGAATGTCGTCTGGGCGAAAGCCGCATTGGCGCTGCAGCTGTCAACAATCCCCTTGTAGATTGGGTCTTCCCCGACGAGCTTCCAGTAGTCAAGCCTGAAGACCTTCCGGAACCCTTGTATGGCGATGAGACTGCCCTCCTTTCCGACGAGGATCTGGCGGGCTCTTTGGCAAGTGTCGAGAGTGACCAACATGCTGCACAACCAGGGCAGAAGCCCAAGAGGAAACGCGCACCCAAAGCCCCTCCTCCTACAGCTTGGCAAACCTATGGAGACAACGAGGTCATACCCACCTTGACCCTTTCCGGAGAGCGCGATGTCCTCTTCAGAAAACCTGAAGACTACTTTGATCGCTTTGCTTCTCCAATGCATTTCTTCCGTTCCCCCCACGCGCAGCTACTCTATCCACAACACGACTACCCCACCACTGCCCACCAGCTCGATGAACTGCTCGACATGGAAACTCAGCTTGCCCTCAGCCACTATGCCACCTTTGAGGACGGTGTCAACTTCAGTGTCAAAGCGCCGCCAGAATTGCCGACCCTAAGCAGATGCCGTGCTTATGCCCGACATTATCCTCCGGCCGGCACTAGGCTTAGCCTCCCCGTTTGGAACATCACGATTGGACTACAGAGTCCTCTTTCCGATACGACACTGGAGCTGGCCAAGATGTTACGAAGAAGCATTGCCCGTCAAACACTCAAAGCGCACTCTGGAAGGAACAGGTGGCACGATGCAGCTGAGAAGAAGCAATACGAAGATTTTGCGCATGGTCGTGTCCAGCTGAACTCATATCAAGGCGTAGGACTCTGGACACAGCAGTACGACAATCTCAAATGGGAGCAGCGTGTGCAAGAAGTAGGAATATGGATGAAAGAGCGTCTAGACCCGGCTTTTACATGAGTAACTGCGCACCTCCCATACAACACCACATCTCGTCAATCCACTTAGGCCGTTAGCCTGTGACATCCCAGTTCCCTAATCGCTTTCCTTCGCGTTACGTCCACAGGCCAACGGTATTGTATACCTGACTTTTCCGCACAGCCAAGAACGAAGCTGTCCAGTTCAGCAGGACCCCAATGCCCAGCCTCAACTCGAAATATGCATACATCCGTATAGTGCATCAGTGGTATATTCTCTGTATCCATGTCCTTCAGATACCACTCAAGCCCATCGATTGTATCTGAACGCGCCGTATCCAGAGACTTGTCCGGCAATATTGGCAATATGGACTCCATTACCGCTTCTGCCCCAACAGAGAGTGGAAATCTAGCAATCTCGTAAGGTGCAGCCGGTTCCTCCCAAGTACGAACTATTTCTCTTCCATGGACCTGATTGCACGTACGCACTTGAACCCCGTACCGCCACTTGTTATGACCGAGGATTTCAAGGAACTGGCGCGCGTGTTTCCGTTCCGGGTGTGGAAGCAAGAACTCGAAACAGGCCCGTCTCTTCGCCTGTCTAAAGCTAGATAGCTTGATGAACGGGAAAGTGGTGCTCCAACTCCAATAGCTGGTCTGTTCTGTCGACATTCCACCGTCCTGTATGAACAATGGTACAATGCCTTTTTCAAGAAGCATGCGTAGTTGGGATCGTTTCGGTGAGTTCCATCGTTGCTGAATCGATCGGATATATTTGCGGCGGAGGGGCGTGTACATGGACTCATCCTCGTACACCATTGCGATGAGTCCGTATAGTGTCGTCCAATCTTTTGTCAGCCATGGCAAATCCCAATTTTGCTCCACCGCGCGCTTAATCTCTCTTTTCTCTGAGAGATGCCTTCGACTTTGAATAAATGTTGAGATTGATAATATAGCATAGAGTAGGACCAAAGTCCAGAATACTCCATCCGGGCCCAAAGCCAAATCCATAATCATTACCGAGTATGTGGTCATCTTTTCTACTGCGTTTGTTCCTGTCGCAGCTCCCGATGCCGTTGGCGTTACCGTCGGTAGAACTATCGTGGTGGTGACTGCTGTGGCCTTTGGGTGCCATCCTGAGAATTGGAGGACCATCTTGCTGTGCCAGCGTAGTGTATGTGCACTGTGAAGTGTCGGCTATGTTTGGTAATGGGCATTGTGCGCATGGTTGAAGGCGGAAAGCTTTTTGTATCAAGTTTGGTAATCCATCAATGAGTTGGTTCGCCGGATCCGGTACTGTGTGCATCCTGTTGTTTTCTTTATTCAGTCGCTTTCGGGCGGACAACTACAGGGCGCTCACATGGGCGACCCTTTCTTTCCACATGAACTCGGCTTTCATTGTCCGTACGGCTTGCTATCCAACACCAAGATTGCGGTGCGACAACGGCCAAAGCACGTGATGTATGGCCCGTGTCTCACGTTACACAACTACATCATACATTGTCAACTGAGGTTGGTCATCGTGTGTTTCATTTCAGAGATTTGTTTTTACTGTGATAATATCAGTAGAGCTCGCTCAGGTGACAAAAGTGCAAAAAGACGCAGCATTGGCAAAAGTAAAAGAGAGATTTGACCAATGCAGCTCGGGATCGAAGGGCGGCAAGACCGTCACAATGGGTGACGTACGATACGCTATTCGCTACTTCAGTAACCAGAGCCAGGAGGGAGAAGGGGGTGGGTGGCTGTACATTGCAAGCCAATCCGCATCCCCAACCCCACAACGCCTCGAATACCTCTACAGTCTCAAACCCAAGTCCCGACACCAGACATCTCGCAGACAAACACATGTCCTGTCCCTCCCTTACCAAGCGCCAGAGAAGACTTCGATCTAGCAAAAGCGCTGGACCACGTGGTCCTTGTCGAAGCACGTTATCTGGACGCGCAAAGCAGACGCAAATCGAGCAGTCTGATGAAATACGGCTCGTTTGGTAGACGCAAGCTTTCTTCTATTCAGCAAGCGCAGTAGCCCGGCCCAGACGTCGATGCATATTACTTGGACCTTATTGGAGCACAGAACAAGCTCAGCCAGGTGCAGGATAGGGTGTGGGAGGTGTCACAGAGGCTGGAAACGGCGGTGTGGCGCGGGCAAGACTAGGAGTAGCAGAAAAATGGAAAGATGGAAGATATGGAGCAAATGAGAGATAGTTTGGGCAAAGTTCGGGAGCAGGCAGAAGAAGGAGGGGAGCGAGGGGGG
>Ga0265797_10007162_pt1 | contig 15408 bp, 17 predicted proteins | sample P2T30metagenome_FD_192433 | JGI IMG/M metagenome (GOLD analysis project Ga0265797, IMG submission 192433) | Plant litter microbial communities from East Loma Ridge, Irvine, California - P2 T30 | ecosystem: Environmental > Terrestrial > Plant litter > Unclassified | place: USA: California... | reverse complement strand
ATATGTAATACCATGTATTCTTCTTAGCAATTTTCTCGTGCAGAGGCTACTGAAAGTGCGATGCAATAGATGCAAAAAGAGAAATGCAAAGCAGAAGATACGACAGCAGGCGCTGCTAACTACTGTTCTCCGTATGTGCGTGCATATAGGTTGGTAGGTAGGTAGATAAAAAACAAAAAAGAAGATCTAGGCAAAAAGACAAAAACAAAATACCAGTGGACACCCCAACCCGTCACCCGACTTCCAACCCTAATAGGAGTAATCCAGCGCCGCCGTCCCGTGGTGAATACTAGACTGCGGAATTGCTTCCCTCGTCAAGTTGTATTCATTGCTTAGGTCCCTCCAGCATCACTGGTTACCCAAGTGAGTGGATTAAAGGACACCACAGGACTCGAACTGGGCTCCCGTTAAAGTATTGACAGTAAGCCGGATTTGGAAACGGAATGTCTTCTGGCTGAGACCCGTTACAGGTGGCAAATTTTGGAATTAGAAATTATATATTGATAATGCAAATCACAGATGAGTATGCAGCCCAGAGGCTGCATAGTCGTCGTCGCTCTGCGAACTTGTGCGAAGGTTGTGAGCTTCTGGTAGCCCAAGCGAGGAGACTGCGGGGTAAGAGTGGCCTCTAAAAGTGGGGAGTCTTGGGCCTTTCCCGCCCACCTACGACACAGGTGCATCATTATGAAAACCACAATCAAAACGCGGACATGAGTTGAACGACATTTGGAGAGGAACTCCATGTCATGATAGCTACGATGCAATATACTCGACTTGCACAAGTCACCACAGATGCGTGGGTATCTATTCTGCGCCTCCCAATGCGACACCTCCGCCCAGTGATGGAGACTCCGACTCACATCTTCAAAGCACGTACTAGCTTTTGAATCTCGATCCGCACATCTTCGCATCCTGGCCGCTTCCCTTCCTCTCCTTGCACCATGTCGCTGATCAGTTGCTGCACGTCGTCGCCTACATCACCCAGACCTTGCGCGAAGCCATCCGGAAAGACCCCTCGGCGCAGCTCCGTAAGAGCAGATATCCGCTCCATACGCGTGTCGAACTTTTGAATCATCTCAAACGCTACGACACCCAGAGCGAAGACATCGAGCTTCTCATTAATGCCACTGCCTGTGTGGGGACGGTAAAACTCCGTACCCACAGGCTTGAAGGTATCCGATACAGTGCAGCTGTCGCTCAGCGCCGCGACAAGCCCGAAGTCTCCGATGCGCGGCGTCATGTGTAGGTGATCACGCTTCGGGCACGTAGTGCAGCTCGAAACATTGACGGATCCGTATGGGGCGTGGCGCGCTCGTGAGAGCGATATGAAGACGTTGGCTGGTTTGAGGTCGCGGTGAACTACGCCTTGTGCGTGGAGGTATTCGACTCCGGAAACGATGTTGTCCAGTAACTCCAGCGATACGCAGGGGTGGAAACAATGCTGTTCGATCGCGTGTGTTGTGGGTGAGTGTTGATCGGAAGAGAGGAAAGCGGCAAGGTTGGTTTCGCAGAGGCTCATTTGCACATTTAACGTAAGAACTGGTCCAAGGCTCTGGTTTTGGATCAAGTGGCGGGGTGCATCGCTGTTCGATATCATGCTGTCTGACATTTCGGAATGCGACTCCTGGGAATACGGCATGTGTAATCTGGGTATATTTTCAACGTCGTCATCTTCTTCTTCGTCAACGTCCTCCACAGCGCTCATCCTGGACTTTGTCGACGATATAGTAGCTATCGTGGTTTGGCTTGCTTGGCTACCGCGACGTTTTGTGCGTCTTGTTTGCTTCAAAGTCTCTTTGTACGATGCATGAACGCTCTCGCTCCTGGTCTCGTTCACTTGCTGTTCAGATTCGCTGAACTCAAATATGATTCCCGCGCTATTGCTGTGTTCGGTGCTCGCGAAGGGATTGTCCATCGTCAGGCTATCTAGCTGAGAATGCAGATCACCCGAGCCTGGTGAAAATGACGGAAATGCTGGTCGATCATCCAAAAGACGGTCGTTGCGCAACATCGTGACTTCCGGCGCAGTCACAGGATCTGCCGGCATTGTGGTGAACTCCAGCCAAGCGTTGTGATACCGAACTATGTTGTTATGATCGAACCGAGCGAGCGAACGAACTTCCTCAAGCATGCTTTCCAGTTCTTCGGGCCCATGCTCTTGTATTCTTGCAACCCTGGACGGGCTCACCGGTATCCTCTTTACAGCATACAATGAGCCATCTAGTTTGTGTTTGGCTTTGAAGACCTTGCCGTATCCGCCCTTCCCTACAATTTCGAGCTGCGAAAACTCCCGAATGTAGCGGTCCGTTTGCAGATGAGGATATCCACGTAGCTGCAGCTGTACGGGAGCTGATATACCAGATATAACATCGAAGCCAAGAGATGGTTGTTGAGGTAAGGGTGGATGGATCGCAGTTCCTGGTCGCGAGACGAGCGCCTGTGAAGTTCCTTCGGGGATTGGCGCAAGTTTGCTAAGGTTGCCCTGGATCAATCGATGGATTCCCTGATTCGCAGTTGCTCGGTGACCCTGCATCTCATCGCTCGCGTAGGCGTCGTCTACATTGTTGGAGATCTGACGAGCGATTTCCTTATAGGCGTCTCTTCCTACTCGTTGTACTTCCGGATCAGAGGGATCTTTTCCTAATTGCTCCGCAGCTTGCTGAATAGTCTGCTTTTCAAGCATTGAATGTAACAACAAATCTCGAACGTTTTGTGCTGAGTTTTGCCGAACTTCTAGAGGAGGCCGATGGGGCCCAAGAGACGGATGTCCAGAAGTAGCAGAATCTAGAGTTTGGATTCGTGACAGGACGCTATCCTGATGCGACTCGCTTGCTTCTTCGTATTCGCTCTCATCATCAGAGGTTGCCGAACTTGACGACGAATCTCCTGGCCTGCGGAACATGGACATTGCGAATGGAAAGAGGGGTCGTTGTGAGTCAACACAAAGCCAGGCCAGCTGTTCTTAAAGGAGGGTAGTCGAGTCAATTGAACAATTTAGAGCATCCGATGGCCCTTAGACGAAAAGACGCGCGCGTGGGTTTGTTGTTAAGTTGTTAAGACGTTTATGGTAGTGTGTTGTTCGGTGTAAGCTGCAGCGTCGAGCGAGACCAACTCGATGCCAACAGCTGTACCAGCAAGGACCCCATCAGTACCTAGGTACGCGATGTCTAGGCAAGCATCGAGCGTCACGGAATCTCATGGAAGCGAAACGTGGCACTTTGAATTGAAGGCGGAGAGCACGTTCAAAGTCACAGATTAGATCGGAACGGAAGGGCGCAATCCCAGGAAAGTGGGTCCGACCCGTGGACGGAACCGGCAGGGTCTAGCGCGTCATAGCACGTGCCCAGGCGACCGCGAACAATTCACCTACGTGCACGCGCTTTCGACCCTTTCGGACGTGTTTGTGGCTATATGACCTTCTAAGCTGCTTCTTTGCAGACTATGGGCATTATGTCGCGTGCAAACCGTCCTCTACACTCTCAACTCCTGCGAATACAAGGCTGATCTACAAAACCTTGGGCATCATGCCGCGTCAGCTACCTTGGGCAAGCAAGAGTGGCGGAAGTCGAACCCAAGCCAAGCCAGCATCATCGCGGAAAGCTACGAAAGCGCGCGCTACGGCTGACATAGATGACGACTTCTTCGATGGCACTGTGCTGGCAGACAGCAGCAGGAGCAGAACGAGATCAAATGGGTCCGACGATGACCTTCCCGGCCTTCCAACAGCACCCACAACGCCACGGACTAAGACAAGGACCAAAGATGCATTGGGAAGGAAACGTGGAGGGTCATCATCACCACCTCCCATTGATGAGCTTGAGGCGCCGCATGTTGAGAAAATGCACAAATGTCTGTCGAAGTTCGATCTGCGCGACGACGAGTGGATGATGGTGGAAGACGAGTTCCTGGAGACAGCAAAGCTCTTCTCGCGACACTTGCACATCGCCGAATACGAGAAGCTTAAGGCGATGATCGAAGAGAAGAAGAAAGAAGCTGCTGAGGTTACCAGGCCCGTTGTTGCAAATGCAAAGAGGTCAACTAGCGGCGAGATGAAGGAGAAGGCCAGGGTCCAAGAGCTGAAGCAGAAGGAAGCGATCCGCGACGTGTTTGCGTCGCAGGAAGACCAAGATGAGCAAGAAGGGCGTAACGCACTATCAAGCCGGTTCAATCTCACATCTTCGTTCATGGCCCCAAGATACGTTGCGACATCCAGGCCTCACCCAACGCCTAGCAAATACGCAGCACAAGATAGCGACTACGACAGCGACGATCTAGACGCACCGCGCCCTTCAGCAAAGCCCGTTTCCAGATCCACCACCACACCCACCCCAGTCCGCAACAGCAGTGCAGCAAAAGGGCAAAAGTCTGCCTCGTCTCCTGCACCCAATCCGAACCCCGTCTTCGCTAAGCCTGCGCCACCTACACCTGCAGCAAAATCTCGCTCACGCATAAGTCGCGCAACACCCTTTGATATGCTCGACGATTTGGTACCGACGAAGAAAAGTAGGGCATTGTCGGGGTCTTCGCCGCAGCAGCCTGTTGAGACATCGCATGCAACGCGCGCATCAAGTGTCAGCAAGTATTCCCAATCCTTCGATTCCGCGGACGATCGCGGCGGTGCTAAGCTTGGACGATCAAGTGCTTCGTTCGATGGAATTGCGTCGGTCAGAGATCAGGGCGGCAGTGGTGGTAACAGCGGTGTCAGTAAGGAGACTTCGGAGCGCATTACCAAACGCAAGGCTGAAAGGGAGAAGAACGAGAAGGAGCGAAAACGGAAGGCTGCAGATTTAGATGATGTACCGACATTCTTGTTTTGAACAGTTGGCGCTCACTACGATGCGTGGGGTTTTGACTAGGTGGTCTTTTTTAGGAGTTTATCGGGGGAGTTTATGATGATACCCTAGTTATGACTTGATGTATGTTGTTGAGAATGGAAGATATTGAGCTACAGTTCAAGGATATGGTTTCTTCATGTTCGTTAATATCATAAATTCTCGTGGTAGTATCATGAATTCTCGTATAGACCACCCACATGGGCGTAACGCATCCTCTTCCAAGAGCAGTACGCAATCGCCAAAGCAAAGCAAGAAGCACTAGTTTGAAGTACCCCAAAGGGCGCCATGAAAACAGTTGCAACAAGAGTCTATCCAAACATCTTGTCCAAGACACGGTTGAAAGCATTAGTCTCTGGCTTCTCCACAAAAGTACGATGGTACTCCTCAATCTCCGCGAGATCAGTCACAAGATCCGCTTCAGACGGTGAAACCCACTTAGTCCTCTTGAGAACCTTCCAGAAAATGAAGAGAACGGGGAAGGCAAAGACCCTGTATTTCATGTCAGTATTGTGTCATGGTAGGAACAGAAGGGGGTGATGGGGTGGAGACTTACATCAAGTATGAGAACAGGAAATCAGCGACAGCCCACTTGCCATTCAGGAACACAGTATAGCCACCGACAAACGTCATGATGAAGGTGCATACAAGGCCGTACCATGCGGCGTAGGGCTGGCCAATACCCTTGTATGGCAGCGTGTCTCGATCGAGACCCTGTGCCTGACACGCCTTGTGGAACTTCAAAAAGGTGAAGCACATGACGCTGAAGTTGATCAACTGCGATGCCGTCACCAAGCTGACGAACCAGTTCAGCACGACAGCGGAGTTCTCGCTGAGCTGGAGGAAGGACAGCAGGGCAATCAAGAGGACGAAGAAGACGCAGTAGAAAGGTACACCTTGCTTCGTGCACTTGGTGAGGAACTTGGGCGCTTTTCCTTCTAGAGCGAGACCGAAGAGCGAACGGGACGCGCAGTAGACGTAGGAGTTTCCGGCGGAGAAAGCGGAGGCGAGGACACCAGCGTTGACAACGTGAGGTAGACCTTCGATACGGAGTCGGTTCATGGCGATGACGTAGGGTGAAGCTGCTGCACCTGGCTTGCCGTCTCGGAAAGCGGCGATCAGCTCTGGATCGTTGTAGGGCACGTTGATACCGACAGCCAGCGAGCCGAGCACGAAGAATGTGGTCAGACGGTAGAAAACGGCGTTGTAGGCACGGGGCATGACTTTGCGCGGGTTCTCAGTCTCTCCTGCTGCCATGGAAACGTAATCTGGTCCGGCAATCGTAAAGGAAGCCTGGATCAGGCACTGTAGGAAGCCCAGGAAGCGACCGAGCTGACCTGGTTCATAGAGTTCTGTGAAACTACCAGGGTTCTTCCAGTAGCGGAAACCGTACCGATCTTTCTCCGGGTTGCCGCCCAACATGGAGATGAAGGTGAAGATGAGCAGGCCGATGATGAGGAGGACTTTGCCGATGGCGGCCCAGAACTCGGTTTCGCCGTACCATTTGACGGCCATCATGTTGATTACGCTGCGCTGAGGTTAGCACTTGATCTGGATATATCCATTTGAAGAATCCAAGGCGAAGGTTAAGCACACAGCTGCATGGCAGCTCCAACGTAGACGCCAAAGTACCAAACGCATGAGTTGCCAGCACCAGGATGTGGGGTATTAACGTACGCATAGAGCACGAGAACGATCGCGATGATGGCGCCTGTAGGCACGACATCACTCCAAAAGCCGATGATGACATTGCAAGCCACAATCTCAAAGGGCACAAGAGCAGCTTCGAACACGAAGAAGTTCCAGCCAGCCGCGAAACCGAAAGCATCATCCACAAATCTTCCGGCAAATCGGATAAACGGCGAAGATATAGGGAGGAATGTGACCATCTCAGCGATACCTGGGTAATTGCATTAGCTGGTGCTCGGCATTCTTAGCGCGAGCGATGGAAAAAGGTGCTTTGGGGTATTGGATAAAGCGCATGGGCATTGTCGCAATGGGAAGAAGTTGTCGCTTTGGAAAGTAAGGGATGGAGAGTCTCACTGAGCGTCACAGCCAGAATGACAGTACACCTTATGAAACGTTAGCATTAGCTCATCGCCGTGGATGGCGAGGGAAATATTGCATACCATAACGAGAATGCAATGAACAAACTTCCAGGTCCTCCGTTCATCAAACCTCGGCCAATCTGCACGTATAAGGCAGTACCAATGGTTCCTCCAATACCGATAAGCTGGATGTGTCTGCTCTTGAGCGTTCGGTGCGTCTGATCGGTGACTGCCTTCACAGATCCGACAATACTGGGATGACGGGGGCCGACATCGTAATGATTCTTTTCCTCATCGGTAGCAACATAGCCCGTGTTCTTTACCTCGTAGGGTCCGCCAGCACCAAAGTCTTGGCCGTAAGAGGCCATTGTATTCGAATGTCGAAAACCTCAAGGCTGGGCTTCAGTGTATGGATTTGAGAAGCAGGGCAAAGTACTGTACTACGAAAGCCATGTACCAATAGCCGGTTGAGTTGTCTTATAGATAGCAGGCAAGGCTGAGGGTCGTCGTGCAAGATAGCAGAAAAGTCGGGGAGTAACCTGTTAAATAACCCTCTCAGCTGCCCTAGCGAGCGCGAGTGGGAACCCTGCATGAGCTTCCTCGTGGTGAACGCTGTAGATCGCGCTAGGCAGACTGGGCATTCACAATATCCCGCTTCTCCAAAATTCGGGCCTAACGTTAGTGGAGGGCGAATTACTGATGGGTGATTTTGGCGTTTGCCATGGCGGGGCTGCAGTAGGCGTATTTCACGTCCTCGGTCCTTCACTGGCCAAACGGATGCTCACCCAGAGTGATATCGATGGTCGGTGAACCCTTGTCTCGTACGCCGCGTGTTGGGTAAAATCCCGATAACGTCGTTTGTGGGTGCAGGGATTGAGATACCCGGCATCGCTAGACCAGCTGTCTTTGAGCCCCCAAGCGGGGCCTGAGTACATCGTGCAGCAGTGTCACGACATACGGTACCCTCAAGAACGTTACTTCTTCTTCTGTCGTGCATTTGAGGCCTCTTTCGCATGTCCAGCTTGCGCAACAGCTGTTATCGAACCATACCTATCGTCTTCCCTGTCGGCCTCTCCGAATCCTTCCACCCAGTTTGTGGAACGAAAACCCCTCCATCTCTTGAGTGTATCTTGGCCTGCGCTTTTACTCCAATGACCGAGTCCGCGTCATTTTCTGAACGGCTGAAGCTATCTTGGCATTCCTGGGCTGGCGGGTTGGCTCCAGGCTTGCTTCGAGGCTTTGCGTTGTCTCCGTTGCCTGCAAGAGGCTTGTTCATACCTCGGAGACAGCCACTAGCTCGGACCCAGCCACCTCGTAGTCCTCAAACTGACAGCCGCCCGCTGCGCCGAAAGGAACTAGAAGCTGCTTGCCGTGAGTCGAGACTCTGACTCGGTAGATACGTAAAATCGTGTGTCGCTTTCTCTCCCCGCGGGGACGAAGATGCATCGCTCGACTGTTGTTACCATGTGATGCTACAACGCCACGAGAAGGCGTGATGGCTGTCAAGCTATCAGTCCTGCGTCGCTTGAGCCAGCCTCTTTCTGCATCCAAGCAATAAGCGATACACCTTCGTCAGATAAGCCTCAGCTTACCGGTGAATGCAGAGAGACGCGTTACCAACTGTCGCTGACACTTGGCGATGTTCCTTGCTCATGCTTCGCCTCTCTGAACGATACAAGACGATGGCTTCCACCTGCTCACTTCGCAAACCGATATCTCGATAGCCAGGATAGTTCTTCATGCGGTCAGCAGATGCCAGACGTTGTCTGCCTGGAAGTACACGGCGCGCATACCAGAGACGTCCAGATAGGCCAAGGATGCCTCTGTCATCCTGCATGTTCGAGATGTTGCGTCCAAGGATTCATAAAGCTTGGAGTTACGTATACCGAACAAGCAATCTGGCACATCGAATCTGCCGTCGCCTTCCTTCTGTGTCGATATTCCGCGTTCTCGGCCTATGGATCGTCGGGCGACCAGCCGCTTTTCTCATGCGAGGAAGGCGCGACATTGCGATGCCGGGTACCGTTACGACAACATTCCAGTATGATGTGAGCAGACGCTTCGAAAATAGGAAAGAGAGCTTAGACGAGAATTTACAGCAGCAACAAGGGCGGCGGCTCTCTTAACAGCTGCAGGTGCCGACCTGGGATCATGAGGCTGTCGCGCTGTCATTGGTCAATCTGAGAGCATGCCCAGGTGTGGTTTATCCCGAGGTCGCCAAACACCCTGGAGCCTACGTTGACGTTAGGTCATCGATTTTGAATTACTCATAATGTAGTCATTGGACACTAAGTATACACGTTAAAGGTACAGTGTCTGATAAAACCAACCCTCCCCAATAGCGCCTTCGCTGAACTTTTGCATGTGTGATAGTCGATAGCAATACAGTCGCTAGAGAGAATCCCGGCCAAGAGGCTTACGCTTGACAGAGGGACTGGACGCAATCTTTGGCAGGTCCGCAGTGACATCCTTCATCGTCATGAAATCCTCATCCCCTTGACGGCCCAGTTCCCGGTTCAGCTTCTCTACGGTCGTGACTTCGCCCAACCAACGCTCCCCAGTTTTGTGATCGAAGTGCACTGGCTGGACCAGGCCGCGGTAGCGCGACATATCGTCTAGGGTTGGTGGGTAAATGATGGTTGTCTCCCTGCGTTCAAAGCCCTCCTCAGTCATATATGGCTTCCCCTCGATGATCTGCGGTTCTGTGCGCCATTCGAATGGAGTTGCCGGAAGGTTCGGCTCCTTCTGAACGATATCCCACCATCTGTTCTTGCCAGTGCGGTTCGGCAATTCGTCTGCGGATATTTCGATCAAGCCCTCGCCATCAGGGTTGGGAATGAAATGACGGGGTGGAAGAACCTCGGTCTGGAGAACGGGCTGCAGTCGATGATAGTATGTGTAGTTGTGGATCTCGCGGTGGATCTGCTGCTGGATAACCTCGTGTTCGTGTGGTTTGATGATCTCGTGTGTAACGGCTGTCAATTTGTTAGTCATGTCGTGACTTTGGGAGGATCAAAGCTTACCAGGGGCGACCGTAGTGTCTCGATCCGTGTCTACAGTGTTGTTGAGGTTCACAACACCCGCAAGGATCGCTTGCTGTTTCTCTTTCCAATCATGCGCGCCATCCGTGCCCTGATAGTCCTTCGTGATCGCGAGACCCGGGAGAGGTTTCACGGCCAACGCATCATTGTTGGTAAGTCCTGGTACAGGCTGGCCACTCTTGCTCAATCCATGTTTGTCGGAGGAAGAGCGCTGCTCGCGCGATCGAACGTCATCATCCAAGCCGCCGTTGTTGATATCGTGACTACCCACTGCATACTTGTCGGTGGGAGCTTCGGTTGGCACTGCGCGTATGGTGCGGCCTGGACCGTCTACGTCGATTGATCGTCTGACTTCGCCATGGGGATGGTGTAATGTGTCTGATGTTATGTTAGCACTGAGTCGCCAATATTGTAATTGCGCTCTCAAACATACTGGGTAGGGCCGGAAGAGCCTTTGATCGCTCGCCATCTGTCGATGGCCTATAGCGCAGATGCCTATCTGGAACGCTGGGCTCGACATTTGAATGCTCTTCGGAAACAAGCGCAGGAAGGTACGATCTGTAATCGTCCGCCATAGAGCCATTGGATCCATTGGAGCCCGTGCTAGGAGTTGCTACTGCATGGCTCGCTCGGCGATCGTGATAGGCAGAGTCGCGTGGTTGACCTCGAGTCTCCGGGTGAGAGACATCATTGGGGGCCGTGGGCTTTTGCTGCCGACTGCTAAGAGGTGATGCTGGGTGCTGCTCAGTGCGCGGGCTAGTCTGATCAGGATGCTCGTACGACGCTCGAGGGGACTGAGTGGGCGTCGACTTCTTCCTCCGGTGGAGAACGGACTTGAGCTTCTCTTCGATCTTTTCCATCGTGTCGATGGGTTTGTGAGCAGAAATGGACAAGTGGATGTGGGAGCTATGTGAGATGCCGATCTATTGTCTGTTTTCACGAGGCACGGTACTCATTGTTAGGGTGGATGACCTCACAGCACTTGCGCACAGTTGTCCATTGAAACCTTCCGGCAGGAGCAAGCCGAAGTCTGGAGAGTGTGCATGTCAGCTAGCTAGGGTGTATATTTGGAGCTTCCAGACATTCTGTCGCAACGGTTTGCGAAAAAGTATAGCTTCAGTGATGCCGTGTCACGACGGATGGAGCTGGTGGCTTGAGTAGCACAGGCCGCAGTCGTGTTCCCGCATGTTGGCGGCCTGCCCGGAGCGGTCCAGACTTGTCCCTACGTGAAGCTTTCTCATCTCGATTGAGACTGCTCGAGCTGCCCGCACAGCTTGTCGCATTTGGCCCACGGCAACGGCATGCGTGGCGACTCAGCATGACGTAGCCAGCGGTACTTGAGTTTGGCGGTGTCTGGCTAATGAGTCGGGGTACCGGTGGTACGAAATCACACAAAAGCAAACAGCATCCATTGCCACTTTGGTATGTCACAGCGGAGATCCAGGCGGCATGACGACAGGGAGGGGGAGTCTGGTCGCGGGCGGCTCCACTGATGATCAGCTTAGCGTACCAAAGGACGGGCGATCGTGTTAGCCTGCACCTAGATGCAGCCAGGCCTTCGGTATTTCCGAGACACACGCAGATGCAGGCGGGCTGTGAGAGGGGTCAATGGAATTTGCAGTGAAGAGATCAACTTTTGAGATTTCCTACGAGGTGTTATGAAGTTCCACCGGGAAGCAGCACGGGCCTGCTGTCACAGAATGGCAGGAGCACGACCCTAGCGCCGATCTCTTTGACACCAACTGGAGATGCCGGGCTCTTCCTCCCCGAATTGTCATAGCACTTGTACCCTTTGAGCACCTCATCCAGAGAGTTGCGACACTTTGAATCCTTCGTGAAGCCCAATTCCTGTTTGGACACGCAGCATGACTACATCATAGCGGCTAGGCTGCGGTAGGCGTGGAACGACACCACTGGGTGCATCATAGTGGCCATCTCCATTGTCAAGCGTACCAACGCCGTCTTAAGCGCTATCCATGTAGTCTAGCACCAGTGAACTAAGGGCCCTGACGCATATCACGTCGCTGTGGCGCCCTGTGGGCCAACCAATCGAGGCTGCTGGGAGCATCGATCGAGGCCCGTATAGCCTCAACCCACTGTTGCTGCCCCATGATGATGGCTCTTACCCTTGGGAACAAGGAATTCGGCCTGCGACTGCCGACTTTACCTGGAACTGAACCCCCCATTACGTCGTCGTGCATCTGTCCCACTAGCGCCCTCACTGTATAAGAAGGCACTGCAGCGCCTTGGGAGCATCATCATCACACCACACACAACAACTCCTCCACACTCACCAACAATCAATCCACTACCACCAAACCACCCCAATCACCAACAACAACCACACAACTATCAAAATGGACAAGGCGAAGGCAGCTATCACCGACTTCATGGGCCGCTCCGGTCACCATGACACCACTGTCCACGAGGCAGTTGCTCCCGCTGTCCAGCACGAGGTCATCAAGCCTCACGTACACGAGGAGGTCAACACCGCCATTGACAAGGAGGTTCACCAAGACCACTACCACCGCACTGTCCAGCCCGTCCAGGACCGCGAGGTTCTGCCAGAACAGCACTCTGCTAAGCTCGGAGCTGTTCAGCACCGCGAGTTCGACCACCGCGATGCCGATGCCACTAAGAGGGCTCTAATCGACGACCAGGCTCGCTTCGCTGACGAGCGCCGTGTCGAAGACACTACCCACAGCCAGAGCGTTGCCCCCACTGTTGGCGGAGAGCACGTCCACCACGTAAGTTTTCAAACAAACAACAACAACCCCCACCAAGACTGACGTCATCTAGCACATCCACGAGACCATCCAGCCCGTTGTTCAGAAGGAGACCATCCAGCCCAACGTTGTCCACACCACCGTCCCCATCCATGAGGTTCACCATAACAAGGCTACCCACCATGAGACTACTGCTCTCCCAGCCATGACCATGGAGCAGTTCAAGGCCAAGGGCGGAGCTCTTACTGGCCGTGAGGAGCGCTACGACGAGTTCGAGGGTGTCCCCAAGAACATCGGCGGTGCCGGTGGCATTGGATCCGCCGCTGGTCTTACCCACAAGACTGGCGGTACCCACAGCCACGAGCACGCCAGCCACGGCGACTACAACGCTGCTCCCAACCACCACTCCGGTACCAGCAACCCCCTCGACCGCAACAACGACGGCAAGGTCTCCGCCAAGGACCTGACTGGCAGCCACTCCAACACCGCCCACACTGACCGCGGCATGGCTGGCCAGGGCAACCTGACCGGCTCCTCCACCCAGGGAGGTGTTGTCGGCCACGGTGCTGACCGCAACCACGACGGCAAGGTCGACAGCCACGACCTCCACGACCCCGCTCGCAGCCGTAAGTTTAGCACTCCAATACAATCTCACGACCTCATGCTAACGTTTCGCAGACAACGAGGGCGCTACAGGTACGAAAGACCCCAGTGGACATGTTGTCGGCGGTACCGATCAGGGCAATATGGAGCATCGTCCCAACGAGGATGGTAGCTTGCCTAAGGCCCTGACCGAAGACAAGTCCAGAGCCGTTCCCCACTCCCAAGCCTCCGAAGAGGAAGCGAAGAAACTCCTTGAAGAACATCAAACCAACACTAAATAGGTCACAAGAAGCCCTCTATCATGGACAAGCTCAACCCCAGTAAGTTTTGCCAGTACTCCTCTCTTCGACCTTTCATCTGACCATTTCCCACAGAGGTTGATGCCGACGGTGACGGCAAGGCCGGCTTCATGAAATAGATGCATTCTGCTGCACTCTGCACCACGCGCGATCATCACGACTGCATGCGAGATACCAAGGACTATTTCCTATGACATTGTATAATTAGCCTAGTAATGAATTAATCACTACAACCTCCACACACGTCTCACTTATTCATGATACCTGAATCTTCAATGGGACTGAATTCTTACTGGAGTGTTGATTGTGGTCGTGACACCAGACACACTTAGATACATGGATGGCCTTCCTTTCTTCGACCCAATCTACTCGTGAGACATGTGCAAAACACATTCCACTGGCTATGATGTGGTGACTTGTATGTCACTACATCAGAACACCCTTTCACCTATTGGCTGCCACTGATCAATCGACTTGTCGGTAGGTACTATCACCACCCTGCCGCCAGTCCAACCTCCGAGGTCTCCTGTCCCGTCAAGATTAACACCAAGCAAATCCACTGATGCCAGACCTGCGTCGTCGATTTGAGGAATGTCGTGACTACAATAATTAATCCTAGTGCATACGTAGATGCCAGCAGCTGTACTTACTACATCAAGCTCAGATGTGGATTGTACTCGTCCTCGGCCCAAGCTTTCGCCTTGCTTTCCTCTTCAAATCCATCGACTTGCTTCCGGGACTGCTTTGCTAGTTGCTTGATCCCATCAAGCTTCTCGCACTTGATGTACAGTTTCCGAAAGAAGACGTCTTCGCTGCCCAGACGTTCGAACTTTACAATCACATCCTTGATAGGCGGCAGATCGAGTGAGTCGAGCCAGGCCTGAGGATCTGGCTCATGCTTGGATGCTGTTATCTCTGAACTCAGAGTGATATGGGGAATGAAGCGGTGAGGCGAGCCGAACTGCTTCGATGTTTTGTCGATGAGACAGGGTAGGACTGTGCTCAAAGTATGGTTCGCTGGCGGAAGCAGCCAAAGAGATGAGCCGGGCATATTGGAAACCTTTTGGATAAGTGCAGAGAAGATGCAATGTCAAGTCAAGCTTTCGTGCCCTCCCGAGGTCTTCATTAAGAACCCCGCATTGGTATTGCCCCGATGAATTGCCCCGATGCCTCTAACGCCACGTGGCTAGTGTCGCGGGTAGCTTCAGCCACACCTGGGCACCCTGACGTCTCCAGCTGACTTGCATGTGAAAGCGCGCATCAAGTCCGACAAGCGTTCCCACTTGCTCGATAGCACCACCTCTCCGCCGACGCGACGAATGAACATGCGACTTCTGCCACCGCGGCGCTGTCAGCCGATCACTATCCCAAATAGCTCAACGCCATGAACGAAGCCCTCAGCGTCGTTTCGGGCGCGCTCTGGAGCTTCCTGCTGTGCTTCTTTGACGTGGCTTTCTTTTGGCAACGAGTGCGTCAGCTTCCCTCTGCTGTTTCAAAGACCGTTCTGGATCAATTGATGTGTCTTCGGATGTAATGCTGATATGTTGAAGAAATTATACGCGTGGTGGGTGCAGAAGAGCCAGCGGGATCTGCTGCTCGAAGCTGTGAGCGATGCGCGCCTGTTCGAGGAGTGGGAGGCTGCTGCGTATAAGCTGGACGAGGTGCTCGACTACGACATGTGGTAAGCAGTCCTTTCGTCCTATCCTGAATAGGCCCATCCCAATGGACAGCTGCTAACAGATCCACAGGCGACAGACTGCCATAAGCAAGGACTACGACCATCGCCTCATCCATCAGCGCCTCTCCGCCATCTACGAAGCTCAAGAAGATAACGATATCCTCGGCCTCATAAACCTCCT
>Ga0265797_10007161_pt1 | contig 15409 bp, 8 predicted proteins | sample P2T30metagenome_FD_192433 | JGI IMG/M metagenome (GOLD analysis project Ga0265797, IMG submission 192433) | Plant litter microbial communities from East Loma Ridge, Irvine, California - P2 T30 | ecosystem: Environmental > Terrestrial > Plant litter > Unclassified | place: USA: California... | reverse complement strand
AGCAGTCCATGTGAAATCAATCTGATCGCCAGACCCTGTTCTAGTTGTGTGGTCTGGAAGCGTACCGTTCTACACACTAGATGCCTCGGTGTTTCCGACCCGCTGCGTGCCAAACTTCCGCTGACGGTTTTTTCATATCGTAGTAATAAACGTTGCATTTGCTCGCCACTCCATCAATCAGTTTGTAGCAACAAGCAGTCGTCGGGCTCGTGGTTTAGTGGTATAATACTCCCTTAGCATGGGAGTGGTCCGGGGGTGAGTTGACTTCGCACCTTGTTACAAGGTTTCATTCGTACTAACATATGATTAGTTCGATTCCCCGCGAGTCCATCTTTTTTTGCTCCTGCTACAACCTTGCATGGAACCCAGCATGACAGTGTACCAAGTACACTTTCAAACCTGCCTTGTTTTTATTTCAATAGGGACAATGCAGTTGTTCCACAGTCCCAAGGTCATCATGGTCCAAGTAGGAGAGCGGGGTTCATCTAACCACGGCAGGTAGCCCTTACACACTTTTTTTTAATACCAAGATACGATGAATGTGAGAAGGTACGGGGGCTGATGTTCGGGTCAGATTGTTATTAGGAATGGATAACGTCCAAGAGCTCTTGTGGTTGCAATTGTAGCGTTTCTGATGTGGCTCCGTAGATGGTCGAAGCAGGCGGCCAAGGCGGCAGAACGGACTCTCTTGACAAACAAGCGTGGCTTCCGAAGCCTCAACGTTGAGCAATCTAGACATTGATCGTCAGAGCGGTGCACAGGAAGGTAACTCTATCTTCATAACGCTGAATTGTATCTGTTTTTTTTCGGATCCCACTTGCTATCATCGCGTAACGTGTGATGACATCACGCGTAACGCGCAATACCAGCCAGAGGCGCGTTCGCAACAGTCCCAACAATCATACAGAACTACTGTGGCAACAACCGGTATCGCGGAGTCTTATTGCCACTACCCCTCGTGTCAGCTCGTTCAGCAGTGCTTAAAATATCTCGTCGATCCGAACTACCGCATTGCAACAGCTGCATTGGACTATAACATCTGAAGGATAGCCAATGTAGCAATGCGCTCATTTGATCCATGAACAATGTTTATACCAATGCTGCGACAATTTTGAAGGGCACTCGGGCCAAAAAAGAGCCGTGTTCTGGTTTCAACAAAATAGCATCTGGACATCAGTCGAGAACCATACAGTGCGGATGCATGGCTACAGTTACAACACGGTGTCGAAATTGAATTGACCCGACAACCCCAAGATCCGGAAAACGGGTTTACTATGCACGGGCACTAAATCGATCTACCCTTTTCTCCGGTAGCGATTCAGGGGCGTGCTGTTGGCTCAGGACAGTTGCAGAACTTTAGTCGTCTCAACACAGTGCTTTTTGGCACCTATAGCTTACAAACTGTATGACAACCACTATTCTCAAATGGATTGCAAAGAGAACTATAGTTTATAACAGGCGATATTTTTAAGAGGGGCACACGTTTTACATTTCTGCATCGCATATCATATCACAACTGACTATGCTGGGTTACAGTCATAAACAGGCAAAACGAATTCAGTACCATGGCTCGTAAGTCTTAGACTCCGGATATCTCTATCCGCGCTGCAGAGATCGTCGATGACCACGCATTAAACGTGCAGTCCAAGCGCCAATGACTTTCCTTTTCGGTGACTAGGTGTGGTAATGGCCTAATAATCATCCGTTAAATATGACAGCGGCTTCGACTCTCATAGTCTTAAGTCACTGTTCGACACCTCTTTGTTTGGCACAAAGAAGACTGTCACTCATTTGACCATTGTTTTGTCTTCCTGCACTCAATACTTTGTCTCTTATTCTCCCATCCACGTTCTTTCACAGAGCCTCAAATCATACGTCTTTAATATCTAACACGATTTCTTGTAAATTGTATATTCTACAATGCGCTTCACTGCACTACACGCTGCAGTCTTAGTGGCACCTCTCGTTGCTGCTCATGGGGACGGTCATACACCAAAGATAATCGGACAAGGAAACAATGACATTGGCAAACTGAGGAACAGGCCAATTCTAGATGAACGTGCTGCCCGCGTTGTACGGCCTGGTAATCTTTTGCATGCACGTCAAGGTGGTGCCGCGGGTCGATGCGGACCTGACCATGAAAATGCAAGCTGTGACGAAGGATTTTGCTGCTCCATAGCGGGATGGTGCGGGAAAGGACGTAAGCAATTCCAAGAAAAATCCTCTGAATTGTACACTGACAGTATCGCTTCGACTATAGCCGAATTCTGTATGGCACCAGACTGTCAATTCAACTTCGGTCCGGGATGTGATGCCAACCAAGTTCCTTCTGGAGGCAGCACTGCCGAAATCGCTCGTCCAAAGCTCGGCAACCAGGTGTATGGTGGAGAGGGAATCTATGCCTGCACTGTCGCTAACAAGATCGCTATAACCTACGATGACGGTCCCTTCATCTACACCAACGGAGTGCTGGATCAATTCGCTGCGTACGACGCAAAAGCCACGTTCTTCGTCACCGGTATCAACATTAACAAGGGTGCAATTGATGACAAGAGTAAAGAATGGCCGTCCATAATCAAGCGTATGGAACGAGATGGACACCAGGTCGCAAGTCATACATGGTCTCATCAAGACCTTAGCGCCATCACCAAGAAGCAGCGTTATGACCAAATGGTCCGAAACGAGGTACGATCTGCCAGAAGAAACCAAACATGACACGTACTGACCCTTTGGTTTTGCAGATGGCTATTAGCAACATTCTCGGGAAATTCCCCACCTACATGAGGCCGCCGTACAGCTCATGCACACCTGAATCAGGATGCCAACAGGACCTAGCAGACCTCGGATATGTTGTATCTTACTTCAACCTCGACACTGACGGTGAGCACATAAATTTTATCGTGTATCTACTTCACACTTGCTAACACCTTGCAGACTACAACAACGTAACACCGCACAAGATCCAGAACGCCAAAGACAGAGTCAGCGGAATCATCGAACCTAGCAACTCAAATCATGACAGCTTCCAAGCTATCGCGCACGACATCCACGAGCAAACTGCGCAAAACTTGACCGGCTACATGCTCGAAACAATGACAAAAAAAGGCTACAAGATGGTTACATTGGGCGAGTGCTTGGGCGAGCCGAAAGAGAATTGGTACCGACCCGCTACTGAGAGAGTTGCTACCTCGTCTGCCTTCATTGCACCCAGGTCAGAGCCTACTCCTGTAGCCCCTGGTTATGGCAAGTCTGGACCTAGCGTGGCTATGGTCACTCCCACTCCCACTGCTACGACAATTGACGGCTCTTGTGGTCATGACAATGGCCTCGCTTGTTTTGGTAAGAAGCCCTGATTAGATACCACTCGAAGACGCTAGGCTAATATAGATCGTGTAGGATTTGAAAAAGGCGAATGCTGCTCTCAGTATGGCTTCTGTGGGAGCACATCTGACTACTGTGGAAGCGATTGCCAGAGCGAGTTTGGACATTGCGATGACTCTACATACTAAAAAAAAAGAACACACTAAGCCACGTATCTTGGTCTGCGTTTTCGCCATCTCCGGCGCCAGACCAATTCATCATGTCGACATTTCGAGCGGTGGTTTCAAGGAGGATATTTGCGTTGACCCTTCTTTTTAGGATGGGTGTTGAAGTTAGGCACTGTGGAAATAGCATGGAGTATGGATCAACTGGTTGCTTTGGTGTTTTTGGCACTTGTGTATAATTTTTTTTGTGGATGCTGGGGCTTGGATGCATGATCTGCTCAATGGCGGAACTGGCGGCTTGCTAATGATTAATTCAGTGATAGAAGGATTTGGAAGATGCTATAGTTGTAATTGTGGGGTCTAACAGTATAGTATAAGCTAGCATAATATGTACGGGTGATGTGTCAATCTTCGTCTCACGCTTGTGCTCATGATGATAGGAGTGACTGCAACTGACGTGGTACTTGTGGGTTGGCTGGGCTATTACTTGGCTGGTGACGGCATCACCCACTCGCAACCAAAGCATGAGCTGGCACGTACGGGCTGGTATTATTGTAGTAGTAGTAGAGTCAAATTGTAGAAGAAGGGTTCAGGCATATACCGGGTTTGATGGCTCCGTTGCCTGTCTCTATGAGGGCATGTAACAGCGAAAGTAACATTTTGGCAGACTGCCCCTAGCACGTGTAAGTGGATTTGATAGCTCGCGGCCAGAAACATGTCAGATCAAGCTAGAGCCACTTGCTGGGCTATCCGCGATAACTGGTTTCCTTTTTGGACGGCTCATCATGCAGTATGCAGGTTGAGTGCACCCGCCTCTCCGCCGTCCAATCGCGCTAGACTAGCTCCATCCAAGTCGGGCCATCACTAACCAAGCTGTCAAGTCAACTCTCTCTCTCTTGCACCGTCAATTGACAACTGCGCATCATCGCAGCCTGTCGCCCCCGTTTCCTTGCTGCTAGCCAGCGTTTCACTTGGCCCGTTCACACTGCCACATCAGTACATATTTGCACAAGTTCAACGATTGGGCTTCGGCCGCACACGCGAATTTTGGGTTCTGAGTAAAGTATGCCGCCCATGTCGTCACTTTGCCATCAATCACAGCTGTGTTTGCGCGTAGACCACGTCTTCTAACAACCGCCCAGATCTGCCCTAGTCACCTTCACCATGGCGGACCTGCAAGAGCTGTTTGCCCGCCTCAACGGTGGTGCATCCGGCGGCAACCACCAGCACCAGCAACAGCACGGCTTCCAACAGCCCTCTGTCTCCTCTCCTCTCTTTTCGCCCTCACCCAGCGGCCCGCGCCCTCATCACCAGTCTGCCGTCATGTCACCTAACATGTCCATGGCGAACACACCTGTGCCCGAACAAGGCCCTGTGTCGCAGTTGCAGCAGACGCCACAACAACAATCGACCAACTTGCTCAACCTATTGCGCTTCAACTCGCAGTCTGGAGCCGGACAGTCTAGACGCGTGTCACAGCAGTCGCACGTCTCCGAGGCTGCCTCGCCCCATGGACGCAACGGCTCAACCCAAGATCTGATGGCGAGTGTCATAGGTAGGGGAACGCCTTCCCAGAGCGCTCCTACCCCAGCGCTCCCCATGGCCGTGCCTGCGCCTGCACCTCAACAGCAGAACCCCCAGGATCTGCTTCTGCGTTTGCTCAACCACCCCAAGCCCGCACAATCCAGCGGTCGTTCGTCTTCTCGCGCCTCGGCCGCATTTTCCCCGCCCGTCGCCTCCCACAAGCCTGAAACGGTTGTGGACGACCTCGCGCAGGATCTTGCCGACGCTGAAGCTGAGCATGTGTCCTCTGACCCCGCTGCCACCACGCCAGGAGCCTCCTCCTCTCCCATGAGAGTATTTGGCTCGGACGGCAGGGACACTTCGTCTCTCGCCCCCAAGTTCACCTACGTCAATCCCTTCGACCAGCTCGAGGCTGCCAGCCCCCGTAACCGCACTCCCATCCAACAGGGCTCCAAGCCTCCGCCTCCCAAGGTTGAGATCCTCAAGAAGAACGCATTTGATGCATCATCTCCCGTCTCACACGAAGATACGCCTGTCCATGCTCACGAGACTGTCGCTGAAGCCGTAACCGACTTGGGCGAGCAGGTCGGGCAACAAGTCGAAGACGCGCTTGCTGAAGCTGAGAGCAAGTCAGTGGCACCACCGGCACACGATTTTGAAGACTTGCCCGCACAAGATATCCAGGAGGTCCAGGAGGCCATGACTGAGATTGCCACCGAGATCAAGGAGGAGTTTGAAGACGCCGCCACGGCCAAGGAGATTGAGGCTACTCTCCCCAAGCCTCTTGCAACTGCCTTGAAGGAGGTCGCCACTGAGATCGCTCAAGACAATGTCGCTGAGAACTGGGAAACCGCCGAAGCTGAGGAGAGCCTCGCAAAGGGTGAGGACCAGACGGTAATAGTCTACAGGTTCCCCATGCGCGCCTTTGCTTCCATCCAGGTTAACCAGATGCCGCCTCGCCGTCTGTACTTTGCCGACAATCTGTTCATGGATATCGCCCGTCTTAAGAAGGAGTTTGATCAGATCGATAGGTCGCTCGTTTCTGCTAGCAAGAACTTCATAGTATATGCTCTTGTCAAGAAAGGTGGCTTTCGTATTATCCGTCAACTCGATGGCCAGTACCGCCAAGTCTTCGAGAACCACCAAGAGCGCATCTTCAATATTGCTCTCTGCACATCCGCCGAGGATTCACAGCAGCCAATCGAGAGTATCCTTGGTATCGGAGTCAATGGCACTGTCTTCTGGACTTCGCTCGATCCTGCCCGTGAAGATCAGTTTGGCGAGAACCTCGACTCTCAGGGCTTGATGCTCCCTCCCTCGCCCTCCCAAGATGATAACACATCTGGAGGTCAGCTCAAGACCCGTGCTAAGCCCTCGTCCCGCCACCCTGAGTTCTTCGCTGTTGGCAGAGGCAAGTCTATCCATATCGTCTTCCCCAGGGTTGCTGCAGAGTACACGCGCACTAAGAGTCGCATCTGCCACACGGAGAAGTACCTCAAGGAACGCTCCCTCAAGATCCTCACTGGCAAGGCTGGCAAGGACTTCACTTTCAGTGAAGATGACACCATCATTGTGTCATTGGACAAGGCCGGACGTATGCGCTTCTGGGATATTCGCACCCTAACGGAGCCTGACCTGGGCAACCCCCGCAGTCCACCCCGCCAGGTCGAAGTCTCCGAGACACTTCTCGAGTTCCATACAACTACTCCAAATGCAAAGTCGTGGCCGACTTCAGTTTTCTTCTTTGACAAGGACAAGCCATATACTAAGGGTATTGCGCTGCGATATGTCATGGTTGGTATGAAGCAAAACCATGCCTTCCAGTTGTGGGACCTTGGCCTCAACAAGGCCGTACAGGAGATCCATCTACCTCATGAGAATGAGTCGGACGCTATTTGCAGTGTGTCATTCCACCCTCGGACTGGTATTATGGCTGTTGCACATCCTACGAGGAACTCGATCTTCTTCGTTCACGTCTCCTGCCCAAGATACAACCTCCCTGTTTTGAGCCAAGCTACCTATATCGCCCGTCTAGCGAACAAAAACGACAGGACTCAGAATCCTTTGCCCCCGGTCAACGCCACTGCCATCATGACGAGCATTACAGAGTACTCTTTTGCATCAAAGGGTCAAATCAGGAGTCTACACATGCTTAACGAGCCTGCTGGACCTTCGGATGACAACCCAGACAATGCGGCTCTCTTTGAATTGTATGTCATGCATTCCAAGGGCGTGTGTATCTTGCGGATTCGACGGAGCGACCTCGGTTGGAAGAAAGAGGGCGAGCCTATCCATCCCAAGGAAGCTGAAGAGGAGGGTGTTATTACTATCTCTCAGCTCAAACCACCCCAGCCGGTCACAGACGAGTCTTCCACCGCCGGCGATACTCCTGCGCCCAAGTCGGTCTCTGATCGATCTGTTCGCGATACGCTGAAGAGGGAGAGTAGTAACGTCTCGAGGCAGTCTATGAACCCTGAGGCAGCTATGCGTGCATCCACACTTGCGAAGGTCGAGAGCAAGCAGGACGCGGTTCGTGCAGCTATCATCAATGGTGGCGGCGACAAGTCTGAAAAGAAGAAGAAGAAGCGCGCGGCTGCCGCCACAGAGACGGCGTCACAAGTGTCCGTACAACCATCTGTCACGGCTTCTACCTCCACGTCTACTCGTGCGCCTCTATCCTTGCCTTCGTCATATGCGCAGGCTGCACAAGCAACCCCGCAGTCAAAATTTCCAGCACCAGCTGAAGCGCCTGTTGAACCAGAGTCCTCTAAGCCTAAGACTGCCGATACCACCGAAGCACCTGAGTGGGCCAAGCAGTTCTTCAACAAGCACTTTTCGCAGCAACCTGCTGCATCTGCTAGCTCTGCTCCTATCGCAGAGTTCGATGCCAAGAAGCTAGAAAATATCGTGCAAGCTGAAATCACCAAGGGCTTCTCTCGGGAGTTGGATGTCATGTACAAGCGGTTTGACGAAGACAAACGCGTTCTGAACGCTGCGAACGGGGCTAAGCAAGAGGCTATTCTGCGCATGGTGTCTAGCACGCTCAATGAGAATGTCGAAGGTGTCATCAGGAAGATGGTTGACGATAATATCCGCAACGTCCTGCTTCCCGAAGTGCTGGAGAAGACTTCTGCCACCATTGAACAGGGTCTGAGCAGCAACCTCAAGTCTGTTCTGGGCACGCAGCTGTCAAAGGAGGTTCCAGATGCGGTTTCTCGAGCCATGAAACATCCACAGATGTTCCAGTCGCTCTCCGATCAGGTCGCAAAAAAGATTACTACTACCTTCGAGCCTCTGGTGGTCGCCTCGGTTGCATCAGTTGTCAGCCCTGCTGTTTCAAACCTAGCCAACCTCATCGAGCGTCAGATTGGAGCCGAAGTCCGCCAAGCCCATGCTCAACGCCGTGAAGACGCCGCTAAAATCTCATCGCTGACTGAGACTGTGCATACTTGCTTGCAAACAATCCAAACTATGGTTGCAACTCAAGCCGAGCTTCAGTCTCAGATTGCAAAGCTGCAACAGGCTATCGAGGAGCGCCCAAGCCAGGTTGCTTCCCGCGGGGAAGAAACGCCTGCAGCCACACAACATTCTCCTCCGAAGCAGAAGACAGCAGAGGAGCTTGAAATCGACGCCATCACGCGCCTGATGACAGAGGGCAATTTCGAGCAGGGTACTATGCAGTGGCTGCAATCGTCCCGCAGCTCTGAGCTTTTCGATGCCGTCTTTGTACGTTGTGACCCCAGCTACCTCAGTCAAGTGAGCCCGCTACTTGCCCTCTCGACTGGTGCGGTGGTGTCTGAGTCTTTGGAGCGCAACTTGCCAGAGCGCCTCATGTGGCTCGATGCTGTGCTTAAGAGTGTTAACCCCAACGTGAGTTTGTCTACATACGTCCATCATTGCGATGTTGCTAACACATCATTACAGGACGCCGAGATTCGAGACATAATTCCCAAGATTATGGATGTTGTCGTTCAGCGTTTGACTGCTGCGTACATCGAGCTAAACGAGAACACTCCTGGCAGTCAACTCCTCCGTGTCATATCTCAGCTAGTGAGCAAGTGCAACCAGATGACCCGCGCCGCTGCACCTTTCAGCCCTCGCCGCTGAAGTTGTGGGGCCGCGATTGGCACGTCACTTCGGCAATGACGTATCCTGTGCTGAAACGCCTTGATACAGTCCATTGCTCCAACCCAGTCACATTGGACGTTCTTACTCCCTCATACGCGTTGTAGCCATTGACATTGTCGGTGGGCGCCACAACCAAGCATATGAGGCACGAGTGCGTCTAATCACGACTCTGGTCTTAACTTTCCTTTTTCTTCCTTCTTGATTTCTACGCATTTTCTTTTCCAATGTACACATAGATACCTTTCCGATACCCAATCCCTTTACGTTCAGCCACTACTCATTGGCGTTTGGCGGCGGTTGAGTGATGCTGGAATGCTCACTTGGCTGCCAAAACACGTCTACGACGAAACGCTGGACATGGGAATTACATGGTGCGTGCTGCTATGATCTCTTCAACGATCCAGTTAGGCGATGCATAATGGGCGGATGTGGGAAAAGGTGCGCATGTGTATGATAATTATGGGCGGTTAACTCTTGGCGTAATACAACGGTGATGGAAACACATTTCTCACTCTGCGCGTGATTTCCATTTCATGAACTCCAGTTGTTTGACAAGTGACATGAAGGACATCAAAGCGCCGACCGACCGACTGCTGCAGCATGTGCGCGGCGAACCACCCCGCGCGGAAATGAAAGTCTGCTTCATGATCATTACCAAGCGCAATAACAATTGGCGGCCAACATGTTCTCTCCTGCAACAAGACGCGTTCCTAGAAGCAGTTAGCCTCACGTCACAATTCGTGGTGTCGCATAAAGGTAGCAGGTCAGTATCCTAGTTGCATCCTCTGCGTCTGAAACGCCATCCCAGACATGTCGGCACGCCAGCCAGTGAAAAAGCAGAACTGCTACTGGAGCATAACACGCCATGGTTGCACACAATGGCAGTTTGCGCATCCGGGGTGGATGCGGCATTGCGTACTCTGCTTGTGTGTGAAGTTTTGTGAGGCAAGCACAGTCGCAGAACCCGGGCTCAAGTCCCTTGGGTTATTGGGCGAACAGATGGAATAATTAGAAATGAACTGGTTGGTGTCCTTCTTTTACTATTATCACGTTTCCACGTCTTATGTTTAGGGAATTTCCCGAGTTTCCTTCTCTCTTTTTCTTCCCTGCCCTCCCCCCCTCAAACTATCAATTCGTTCGTTTTACTTTAACCGGTATATTTATTTCACCTATTGTACTTGCGTCTCACGTACATACTCTTCATCTATCTACCTTGCTACCTCCTTTTTTCATTCCTCGACGCTCATTTTTTTTGTTCACCCTTTTGTCGCGGCGTGTGGTGGTGAAACTGGAACTGGAACCCACTTTCGCACACTGGTGGATTGATTGAGCTGTGCGTGGCTTTGATTAAGGTTGTATTGGATTGGGGACGACACGCTTCATCTATTCACGACTCAACTACGGCAATATACGAGTAAAGGACACCTACCCATACACGCACGCCGTCTTACGCCGAGGATTCTATCCTATCGCACCCGTGGTAGATTTGTTCATATATACATAACACGCGACTGCATATATACGACTATACCTATTTGAAAGAGGGAAAAGCAAAAGAAGCAACGACTCAGCTCGATCAACAGGAATCCGGACACGAACACCGACGTAACCGTTAACGATGAAGACTATGAACTGGGTACATGGCGTTCGCGTCGTACAGGTTGTTCTTTCGGTCGCGGTCTTGGGGCTGATGGCTTATGGTATGCGCATCTCTCTCCTCACTTGCGCCACCATGCCCATTGCCAGCTTTCAGTTTCCAGTCACTTGTACTAATGCCAGATAGTTTCATCTTGGTGGGCAACGCACTGGCGCCAGTCGTCGCCCATGGAAATCAACTACCTCATCTTCGCCCCTGCATGGAGCATCCTCGCTCTCATCCCCATCATCGCGACTTCAACGTCAAAGTACAGACACCTTGTCGACCAGCCGACAGTTAAGTGGGCGGTTCTGGGGCTGGAGGGCTTGACTATGCTGTTCTGGTTTAGTGGGTTTGTTGCGCTGGGTGTTTTTCTGAGTGGGAGGATTTGCTTTGGCATGGTATGTATTCTCCCCTCTTTTTCTTTCTCCCGTGTTTTGAAGCCTCGAGTTTGTTGAAGCAATAACGTGATGAATGAGAATAAGACTAACAGGAAAATAGGTGTGCGATGTTGCTCGCGCGAGCACTGTGATTAGCGCTGCTAATTGGTTGGCGTGGAGCGTGACGTTTGTGTTTGGTGTCGTTGCTGCATTCAGGACAAAGGATGCGCCCATGTTGAAGCAGGTGGATATGCACCAGGGTGTTTAAAGAGAGTTAGTCAGAAGAGGTTGCTGGGTGTGTATGTCTTTTTTTGAGTGTATGAGTTCGTGTGTAACGATGATATGATGCTTGGAGCGGTCATCAGGCATGACGCGCTCGGCGCTTGGGCTGGGTGGTTTACCATTTCTTTCACCGAATTTTCTGATTGAGCTTCGAATAAGTTTCTACGTATAGAATGTAGTTATCACATAACTGTAATTGTCAACAAAGAAAAGGACTCATCGATAGATGGATGTTTGCATGGCTTATACGTACGGATCGGTTCTAAGGACGATTTTCCTTATACAGAAGCAGTAAGTCGACATGCGATTGCGATGTTGGAGCGATTGACTTTTCCTCATACAGAGTGACTATTTGTTGTACAATCAAACCATGGAAACTTCCTGGAAGACCATGGCGACGACTCTGACTTTGAGACCGGCCGCCTACATGTACTCGTTACATGGACATGTTTGTGATCGGATTGTTAGTGGCAGCCAGTGACAGATTGCTGTTTGTCTCTCGTGTTACTGGGCTATCCTTCCCACTGTGTCCGAATACTTAGTTTCTTTTGAGGGCAAACACAATAGATGACTTAGCGATGGACTCTAGTGGCTTTGGATCAGATTGTCGATACATTTAGTCGTATATGCAAATCGAGGGCCCTTGTGAGCTTGACATTGAGCTGTATATGAAAAGGACAGAATATTTCTGCCTTGGACAGAACGAATTTGTGCCTCCTGGCTGCATAGTGTTGCCTAGGCTTTCTTACACTTGTACGTGAGATTTACTTTGGCGAGAACATGTCGTCAATGCCTCAAGCACAAAGCAGGCTGATGGTGCGTTGTGCTGCATAGTGCTGCCTGGAATTCTCTTGCTCTGCAAGTGAGATGTCCTGAGTCAAGTCGTTGCTTGTCTCATGAGGCCGTCCTTGTTACTGTACCAGCAGCCGCGAATATGTCTACATTTGGCAGTTTGCCGTACCACCAAGACTACATGTCAAATATTGTAATAACTGTTTATAATGTTAATATTCGCCCCGTTGTCTCCATTTGGCCTCAGGCTATTTCTGGTACTACAGTGCCAAACATTTTTGCGGGCTTCTGCAGAACGGTAACAGGCATCGTGAACGCATGAGCAGAGTTCTTCTGCTCTTACAAATTATTGCGTGATGCGATACCTATTAATACGACTGTTAAGACCGTTTCAAACACTTGCGACGAGCCGGAAGCAAAGAATCTTCGCCGAGAGATGGGCATTTTTGTGCCTTATAATCTGCCATAAATGCTAGGCCAAGGGTCGCTGAAACGGAGAAGAGACAGGAAGTGCCTGGTACGGCAGGTACCGGCCAAATGCTAGAAGAAACAAAGTGGCGAAGTCGTCCTTGCGCGCTCAAAGATACGACAAGAAAACACATAGAAAACACGTTAAGAAAATGCATTAAGCTGGTCTGACAGTGTCATTTCCAAAAAAGCTTTGGCGGGTTAGCAATGTTGTACTGTTAAAGTGTTTGGGACGCGGGATGACCCCTCGGCAGTTCATCTAAACTGCTCCATCCATACTAGCGTAAACCTTAGCTTCTAACGTACCTGCGGCGGATCTGCGCCAGGAACCTGCCTTCTGCTACACCACGCCACCACATGCCGTCACAGAACGCGCATTTCCGTATCTCGACTGACAGTGTTCTGTTCGTGTTTCTCAGTTCCCTGCAGCGTTCTTCTACGACGCATCCAGTGTGAGCTAGCCGTACTCGCCTTCAAGACCCACACCGGGTCGAAGGGGCCAGACGCATGTCATGTAAGCCGAATACAGTCTCAATCAAGTGGCATGACAAGACGCGGGAACTGATGCCGTTCTCGACTTGTTGGCGAATGGCTTGGCGGGGTTCTGTCGTTCCCAAACCTTCCGCGAATCTGGACGCAGGAGGCGCTTGGGAGCTCGCCTGATACGTGGGCTATGTGTGTCAGTCAAATGAGCGGAGCTCATATCGTCTGCGAAACAAGTACACCTTCCCTGGTATATACTATTCAAACATCCTGTTTTTTCTTACTTCTCCAGCTTTCCAGCTTCACCTCCCTGCGCGTAACCATTGATCGTATCCACAAGCGATATCTTGAAATACATAACTAGAACAAGTCTACTAGTACAATAAAGGAAAAGATGCCGAGGACCGCTGTCTTCACCACCATTACACCGCTGCCGGCGGGAATTACGAGGAAGAGTGTACTCGACATGTACCATGACCATCTTGCCATGATCGACCTAAACCCACTGGTTGTGGAGCGATTCATGTGCAAACCGCCAGCCTATGCGCCCACTGACGAGTACTGGGCAAAGTGGTATACCATTAAAGGTAATTTCTCTCCTCCCATAGCTTTGTGGACAATGTGCTAACATGACAAAGACAGAGTCTCTTATTTACCAGGTGGCCTTGCAACAGGATCAGTATCCTACCATGCTTGCTTTACAGATACAGCCGACGGTCTCTCGACACATGTGTATGCACCTCTTGGTCTCGATATCCAAGGAAAGTGGACAGTCGGAGGAAGGCTGCCCGGCGAGCCAAAGCCCCCTATCGAACCTGGCCTTGAGACGCCGAAACATGGATTATATATCCGAGAAGACGTCAAGATGACTTGTTCATCACTACTATTGAGCTTCGTAAAGAGAACCTTTAAGGATTCGCACGGACAGCTAGTAGACAAGTTGGTCGAGAGAGCGCATATTTTGGAATCCAGCTTTGCAAACGAGAGACTACAACAACTCCGCGGTATTGACCCAGGCGAACGCATGGGTCATGGCGACATCTTGATTGCTCTACCGCCAGATCTTGAGATTTCGTTTCCAGATCAACACCTTCCAGCTCCTACCCCTCGCTACTTGTCACACTCAAGGAGCCAGAGCGATCCTATACTCTCTCCTGGCTTTTCGTCTTCCTCGACACTCAACGATCAGACTGAAAGCGAAAGCCCATCTACAAAACGGTCGAATCGCCACATGTCCTTTGTCTACGTTCACGAGGAGAAACCTCTCGCCTCTTCTGCGCCAGAGCAAGCATCATTCTTATTACCAGCCACAACCTACGATGGTGGTGCCTCATCAAGGTATGAGCGACCAATTTCCATGGACCCCATTACTCCCTCGTTCATAAACTCGGAGCGCGTGATCTCACTGTTACCGTTCAGTCCGCATGACACACAGTCGCCGCAACAAAACCAGCATTTCTTCAACATGCCCAGGACGCCCTACTCTGGCCGCGAGCGACCCATCTCCTTCACGTTCCCATTCGACCCAAAGCAGCCCTTTGACCGCAAGTCGAACTCCCAATCTTCGCAAACTGAGCAGCAGAATCTGCTCGACGACATCGATGACGCTATCGATGAGTTCATGTACACTCTGCCTGCAACTGCATATAACACGTTACCCACAACGAGATACAATGTCGATTCACCCACCCTATCCAACGCCACTTATTCTCCCGCTGCTCAAACTCCCGCCCCCGAACCAATTCTGTCGAGCGCAAAGTACGATCCCAGGCACGAGCGCAAGGACTCGTTTATGCCGTACACGCCATTCGTGCCCACCGTGGACGACGACGAACGACCACCGGTACCAATCAAGGACGAAAAGTACCGCAAGGGTAGTATCCGAGGGTAGAGTCTTGTTTCGAATATTTGATGTTCATGTCTTCACGTCTTCCGCGTCTTTCATGCTTGGTGTTTTAGGGTGTTTGGGAACATTTTCTTTTCTATATACCCACCCGCGTTGGCATACCTTGGAATCTTTTCCTCCTATGTAGTTTTTTATGTCAGAACTAGCAGTCTATAAATGAACCTGTATCGCATGTATTACACAATCAATCATATCTCGGATCCTTATAGTGAAGAGTATACAAACATGTATCACTGTAGTTGAAGCAGACACTCATTCTCCACAAATCTCTCATACAGTCCCAGCAATATCACGTATCTACCAGCCCCCACTCGTTAATAAGCCC
>Ga0265797_10007160_pt1 | contig 15410 bp, 12 predicted proteins | sample P2T30metagenome_FD_192433 | JGI IMG/M metagenome (GOLD analysis project Ga0265797, IMG submission 192433) | Plant litter microbial communities from East Loma Ridge, Irvine, California - P2 T30 | ecosystem: Environmental > Terrestrial > Plant litter > Unclassified | place: USA: California... | reverse complement strand
CCGCCATAGGTGAAAGCGGCCTGCTTTCCGAAGGCTACTTACAGCACTGGCGCAGCTATTTCAAGCAGTACGCGGACACTATGCGGCTGCACCACCAAAACGATGGTCCAGCACCGGGTTTTGAATACGATTTTTTAATGCTGTCGCAGGAAGCAGACACCAAGCTTACCGAGTTGCAGGCGGGCATTTTCACTACCAGGCTGGTGAGTGGTACCAGCGCTACGGTAGCTGCGCTAGGGCCTCAACACGATGGCTGGCGAGAAGGCATGACCTTCGAGCTGACTAAATCGGCTACTGGTCAGTGGCAGATTGAGACGATGAGCATTCCGGATAATCTGATTCAGTAGCTGCCAAGCAGCGGCTTTCTTTTACCGATAGTCGGTGCTTTTCACACTACAAGTCCCACACGGTGCTGCGCTGCTGACGCATGGCGTGGCGGATATTCATCCAGAACACGCCAGCGAAGTAAAGCACCACGGGCGAGCCAAACGTGAAAAAGGAGGCGTACACGAACGAAAGCCGGACGCTGCGCGTGCTAAAACCCCAGCGCTGTCCGAGCGCCGAGCACAACCCAAACGATTGGGTTTCGATAAAGTCGGTGAGGCGTTTCATGGAAGAGTTTGGGAAGGGTAATGCAACTTTGCCAGCCCAAGTTACAACGGCCGGCCGCGTAGACCAATGCCCGGCAACGCTACTAAGCCGTGATTTTCTGCGTTATGACGCTGGCCAACTTGGCTGCCTGGGCTGTTTTCTACGTAAGGGCGGCCGTAAACGACGATTACTTTGCCAGAAAACCTTTGTTTTTTTTCGATTAATTCTTCAGCTAGCGGCTTGAAGCGTTGGCTGTTGGCCTTTTTAGTACTGCCTACGGCCTGCTCTCCCCTACCCAAGATGCTGAAGCAGGCCGAGGCGGGCCGCCGAGTGCAGGTAGCGCCCGCGCCCCTTACCGCCGTAGGCGACGCCGTACCCTTCGAAGCCACCGCCAAAGCCAGCGCCGCGCACCTGCACAAGGGCGCCGTGTACGAGGTGGTGCTCACCTACCGCTACGACCACGATTTGCGCCTCGATACGGTGGGCCGTATTTCGTTTGCGCAGGGCGAGTATACCTACGACGACTCGGTGAAGGGCCGCCTCGTGAGCCGCGACCGGTTCACCATCCGCAACACGCCGCGCCACTCGCCGGGCCAGCTCATGGCCCGTGGCCAGGTGCGTGAAACCAAGCCTCACGGCAAAGTACTGCGCGCCAGCACCGAAACGCTGGTGGCCCGCGGCATTTCGGACCCCGCCCGCCGCGTGGTGCTCGAAGACTCGGCCCTGCACCTGCTGCCCGAGCACGCCAGCAACGTACTGAGCGGCACGCGCATTTTGCCGCTGTACTTCGACCAGGGCAAGTGGTTCATCCGCTCGCACCTGGGCACTAATATCGCCGCCCTCGAAGACCTGATTGACGCCAACCAGCACACCCAGCGGGTGCTCATCGCGGCCGGCCACTCGCCCGACTCGACCGACGCGCACCAGCCGGCCCTGGCCAGCAAGCGCGTGAAGATGCTGCTCTATTATTACAAGGAGCGGGTGAAAGGCTTTTCGTACCTCAATAAGGTCGAGACTATTAAGTTCGACACCATTGCCTACCGCCGCAGCTGGGAGCTATTTCTGAACCAGGTGCAAAACTCGGTGCTCAAGCCCGCGCAGCAGGATTCGGTTATCTCCATCATCAACGATACGCGGGGCACGTTTGCCCAGAAGGAGCAGGCGCTGCACCAGCTCAGCTACTTCGATTACCTCGAAGAATATATTTACCCAGTGCTGCGCTGGGGCACGGTGGCCATCACGTATACCGCCCCCAAGCGCTACGACTCGGAAGTATACTTGCTGAGTAAGAAGATGGTCGAGAAGCAAGCCGATATTGAGGCCCTTACACCAGAGGAACTGCGCTACTCGGCCACTCTCACGCCGCTGCTGGCCGAAAAGCAGCGCATTTACGAGTTGGCGGCCGCCAGCACTGCTAGTTGGGAAGCCTTCTACAACCTGGCTACCGTGCTGGCCCTGCGGGCCGAAAAGGAGCCTACCGAGCGCGTGCAGCGCAACTACTACCACCGGGCGGCCGTCAACTTCACGCTGGCGGCTCACCGCCACCCCACGGCCGAGCTATTCTACCGCGCTGCCGCCATGCACCACCGCGCCCAGGAAACCTTGGAAGCCTTGCAGGACTACGATTACGCCATCAAGCTGGGCGGCTCGCGGCCCATGCTACGCAAAATTTTCTCAGACCGCGCCGCGCTCGAAATTCAGATTGGGCAGCCCGAACAGGCCATTACCAGCCTGCGCCTGGCCGGCCCCAGCTACCAGAACTACCTAAACCAGGCCCTGATGCTAGTGCAGCGCGGCGGCTACGACGCGGCCGCCGCCCAGTACGCCCTGGCCCTCGACCTGCGCCCGCAGGCCGCCGCGCCACACTACGGCCTGGCCGTGGCCGCCGCCCGCCGCCACGACGAAAACACCATGGCCCAAGAGCTCGCCCGCGCCGTGCAGCTCGACCGCAAGCTGACTACCCAGGCCGTGGAAGACCTGGAATTTGTGCAGTACGCACAGGGCACGGCATTTCGGGAGGCGCTGAAGTAAGAGCTTATTCTTGCCCTAATTAAAAGGCGGAGTGAATGATACGAGTGTATCATTCACTCCGCCTTTTAATTGGCTACCTTTACCGCACTCGCGTTAGGTACGTCCCCCAGCCAACGGCTACTCTGTAAAAAGAGAAGCCCCGACTGCGGAAACAGCCAGGGCTTCGAGAAGTGTGGGGGTTTTAGGAGAACCCTTTACTTCTGGACAGATGAGAAAGGACAGCGCGAAGAAACTGCTGAATTACTGGTGTAAGCCAGTTTTCTTAGAGGTTTTGAAGGGATTAGCTAAGGGCCTCGGCCTTTACTTAATCGCTCATTACCTCAAGTAGTTGGGATTGGGAGCCGGGCCAATGGCTTGGCTCCCTTTCTTTTTGCTTGAAACGTGAACAAAGGTAGCGAAGTTTTACAAAAATAGCCTACCCTACGCAGCCACCCTTATGCAAGGCCTTTTGGCTGGGGCGACGTGCCGCAAGCCCGCTACTTTGCCTTAACTTTACCCCGTATTTTATTTAACCAGATGCGTACTATTCAATTCCGCGAGGCCCTGCGCGAGGCCATGAGCGAAGAAATGCGCCGCGACCCGTCCATCTTCCTGATGGGCGAGGAAGTAGCCGAATACAACGGGGCCTACAAAGTAAGCCAGGGCATGCTCGACGAGTTTGGGGCTGAGCGCGTGATTGATACGCCGATTGCCGAGCTGGGCTTTGCCGGTATCGGCGTGGGCGCGGCAGCCAACGGCCTGAAGCCGATTATCGAGTTCATGACCTTCAACTTCTCGTTGGTGGCCATTGACCAAATTATCAATTCGGCCGCTAAAATTCGCTCGATGTCGGGCGGGCAGTACGCGTGTCCCATCGTGTTCCGCGGCCCCACCGGCAACGCCGGGATGCTGAGCAGCCAGCACTCGCAAAACTTCGAGAACTGGTTTGCCAATACGCCGGGCCTCAAAGTAGTAGTACCCTCCAACCCCTACGACGCCAAAGGCCTGCTGAAGGCGTCCATCCGCGACCCCGACCCCGTTATTTTCATGGAGTCGGAGCTGATGTACGGCGATAAAGGCGAGGTGCCCGAAGAAGAGTATATCCTCGAAATCGGCAAGGCCAACGTAGCCCGCGAGGGCAAGGACGTGACCCTCGTAAGCTTTGGCAAAATGATGAAAGTGGCCTTCGGTGCCGCCGACGAGTTGGCCAAAGAAGGTATTCAGGCGGAGGTAATTGACCTGCGTTCGGTGCGCCCCATCGACTACGATACACTTATCGCTTCGGTGAAGAAAACCAACCGCATGGTAGTAGTAGAAGAAGCCTGGCCGCTGGCCAGCATTTCGAGCGAGCTGGCCTACATCGTGCAGCGCCGCGCCTTCGACTACCTCGACGCGCCGGTTATCCGCATCACCTGCGCCGACGTGCCCCTGCCCTACGCCCCTACCCTCATCGAAGCCTCGCTGCCCAACGTGGCCCGCGTAGTGAAAGCCGTGAAGGACGTAACGTACTCGGCGGCATAAGCTGACTGAAGAGCATAAAAAAAGCCCGCTAACGCGGGCTTTTTTTATGCCTTGCTGGTGTGGGCTGTAGGCCCGCGAAAGCAGGCTACAACTTACTATTCAGCAGCGTCTTCTGCTTCGGTTGGCTTCTTAGCTGCGCTCTTTTTAGGTGCTGCTTTCTTGGCGGCGGTAGCAGGCTTTTTGGGCGCTGCTTTTGCCTTGGGGGCGTGCGCTTCTGGCTCTGGCTCGGTAGTGGCGGCTTCGCCGCGCCGGGTTACGCGGCCGCGTAGATTGCCGGCCAGGTCTTGTACTTGCTTCTCGAATTGCTTGCGCTTGGCTTCGCCGGTTTGGCGCAACTCGTCCATTATTTTCTGGCCTTCCTGCTCCGAGAGCTTGCTGTCCTGCACCAGCTTGTCGAGGGCGGTTTGCACGCGCTTGTTGCCGAGGGCCAACAGGCCCACGCCGGTATTGATGACTTTTTTGAGCATGTCGTCCATAAAATCAACTGGTAAAGAGTGGAGAAAGATGTTTTAAAACTAGCTGGTGCTAAGCTACTAAGGCGGCCTTAATTACGCGGGCTGCTGTCCGCGCTTACCCAACCGGTGGCCCCGGTAGCCCTTGATTGCCAAGGGTATCCAGCCCAATAACGGAATAAAGTAAGCCAGCACCAACGGGTTGCGCCACAGCAGCTGCCAGAAAGCGCCGGGCTTATCTAAATTTAGCTTAAAGCCGCGCTCGCCGCGCTTCACGTAGCGCCGCTCAAACTCGGTGAACGCGGCCGGCCACGCAAAAGGCAGGAAAAACGGGAAGTAGCGCCGGTTTTCCTTCATGCGCTGCCACAGCTGGCGCCACTGGTAAGGCTGCTGGCCATGGGCGGCCACGGCGGCATCGAGCTCGGCCTGCATTTGCTGGCGCACTTGCTCGCTCAGGGCGAGGTATTCGTCACGGGTCAACTCGTCGTGCTTTTTGGGGGTGAGCTCGCTGGGGCGGATGCGGGTGCCCATGACGTAGGTGAGCTGGGCGGGCAGCGCCAGGTAAAAAGCCCAGGGCTGCACTAGCACCAGCAGCAGCAGCAGCGTGAGCGGCAAGAACGGAATCCCGATTTTTTTGGTGAAGCGGTTTATCGGCTCGAAGCTGTACGCATAGGGGTTAAGATACTCCGCATTAACCGTATAAAACGGCATAATATCGGTGCCGTGCTCTAGGCTCATGCGCAGCATGCTGGTGGCCAGGCGCTGCAATTGGTACTTGCGATTGAAGCCCTTCCCAATGCCCGGCACGCCCTCGGGGTACACCATGAGGTTGTGGCTCGGGTTGTGCATCATGGTCTCAAAATTGAGCGTCGTGGCTTCTACGCAGCCGCATTTTTTCCAGAAATGCTGCACCAAATACGGGTTCATAAGCGCCGTTTTAGACAGCAGCGGGGCTGACATGGGCCGCGGCATGGTGTGGTAGTGGTCGGGCAGCTTCCGAAACAAGTGCGCCAGCACCACAATCGCATCCCACGGGAAAGCCATGCCCGAATGGTTAGAGGCAAAAATTAGCGGCCGGTCGGGATTATTGCGTGCCGGTAGCGGCTCAAACCCCACCAGCCGCGACCGAAACCACACCCGGTCAAGCAATTGCAGGATATTTTCATCAATCGACCGGGTAAACTCCTCGTCGAAGTAGTCGCGATAAATGTGCTGGTTGGCCTGCACGGCGGGCGGGGGCAGCGCAGTGGCCAAGGGTGCGGCGGGCATGGACAAGGCAGAATTTGACCGGAAAGATACTTCGCGGGTTGCCGTGGCGCGGGCTTTTAGCCCACGGGCAATAGCCGCATTGGGCTCGCCGCACGCGGTATCCGCGGGCTAAAAGCTCGTGCTACCGATTATATCCGGCGGCGCAGCTGCAAGTTCACGGTGTGCAGCTCGCCATCGGGGCGGCGCAGCACGAGGTGAATGCGCTGCCCATCCTGCGCCCGCAGCAGCCGTGCTATTTCGGAGAGCGACAGCACGGCCGCAGGCAACACGTTGATGGCCAGCAGCTCCTCGTCGGGCACGATACCGGCGGTCGCGGCGGCCGAGCCCGGCACCACGCCCACTATCAGGCAGTGGCGCAGGCCGGGGCCGACGGCCAGCAGGTCGAGCCCGCTCATATCGTGCTCAAAAACCTGGCGGTACTGGCCATTCGGTTGCAGCAGCAGGCGTTGGTGCGGGTAGTCGATAACGATGTTGAAGCGCTTGAGCGCCTCGTAGCCCAGGTTGCCCTGGCGCTCGGCATCCTGCTGGCGCAGGCGCTGGTGCACCTGCCCCGAATCGGGGAAGGAGGTGAGCACCCGCTGCAACTGGTAGGACCCTAGCTGCACGCTGCCCACCCGCCCCAAATAGCCAGTAATGGTCCCGCTAAGGCCCCGGCCCAAGTCAGCGCGCAGGTGCGCTGCGGGCAAGTGCATGCGGCGGTCGGCGGTGGTTTCGAGGCTGAGGGCGTGGCCCGCGCCGGTATCAAGCAGCAGCCGCAGGGGCAGCGGTGGGCCAGCCGAGGCCTCATCGGCGTTGGCCGGCAGCTGCGCCACGTTGGCTTCGACGTAGGCCTTGCCATGCGCGAGCAAGAGCGGCAGGCTGGCCCAACGGCGCGCGGGCCGGTAGCGGTTGGGCGCGTGGCACACGAGCTGGCCCCGCATCGGCCAAATAGCAACTACCAGCGACCGAAAAAACTCGCTGCCCAAAATACCGTCGATGCGGGTACCGGCGTAGCCCGATAGGTTTAGGGCATCGTCGGAGAGGATGAGCCAGCTCATGCTGGGGGCTACCACGCCGGGCATTTCTACGCGCAGGGCATTGGTGCGGTAAGCCCGCAGGGGCGTGTCTTCGCCCCCGGCGCCTACCACCCGCAGCTCTTCGCCAAGCGTCAGGTGCAGCGAATCGGCCAAGGCGGGGTTAGTAATGAGGCTGCTATTAACGCCCGTATCAAGCAAAAAATGGTACGGCCCCAGGCCATTGAGCCGAACCGCCACTACTATCAAATTGCGGTGCATGTCAAATTTGAGGACCGCCCGCCGTGCCTTGGGCCGCGCCAACTGGAATGCTTCGCCCGACTGCGCGCTGGCACTTGGGACGAGCAGCAAGGTGGCCAGCAGCATCAGCACGCAGCGACTACTGGCCCTGCGCAGGGCCAGTAGTTTTGCTGTCAGAAGTACTAATTCAGTCATCGCGTGCGGCTTTTGCAACGGGGCCGCTTAAAGCTACAACGGGCCGCGAATTAGTAGCTCACGCAGCCTTCATCAACTGGTTGAATGAGTTTTGCCATGCTAATTACCGCCTTCCCTTTTCGGCACTAATAAACAGACTATCAATTTTTAGCCATTGCTGCAAAGTCATAATCTCAACAGGTGTAGAGACGCATCTTTGTGTCTTGTCATTGTTCAGCTCATCTAACATAAGACGTAAGAATGCGCCTCTACACGCTAATTCGAAAAACGCGGCAACACCCGCATCACGGCTGCTCCCACTGGCCCGCAGGGTCGTAGTGCAGTGCGCCGTGCGCGATGCGAAGCGGGGCGGCTACGTTGTTGTGGTACAGCTGGCCCGTGCCCAGGCCCTGGGCGAAGCCTGCCACATCGTATTCGCCCGTGAGCTGGGCCACGGCATTAAGGCCAACGTTCGACTCCAGGGCCGAGGTTATCCACCAGCCCAAGCCGTGGGTTTCGGCTAGGTTTATCCAGCGGCGTGTGGCGGCGTGGCCACCCAGCAGCGTGGGTTTCAGCACCACGTAGGGCGGCTGCACCTCAGCCAGCAGCGCTTCCTGCCGGGCAGGGTCGGTGAGGCCAATTAGCTCCTCATCGAGCGCCACCGCAATGGGCGAGTGCCGGCACACCTCGGCCAACGCTGCCCACTGCCCGGCCGCCACGGGCTGCTCGATAGAATGCACGTCGAAACGCGCCAATTGGTCGAGCTTGCCCAGCGCCTCGGCGGGGCTAAAAGCCCCGTTCGCATCGACGCGCAGCGTCAGCTCGGCGGGGCTGGCCTCGGCCCGGATTTCGGCCAGCAAGGCTAGCTCAGTGGCAAAATCCAGACTACCGATTTTCAGCTTCAGGCACGAATAGCCAGCCGCTAGCTTCTGCCGAATCTGCTCGCGCATGAATGGCGCATCGCCCATCCACACCAAACCGTTGATGGGAATACCCGCCTGGCCCTGCGCAAATTTATTGGCATACAGCTGGTGGTTAGCACCTTGCGCAAGGTCGAATACGGCCGTTTCGAGGGCAAACCGTAGGGCCGGCAGCGCGGTGCTTACCAGCTCCAAGGGCTGAATGTCTTCCAGAAACGCGTAGCGCTGCTGGTTTACCCGCGCACACAGCTGCTGCACCTGCGCCTCGAAATCGGGGCCAAAATCGGGGCTTAGGCCGGCCAGGGGCGCGGCCTCGCCCCAGCCCACGCGGCCCGAGTTACGCACATCGCGCAGGGCCAGGTAGTAGGCAGTGTGCTCGGTGAGCGCGCCGCGCGAGGTGCGGGCCGGAAAATTGAAACGCAACGCCCGCCGCTGATAAGACAAAGTCAACATAGCGCAAAGATGCCACCCGGCAAGTCTTGCCTACCCACAAAAAACGACCGGGCAGCTTGGCTGCCCGGTCGTAAACGATTCATTTCGGTCTATAATGAACTTGCTGCTACGCAGTGGGGTCGGTTTTCTTTTTGCCGCGGCGGCTAATCTGGCCACCTTTGCGGCCGGCCTCGCGGGCCTCTTCGGGCGAGAAGCGGTGGCCACGGCCACTCTGGTGCGAAGCGCGACCGCCTTCGCTGGCGATGCGACGCTGTTGTTCGGGCGACATGGCGGCGAAGCCACGACGGCTTTTCTCGCCAATGCGGTTGGCAGGGCGAAGGGGGCGTTTAGAATCAGTGGCCGAGGCCGGGGTTGGGGTGGTTGCCATAGGAGGTAGGAAATAAGAGGAAAAGTTTGTTGTGCCGAAAGAATGAATGAAGCTAACTAGTCACGAAGCAAAGTAACAAATAAATACTACTTATACTTTTATAAATACCACATATTACTTAGCAATAGCTACGTACTTACCGTAGAGTTTTGTTTAATACCTAGGTATGTGAGCCTGAGCAGTAAGTAGGGCTCTTGGTATATTACCAACACATTCCGCATTAATAACACGTTTTGTGCACTTGGGCTGCTTGTTAACCGCAACAATATCCTAAAATGCTAACAGCACTTCCAGCAACTTAATTTCACTTTATTTTTTTAGTATATGACCCCTAACTTTTTAAGCACTGCTAGCGTTCTGACTAATTCTGCGCTTATTACTACCCCTTCCCCGCTCGCTCATTACCAAGCGGTACGGGCGCAATCGGTAGCCTTGGTGCAGCCGCTACTGCCCGAAGACACGGTGGTACAGCCCACCCTCGACGTGAGCCCGCCCAAGTGGCACCTGGCGCACACCACTTGGTTTTGGGAGACGTTTTTGCTCAAAAACTACCTACCCGGCTACGAGGTCTTTCACCCCGAATATGCCTTTCTGTTCAATTCGTACTACAATTCGTTGGGCTCGCGCGTGAACCGCGCTGACCGTGGCACGCTCTCGCGCCCCCCGCTGGCCGACGTGTACCGCTACCGCACCTACGTAGACGAGCACATGGCAACTCTGCTCGCCACCCTAAACGAACTTCCCGCCGCCGCTGCCGAGCTACTAGAGCTAGGCCTGCACCACGAGCAGCAGCACCAGGAATTGTTAGCTACGGATATTAAGTACATTCTTAGTACCAATCCGTTAGCACCGGCTTACTTGGATAGTGAAGAGTTAAGAATTGAGCGTGCAGATTTAGCCGCTAACTCTGCACTGCCCGCCGCAGCCTGGCTGCCGGTGCCGGGTGGCATTTACGCCGTGGGGCATCAGGAGGTGGGGTTTTCGTTTGATAACGAGCTACCCGTGCACGAGGTGCTGGTTGCGCCGTTTGAGCTGCAAAACCGGCTCGTGACCAATGGCGACTTTCTTCAATTTATCGAAGCCGGGGGCTACCAGCAGTTTCAGTTTTGGCTGGGCGAGGGCTGGGATTTGGCCAATCGCGAAGGCTGGGCGGCTCCGCTCTACTGGTCGAAAACCACGGAGGGACAATGGCAACGCTACGGCCCCACTGGCCTGGCACCGCTCAACTTGGCCGCGCCGGTGTCACACGTCAGCTTCTACGAGGCCGATGCCTACGCGCAATGGGCCGGCGCCCGCCTACCTACCGAGGCCGAATGGGAAGTGGCCGCCCGCCACTTTGAGGTTACGCCGCAGGGCGGCAATTGGCTCGAAACTGGGCACTTCGACCCGCAGCCGCTGGCAGCCGATGCCGACCCCACGCAGTGCCACCAGCTGCTCGGCGATTGTTGGGAGTGGACGTATTCGGCCTACCACCCCTACCCTGGCTACCAGCGCGCTGCCGGCGCACTCGGCGAGTACAACGGCAAATTTATGCTGAACCAGCTCGTGCTGCGCGGCGGCTCGTGCGCCACGCCCGAGAGCCACATTCGCCTCACGTACCGCAATTTCTTCCACGCCGATAAGCGCTGGCAGTTCACCGGGTTGCGACTGGCAAGATAGTAGCTTGGACTTTGCAGTCCAAGCTACTTCACTGCAAGCGCAGCCGTACGTACAGTGCGCCGTTGGCCTCGCGTAGGGCCAGCGGGGTGCCGTGCAATTCGGCGATGCGGTTGCTTAGCCAGAGGCCCAGGCCCGCGCCGCCGCTGAGCACATCGGCTTGGTAGCGGGCGGCGGTGAGGCGCGTGAGGTCGCCGAGCGAGGTGCGCAGGGGGTTACTGACTTCGGCATAAAAAAGGCCGGTTTCGGGCTCCTGCCCTACGGCTACTTGCACGGCCGCGCCGGGCGGCGCGTGGCGCAGGGCATTATCGAGCAGGTTGAGGATGACGGTGGTTAGCTTGTCGGCGTCGCCGGCTACGGTGTAGTCAGCCACGTTTTCGTCAATGGCTAAATTGAGCTGCCGGCCGGCGGCCCGAAAACGCGGCCCCAGCTGGTCGGCGGCGGCGAGCACCAGCTCATCGAGCGGCACGGGGCGGCGCGTGAGGGGCAGCGCATCGGAACGCAGGCGGCTGACCAGCAAAAAGTCTTCGACCAAGCGGCCCAGGCGCTCCAGCTCCTGGCTTTGGGCATCGAGCGGAGCGCGCAAGCTGGCCGGCAACTCCGGTGATTGGCGCGTGACGGTGAGGCCAGTTTGGAGCACTGCCAGCGGGGTGCGCAGCTCGTGGGCGGCGGCGGCCAGGAAATTATCCTGTAATTCGGCTCCGGCTTGCAGGCGGTCGAGCATGCGATTTAGGGCTTGAGCTAGCTCCTGTACCTCATCGCCGGTATTGGGTTCAGGCAGGCGCTCGGAGCCGGGAGATGCCCCAATCCGCCGCGCCTGCCCACTGATGCGCCGCAACGGCCGCAGCACCCACCAGCCCAAAATCGCGGCCAAAGCGGCCGCCAGCCCGAGGCTGCCCGCCAGCGCGCCCCACAGCCCCAGGCGCACGCGCCCCAGGTCGGCCAGCAGCGGCGCGGCCGAGTGCGCCAGCCACAGCCGCACCCGCACCGGGCGGCCGGCGTAGTTATAGGCGGCATTTTGGACCTCCACCAAGCTGCTGGCTCCCGCCTGCTGCACGGCGGCCGGCTCCCCAAAACCCGGCGAATGAAACAGCTCACGGCTGGCCTGCCCGGTGGCCTCAACCACCACGCGCAGCTGCTCGCCGTGGGCGGGCAGGGGCACCACGGGCACGGCCCCGCTCACCTCTACCCTACTCAGCAGCGCCAGGGCGCGGGCGCGCAGGCGCTGCTCGTCGCCCTGGTGCAGCACGCGGCCCACCTGCCGATACTGGTAGAGGCCGGCCAGCCCCACCACCAGCCCAAATACCAGCGCGAAGGCCAGCGCCAATTGCCCCCGCAGGCCCCGCAGCGCCCTCATCGGGTGGCGGCCGGGTCGTGCAGCCGGTAGCCGTGGCCCACCACGGTTTCGAGCAGCGGCGGCAGGCTGGGGAAGGCGCGGTCGAGCTTGCGGCGCAGCTGCGAAAGGTGCACCTCAATGACGTTGGAGCCCATATCAAAATCGACTTCCCACACCTTTTCGGCAATGCGGGTTTTGGTAACCACGCGGTTGGGGTTGCGCAGCAATAATTCCAGCAGGGCAAACTCGCGGTTGGTGAGCGTGAGCACCTGGCCGGCGCGGCTCACGCGGCGGTGCACGAGGTCGAGTTCTAGGTCGGCGAGGCGCAACACGGGCGTTTCGGCCGAGGCCGAGCGGCGCTGCACGATGCGCAGGCGGGCCAATAATTCTTCAAAAGCAAACGGCTTGCGCAGGTAATCGACCGCCCCGGCATCAAGGCCTTTTATGACGTGCTCGGTGCCGCCGAGCGCGCTCACGATGATGACGGGCGTGTTGATGCCAAACTCGCGCAGGTTGCGCAGCACGTCGAGGCCGTTTTGGCCGGGCAGCATCAGGTCGAGCAAAATCGCGTCGTAGGGCGTGGCAGCGGCCATTTCGAGGCCGGTGGCGCCGTTGTCGGCCCCATCGGCCAAGTGGCCGGCTTGGCCCAGGCCCTGCCGCACAAACTCGGCCAGCCGTGGCTCGTCTTCAATTACTAGAATGCGCATTTGGTGGAAATTAAATTATTGCGCTGCTTACGTAAGGCGATGGGCAAATGGCATTAAACACGCTTGTCATGCTGAGCTTGCCGAAGCATCTCTACCGCACCGTTGAACGGCCTGGATGAAGCGGTAGAGATGCTTCGGCAAGCTCAGCATGACAAGCGTGATGGTTCGTCCAGCAGCTTTATTGCACCAAGAACTGTACCCCATCGAGGGTAATGGTTTGAGCACGCACCACGCGCACGGGCTTGGCGGCAACCTCGCCGGGGGCGGCGGCGCGCAGTGCACCAGTGGCGGCCACGGTGGCGCCTACTTTCAGCTTTTCAGCCAGTTGCTCGGCGGCATTAGGCGAGAGGCGCAGGATGGTTCCATCACTCATCACCAGGGCATTGGTACGGCCTTTGGGGTCTTGGGCGAGGCGCTGCACGGTGCCGCGCACGGTAGTAGCTTCTTCGGTAGGCGGGGTGGTGGGGCGCACGGGCGGCGTGTCGCGCACGGTTTGGCCGCCGGCCGTGAGGCTCACCAAATGCAGGGCAGCGCGGCCTTCGGGGTCGGTGTCGCGGAAGCCCGATACAGTGACCTGGCTACCGGCTTTGGCGGCGGCCATCAGGGCCTGGGCGAGGTGGCGCGGGAAGCGCACGGTTTCGGTGCCGGTGCTGGTTTTGAAGGTGAAGGCATCGTACACCTGGTCGTCGTTAGCGGCGGTATAATCGGTGAGCGTGCCGCTGAAATCGGTGAGGGCCTGCGCGCCGCCTTTGCGGGGGCCAGGCCCAGCGCCGGGGCGGCCAGGACCATCGCCAGGACGGGGCGGGCGGGGGCCACCGGCGGGCGGTGGGGCCAAAGCGGTACCGTCGGCGGCCGAAGCCTGGGCAGTCTGCGCGGGCTTAGTTTTCGTTTTTACTTTGCCGGTAGGCGTGGCTTGCTGCGCGTGGGCCAGGGGAACAGCGAGCAGCAAGGTGGCCAAGGCAGCAACGGCGGTGTGCAACGTGGAATGCGACATGAGAATGAAGTGGAGTAAGGGCGGCGGTTTGTTCCGCTTTCCTGATTCAAAATTGCCGGCCCCACCTTAGGAGCACCTGAAGCTGTTATTAATTTTTCTTAAGGCTGATGATTGATGTAGAAGGGGGCGGGCTGCCGGCTGTCCGCCGGCTGTCCGCTTAGCGGGTGTAAGGCTCACCGAGCGAAGAGCGGACAGCTGGCGAAAAGCCGGCAGCCCGCTCGAATCATCCGGCACACTATCATGAGAACCGTCCGTAGGAAGTATTGCGTCTCTACGCCGTTCGATGATTCGGCACCAACACGGGCTGCTCTGGTTAAGAAACTGCCAGCGCCGGCTCCTCGGCCGCGTGCTGGGTTTCGGGCATCAGCAGCCAGAAAAACGCCAGCCCGGCCGCCGCGATACCGGCCAAAACCAGGAAAGTGAAATCGTAGCCGTGGTTTTTGGCCAGGTAGCCGGACACAGAATTACTCAAAAACGCCCCAATGCCCTGCGCGGCCGCAATGGCGCCCTGCGCCGTGTTGAAGCGCCCGGTGCCCTTAGTAAGGTCGGCGATAATAAGCACGCCCACTACCCCAAAAATGCCCGCCCCCAGCCCATCCATGCACTGCACCGCGATGAGCGCGGCCGGATGGTGGCTGAGCGTATAGAGCACCCCGCGCACCGCCAGCGCCGCAAACCCGAACAAAAACAGCGGCTTACGCCCGAGCTTGCCCGCCAATTTGCCGCAGCTCGCCGCCACCACCATAAACACCAGCTGCGAGGCCAGCATGTAGCCCGATGTGAACAGCACCGCCTGCTTTGGTCCCTGGCCACCGGCCAGCAGTTGCGTCACCAGCGGCACCATCGCCGCGTTGGCGAAGTGAAAAATGACGGCTGACACCAGAAACACCAGCACGGCTTTTTGGCCCAGCAATTCGCGGAAGCCTTGCAATAAGTCTTTAAGGCCCTCGCTCAGGCTGCCGCTTGCAGCCGGCGATTTTGGGGCATCTTTCGCGCCAGCGGCGGCTTGGTCGGCCCCGCGCGCCAAGTCAAAGTCGATGTCTTCGCCCTTGATGCGGAGCACGCAGATAATGGCCCCAACCGCCAACGCCGCTATCAAATAAAACATCCAGCGCAGGTTAAAATAGTAGCCCGCCGCTCCCAGTGCCAACGCGGCAAACATGTTGCCGGCCGCATTAAAGGCCTGATTGGTGCCCTGCGCCTGGTCGAAGCGCGCCCGGCCCACCAGCCCCAGCGCAATAGCCGCCAGGCAGGGCGGAAAAAACGCGCCCGCCACGCCCACCAGCGCCTGCCCACCCACCACCACCGGCCGGGTCGTGACGAACGCCGTGGCCAGCACGGCCGTCACTATCAGCCCGATGCTGACTAGCAGCAGCGTCCGCTTGCGGCGCAGGCGGTCGATGAGCGTGCCGGCGGGCGTTTGGGCCAGCACTTGGGCAATATTACCGGCCGCCAGCGCCGACCCAATCTGGGCTTGGTTCCAACCCACGCTGGCTTGCAGAAACAGCGCCATGTACGGCCCCATGCCGTTTTGCACATCGGCCACAAAAAAATTGAGCGCCCGCAAGGCACGAATACTGCCGCGCTTGGGGTCATTTGCCAAGTCGAGCTGGGCGGGCTGGTCGTCGGGGGTGGGCATAAGCGGATGCCCAATTACGATTGGGAAGTAAGGAGTTGCGCGGCGAAAGTATTGGCTGGGTGCAACAT
>Ga0265797_10007159_pt1 | contig 15410 bp, 13 predicted proteins | sample P2T30metagenome_FD_192433 | JGI IMG/M metagenome (GOLD analysis project Ga0265797, IMG submission 192433) | Plant litter microbial communities from East Loma Ridge, Irvine, California - P2 T30 | ecosystem: Environmental > Terrestrial > Plant litter > Unclassified | place: USA: California... | reverse complement strand
TCAGCCTCCAAACTCGAATCTCTTCTCCCCCCGACCGTCCGCGAACAGATCACAATCGTGCAAGGCGATGCCACCGACTCGCAATCGATCAAGAAAGCCATCATCGAACACAAATGCGAAGCTGTTGTCAGTACAGCCGGAGTTGCGGCTCTGGCTCCCTGGGCCAAGAGCGAGCTGCCAGTGATCTTCAAGGCAGTGCTTGATGCTGTGCGTGAAGCTGGAGTTGAACGACAGAGTCCGTTGAGAGTATGGTTTTTGGGTGGACAGGGTGTATTGTACTATCCTGGGACGCAGTCGATGCTGTCCAGTTAGTAAGTAAAGCCACTTACCCTCCTTTGAGGCTGCATTCTTTCATGTCTGCGACCATGAGGAAGCCAACCGAGCCAACACTAACAAACCAACAGCTTCCCGATCTTCCTCGAACACCGCCAAAACTTCCAGCTGCTCAGATCACTGCCTCCAAACACGATGGATTGGTCTATGCTATGTCCGAACTGGATGGTGCCCGACCATCAGGACGTCCAACTGCCAGGCACAGCACCGAAAGATACGCTCAAGGCGAAAGCGGGCACGCCACCTCAGTGGAACGATTCTTGGATGAGGCACATTCCCTTCATTGGTAAGACCATTGTGTCGGGGATGAATGCCAGTCGCTACAAGACCACACTTGAACAGAATGCAGAGTTCATTGCTAGTGATCTTGGTAATGCAGAAAGTGAGTGGAAAGGGCAGGCAGTGGGCGTGATTACTAGGTCGTAGTAGACCTTGCGGCGGTACGATGCTTGAGAGCGAACGATTTTGGACATTTCCAATTTGGTCCTAGATAGCGACGATGGTAGGTAGCGATGATAATAATATATGTAGTACTTGATGAATAGATGCTTCCCAATGCCCCAAAGCAAAGGAAACAGGCCTATCCGAAAGCGGGCAAGCGCCATCTCACCCAGCACTTTCTCCAGCCAGGATGCACCACCTCCTCACACCAGAAACACCTGGGACGACTGACCAGCAGCAACTTGCCTCGCCTGCCCACAATCGAACATCACCGCCATGCCTGGCAGCGGCAAGCAAAGCGCCGATGTTCAACAACAGATCATCGAGTTTCTCGAAGCCGGGATCGATCCCACCACGATTCACCGCCGTTTAAAGGTGGGACGGAGCAGCATCTATCGCATGAAGCGTAGCCTGCAGCAGCATGGCACCGCTTACGCCCCACCTGAGACGAATAAGAAGAATGGACGGCCAAAGGTGTTGACTGCTGGGCAGGAGCAGGTAGGACTCTGCCTTGTTAATTGCTGTTTCATAGCGATATAGTCAAGACAAGCACATCGTGGGCCTGACATGAAACGATACAGGAAATCAAAGCCTGGCTCCAAGAAGGCAAGAACCGCGAACGCTTCTTGGATGACATGGTCTGGTTCATCCACGACCGTTTCGGCATGGTGTGCAGTACAACCACGTGCTCCAAGATCAAGCGCAAATGGCTTAGGGTGATCGAAGCTGAAGAACGCGGCGAGCATCTTGATCCAGCAGAGGCTCAGGAGCAAGTACGGTTGGAAGCATTTCGAGTTGGCAAGAAATCGCCTGCCATTTCGCGTAAACAGGTACAGGAGAGTGGTGCTGGATCATCTTCGCAAGCTCATGTGCACGCGTCGACCCCGATGGAGTTGGCTATGCAACAGCGACAGCAACAGCAGCCGCTACCGCAGTACACGGCGCATCTTGACCAGAGCCTACACGGACTAGGAGTGTCGACAGACCAGCAGGTGCAGGAGCAATTGCAAACCGAAATAGCGCACGCTGCTCTTCATTAAAGCAGTCTTCCGCCTTGAATGGAGTGTGCGCTTGCGTTCTCGCAGTCACCACTTACGATTACGAATTATGAGAAACGAAGAATAATATGTAGAATGCAGGCGCTCTTTAGAAGTGACACAGGATTTTACGACAAATTGTAAGAATGGTTCAATGCATTTTGCGTCACTTTTCCCTTCACTCCCTGACGCGCAGTAAGAAGTATTGATCGGTTTGATTCAGAAGGCATACTACTGGATACTCCAATCAGCTGTCACAAATCGATTGAGGCACTATTACATGTTGTTACCCTCTGCGTGATTGTTCAAGGGTCATCTCTTGAATCAACCCCACGATTTTAACGGGCCCACTTCACCCTTCGCAGAGCCGCATGGCATCATATGTCTCGGTCCCCAAGTTCCAATCCTCCTGCACTCCGCTACAACATCTTAATGTCGTAGCCTGCAACCTACCTCACACGACTCCTTCCTCTTGCTCCTCACGTCGTCATCATGGCAGACTTCGACATATCGTCCCTCAGCGAGGAACAGCAGCTGGCGCTCCAGCAATACACCTCTGTGACCGACCAGGACCTCGCAGCTGCTGTGCCACTATTACAAAAGTGCCAGTGGAACACACAAATAGCCATCACACGATTCTTCGACGGCGATGCCGACACCATCGACCCTGCTGCCGAAGCAGCTCGCGCTCCTCCGCCACCTCCAGTGAACGCGCGACGATCAGAGACGCTTATGGACACGATACCCACACGATACTCAGCACGAAGCGCAAGAAGAGGTCTTGAGCCTGCACCTCGAGTGGTGCCTACACCAGAGAGCCAGATATCCCAGCCCATGCCCTTCCCTTTTAACATCATCTTTCTGCCCTTCAACCTCACATACACCATCTTCCAGCGTCTCTTCGGCACAATAGGCTACCTCTTCCCCTTCCTGCCTCGTCTGCTCAACCGTCTCTACTCTGGCCGCGCTCTGCAACCCTCCCGCGATACTGGTCGCCGCCCTCTCAATCCCACCGACACCGCCGCCCGGTTCATGCGCGAGTTCGAAGAAGAATACGGCGTGACACATGGCACACTACCCTTCCACGAAAGCGGCTACGCGCAAGCCTTCGACCTCGCAAAGCGCGACCTCAAACACCTGCTCGTCATTCTCCTATCGCCCGAACACGACGACACCGCGCCTTTCGTCCGCGACACCCTGCTTTCGCCCGACTTGATCGAGTACATCAAAGAACCCGCAAACAACATCGTCCTCTGGGCGGGCACCGTACAAGACGCAGAAGCCTACCAAGTCGCCAACGCACTGAACGTCACCCGCTTCCCCTTCGCCAGCCTAATAGCACACACTCCCTCCGTATCGTCCACAGCAATGAGCAAGATCGCTACCTCCGCCGGCCCCGTCTCGAGCCAGGACCTCATCAGCAAATTCACAGCTGCTATCAGCGCGCACAAGGAAGAGCTAGATCGTTTGCGTGCACAGAGGCAGGAACAAGACTTCAACCGCAGCTTGCGCCAAGAGCAGGAAAGCGCTTACGAGCGTTCGCTGGCACAAGATAGAGAAAAGGCGCGCAAGAGGAAGGAAGAAGAAGCCGAGAAAGAGAAGTCCGATCGGGAAGAGCGCGAGCGCGCAGAGCGTAAAGCAGATCTCGCGCGAAAACTGGCGCAATGGCGGCGCTGGCGAGCGCAGAGCATACCCAGCGAGCCGGATGCAGACGTTAAGGACGTCGTGCGAGTTAGCGTCCGCTTGCCTTCAGGCGAGCGCGTGGTACGCAAGTTCCGATCTGAAGCGGAGCTTGAGGAGCTGTATGCTTTTGTTGAATGCTACGACTTATTGGGCGACGAAGGAGATGCTGGCATGAGTGAGAAACAGGCTCAAGAGCCGGAAAACTACGAGCATGTGTACAAGTTCCAGTTGGTGTCGCCGATGCCGCGTGAGGTGTACGATCTGGACAAGACGGGCAGTTTGAGGGAGAGGATTGGTAGGAGTGGAAATTTGATCGTTGAGAGGATTGTTGGGGAGGACGATAGTGATGAGGATGAAGATGAAGATGGGGATGGGGATATTGTGGGTTGATAGGACGTGTTGTACAATTGAGCTTGAATCAACCACTGTTCGAGCTGTCTTTCGTGACGATTTTCGTGAGTGATCTTAACAAATATCGAACGCCGGGTGAGTGAGAACTGATCAGTTGTGTTATCAATCTGGAACTTATTGGGACGACTTACGCCCTGTCAGTCCGTTCCCCAATCACAGTCGACGATGAGACAACACCAACCGATCCATTCCCTCCACGTTTCGATCGAACAGTCCCAGCAAAGTACATGTATCCACGAAGATGATTTCGTTCTTCAACCAAATGAGGTCTTTCGAGGAGTTTAGCCTCGACGATCGAGACTCCGACCATGGACTGGGAACGACTTCTTCGTCCACAGGCGTGCAGAAATGATGGATTTGTTTGTTTGGATCATGTACAAATGGATGAGGATCCCCAAGTCCAAGTTCAAAACTATAACATACGAAATCCCCGAAGGAAAGATTGGAAAGAGCTTACTGAGTTGATGTAAAAAAATTGATTGTGAAATACTGACACTGTAACGATTTGCGAAAGCAACGCATTCGCTACTACAAGGCAAACGATTCCAAATCGCTGGTTATTAGGCAATGCACGAACAAGAACAAACACAACCCAGATAGCCTCCGTCTCCGCACCCACCTAATCTCCCTACCCACGCTGCAATACCCTGAGAGGGTCCCGCGGACGATTCGGGTCCCATGGAGGATACTCAAACGGCCCCTTGCCCTTGCCCTTCGTCGTCGCCCATCCATCGTCGCCCGGAAGACCCTCGTGCCTACGCCCATGCCCATCAGCCTTCATCTGCTTGGCATCCGAGTGCGTGTTGCGCAGTGTGCGCTCGCGCGTGGCTTTGGTGCCGCTGTCGGGCGGACAGCCTGTGTGTAGGTGCTTACGCTTGATCCATCTCCAGGGCCGGTTGGCTTCGAAGGCGGCTTTGCGGGTGGTGTGGGAGGTTTTGGCCGCGGCGCGCTTGGAGAGGGCGGCGGCTTTGGCGAGCTGGTGTTTCTCTTTGGGGGAGTTGAGGGGGAGTTTGGCGTCTTTTTTGGAGACGCTGGGGGCAGCACCTTTGGTGCCGCGACGGGTGGAGTAGCCTTGGGGCATGGTGGTGGTGGTGTTGGGGGTTGGAGGGGTGGTGGGATGATAGAAGGGATTGGGGATCTTGGACGACCTGTTTGAGGGGTGTGGATGGAGTCCTTTGTTCGGTCTCGAGGATTGACACTGCGTTGTTGGAGGTGTGGACTACGGTGTTGTGGAGGGTGGTTCTTGGGCCGGACAAAGGAATTGGTACAATGTCCATGTACGCAGGCACAATGGACGAAGGCCATTGGTCGGAGAAGCCATGGAAAGACTGATTGTGGTCGTTGAAGGTATCGTAATCTGGTGGCAATGTCGTAAGCAGCACTGCTGAAATTATTTGGCAGGACGCGTACCCCTTTTAGCAGTAGAACGATCAACCCGCGGACTGCATCTCGCTGTCGTCAAGGAGGCCATGTCGATGATGGACGGAATGAACTGCCCAGTACCATTGATCATGTGCAAGTTAGTATAATGTCAGCCCTACGAATCGTCTCTTCATGGTACAAGCAAAACAAACTGCTGGGACAAGATGCTAGAACTGCGTGGAGGAGTGAGTATTTGGAAGAAGTCATGTGGGTTCCTGGCCTTGTCAACGTTATCCTTCAAGCCCCTTCGTCTTGCCTGGAGCAATCGGGTGGTGTCTTGGGCGTCTAGTCTCGGACATCTGCCAGTGTCAAGAGAAAGAATGTCACGTTGGGACTATATCTACCGAATTTCGCTTTAGGGTGGGATTCAAGGGGCATTGTCACAGCACTAGGAGATGGCAGCGATGGTTGGTCTCCATCATCACTCAGCTCGTGTAGCCATACAGCAGAATCGGGATCCAACCAATGGACAGCTCGGAACAGTGGCCGGCAACGAACGGGCGTAAGGTGTAATTGTATCCCGGTCTGACTTCGAATAGAACTCCCGATTAATAAATGGTATAAGCTCTCTCCTACTCAAAAGTCGTCTTCTTTCCAGCCGGCGCAACAATAGCAGTGCTAGCTCTCTGCGCAGTCGCAAGCGCCTTTCCGGGAGCAACATTTCTCGCGTCAACGTGCCTTTGCCTGCGCATGGCCTGCCTGGCATCTGCGTCCATCTTCCTCGGTGCGCGGCGGTCAGGCGCACCCTCTCCTGAGGCCTCCTCGCCACCATCACGGTTGCCCCAGTTGGGACGAGGGCCGGATTGGCGAGGCGCAGCACCGTCGCCAGCAGGTTTGCTGCCGTAGCGCTTCTTGTATCGTGTCTGCGCGTCTTCGGCGAATTCGACGCGGACGGGGCGGCCGGCGAGGCGGTTGATAAACCACTTGCGCTTCTTCTCCTTCTTTTTCTTGCTCTTGCCTGATTTCTTCTTGTCGCCTTCATCTTCGTCTTCTTCCTCTTCCTCCTCGTCCTGCTCCTCGGCATCTTCGTCGTCGTCATCGCCAGATCCAGACTTGAAAATGTAACCCCTCACCGCCGCAGCCGCAGCCTCCATGTCGTGGAAGCGCACCCACGCGAAACCCTTGCACTTGCCCGTGTCCTGGAAAGTAGCCATGTGAATATCCTCAATCGGGCCAGCCTGCGCGAAGTGCTCCATGAGATCGTCCTTCGTGACATCGAAGCCCAAGTTGCCAATGAAGATCCTTTGCGTAGGCTCCTTTCCGTCCGGCGCAGCAGCCGCCTTCTTCGCCAGCTCGGCGTCAGACTTGGATGGCCTGCCTTCGAAAGACTTGGCGTTCTTGATCAGCACTTTGCGGCCGCCCATGAGCTTTTCCGATAGAGCGAGCGCGAGTTCGAGTTCAGGCAGGCCGAGGAAGTCGACGTATGCGAAACCTTTGTTCAACGGCTTGAAGCCCGGGCGCGAAGGGCCTTTCTCCTCGGGTGGAGGGGGCATGTGCAGGCGGGTAATGCTCTTGTCGTCAATACCCTGGTCCTCGAACCACGTGCGAAGGGTGTCCTTGGTAGCGCTCCATGGCAGGTTGCCGATCCAGATTCCGTACTCGCTGCGTTGCCCGGGCGCGGGAGGTTCTGCGGCTGCGGGCTTTTCTTCTGGCTCGCCTCGTGCGGCTCTGGCTTTCCTTTCTTTCTTCTCTTTCTTTGCTTGACGCTTCGCCTTTTTGGACTCGGGCTCGGGCAGGTTGACGTCGATCTCGATTTCGTCTTCGGGGGCGACGGCGGGCCTTTTGCGCTTCTTTTCGACGGGCGCTGGGCTGGCGCTGGCGGAGCGATTGCTCTCGCTGTCGGACATTTTGTGTATATGTGTTGTTGAGAAAATTGTATGTATATCGCGAGACTAGCCGTCTTCTTCACGTTCGAATGAAAAAGCTAGGGTCTGGGAAAAGTTGACGGAAGAGATTCCGCGAGTCAGGCAAGCAAGCCATTGATCGGGCTTTCTTTAAGCCGAGAGGGACGAGTTGGTTAGCGACTTCGGCTTTAGATAGACGTCCCCTCTTCAAGCACGCAACCGCATGCGCCTATCGCTGTGGATAACGCTAGAGCTGTCGTCAAGCATAGCAAATATTATTCCCCAGTACTCATCTTGAATATCCTGCCAATTGACTCGCATGAAGCTCTGTCACCTCCTCCGCTCCTCTTCCCTCTTTCTTCGTAGACAGACACCTTCTGCTTCCGCACTGCTTGCAACACGCACCCTCCTCGCCACTCACACCAGAAGCATGTCCACCGCAATGGCCAAACGCCTCGAAGGCAAAACCGTCCTGATCACCGGCGCCAGCTCAGGCATCGGCAAAAGCACCGCGCAAGAATTCGCCCGCACAGCGCCCAAGAACCTCAAACTAGTCCTAACCGCCCGCCGCATCGACTCGCTCAAGCAGCTCGCGACCGACATCACCAACGAAGTCGGCTCCGGCGTGCAAGTCCTGCCGGTCCAACTCGACGTCTCCAAGCCGGATGAAGTCGCCCAGCTGGTCCAGAACTTGCCGAAGGAGTTCCAGCAAATCGACGTTTTGGTTAACAACGCCGGCCTCGTGAAGGGCGTAGACAAAGTCGGCGATATCAAGACTGAGGATTTGGATGTCATGTTCGCGACAAACGTCACGGGTCTCATTAACGTGACCCAAGCCGTCCTCCCGCAGATGAAGTCCCGCGGCGAGTCCGGCGCCGGCGATATCATCAATGTCGGCTCGATCGCAGGTCGTGAACCGTACCCCAACGGCTCCATTTACTGCGCGACCAAAGCCGCCGTGCGCAGCTTCACGGACGCCATGCGCAAAGAATTGATCGCGACGCGCATCCGCGTGATTGAGATCGATCCCGGCCAAGTCGAGACGGAATTCAGTGTTGTGCGCTTCTACGGCGACAAGAGTAAGGCGGATGCTGTGTATGCTGGCTGCGAGCCTTTGACGCCGGATGATATTGCGGAGATTGTGGTTTTCACGGCGGGCAGGAGGGAGAATGTTGTTGTGGCTGACACGCTGGTTTTCCCTAATCACCAGGTGAGTTGTTCTTTGTTCCTGGATCTCATTGTGGCAGGAGTGTTGTGGCTGACTTTGATGTGGTTTCAAGGCGGCGGCTACGGTCATGCACAAGAAGTCATAAGCGTGTCTTGGTCTGACTTCGATGATATTAGGCGGCTGCTACGGTTTTGCACAAGAAGCCTGTGGAGGCGTCGAAGCTGTAGATACGCATTTACGACTTGCACATGTGTACAGAATTCATGACTGGAAGAACCGCAACTTTTCTATGATATTCTCAAGTATTCAGAAGCCATCGGTATGTTAGCCGCCAAATGGGAACGTTTCGTGCATATCTGCTCGTGACATCTCCTCATTCACACCCGCCTACTTCGACGGATCCAACAGCAGCTTGCCCGTCGTCTTCCTGCCCTCCAAATCCTGATGCGCCCTCGCAACATCGCTAAGCGCATACGTCTCGTGAATCTTCACATCCATCTTATCCTTGACAATGAAATCGAACAGCTCCTGCGTGTAATGCTCAAACTCCTCCCTCGTCACAATAAAGTTGAACAGCGTCGGCCTCATCAACCTGATGTTCTTCGCGCTCAGCCTCGCGATCGTAAGCGGCGGCACCGCACCGCTCGCATTGCCGAAACTCAGCAAGCTGCCCTTGCGTGCAAGACAATCCAGGGAAAGATCGAATGTGGATTTGCCGACGCCGTCGAAGACCGCGATCACGCCTTTGCCGCCTGTGAGCTCGTCGACGCGCTTCTTGACGTCTTCGTGGCTGTAGTTGATCACGTGGCTCGCGCCCGCTTTGCTCGCGAGATCGACTTTCTCCTGCGTGCTCGCCGTGCCAATCGTATTGGCACCCACCGCCTTCAGCAACTGGCAAAGCCACAGTCCCGTGCCGCCCGCCGCAGCGTGCACAAGCACCCAGTCGCCCTTTTTGACGGCGTGGGCTTCGCGGATCAGCGTCAGGGCCGTGAGGCCTTGCAAGAGTGCTCCGGCGGCGATTTTGGGCGGGATGGCGTCGGGGATTTTGGTCGCTTTGGCGGCGGGTGCGGCGGTGTATTCGGCGTAGGTTGCTTCGGAGAGGCAAACTACGCGGTCGCCGGTCTGGAGGTTGTAGGTTTCGCCCGAGCCGGTGGCGACGATGGTGCCTTCGGATTCGCGGCCGAGCATGTAGGGCCAGTGGGGGGCTGGGTAGAGGCCGGTGCGGAAGTAGCTGGGGAGGAATGTTAGAATGGATGGTCTCGCAGTTTGGTATCTGGATGCTTTATGCAACTCACGTGTCGATGAAGTTGATGCCGACGTAGTCGTTCTTGATCAGGATCTGGCCTTCTTTGGGCTCGGGGACTGGGAGGTCGGTTTTGTATTGCAGGACCTCTGTACCGCCGTTCTTCTCCATGATCACGCCCTTCATGGTTTTGGGGATGGACGCCATTGTGCGGATGTGCGTGAAGCTGTTTGTTGGTGAGAGCTGGGAGGATAGAGCAGCTGTACGGCGAGTGGTGGAAGAGAGTAACGCTTTAGAGAGAACAGTAGTGCGTGCTGCGAACATGGGATTGTGTAGGTAAGTGGATTAGACTTGCGCCCTATTGTACATGCAAGGTGTTTATCTGACTGATATGCACTCTTACAAATCCGCCGTGCTTTTGCTGGGCCATTGATGATGTGATGTTGATGGCGGGGTCAACACAACTGCGACCTCGGCCAAGGAGATCGCTCTTCAGGCTGGAGAAGTAAATGCTTGACCAAGGAGACATCGTTGCTTTATTTGGATCATTTAATTGTTGACTCTCGAGCTGCTTCTTGTTCAAGCACTCCTCACGCCTCAAGCATAGCTGCTGTTGTCCTTTCCATGGTAGTGGAAGCTCTTGAGTAAACACCTTCATCTTCCTCAAGGCGCCGTTATTGCGTCCATTCAATAATCAGAGCCCCCTCTCGCCGTCAACGATACCATCTATCAAATGCGAGAAGTCACGCTTTGGGCAATGGTTGATAAACAAAGTCGATACTTGGATGGAGACAGGTCACATCATACCTGGGTGGCAGGGCGAGATTCCATCCCGTCGATATCGGAATCCATACTCAATCCTACGCCTCGCATGCTCACACTTACATACAGCCCGAGTTTATATTACCCCTACAAAATGGTCGTCAGGAAGCTAAATTTGTCTGCAGACCGGAACACTTGCATTTCAAGTGCCAGCGTGCCGGCTGTGTGGCATAAATATCAAAAAAAAACCGTGAGTCGCCGCTCACGTCTGCGAGATTGTCGTTTGCCATTGTGCGCAGTATACCGTAGGTTTCTATACACCGTTGTATCTCTTTCTTACCACCCTATAACCATACACAACACTCTCTTGAAGCGAGCAAGAGCGACCTGCCAGGAAACCTCACAATGGCATCCAACGAGCCAGTTGGCGCCCAAAATGCCAGCGATGGAGCCACAGACTCGCGAGTCCTTATTATCATGACTGGAGGAACTATCTGTATGCGACCCAGCCCCGAAGGTCTCGTGCCTGCGAAAGGCTTCTTGGATGCGGGCATGGCTCCACGACCGTCTTTCAACGACGGCTCAGAACCTGGATCTCTTCAGGCTTTCCCAGAGAATGACGGTCCGGCAATCTCACTAAAGAGCTTGAGGACTCCTCGCAGCCGTTACGGACGACATGTCAGGTTCTCGGTCCTCGAGTTTGAAGAGCTGTTGGACTCCAGCTCTATCGACTCGAAGGGTTGGACACAGATCGCCAACACCATCTACAAGAACTACACTCTCTTCGATGGCTTCGTTGTCCTTCACGGCACAGACAGTCTTGCATACACCAGCTCAGCGCTCAGTTTCATGCTCAGCAACTTGGGCAAACCAGTGATCTTGACCGGCTCCCAAGCGCCCATCTTTCAGCTCCAGAACGATGCCACAGACAACCTACTCGGCTCTCTCATCGTCGCCGGCCACTTCCTCATCCCGGAAGTCGGCCTCTTCTTCAACCACAGACTCTTCCGCGGCAACAGATGCACAAAAGTCTCAGCAGACCAATTCGCCGCCTTCTCCGCCCCAAACTTCCCTCCTCTCGCCACAATCACATCCTCCGACATCCACGTAGCATGGAACGCCATTTACCGCCCCCACGAAATCAAGCCCTTCAGCATCCAAACAAGCCTCGAAACCGCCCACGTCGCCTGCCTGCGCATCTTCCCAGGCATCAAACCCGAAATGATCGACGCCGTGCTTCGCGTCTCAGGCCTCCGCGGTTTAATCCTCGAGACCTTCGGCGCAGGCAACGCCCCCGGCGGCCCGGACAACATGCTCATCAAGATCTTCTCCGACGCCGTCCAGCGCGGCATCGTGATCGTGAACGTCACCCAGTGTCTCTCCGGCAGCGTCAGCCCGCTCTACGCGCCCGCCATGGTCCTCGGCCGCGCGGGTATCGTCCCTGGCCACGACCTCACGACCGAAGCAGCTCTCACCAAACTCTCCTACCTGCTCGGCTTGCCGAACATCACCACCGCCGAAGTCACTCGCCTGATGTCCGTCTCGCTGCGCGGCGAACTGACAGAGCGCTCTGGGACCCAGCAATTCGCACACCTCGCGCAAGATCAAGGAGAAGCAGTACCGCCGCAGGCCTCCCGCCAAGCGCACCTCAGCAAACTCTCCTACGCCATCGCCGAAGGCGACCTCGCTCTCTTCCGCGACATCCTCTCCTACGAGCCGGAATCCCTGCTCAACGAGGCGGACTACGCCGGCAGCGTGCCCTTGCACGTCGCGGCCACAGGCCCGAATCTGGAAGTTCTGAGGTTGTTGTTGCAGAAGGGCGCGTCCGTGCATGTGCGCAACAAGGCGGGCAGGACGCCGTTGTTTTTGGCGGCGAATGCGGGACTGGAGGATCGCGTGGAGTTGTTGAGGCAGAGTGGTGCGCATTTGCATCCGGAGGAGAGTGGGGTGGCGAAGGTGCTGAGTGAGAAGGCTGGGGGGTTGGCGAGGAGGTGTTGGGAGATTGCGGGTGTTGTTGTTTAGTGATGGGATAGATTGATAGATGCATATATGATTGAATTTGGCATGATATCTCTTCGATTGATAGTTCATCAAAGACTGTATTTGCCATTACATCTTACGTGTTTGGCGTGAACAAAACCTTCAAACGATTGAATCAGTCCTCGTGTTCTCCGAAGGTAGTCCCCTACTACGCGTGTTGTCTCATACGTGAATGGAATAATGCTCTTCTGGCGCTGTCAGTATGCTGATGCATTCCAGTCGTACCTTTTTGAAGTACGTGTATTGTACATCCACATGTTCATGTTTCCTCCATCTCGCGATCATTCACTTACCCCAGAACCCTAACCCTGGCCACAACAAATTTTTGCCTGACTGCGGTTCCATTCAGAGTTGTTCTAATTCTCGAGCGAAAGAAGAAGGACTCGATTGATTATATGTGTCTGAGGAGAGCATGTGGAACCAGGCATCATCCACGTGTACATGTAACAGAGAAGAAGAGTTGTAAGATTCGTTTTTGCTTTCTAGTGTCGATCATCCATTCCGGCTTCTGGTGATACATCAGACACGTACACATACAGCCACAAGAATCCAGCCCACTGCGCTGCACCAAGCCTTCGAGGACTAGTATGACTCCAGTTCATTACTGCAGCAATCACAAATTCACAGCCAAGCCCTTCCTATAAAGATTCGGCATTCGTACAAGTCTGGCTTGCGGTGGTCGACTCGCACTGCCCGTGGGCGTCGTTTGCTGCGAAGCTGTGTCTTTCGAAGTCGAATTGATGCGTGTCATAGCATCGCTGTTTCATATTCGCTATCCGTGCCCAGCTAGTCCTCGTCTGAAGAGTACGCGCCCAGGCCTAGACCGGCTGCAGGAGCTGGAGGTGAGACAGGAGGAGTGGAAGCAGGCTTCTTGTCACTCTGCTCCTTGATCGACGATTGCTGTTCCTGGACCTTCGAGGAAGCAGTCTGGTCGTCGGACTTGGTCGCCATTGACTTGGATGTATCCTCGACCTTCTTCGCCTGCTCCCCAGTCGACGTCCTCCTAATCTTCAAACCCCCAATCCCATCCTTCTCCTTTCCCTTCTTGCGCTTCCGCGGCCCGACAGCCCAGCTCTCAGTGACGGTAGGGGGCGACACAGCGCCCTCCTGCTCTTTGGCAGCGCGCTCGGCTTCCTCCTGCTGCTTGCGGAATTCCTCGAGGCCCTCTTTGGTGGCTCTCTTCTCTGCCAGCTCCTTGGCCCTCGCGGCTTCTTGCACGGAGTCCAGGAATTCAATCTCGTCCTCGTCGAGCGAGCGGAACTGGTTGGTCAATTTGGTCGCTTCTTCAAACGCTTCCTGCTTCGCGGCTAAGCGCGCGATAAACCTACCCCGGTCAGCGGCGGTGTTTCACTACAAGTAGATTGACAATGAAGAGATGACAAGAGAGAAAGGAAAAGGCCATCGAAAGAGGGATCTGGTGCACGCGCGCACACACGTGCATGTGGTGGCAAGGCGCTCGCTCGGAAATGTAGCTAATCATGGCATGGTAAGGCAAGGCAAAAGAAGGTGGTAAGGGCTTCAGACACCTTTATTCGCTTGCAAGGTCTCGTAGAGACTTTTGCCGCTGCCTGCTCTTGCAGCCTCTTGCTTGGCGATGGCGGCGGCGTCGAGCTCTTGCTGTGCTTTCAGCCAGGCCTCGTCGCGTTGCGTGGGCTGTTCATCCGTGCCGCCACTCACAAAGCGTGACATTTTGCTGCTCGGCAGTGCTGCTAGTGGAGGGTGGGTGAGTGGGTGGGCGAGTGGACGTGGAGGGTCTTGGGTGGTAATACACTGGTCACAGGTCCGTTCCAGGCCTGAGGTCCTGAGGTTGCAGGTGAATGGCTAAAGGCGATTAATGTTGGAGGGAGATGCGCCTCGGTGTTCCGACGTGCCGCCTGTTTTGCTGTTCCCAAAATTGATCCGGCTTCCAGTCCAAAAAGATACCCGATGTGGGGTGTGGAGGGACAGATGAGGGCAAAAGGCCAGAGTTCAGCGGCAAGTCCATGCGCGATGTGTGATCAGAGCCTCAAATGTGGAGGAAATGTGAACCTTGTGAACGATGTTTGTTTCGTTGGATGATTGACAGTAACCACAGAGCAGTAAGATGTCTCCAGAAACAGCAACGACGCACCTGCAGCGCACTTTCCAACCTTCGCGGCCATCTCACCGGCAGATCAGCCTGTCGCCATGAAGACAAATGTTTGGCAGCAGCATAAAAATCATGGTGGGGCACACGAGGGGCCCAGAGTGACGCATGAACGAAACGCCGGTTCCACGTGCATAAGGCCTCTTCTTCCGCCATTCGCGCCATTCGGTTCGTTCAGGCTAAATTATATCACCATCGTCCTCCAATCATATCTCACAAACGCCGCAATGGAGGGTCCCAGGAACATCCATGGTGGGATGTTGGTGACGATGGTGGGGCAAAGATAGACAACTGTTCGTGCCGGAAGGCTCATGCGAGCACGCATCTTATCCAGCAGGGCCGCATCAAAACACTTCCCTCTCCCGCATATCTTCTTTCCTCGATCTACACTTTACTCACACACAACCTTTCTCAAACCATACCTAAACCCCCTCCAAACCAAATCACAACTCTCACAACCGCGAACATGTCTAAGAACTGGACTCAGGAGACCTTCACCCTCAACACGGTAAGCAATTGACACAACATGCTGCTCTCAAGAATACAGACATCTAACACCTTCCACAGGGCGCCAAGATGCCCGCTGTTGGTCTGGGTACCTGGCAGTCCAAGCCCAACGAGGTTCGCGAGGCCGTCAAGGCTGCTCTCCTCGCTGGTTACCGCCACATCGACACCGCCCTCGCATACGGCAACGAGCACGAGGTCGGCCAGGGTATCAAGGACTCCGGCGTCCCGAGAGAGGAGATCTGGATCACCACCAAGCTTGACAACCCCTGGCACAAGCGTGTGGAAGAGGGCATTACCTCTTCCCTCAAGGACCTCGGCGTCGACTACGTCGACCTCTACCTCATGCACTGGCCCTATTCCACCGACCCCGATGACCTCAAGAAGCACTACCCCG
>Ga0265797_10007158_pt1 | contig 15410 bp, 16 predicted proteins | sample P2T30metagenome_FD_192433 | JGI IMG/M metagenome (GOLD analysis project Ga0265797, IMG submission 192433) | Plant litter microbial communities from East Loma Ridge, Irvine, California - P2 T30 | ecosystem: Environmental > Terrestrial > Plant litter > Unclassified | place: USA: California... | reverse complement strand
CGACAAAATCCATACTGTCTCTGATCGCGCATGACCCAGAGAACGCAGCAAGAGATTGGATACAGAAGTCCCTTACTACAGACATTCTAGGGCAGTTTTGAGCGCGTGGCGTCCTCTACCAACCCTTTTCTGCAGGAGCCAAACATCACTCCTAAGTGTTCAACAACGCACCCTTACCTATCCGAACCATCGGGAATTCCGAGAACTGGCGATACACATGTAAAAGCTGCATATACCTAAGAGTCTGGATCGCATTTTGATGCATTGATTGACAGCGAGCTGAAGCCTTTGATTTTGAGGCTGGCTGACTTGACGCCTCAAAGTCGTGTACGCGAGACGGACAGGGGGATGATAGTGTTGTCGTTGAGGATTTTATGTTCGTCAAGATGGATATGCTTCTGTGGTTAGGAAGTGCTAGGGTCCAAGTGCTTCTTGTACGCTTCGTTTCGTGGAGGTGTAAGATGGCAGCCTCCCACTGTGAGGTGAGGTGCTTGAAGCCAATCAGTCACTGCATATAAGTCATTCCATGAAGCGTACCGAGCATTCTGTCTTTGACTCCACGTTTTACACGCTGACCCAAAGTTTCTAGCGTTGAAATTCGTAATTTGTGCTTGTCGCGCTTGAAAAGCCTTGTTCCATTGTTGAAGTGCGTCTTGTAAAATATGTCGCTATTCACAAAATGAGATGTCGCTCACTTTTTTGGCCTTCAAAGGTGGAAGGAAGTAAACCAAGTCACCGAAAAGGTTTTTCATTGATAGTGCTGCCGCTGACCGTTTTTTTCCCTGCTTTAGTTGTAAGTCAACGAGGTCCAATACTACGCGCGGTAAAGTATTTTGAAGTGTATACCTGATGGAATTATGGGGGAGAAAGGCGTGGGTCCAGTGCGGTTGCTTTTCGTCTCCCTGGAGACTTATGCTACTTCTCTCCGGGCCAGAAATGTTTCTCGTGTCAGAAGTGTACAACCTCCTTCGGGTTAATGCATAATATAGTTAAGCTAGCAATGTTGGATACATATTCAGCAGTCGGAAAAAAAAACATTAGAGTTTGTTTACATATTCTTTTAGAAATCTATGCACGACGGACACGTTCGTTGCCTGATTTTATAGCGCGCCCTCCGCGCCCGGAAACTTGGACAGCAACAGTTTATCGTACTTTGCAATTTGCGGACACCCAAGCGACGCGATCAACGGATCCAACGTATCTGACAGTTTCCGCACAGCGACTAAGAGATTTCCGACCAAGCCCCTAAGCACATCTGGCGCGCCCTGTTGAACATTTTGGAGCGCAAAGCACATGGCGTTATTCCCTTGGAGGAGCGTCTCCGAGTCATATACGCCGCCGGTCAGGTCGCCAATGTCTACGCCAGTGAAGGTATTTGGCTCGCCGGTATTGCCGCCGACGACGATCAATTCAGGATTTTCAAGCAGTTGGTTCACGGCGTCGGCTGTGAAGGCGGCTATGGTGTACTCCTCTCCGACCGGGCGCTTGTACCAGTTATCCGGGATCTTCTCGCGCCCGTAGGACCATTGGAAGTTGCCCTTATTGCCCGTGACACCTTGGAAGGACTTCATTGTGTCTAGATCGAGGTAGCCTTCTGGGTGCTCGGCAGAACGGTTGGCGAAGAACTGGTATGTGAAGAGGGATGTCGCGGGTTGTATGGCGAACTGCATGAACGCTCCGCAAAACAGACGGCCATTAGTCGCCTTTGAGTCTCTGAAGCGATTGACGCGCCAGGGCGTCATTACGCTGAGGTCGTAGCCGCTGGGGCCGAGGGGCATGTCGGCGAGTTGCTGGAACAGGGACACGTCGAGAGCGACTGGATTGCCGGTCTTGTACAGGTCCTGCCGTGTAGGAGATACATCTCCTTCGAAGCGATTGTGCGACCTGCTCAGGCCCTGTGGTTTGCCTAGGAGACCGAGTGAGGAACCTAGGCCGCCGAGGAGACCACTTCCTGGCGGGCCGCCGATCGAGAAGGAGGTGAGGTCTCCGGCCATGACGGCGGAGTAGACGGCTAGGAAGGCGGATAAGTCGACGCCCATGCCAAAAACTAGATGATTATTAGTATTTGTGCATAGCTGGGACACTTGAGCGTACCCTCGTTGGCCGCCGTCGTCATCTGCACGATCGATGATACACCGTTGTGCGGCAGATAGCCGTGGTTGGCCATGGCGTTCAAGCCCGGGCAAGGCCCTCGAAGGTCATTGGGACCTGGTGCAACCTACAGTAAGCAAGAGTGTCAGCGAATTGATATCCGTCGAACAGTGCCAGTACTTACGTATTTGTGCTCATCAGTAGTACTGACACGCTGAGCATCAGCATTGAAAGACAGCGCCCGCTTCTCGACACCGGACTGTCGCTTTGTCTCCGCCTCCCTCGTGACCCGCGCCATCACAGCTGAGATCTCAGCGAGTACATCTTCACCAATCTCCCCCTTGGGCAAATTGGTAGGGAAAGCAAATGTCGCCGTAGAATAGAGCGCCGCGCCGCATAGCAGTGAGACTCTCATAATTGCGAGAAGAAAAAACAGCAAGCTCAATGAAAGATTAAGGAGCGTTTCAAGATCGGTCTACTGGAGGCGTACCTTGGTGCAAGGTGCAGTAAGGAGGTTTATAACCTTCGTCATGAAAGGGGATTATCTTCACGTGTAGAACAATGCCATGCTTCCAGAAGAAGCCGAGTAGCTCGCCACGTGTGGGAGGTGTCAGAGTCAGTAGAGCCTCAATATTCGCTTCACCTGCTCGAATACACAATAGCAACACAGCGATCGACATACTAAGCGACTCATTACGTCTCTTCCAATTGGCCCGTAGCATTCCCTAGGGTCTGTAGATCTTCGCCTAGCGCCAGCGGTACGCGGCTCGTGGCCCGCGTAGCGCAAGATTTAGGCTAGTCGTATAACTATTGATATCACACATCTAGGAGACTCCATGAAATGAGATACGTTTGAACGATAAGGTTGCAGCCGTCACTAAATCTAGCGACTCATGCGCCAATTTTCGAACGGCGTCTTGTCGTTAGTGTATCCAAGTTCTTGTTCCTGGCAGGATGGACAGTGCCAGACGAGGCCGGGAGAATCGCCGAGGACTGGGATGTAGTATGTGCAAAGCTGCCCAAGCAGTTAGTGGCGCTTTTTTGGTGTGCATGAAGGTAGCTACCTACATGGGTGAAAAGGGGGACTCCTGGTGACGCATGATCTCATGGCTGCATTGGCCTGGGGCTTGCCTTGCCTAAAATAATCTCCCAGGCGACATCTCACCGACAAACGATGTCGCAACGCTGTTGTCGAAGGTCCCACCAAGGTCAGGGATTTCAGAAATTAGGATGCCTCCACGAGCTTAGCTGTGTGACGAGTGTAACGGAACGACTCTTCCTTCATAGCTGCTCACGCACTGGAAGAAACGTATCTGTTCTTGTAGGCCGTAATTCTAGTTCATGGGAGGACTTTGTGTCAGAGAGCGACTGGATCACCAAATGCCCTGTCCTCTGGCTTCATCTCATTCTCTCGTTGCAAATGCTCGCTAATACGCTCTCGATTTGCGCTGAAAATCATGCGGACAAGACAAATGCGTGGTGAAAATGCAGTTGTTGAGTTGCCAGTAGTGACAGCAAGCCTGCTCGTCCTTGAGCACACGTAGATGGTGTCAAGTACTCGTCGTCTCAAATGTCGGACGATTGCGAATGCAAGGAAATTCAAGCCAGGTCAATCTTGATTGCTCGTATTTGATTCAGGTGTTTATGCTAACACTCAAACACTGGGACTTGGAGCTTCGTTACGCGGCTGAATGGACGTGGTCATGCCTGGTCTCGCATAGGCCATTGCTGCGGTTGTTGCTCGGGACCATCTGGGACCGATTCCGGAGTCTTGCAGGATACGCGCCCTGTCTTCTCGTCGACAGCGAGATCATCGAGTTCCAGGTAGCTACTAGTGTGTCTCCCGAAGACGTCCGCTCGTGAGTCGCTGCTAAAGTTGTCCGCTATGCTCGTTGGCATCTTAATTGATCGGCGCAAGCTCAAATTTGCGAGCGCGCTGCTCGTAGGTGTTGAGGCAGTCGCCGACTTGGTTTGTCTCGAATTGGTTTGGTAGTGGGTGATTGCTTGCTTGAAGAACACGCGGAGGATGGGGATCGACATAGCGACGATGGTCATAGAGACTTCCGCTGTGGACCATATTTGCCAGTTGTAGGCATCGTCTGGCTCAAGTCAGTGATGGCTTTTGGGGTGATTCAGCTCGAGGCGATGTTCTTACAAGACAAGTCCTGTCGCGTCAACAACTCAATGTATCTGCCTCTGAGAATAGAGGTAATTCCTGCTCTTCAGAAGAGTCAGCACAAGTCGTTGTTGTCACATTCGGGTCTACTCACAGGATCCCTAAGCTCATGGCGAAGCAGACGCCGATCTTCTCTGTCGTACGCATCTGGAGCTTCCACAAAATCTTCCACGGCAACAAAGCCAAAGAAAAGTCCATGAGTGCTGACCATACTGTTCTGAGGTCAGCGCAGGACAATCACTTAACATCAGCAGATGCTGCCCTTACCAGCTTGGAAGCGGCCGAAATGAATGGTAGGTCGCTTATCAATGCATGTGCCAGGGATGATGTCCAGAACGGCCTTTGCTAACGGCTTACATTGTACCCAAGGAAGAACAGCGGCTGGTGTAGCGAAGATCGCCAGAGTAGCTATCGCAAAATATACGTAGTATCGGTACCATCCGTTTGTCAGTCTGAGCAGAGTGACACCGAAGGCGATCTTGCTCAGACTGGTAGCGATAATGTTGATTGTAAGCCCTGTCGCACCGTATAATGTGATACGATCCAGGTGGCCCAAGTCGACTAGATACAGAGATCAGATTTTGACTAAATCTACAATCTTCCGGCGTTGTCTTACTATCGAGTACATGTTTCCCAAACCCGAGATTCATGGAAAATTGGTTTATGGTAACTTGAGCAAGCAGTAACGACTAGAAAATTTCAGTCACCCGTTCAAATTCGGACTCTGCCTTGACATACCCAGCTGATTCCGAGTAGACCGTCGTCAAACCATAACTTCCCCTGGGCTTGGCGAAGGTAATATCGAACGACCAGGAAACAAGTGGCTATACCAAAGAGCGACCAGGTTACGACGGTCATGAGGGGTCCATGATCTTCGTCTGGGTTGCTGACCCAGCTTTCGATTGGTGATCCGGAGGACATTTTTGGCGAATGCACGAACGGAAGTGATCCTAGGAACGACAGGGACTTCACAACTCGGCTACAGGTTGATATGCCAGTGCGAACCAGTATTTCCAAAACTCTCGTGGTCGGTGAGGAAATAACAGTAGTGCTATATATATCGGTCAGGTGTGCATACTGATGGATGCTGTGAGGTAGCGGCTAGCCAGCGGTTCGAAAATTCCTAAAGTCCTAATATCCGGCGTACTTCTGGCCGAGTACAGCGGTATGGGGCAGCTCCGAAAGGTGAACACTTTGCGATAGTTTGAGAGATACCCATTATTCTGGAGCCATGTATGCGGATGCCCACTATGCCGTGCCGTCCCTGAGGGACCTTGTGGGGCGATGCCTCGCATCGATCCACACCCCACTGTAGGAACCTAAGCATTTTGGCTTCATGCGGGATCCAGAGCCATGATCTGGTTTGTGAGTCTCCCATGTTAATGCGCGACCAATGAGACTTGTCGCACGTTCACACTAACTAGCGTGGGCTAACGGCCCGAGCTTAAATCGCGCCCTGATGCTTGCGTAGTACATACGCCAAACGAGAGATCTTCCAGACTGTCAAGTTGTCCGCCTCGGCGCATTATTACAGATCGTTGCGTTTTTTGAGACGGTATTATACATCCACAACATGGGGCTGAGTCGGGCTTTTTCCAAGGATGCAGGGGCGCTCGCTCAACATGCTTGGTTCGTAGTTGGGTATCTGTCTAATAAGTAAGCCCGCCCATTCCAACTGCATGCACGCCAAACTATTGGGCTCGAGCACTCCGAATATGATGCTCAAGGCGAAAATTTCACCAGAGCATCGCCTCACTCTCGGCTGACCTCACCGGCGGCATCGTTAGGAATATGACTTCGCCAGTTCGCACTTGACTCACTGTGTGGAGTGGGCCAATACTGCTGATGGGGGGGAAACCAGTGCATCCGCATAAGGGGAAGTCTATCATAGTAGCTTGCTCAACCTATGGTGTTGTCAGTCAAGACGAAAGACCATGTTGCGTTGTGCAATGCTGCCTGAGATCTGCATTCGGGAGAATTAGGACACGCTAAGTCTGCCACACCTTGGTTACCAGGACTCTGCCAATAATGCCCGCTGGCTGTGATCTGTAGGAGGGAGCCCAGGCTGTGGTATCGAGTACATACCGGTAGAACTCGACAAGGGCGGAATGATAATCCCGGTGCAGATGACAAAGTCCACAGCTTGCTGGCAGCCTATCGGCAGCATGCCGTGGCATACTATATAAAAGCATGTTGGGTCGCAGACTGCTGTAAGAATGAGGGCCTAGAGCAGCCATAGAAGCCGAGGCAGTGGTGGATGGATTACCACTGTCTGCAGACTGCAACCTCGTGAGCTCTCCTGTCTCCCGACAACTCCAGGCTACATAAAGCTTCAATCGATGGTGTGAATAGTACCACTGTAGCCGAAGAACGGAAAGGCGATGCGGTCTTGCTATGCTTCAAGTCTCTCATTCTAATCTTCCAGCGTCGATTGTGAGGCTATCTGTGCAAGTAGCAGGTATCGCCGATCAACATTGCGAACGCTACAATAGTGCCCGGTACGGTTGCCGCGATGTCGTGAGCTGCTATCTCCATGGTGTTGCAGCCGGCATTTGCAGTGATGATTCCAAGGAGTGATAGGGTTTTGCCCGACATCAGCGCCCGATGATCTGGACCTCGTGGCCCACTGTAGGTGGACCTGAGTTGGTTAGCGGTCTATACCTATATTGAGCGCACGTGAATCGGGGTCGCTGCGTGAATCAGAAGCACATTTCCCAGTATCGCCATCGCGAATGGCTCACGTGGGGTGTACCTTGTTGGTGCCTGGCTCACATGCAACACTGGCTTACTTTTCAAGCCCATGAAGTGCATGTTAGAGGAACCTTGACCGCGAAGTCGTCGACGAAGAAGAAGAAGCTGGAGCTTCTGTTGACGTCAGTACTAATCAGGAGAATGAGGCAAGGCGTGTGAAAAGAAAGGACAATCCGAATGTGACTAGTGGCGGAAGAAGAGCCAGTCTCATCCGACGAGCGATAAGGCCCAGAATCTGCTCCTGCGTTAGCACATTCGGGTGGTATTGTTCACCTTCCTAGACAATCGAGACAGATTGTAGAAACAATGGGTGCGTAGAGTCTCAAGGCCATCGGTTCCAAGGCTCTCCCCTAATGTAAGCTTACGGCTCAATGCGCGCTGATGGCCATTGCCATGCCCGATAAGCTCAACCACATTTCTTCCTTCCCCAAAGACATGCAAGCCTTGAGCGTGGACTTGAAACAAGGTGGACTTTGAACAAGCTGCGTGAGCCAATGGGAAAAATGAGACTGCACGTCCATACGCCACCGCTGGTATGAGACCTCATAGAGCGTATCAAAAGCTTAGGGTAAGCGGTCGGATATACTTTCAATCCAGCGAGCCGCATCCTCGGAGGCGAGAGGTGCGGATTGGTGGCCACAAAGCACAGGGATGACGCATCTGGTCGCACAACGGGGACGAGGAGAGATGTGTTGGATGTGTCCCGATTTAGCGACATGCGACACACGCCGCCCTGATAGATGCTTGACCTGACATGCAAAAGCCTGTTCCGTAGGGTTGTAGACGTTTTCGATCGCGGATTGTGCTGACGCGAGATAGGCTGATGACTATGATTGCAAGAAGTCTGATCCAGGTCCCTTGGTAGAAATGGACAAGATCCTGCCACGTTTTGTTATCGTCCTGGAGGTGGCCAGGTAAGCAACAATTGACTTGTGCAAAATTTCGTCCTTTACTGCATGTTGCCAGCTGCGAGCGAGAACGACCGAGATAAACGACGTGGAATATGGTTGTGCAAAGGTACTGCACATCCGTTCGATATCACGGTCTGCAACACAGTGTTTGGTCTGCTAAGCCTTCCCCAATATTTGCTTCTCCGTTCGTAGCTGCTAGCAGACAGTACATCCCCAACACGCGAGTCTCAATTCTCACGTTTCTGAAAGACTGAAGCAGCTCCAAGCTGCTGAGTTAGCTTGTGCGCCGATCAGATGCCCGCTGTTGCGCTCGATGTTTGCTTAGCCAGTAAGTCAAGAAGCTGCTTTAACCAGTCGACAATTGTGGGTGTTGGAACTGACTGACTGTCACCATAGACATGCCGAGCGAGGCCGTTGTTGGTGGTCGCATTTGCTTTTGAGTGTGGTCGGCTTTCGTGCAAGCTCCTGGGGGCAGTGTCGCATGCTATCATTGGGCGTCGTGATGTCCTGAAGGTCTCACGCGACATCAGCCGCCGGAGGAAAGACCCTTGCCCTAATCTGTTTCTCGATACCATAGAGGACACATGTCGCATGCGTGTGGTGTGGAGTGATTGATGAAGGAAATAGTCCACAAACCATCCTGTTCGAACATATCACGCGTCGCACGGTCAACAACGCAAAACAGCCACGCAATGTCGTGCTTTCAGATAGTGTCCGGCTGCAATACGAGAGGCCCAGAGCGGCGCGAGTACCCTATCAAAGAGAGGAGGCGAAAGACGTTTGAGGGTGAAGTATCTAGCGTGCGATTACCCGACCGGTACGTCGCTTCCATGAACGGAAGTGGCTAGCGTCCCACTGAGGGGTGACAGCCGAATTCGAGCCGTGACATCATCCGGCGAATCCTTCCGCGTGGAGTGGTTACCATCAGGACATGGAGAAAGACGATTGCGGGAATTCTCAGCCGTTCGACAGCAATCATTGCCGTGCGCCGAGGGCCTGGTTACCATGCTGCCAACCACACTCACTTGGCGCATCTGGAGAGCGTCTGTTTTGCCGTGTCAAAGCCGTGCGGACCTTTCATCGCTGTCTAGGTGCGTTACTAGCAGCGAATCTAATCCAACTCCTCGCGAAACATCCCAACAGATTGTGGATCAGCAGTCGAAGTCTTGTTGCTGAAATTTCTATAAATCTTTCCGGACCCGTTGTTTTCGCCGGACACTTACGCTCAGTTTGAAATATACCTGGGCCGTCTTCCACCTCTTCGACACCGTGAACGGATATTTGGAACACAGATCCTTCAACCTTAGGCCTTTAAAGTCATAGACGACATCATGTCGCAAAAGCCCATCTTTGTGGCCACTCACCCTAGGGCCTGCTCGACGGCCTTCGAGCGGGTATGCAGCCTACTTTGACTGCAATGGCCGATATGGAGAAACTCACAGCCGCTTAGGTCTTCATGACACGACACAAAACGCTTCAATGCGTTCACGAGCCATTTGGCGATGCCTACTACTTCGGACCTGAGCGACTTGCTGAGCGCTATGAGAACGATGCTAAGGCGAGAAAAGAGAGCGGCATGGCTGATAGCACATACCGCACGATTTTCGACAGAATTGCTAAAGAAAACTCTGAGGTTCGTGACATTGATTTTCTAGCTTCGGTCGGCTCTTTTTTCTTGATTTTAAATTGGCCGCGTTATACTGCCCCAGGTCTTTTTCCAGCAAATACTTCTTTCAAGATTCTTCATCTGCTTTTCGTCCAGAGCTAGCTTACGACATGACTTTGGTGGTTTTTTGGAAGGCAGAGATCGAATGTACTTCCGCGATCTCTAATTATTGGCCAACATAATCACAAATATCAGTACAGTAGCAAGAAGCTTAGGCTAACAAATTCTAGGGCAAGCGCGCCTTCATTAAAGACATGGCACAATACTGGATACCACCCAGCGGCAAGCCTTCAACCGTTGCGCCATCGCTCTCCAACTATCGCCGCGGAGTCGGGACAGATACCACCCAGCTCTCACCAGCCAGAACTCGAGAGGAGTCAGAAGGTCCACCGTATCCCTACAACACCCACGGCGAGCCCAACAACCCCAGCGTCATCCCAGCAGATCTCCTGAAGACATACCACTTCACCTTCCTCATCCGCCACCCAAAACACAGCATTCCCAGCTACTACCGCTGCACCATCCCTCCCCTGGACAAAATGACTGGCTTCTACAACTTCCGCCCCGATGAAGCTGGCTACGACGAGTTGCGCCGCTTCTTCGACTACCTGCGTGCCGAAGGCCAGATCGGACCAAATTCTGCTGGCCAAAAGGCTGAAACGAACGGCACCAATGGTACGACGAATGATACTACCAACGGTCACGGTGACGCCGTCGAGATCTGCGTCATCGACGCAGACGACCTTCTCAACCAGCCTGCCAAGACCATCGAGGCGTTCTGCAAGACCACGGGAATCGAGTGGGATCCTCAGATGCTGATCTGGGACGACGAGAAAAACCAGGAACTTGCCAAGGAAGCCTTTGAGAAATGGAAGGGCTTCCACGAGGATGCGCTGGACAGCACGGAGTTGAGGGCTAGGACGCACGTGAGTGACTTTTGTGGATTACGTATTTCAGGAGGGAATGCTAACACAATTTACAGAAGAAAGCCGAAAAGAGCAACGAGCAGCTCTTTGCCGAGTGGACCGAGAAGTACGGCGAAGAAGGCGCGAAGACTATCCGCGACACAGTTGCTGCGAACGTAGAGCACTACGAGTACTTGAAGCAGTTCGCGCTCAAAGTCTAACTGGCTTCGTCATGAGACACTCTCTCGCGTCGCACTCACAGCAGCAAACATGCGAACAGATATTTCAAATAACAAAAGATATTCATTTCGTAGCCTAGAAGTTGCCAAAGCTTACATCTCCCACCCCTTCGCAAATCCCACCCACACACCACTTCCCTCGTCCTCTCATCTACCTTTCCACTTTTCCCCTTCTTCCCGTTCACCCACTTTCCCTAATGAGGCTGCGCACATGTAAGCCAGTTCATTCAAGACACAATGCATTGTTTCGTCAGGCTGTCTTCAATCCGTGCTTTGAGAGGCCAAAACAAAGATAACAGAGAAGACAACAACGAAACACGGTAATTTAGTCAGATCAGCTAAGTTCACCAAGCTGGGCGGCGACAATCTTCCACGGAGCCGAGTTAGTGCAATGGTTCACAAGTGTACGTTGTTCTGTGGTCAACCCCTGTTTGCGACAATACCATTAGGTGGTTGTGAATGACGAAGCAGGGCAGTCGTCAGCGACAGGGTGACCATTCGATGTGTTCGGACTTGCGAGAGTTGTCAGACGCAGCTCACGTTACCAACTTCCTAGGAGAGACTGTGCCGACATATTGATAGGCAAAGAGTTCTTCGCGAGAATGCAGCTCATAAACTGCATCTCTTCGTACTAGATGTCCGAGCCGAATCATGCATCGACGGTCGTTGCGCCCATAGGTCGCATCTACGGTCTACATCGGGGCCAACGCTCGGGAATCAGCAATGAGTCGATGCAACGATGGCAGAACGTTCGAGAACATTATCGAAGTCCGCGATGTACCTCTCCTTGGACCACGCATTGAGTCAAGAAAGTAGATGGGAGACGTGAACGTTATGTAAACTTGTGAAAGTGAAAGGAGAGCGTTCCAGCAAATATTGATGTTTGAAGTGTTATGTAAACAGTCGAACCTTACTGCTGCTGGAAAAGCCGAAGCTTCAAGATATATCCACAGGATCCATCCGTTGTACATTGCAAATCATGCCACATTAGACCCATCATGCAACCCAAAACTATGCCGAATCACAATCGTTCGAGATTCCAAGTAACGCCGGACCGAGAAACTCCAAAGCTACCAACAAATGTGTGATGTACCGGTAACTATGCTCAACGCCGAAGTCACAAAAGGATGGCAACCGAGAGAAAGGACTGACCGGTCATGTGCGGCCCAGCTCAATCTCTCGTCTCCGTTCCTCACGACTAAGGCCCCGGGAGTGTGTGCTTCGCTGATCTATGCTCGCGGGTCGATCTGTCGTCCGGCCACGATCCTGCCACCGCTCCCAGGCCTGTTGTTCGCCAAGACTATCAGGCCTGCTATCTGCGCGACTACGTCCCCAGTCAGCGTGCGCATGTCCCGGCGTGCCCACGAGCTCCTGGCTTCGTGCAACACGCTCTTGCTGTTCCGTATCTTCGGGAAGATCTATTCTAAACGTGGTATTTCCGCCATCAGGACTTGGTCTTTGGTCTGACTTCATGAGCAGCAGCGCCATCTGCTGATTCACGCGGTCATCTTCAGATATAACAGCTTCGGGGTTCGGTGGCGGCGATCGAGCGGCGGTCGGATACATGTTTTGCACGAAGTTGCTGTAGTAGGACTCGTTGGACCAGAGGTTGCGTGGCCCTGATTTCTCGGCGATCTTGACGATGCGGTGGTGTGTCCAGAGAAGGAGTATGCCGTACACGAGCGTTGCGGTGGTGCTCACCACTGTGCCTGTTATGGCGGACGTTCCCCACAGATAAGCTCGCGAGGAAAGAAAGTTGTAGGCTATTGAAACGAGGCCCATTGCGGACGATGCGAGGGCGGGTCTGTTCTAGATGTTAGCAAGTGATTTGTGCGCCATTGTAGAGTGCGGCGCATACAGGAAGACACCCTCTGCCTGGAAAAGCTCATTGCGACATGCGAAGCAGAGGAGTGCGGTGAAGGAGTAGCCCGCAGTGAGCAGTGCGACAACGAACACCGACAATACTGCTTGGCTGATCTTAAGCTGCGGTTCCTTTGTGTATAGGCCTGGCAGCAAGAGGTAACTGCGTGGGTGTTAGCTTCCATTCCTGAGTCCAGCAAGCAGGCACGACTCACCCTCCCAGTATCATCCATGATGCGATGAGAGCGATCAAACGCCAATACCACGGCGTGCGTTCCCTTTTCTCCTGTCTCTCCTCGCCAATGTTGATGTAGCTCTTGCTGCTGTTGTTGCGCATTGAGTTGGTGGTTCGCGCCTTCCACTACTGCGGGGAGCGGCAGCCTCGCGATTCAGGTCCGGTGCCCGGCGTCTACCACTTCAGCTGTCGCGGTGCCAGCGAAGACTAGAAGAACCCCTCATCCAGCGCACGAAAAGGCTGCAATGAAACGAGTGATGGCGAAGCGTTTCGACTATCCTGTGCCTGCTCTATACTGGGAGCAGCAAGATGAGGCTCACTATTCCTGGCAGTGGGAATCAGCCTGACGCGTTATGGAAGGGTACGTGGTAGCGCCGAGGCACGGTATGTATTGGGATCGCCAGACTAGTATGCGAGCAAATACAACAACAACAACAACAAGAACAGAACTGAAGCGAGTGTTGGCAAGAAATCGAGTGTAAGTAAGATGGGTTCAGAAACGACTGTCAGAGAGAATGAGCGGCCTTAGCTGAGCGGTCGAGGTCGGGAGGCGCCAACGTCCCTCGTATGGATGCTGAGGCGGAGGACAGGCTGCATCCATTCGACTCAGCCACGAGTTGTCCTCCGCACCACCCTGCACGCACTTTGCGATCATCGATAAACGGTGCTGGGCGCTTGCCCGGGCAGGCACATATCTGCCAGCGCTCTTTTGCGCTACCATGGGTCGCTCTTTCCTTGAGGCGTACTACACCGTCACCGGTGAAGCATGACATGTACACCTCTTCGGGCCTGCCCATCTCACAATTCCTCCATTCGATGTTGGAACACCATGCCCAGAGACCGGTCCGGCTCTCAGCGACACTGTCCACGCCAAGTCTCTCAGTAACGCAACCTACGTTTCTGCTGACCGTGCCGCGCACTTTTTTTTGCGAGATCTCACCGTGGGAGGCATCGCTTCCTCTCGGATCCGCCTTGTCGCGTCTTTCCGCCCCCACTCGTCTTGGTACGATTTCGCATTGGATGTGTGCCTTCAAGGCATGACGTAGCCTGCAACATCTCGTACTCTGGACGGTGTTGTACAATGCAGGGCGATAGCCACGAAACTGCGTATGTCTCCTGCAGCAATGCAGCATGATCGATCGTTGCAATCTAATTGCTCAGATTCGCCATCGATTTTCGTCCTGGGCGATACAAACTGACAGTACCTGGAGTTGTGCCACAATTGCACCGCCTCAGCATACGGATCAAAGCCACGCGACACAGCATCAATCGCCGTCAGGTCTCCAGCATGCGCCACTCAGACCTCCTATTGCTCTAGACTCTGACGTCTTTTCTCCGATTTATCCCTACGCTGTAGTATACTAGAGTTATATTCGTGTCTCAGCTCGTATTAGGTTATGTATGCACCTCTTTGCATTCGCAGCGACTTTTGTAGGTATCTACATGGCAAACCACACTATTGTTCTTGACACTTGGACCGTGCAAATCCCTAGATGACAAAACTTATATCCACAGTATACTTCTCAGAGGCTTTCCATATGATCTGTACCGTCAAACAATCTCATATTTAACACCCAACATTTTGCGAATATCGACTCGACATGCTCTGCTCGGTTCACCACCCCTGCCCACCATACCGCCTGTCGCAACATACGAGGGAGAGTTACAGGGGTAGCTCCGACGACTCCCCCTCTGTCTATCCTAGTATATTGTACGATGATAGCCTGTAAAAAAGGCTTTCTTGCTACAGCTTCTCGATGTTCTTGCTTATATTACTTTGTTTTATTCGCTTACTTCAACTATTGCAATCCTGGCACTTTCCCTCGTATGCAGAGGGAGGCGGTACGCTTCATCATCCCATCTGGTCTTTACTAACCTACGTCTCTTCTGACTATCGAACTTGGAGTCCGAAATGGCGTACCTCGTAGCGGCCGTTTGAGCGCCATCGGCACATACTTGCAGCGACGGTTTGATGACTAGTGTGGCGCAAGGTGGTTCAAGAATTACCAGATTGGGCATGTAGTCGGTAATGTGAGATTCGCAAAATAAGAGAACCCGTATTATACCGAAGATCCGAGCCTCTACCTGCATGCATATATGATCACTGGGGTGGGGTGGAAAGTGACGTTCGTGCGTTGTGGTTCAGTGCCCAGCAAAATTTTCGTCGTCCACGCATTTAGCCGACACGGCCAGCCGTCAACGCCTGTTCACGCACGCTTCCTTTATTGCGCAGTATTGAAATTGTTTAATCTGAAAGTCTTCCATCAATCACAAGAAACATCTTTGGTAGTATAGTAAGTCTATCTCATACCCACGATGTCCGTCCATCAAATACTAACACTCACAAGGTGGTCAGTATTTCTGCTTGTCATAAAACAGCGCGCAGGAGGCCGGGGTTCGATTCCCCGCCAGAGAGTACACAGTTGCATCATTCTTTTTGCCTTTCTGTTGAGTGGAGAAAAGGTTGGGTGTGGGTGGAGAGCCGAGAATCGGAGGTGTGAACCAATTTTTGGGTGAAATCGCGACGAGAACATGAAAACAACAGGGCAATAACAAGGCAATGTAGAGGGCGGAGC
>Ga0265797_10007156_pt1 | contig 15414 bp, 10 predicted proteins | sample P2T30metagenome_FD_192433 | JGI IMG/M metagenome (GOLD analysis project Ga0265797, IMG submission 192433) | Plant litter microbial communities from East Loma Ridge, Irvine, California - P2 T30 | ecosystem: Environmental > Terrestrial > Plant litter > Unclassified | place: USA: California... | reverse complement strand
ACGCGCACCAGCCGCCACATCCCGAACGACATCCTGAAGGAGCTGCACGGCTTCATCCACATGTTCGAGGACACCCCGGAATTCGTGGCGCGCCACATCATCCGCGAGGCCAAGGCCTACCTCGACAGCCTGGCGCCGCCGTTCTTCCGCGCGCTGGTCAACTATGCCTATGACGGCTCCTATTCGTGGCACTGCCCGGGCCACTCGGGTGGCGTCGCCTTCTTGAAGTCGCCCATCGGCCAGATGTTCCACCAGTTCTTTGGCGAGAACATGCTGCGCGCCGACGTCTGCAACGCGGTCGAAGAACTTGGCCAGTTGCTCGACCATACCGGCCCGGTGGCCAAGTCCGAGCGCAATGCCGCGCGCATCTACAGCGCCGACCATTGCTACTTCGTGACCAACGGCACCTCGACCTCGAACAAGATGGTATGGCACTCGACCGTGGCGCCGGGCGACATCGTGGTGGTCGACCGTAACTGCCACAAGTCGATCCTGCACTCGATCATCATGTGCGGCGCGATTCCCGTGTTCCTGATGCCGACCCGGAATCACCTGGGCATCATCGGCCCGATCCCGCTCGAGGAATTCACGCCCGAGTCGATCGCCCGCAAGATCGAGGCGAACCCGTTCGCCCGCGATGCGGTGAACAAGAAACCGCGTATCCTCACCATCACCCAGTCGACCTACGACGGCGTGGTGTACAACGTCGAGACCCTGCGCGAAATGCTGGACGGGAAGATCGACACCCTGCACTTCGACGAAGCCTGGCTGCCGCACGCCACCTTCCACGACTTCTACAAGAATATGCACGCTATCGGCCAGAACCGCCCGCGCGCGAAAGAGTCGATGATCTTCTCGACCCAGTCGACGCACAAGCTGCTGGCGGGCCTGTCGCAGGCCTCGCAGGTGCTGGTGCGCGAATCCGAATCGGTCAAGCTCGACCAGGATGCCTTCAACGAGGCCTACCTGATGCACACCTCGACCTCGCCGCAGTATTCGATCATCGCCTCGTGCGACGTCGCAGCGGCCATGATGGAAGCGCCGGGCGGCACTGCCCTGGTCGAGGAATCGATCCTGGAAGCGCTGGACTTCCGCCGCGCGATGAAGAAGGTCGACGAAGACTTCGGCGACGACTGGTGGTTCCAGGTCTGGGGTCCGGACAAGTTTTCGGAAGAAGGCATCGGCACCCAGGACGACTGGATGATCCGCGCCGAGGAAAGCTGGCACGGCTTCGGCAAGCTGGCGCCGGGCTTCAATATGCTCGACCCGATCAAGGCCACCATCGTGACCCCGGGCCTCGATTTGTCCGGCCAGTTCGGCGAGACCGGCATCCCGGCCTCGATCGTCACCAAGTACCTGGCCGAACACGGCGTGATCATCGAGAAGTGCGGCCTGTATTCGTTCTTCATCATGTTCACCATTGGCATCACCAAGGGCCGCTGGAACACGCTGGTGACGGCGCTGCAGCAGTTCAAGGACGACTACGACCGCAACGCCCCGATGTGGCGCGCGATGCCGCAGTTCGCCTCGGCCAACCCGCGCTACGAGACCCACGGCCTGCGCGACCTGTGCACCGAGATCCACACCTTCTACAAGTCGCGCGACGTGGCCCGTTTGACCACCGAGATGTACTTGTCGGACATGATCCCGGCCATGAAGCCATCGGACGCCTTCGCCAATATGGCGCACCGCAAGATCGAGCGTGTGGCGATCGACGAACTCGAGGGCCGCATCACCGCGATCCTGCTGACGCCTTACCCGCCGGGCATTCCTCTGTTGATCCCGGGCGAGCGCTTCAATCGCGTGATCGTCGACTACCTGCGCTTTGCGCGCGACTTCAACGAACGCTTCCCGGGCTTCGAGACCGACGTGCACGGGCTGGTCAAGCGTGAAGTCGATGGCAAGCGCGGTTACTTCGTCGATTGCGTGATGCAGGACGCTTGATCGCGTCGGGATCGGCGGCTGTGCCGCCGACCCTAGCAAAAGCCCGGGGACGATCCGGGCTTTTTTTCGCGTATCATCGGCAGTCATGAACGCCAGCGATCCCGACTCCGCCACCTTCTTCACCGCGCGCCGCCCGCGCCTGCAACGCATCGCCTACCGCATGCTTGGCTCGGTGGCCGAAGCCGAAGACGTGGTGCAGGATGCCTGGCTGCGCTGGCATGGCACCGACCGCGGGGCGGTGCGCGAGCCGGAAGCCTTCCTGGTGCGCACCGTCACCCGCCTGTGCCTGGACGTGCTCAAGTCGGCGCGCGTCAAGCGCGAGCAATACATCGGCCCCTGGCTGCCCGAACCCTATATCGATCCCGACGACGAAGCCGACGACGACATCACACTGCCCCTGATGCTGGCGATGGAGCGGCTGTCGCCGCTCGAGCGCGCCGCCTTCCTGCTGCACGATGTGTTCGACATGGAGTTCGACGAGGTGGCCGAGGCCATCGGCCGCGAGCCGGCGGCCTGCCGCCAGCTGGCCAGCCGCGCGCGCGCCCACGTGGCACAGGCGCGGCCGCGCTTTCCGGTGCAGCAGGACCAGCAGAAAGAAATCGCGGCGGCGTTCTTCGCCGCGTCGCGCAGCGGCGACCTGGCGCAACTGCGGCAACTGCTGTCGAACGACGTCGTGTTCTACGGCGACGGCGGCGGCAAGCGCCCGGCCATGGTCAATGCGATCTTCGGCCAGGACAAGGTGATGCGCATGCTGCAGGCGTTCACCAGCAAGGGCGGCTGGGACGCGGCCGACATGCTGCGCACGGCCACCATCGATGGACTGCCGGGCCGGATCACCCTCGAGGGCGACGGCATGCTGCAGACGACCGCGCTCGAGATCGACGACGGCCGCATCACGGCCATCTATGTAGTGCGCAATCCGGACAAGCTGGGACACCTGGCGCGCGCTGCACGCCAGGTGGAATAAGACCGGATCAGGTCTTCGGCAGGGTCACGCCGCGCTGGCCCTGGTACTTGCCGCCGCGGTCCTTGTACGAGGTTTCGCAGACTTCGTCGCTCTCGAAGAACAGCACCTGGGCGCAGCCTTCGCCGGCATAGATCTTGGCCGGCAGCGGGGTGGTGTTCGAGAACTCCAGCGTCACATAGCCTTCCCATTCGGGTTCGAACGGCGTCACGTTGACGATGATGCCGCAGCGTGCGTAGGTCGACTTGCCAAGGCAGACGGTCAGCACATTGCGCGGAATACGGAAGTATTCGATGGTACGCGCCAGCGCGAACGAATTGGGCGGGATGATGCAGACGTCGCTCTTGATGTCGACGAAGGAGTTGGAGTCGAAGTTCTTGGGATCGACAATGGTGCTGTTGATGTTGGTGAACACCTTGAACTCGTCGGCGCAGCGGATGTCATAGCCATACGACGAGGTGCCGTACGAGATGATGCGGCGCCCCTCCTCCTCCCTTACCTGCTGCGGCGAGAACGGCTCGATCATGCCGGTGCTTTCCGCCATGCGGCGGATCCATTTGTCGCTCTTGATAGTCATTGTCGGTTTCCAGCAGGGAGAAAATCCCGCGATTTTACGCGAAATGGCGACGCCGGTGCGGATCCAGATGCTGCAATAGCAAGAATTGATTGCCGAAGAGCGGCGCCAGGCATACCATAAGTTACTTGACCGTTACCCGGAGACACCCCATGCAACACGCATTCAAAACCCTGGCGCTCGGCGCCTTTGTCGCCCTTGCCGGATGCAGCAGCCCGCAGCAGCAGACCACGGCGGCGGTGGCGCCAACCGCGGACGCTCCTGTCGTGGCCGCGCAAGAAGACGATCATTCGATGACCGGCTCACGCATCCCGAAACGCAATAGCACCGACCGCATGCTCAAGACCGTGGGCGCCCAGGATGCGCGCGACGCGATGGACAGCGCGATGCGCCCGCTCGACTCCAGCCGGGCCTATTAAGAACTGCTCCAGGCGCGCGCCGGCGGCGCCAGCAAGCGCGCGATCATCGCCTGCGCCAGCTGCGCCGTCTCCTGCGGCTTCTCGAGCGGATACAGGTGTCCGCCCTCGATCATGACCAGGTTCTCGCCCACCAGCTTGCGGGTGGCGGCCATGCCGGCCTGGCGCATCTCTTCCGAGACCGTGCCGGCGATGAAGCCAACCGGCACCGGGAACGGTTCGCGCAGCGCAACGTCCATGTGGTGAGGAAGGGTCTGGTAGATGGCCGACTCCACATCGCGCCGGAAGCGCAGGGTGACGCCCTCAGGATGCGGCGCCAGGCCGTGCTCGAGATAATCGTCCAGCGCGCCTGGAGCCCAGGCCTGGAAGATCGGCTTGGCGCTGAAATGCTGGAGGGCGGCATCGCGGCTCGGCCACAGCTCGCGCCGCTTGCGGGCGAAGCGCGCCGGCGACAGGCGCTCGCCCCAGCCAGCCAGCTTGGCCAGGCGCCAGGCCAGCGCGCGCCAGCCCGCCACCACCGGTGAGTCGAGCATCACCACGCAGCGCGCCAGGTCGGGCCGGCGCCTGGCCGCCATCATGCACAGCATGCCGCCCAGGGAGTGGCCGACCAGGATCGCCGGTTCGCCATAGCTTTCCAGGTGCTCGACCAGTTCGTCGACCAGCGCTTCCCAGCCGTCAGAAACCGGATGGCGCGGATCGTGGCCATGCATCTCGAGCGTGCGCACATCGTACTGGACCCGAAACAGGTCCAGCAGGCGGTTGTAGGTACCGGCGGGGTAGCTGTTACCGTGGGCGAAATGAAGCAAGGGTTTGGACATGGGCGGCACTGGCGGATTCGACAACGGACCATTGTAATGGCTGGCGCCCTGCCGCGGACCGTCTTTAGAGTGAAACGCCTACAGTCAGGGTGGCCGTATAGCCCTGGCTCGCATTGCCTGTTACGCTCGCCATCTGCAGCGCCGTGCCGTCGCTGAACACATTGTCGGTCGCGTAGCTCACGCGCGCCAGGTTGGCTACACTGCTGGCGTAGCCGCTGCTGGCATAGGCCTCGGCCAGGGTCGCCAGCGGGAATGCGAATTGCGAGGTCCTGACCCGGTTCGCCGCCGACGTCGACCTGGCCAGGGTCGGATACACCTCAAAGTGCACGTGCGGCATGCGCCCGTCATAGCAACCGGGGAAGATGGTGGAAAACGTGACCCAGCCTTCGCTGTCGGCCTCCTGCACGCCCCGCAGGTAGTTCTCGCCGACGATCCCGTTCGAGTACATCGAATAGCCGCCCTCGCGGGTACAGTGCCACAGGTAGACGGCGGCGCCCGCGGCGGCGGCGCAGCCCCGGGCCACGTTCTCGATCCTGAGGCGGATGGTGAGCGCCACGCCCTGCGCCACGCCACTGGCGCCTGCCAGGCTGGCGCGGATGTCGCTGCGCACGATCCCTGACAGGATCAGCGCATTGGCCACGCCATTCGCATTGCGATTGCTGCCATCGCCCGGATAGGGACCAGCGGTCTCCTCGGGGATCAGCGAACAGGCCGCGCTGCCGCCGGTGCTCGCCGAACCGGTGCTGGTGGTCGAGGCTGAGATGCCGTAGTTGTCGGTCGCGTTGTCGCCGCCGCAGCCGGTCAAGGGCAGCACCGCGGAGCTCGCGCCGGCGCACAGCCAGCGCAGCGACTGGCGCCGTGTGGCCGGCTCGGCCAGCAGGCGCGCCAGGTCGGCTGCGAAACCGCGGTGGTGGTCTGGTTCCTGGTGCGGGGTGATCGTGCGTTGCTGCGTCATCGTGGATTCTCCGTTTGTGTTGACGCTCATTCTGTGGCGCTCCAGTGTAAAGCGCGCCTAAGCGAGGTAAATCCGGGTAAAGCCGAGCGCTACGGGAAAGACCGAAACGCGCGACTGCGCTATCCTGTGGCCATGAACCATGTATTGCTTATCGACGACGACGTCGAACTGGTCGGCATGTTCGCCGAATACCTCGAACAGGAGGGCTTCAAAGTCACCTGCGTGCACAATGGCGACGACGGCGCGCGCGCGGCGCTGGGTGGCCAGTACGCCATCGCCATCCTCGACGTCATGATGCCCGGCACCAGCGGCATCGACGCCCTGCGCCAGATCCGCGCTGCCAGCCGGATCCCGGTGCTGATGCTGACCGCGCGCGGCGACGATGCCGACCGCATCCTGGGCCTGGAGCTGGGCGCCGACGACTACGTGGCCAAGCCCTGCACGCCGCGCGAGCTGACGGCGCGCGTGCGCGCCATCCTGCGCCGCACCCAGGCCCTGCCCGACATCGCCCCGGGCGCGACGCTCACGGTCGGCCTCTTGACCATCCACCCCGAAGGGCGGCGCGCGACCTGGGACGGCAAGCCGCTCGACCTGACCAGCACCGAATTCAACCTGCTCGAAGTACTGGCGAGGAATGCCGGCAAACCGGTGAGCAAGAACGACCTGTCCGAGCAGGGCCTGGGCCGGCCGCTGGCCCGTTTCGACCGCAATATCGACGTCCACCTGAGCAGCCTGCGCCACAAGCTGGGACCACTGGCCGACGGCCGTTCCTGCCTGCAGACCATCTACCGCCAGGGCTACCAGCTGATCAAGGAGTAGCATGGGGCGCTTGTTCTGGAAGTTCTTTCTGTCGATCCTGCTGGCCCAGCTGACAGCCACGATCGCCATCGGCGGCGCCTTCTGGCTGCGCGACCAGGCGCGCCAGAAGGCCGTGCCGGCGCTGGACTCCGGGCCGCCGGCCGCGATCGCGCTCGATGCCGCGGCGGCCACCCTGCGCCACGGCGGCGAAGCGGCCCTGCGCGGCCTGCTGGCCGACATGCAGCGTCCGCAGATGTTCGTGCTCGACGAGACGCGCCGCGACCTGCTCGGGCGCGCGGTGCCAGCAGAGTTGCTCAGGGAAGCCGAGCGCCAGCTCAGGAGTGGTGAACAGCGTGGCCTCGAAACCGAATGGTGGCGCGGCGTGCGGCGCCTGGCCGCACCTGGCGGCGAACGCTATGTCGCCTTTGTCCTGCGCCACCCCGGGCGTGCGCAAGCGGCGCGCGGCGGCCCCGACCCGCTGGGACCGGCCCTCGATCCGGGCGCGCGCCGCCGCATCGGCCAGACCGTGGTGATCGGCGCCGCGCTCGTCGCCAGCCTGCTGTTCGCAGCGCTGCTGGCCTGGTATTTCTCGCGCCCGATCCGGGCCTTGCGCAGCGCCTTCGAGGCGGCCGCCGGTGGCGACCTCGCGCCCCGGTTCGGTCGCGCCACCAAGGCCGGCGACGAGCTCAGTGACCTGGGCCGCGACTTCGACCGCATGAGCGGCCGCCTGCGCACCCTGATGGACGGCCAGCGCCGCCTGCTGCATGACGTCTCGCACGAGCTGCGCTCGCCTCTGGCGCGGATGCAGGCGGCGGTCGGCCTGGCGCATCAACAGCCCGACAAGGTCGCGAGCACGCTCGAGCGCATCGATCGCGAGTGCAACCGCATGGACAAGCTGGTTGGCGAGCTGCTGACCCTGTCGCGGCTGGAAGCGATGCCCGACGCGCTGCGGCGCGAACCGGTCGACCTGACCGAACTGGCCGACGGCATCGTGGCCGACGCCCGTTTCGAGGCGACCCGGCACGACGTGCGCGACGGCCGCTTGCCCGAGAATGCGACCCGGATCCTGATCGAGGCCGACGGCAGTGTCGGCGTCAACGGCGACCCCGACCTGTTGTGGAGCGCGCTGGAGAACGTGGTGCGCAACGCGGCCAAGCATGGCGCCCAGGGCGGCATCGTGACGGTCGCGCTGTGCCTCGAGAACGACCTGGCGCGCATCGACGTGCTCGATCGCGGGCCGGGCATCGCACCAGGCGAGTTGGCGGCGATCTTCCAACCGTTCTTCCGCGCAAGCGCCTCGCGTACCGGCGTCGACGGCCATGGCCTGGGCCTGGCGATCGCGCAGCGCGTGGTGCAGGCCCACGGCGGCGAGATCACCGCGCGCAACCGCGACGATGGCGGACTTCAGGTAACGATCACGCTGCCGCGCACCTGAGTTGGGTGGGGTCAGCGGCCGTGCCAGTAGCGCTTGCGCGTGTCGCGATAGGTCTCGACCGTCAGCTGCCGGCCGAAATGCAGCGTGACGGCGCCGCGCTGGTCGGTACGCAGCCTGTCGATTCCATGCTCGGCGTAGCGCTCATAGATCTCTTTTTTGGGGTGCCTGTAACGATTACGGTGGCCGACCTGGAAGATGCCGAGCGCCGGGTTCACTGCCTGCAGGAAGGCGACGGTGGACGAGGTGCCGCTACCGTGATGCGGCGCCAGCAGCACATCGGCGCGCAACCGCCCGGGACCGGCGCGCAGTAACGCTGCCTCTTGCGCGGCCTCGATGTCGCCGGCGAGCAGGATCGCCTTGCCCCCTGCGCTGACCCGCAGCACGCAACTGCGCGCATTGGCTTTCAGGCGCGGATTGGCGTAGCTGGCAGGGTCGGGAGCCAGCATTTCGAAGCGCACACCATCCCATTCCCATCGTTGACCGGCGCGGCAGCGCTGCTGTCTGGCGGCCAGGCGCAGCAATGGGTGCGCAGCCGGCAGCGACGACGTCAATTCTCCCACCTCGAGTGTCTCGAGCAGCGCATCGGCGCCGCCGACGTGATCGAGGTCGCTGTGCGACACCAGCAGTTGATCCAGACGCCCGATGCCGCGTCCGCGCAGGTAAGGCAGGATGACGCGGGTCGCGCCGCTGGCGCCGGGCGCGTATTGCGGGCCGGTGTCGTACAGCAGGCGATGACGATGGGTCTCGACCAGCAGCGCCATGCCCTGGCCGACATCGAAGGCGGTGACGCGCATTTCCCCTGCGGGCGGCGCCGCCGGCAATTGCGTGAGCAACGGAGTCCAGGCCGCCAGGCCCGCCCAGCGCTGCGGCCAGCCGCGCGGCGCCAGCATCCACGCCGTGCCGATCAGGGCCAGCACCAGGATCCAGGCAGAAGGCGCCGGCGCGGTCCATACCGCCAGCGCGGGCGCAGCCAGGCGCTCGAGCGGCCAGGCCAGCAGCACCATGGCCAGGTGGGCCGTGCCGAGCACCAGGTCGGCCAGCGGCGACGGCAGGATGGCGCCTACCAGCGCCAGCGGCGTCACGAACAGGCTGATGACGGGGATCGCCACCGCATTCGCGATCGGGCTGACCAGCGATACCTGTCCGAACAGCAGCAAGGTGAGCGGCGCCAGGCCGATGGTAACGGCCCATTGGGTGCGCGCGCCAAGCTTCAGGCTCGCGCGCCAGCCGCGCGTCTGCTCGCCGAGCCGTCCGCTGCAGGCGTACAGGATGGCGGCGACGGCGCAGAACGATAGCCAGAAGCCCGGCCACAGCATGGCCCAGGGGTCGAGCAGCACGACGATCCCCAGCGCCAGGCACAGCACGTGGGAACTGGCGGCGATACGGCCGCACCAGACGGCGACGGCGACCACGGCCAGCATGTAGAAGGTGCGCTGGGCTGGCACGCCGAAGCCGGCCAGCAGCACGTACAGCAGCGCCACCAGTGCGCCGCTCAAGGCCGCGGCCTTCTGGGCCGGCAGGCGCAATGGCAGTTGGGCGTCAGTCCAGAACGAACGGCGCCACAGGGAGGCCATGAGCCAGGCGGCCAGTCCCGCCACCATCGTGATGTGCAGGCCCGAGATCGAGACGAGGTGGCTGATGCCAGTACGGTTGAAGACATCCCAGTCGTCCTGGTCGATGCCGCGCTGGTCGCCGATGACCAGGGCGACGATCACGCCGGCATAGGGCTTGCCGTCCAGGATCGCCAGGATGCGGGCGCGCAGGTAGCCGCGCGCGCGTTCGATCGCGTAGCCCGGGCGCGGGGTCCAGTCGTCCAGCCGTTGGTGATTGCTGCCGGCCGGGCGCACGTAGCCGGTGGCGCGCACGCCCTGCTCCAGCAGCCAGGCTTCGTAGTCGAAACCGTGGGGGTTGGCGTTGCCGTGCGGGCGCTGCAGGCGGACCACCAGGCGCCAGCGTTCGCCGGGGTGGATGAAGGCGGGGTCGGAGGCGGTGGCGCCGTACCAGGACAGGATGATCCGCGGCGGGACGGTGGCGTCGCGGGTGTCGGTATGCTCGACGTCGAAATGAAAGCGCGCGCCGCCGTCGAAGCGGTGCGGAAGGCTGGCGATGACGCCGGTGACAGTGATGTCGCGGCCTTCATCCTTGTGGGGCAAAGCATTGCTCAGGGCCAGGTGGGCCGTCAAGCCCGCCCAGGCGACACCAAGGAGCGCGCCCGCGAGGATGACGATTGACGTGCGATGTCGCCATCTGCAGGCCAGCACCGCAGCGAGTGCGCCCACGAGCAGGATGGGCAGCAGGGGCAGCGCCGCTTGCAGCTGGGTCCAGGCTGCGCCGGCTGCAAACGCGAGGATGGCGACGCGCATGGCTGAGTGCCTCGACCCTGGTCGCTGCCGACAGCGATAGGCACGGCTGATGGCAATCTAGCTGGCCGAGGGAGCATCGGCCTTGCGTACGAGTTGCCAGGCGCTGCGTCGATGGATCAACTCGGTGTGGGCGACGCCATGCCGGCGCGGCAACGCCCGGAATGTGGCGGCCGGCAGCAGCGAGCCGGCCGCGAACCAGCGCGTGACGTCCAGCGCCTGGCTGTCTTCACAGCGCCACCATCCGCTCGCCGGGCACGCCCATCCAGTCTTCGCGACACTGCCGATTGCCATGCCGACCTGATTGAATGGCGTCGCCCCTGTCGGCATATTGCCAGACTCTGAGGTAGCCAGCGCTTGTTCCAGCCCGGGCGGCTGCGTCTTGCGCTCGCTGTTGCGCTTGTCCACCAGCGCCCACAGTGTCGAGTTCGTACTTTCGTAGCTGGGCTGCACGCCCCGCAAGCGCTGCCACATGGTTTGCTCGGGGAGCAACAAGGCCTGCGGCATGGTCTGGCCTTGCTTCAGGAACTGACGCTGCCCACCGAGAATGGATACGCCATTGCCCCCATCGCCACAATGCCACCATCCGGTCTGGGGACAGGTCTCCCCTGCCAGGGCGCTGGTGCCCAGCGCTACGACAGGATGGGCGGGATTCGCATCGGCCACCGGCGCAATGGGTCGTGGCCGGATACTGTTGACGATGCTTTCCCACAATTCGAACATCGCCTCTTCGGTCAGGGTCGACTGCACCGGCTTGCCGCCCGAAACCGGGTTGACGCCAGATTCCAGTTCGAGCTTCAAGCGTGGCGCGTCAACATCGTCCTGATTGCCGGCCATTTCCCATTGAAATGAATAGCCTGTCGTGAAATTTGGCTCGCGCGCGCGCAACACCAACTCTTCTCCCGGCAGTCCATTGATCGTGCGCTCGTGTTGACGTAGATGGGAAAACGCGAGCCGCATGAACACCGGTGCACGGGATACAGCTCTTTCATGGCGTGCCAGCAGGCCTGGCGCCGGGCTGGTTCCTGACATCGATGACAGGGCGATGTTGACGTCCGGATGGCCGGGGATTCCGGCAAACATCGCGACACTCTCGACATTGTCGTGTTCGTAAGGGTCCTGGAGAATGATATGTCCAAGGCAAAAGCCGCTCTCGCTTGGTATTTCACCGTCAGCAAGTGGCCGGATGCGGCTCAGTATCCTGGTCAAGCCGTCGATATATCTGGGTGCGACCCACTCGATCTCGCCAGTGACGCTCACCCCGGGAAATCGCAGCATACTGAGAAATTGAAGGTTTTCGCTGTAAAAATAGCCGTTATCTCCCAGTATTTTCGTGCGCTCCCGGTTATACACAAAGGTTTTTCCACGTCCCGTGCCAACCGTGAGCTCCTTGCTGGCCTCCAGGCTAGGTTGACCATCCTCGTTGACGGCGCCCGCTATCCCGAGCTCTTCCAGGCGCAAGCGCTCGGCGAACTCTTCCTCGGATTCGGCGCTGGAAGTGGAGATATCAAAGCCCCCTAGCGCGCCATACCGCATGGTGACCTGTGCATCTGCCGGCAAATCAATCAGGAAACGGCCCACGCAGCGCGTCTTCATTTTCTCGGTCATTTTCGCTACCTTCTGCTTGTCGTAGTCGGCCTGCACCGAACTGGCGATGAGCGACATGAGCGCCAGCACGAGCGCTGTCAGCCCACACACCCATCGCACGCGCCCGCCGCCGAGCCGCTTCATTGGATTTCCTGAACGATCTTGACGATAAGATGGCGTACCAAGAGGCGCATCGCCTCGGGTTCGAGGCTTTGCTGATGCCGGAATCCGGCCGGCGCGAATGCCAGCCGTACATGCGGAGAGGATCCAGCACCGGATTGGACCGGCACGGTCTCGTCACCATGGGCGTCTTCCGGCCAGACAAAGAAGCGCAGCTGTAGATCCCGCCCCACACGTACCTCGCGGTCGCCGTTGGGCGCCGCGGATACCAGCGTCGCGGCGCGAATCAGCGACGGAGACAGCGCGGTGGGATTGATCGACGGTTCGCGGGCCACCCATCGGATTTGTCCGAATGCCTTCAATGCCTTATCCGCACCGTAGAATGCGTAAGTATGCGGATGGTAATAGGGTTTAGGCGGAGAGTTGCCATCGGCCCCTGTCATCAGCAGTTTCGTATGTAACTGTTCAGCGGCAGAAATTGCCTTGCTTATGCGATCGACAACTGATTCGTTCATATTGCCGTGGCGCCTGGCCGGATCGACAAGTCCCGGATCGATCATGCGATACCAGGATTTCATATCGCGATAGAAATCGTAGGGATTACCATCCGGTAGCGACAGCAGATCGCGCACCTCATCACGGCGGTTCACCGACCGCATTGACTTGATGACAATCCAGGGCCGGGGATACAGATGGTTCGGCAACAGCTGCAGGGCGCCCGGCGAAACGGCCATGACCGGCGTCGTTTCGGCGCTGCTTTCGCCGATAATGTCAGCGATGGCGGAAGCCTTGCGGTTATCGACAAAGCCGTTCGTGAAGCGCCCGCCTTCGGTGCCGCATGCAATGCGCCGGTAAGCCACGGGCGCGCCAAGCGCCGGCATCGTGGCATGGATGACCCCGGCAATATCCGGTGCGCTCCCATCCCCGGGTGGACTCAAGCGCGCGCAGGCACGCGCCACCAGGCCGCCCATCGAATGGCTTATCAGGATCACTTTTTCGCACTGGTGCTTGCGCTCGGCCCAGAATGCCTTGATAGCGTCGATGCGGGTTCGCAGCCGGTGCGCCGAGTCTTCGCACGAATTGAGCCAGTTGTAGCCGAACGCATACACCGGGTATTGGTAGGCTGCATATTTCTCGAGTTCGGCCTCAGTCACTTTCTCGATGTTGCGTACGCCCCACGACGCAGCCTCGGTCTGCATGACCCTGAGCCAGAAGTGACGTATCTCGCGCATGCCGCGAGGCGACAGCTGGAATGTCTTATCCAGATGACGCTGCAAATCGACGAGAAGCGCACCGTAAGATCCTGCGTGCACTTCTCCCCAGCCTCTCTCACGCAGAACCTTGGGATCGAACACGGGTGGCGCGAATGCCAGTTCACCCTCAGGGTCTACTTCGAGAACGCGCGCGTCCAGGATGCGCTGCCGTTCCGAAGGGCTGCGCCCAGACCATTTTAGCGATTCCAGATAGCCATCGATACTGCCGCTCGGCGGGCGCCATGCCGCTTCGCCCGGCTTCAGGATGGCGTCATCGCGCGGTTTCATGTCGGCCCTGGCCCGCAGATTGGACCCCATGATTCCAGGCACGAGAATCACCGGTATCACCTTGCGCGAGCCTATCGTCACCCTGGCCCTCACCTTGAAGGCCGTCGGCGTCGCGACCGTATGCGCCACCAGGCTGCCATCGCGGTCGACAATTGGCTGGGGAATGGGGCGGGTTGGCTCCTTCATGCCCGGCCCGCAGCGGGTTCGTCTGCTTCGCCATCGGGCAACAGGCGAATCTCGATATCGCCCATGGCATAGCTGCTCAGGATGCTGGTGCGTCCCTGGTCGTCGGTGACGCCCTCGATGCGGGTGCCGTCCTGGTGGCGGGCAACGTAGCGCTGGCCCTTGGCCGGCAAATTGGTCTGGCGGTCGACCACCACCACCCGCTCATCGGTCTCGAGTCCGGTGGCCGGCAAGTGCAGGCCCGCGGGAGCGCCGCCCCCCGGCGACAGCAGGTCCACGCCAGCCGACCTGACCACGTGCTTGCCGCTGCTCTGGTGCGTGATCGTGCCGCCGTCCCAGTCGGTCTGGGTGCCCTGCGACACCACCTTGACCGATGGGGCCTCGAGCTCGATGCCGGTGGCGGCGATCAGCCGGATGCGGCTGGACGACTTGATCTCGACGTCGCCGCGATGGGTTTCCACGACGATGTCGCCGCGCGCCGCAATCAGCTTCATGCCCAACTCATAGGCGAACAGGCTGAGCGCGCGCGAGGCGCGCAGGAACAGGCTGCGGCCGGTGGCCAGTTCGGCGTCGCCGGTCGAGACGATGTCGACCTTGGTCTGGGCGCCCAGCACGATATTGTCGTCGCTGGCGATCGCCACGCCGGCGGGCGCGTTCATCGCTACCACCGGCGCGCCCCCCTTGCCGGCGCCTGGCGCGACGTTCGAGCCGTCGTGCCATTGACGCAGGCGCTCGGCCAGCGCTTCCAGGCGCGACCTGGATTCTTCGTTCTCGCCGTGGTCGGTCGCCAGGCGCCCGAGTGTATCGAGCACGCCGTGCATCGTCTCCATGATACCGACCAGCCCACCCCGCTCGAGCTGGGCGCCGGCATCGCCCTGCGTGCCGCCGGCGCTAAGCAGGATGCCCTCGCCGCCGCGCACGGCCACCGCCTTGTCGCTGCGTAGCTCGGCGCCCTCGCCGCGCGCGCCGGCCTGGCCGTTGGCGCGCGGCTCGGACAACCAGCCAAGATTGAGCTCGGAGCCCGCGTGTTCGCTGGCCAGCTGCACCGCGATCTGGCCAGGGGTATCGTCGAACAGCAGCTGGCCGCCGCGCGCCCCGCCGATCTCGCGGCTGCGCATCCCCGACAGGTAGCGGTTGCCCGGTAAGTCCCCCGCCCGGCTCAGCGCCGGCGGCTGCGAGCGCTGGTTATACAGTTGCGACAGGATCACCGGCCGATCCGGGTCGCCCCCCATGAACGCCACCAGCACCTCGCTGCCGACCCGCGGCAGGCCGAGCGTGCCGGATTGCTGCTGGCTGCCCGGCCCGGCGCCGGCCCAGTTGGACGCCACCCGCACCCAGGCCGAATCGGCCGGCGTGTCGGACGCGCCGGCGCCGTGGGCATGGCGATGGTCGCCCGTGCGCATGCCGGGAAACCGGATCTTGACCCGTCCCAGCGCATCGCAATGCACTTCTTCGCCCGGGGGGCCGGTGACGATTGCGCTTTGCAGCTGCGGATGCGGCAGGTCGAGCCGCGGATCGAAGCTGGGCACCAGCGCGATGCCGCGCCGGACTGCGTCGAAGCTGACCCGTACCCGCACCGCGTCTTGCATTGATGCGCTATCGGGAAACGCGCTGCTGTCCATCCAGGCCCCCATCAGGCGCCGCACGCGGGCCGAGACGTCGGCCGGCAGGTTGTTCTCGGCCTCGACATGCAAGGCCGTGATGACGAAGTCGCGCTCA
>Ga0265797_10007155_pt1 | contig 15415 bp, 16 predicted proteins | sample P2T30metagenome_FD_192433 | JGI IMG/M metagenome (GOLD analysis project Ga0265797, IMG submission 192433) | Plant litter microbial communities from East Loma Ridge, Irvine, California - P2 T30 | ecosystem: Environmental > Terrestrial > Plant litter > Unclassified | place: USA: California... | reverse complement strand
TTTCTCATCTTTTTTTTTTAATCCAGAACATAAAATATAACTTAACAATCCTGTCATTTAAGGCAATTATTGCTACGGTTGCGACTCGCATCAACATCTCTAGTACCATCTTCTAGAACCCATAGCACAATACCAACTATTTTCAAACCTCGCAAACCTCTGCTATATCGCTATCTGTCTCAAGAATGTTATTACATCTAGTGTCACAGTTCGCTGCGCAACTCCCCTGTCCATCGCGATGTTCTCTTGGCGCATGGTTCCAGTGCCGACTCTCGGATTGGCCGTGAAATTCCGTTTGGTCGGCAGGATTGGTCTTGTCTTGGCTAATGTAGTGCCAATATATTGCGATTATTCAGGGATGAAGGAAGAGTTGTAGTGTTTGTGGGCGGCTTTCAGATGTGTCTGCAGCAAGACTTTGCTCCTGATCGTACGCTGAGATATTCTTCAGTCTGGATCACAGCCTACAGGGTCTACAGTGTTGTAATTTCGAGACGAAACGCAGCGAATACTGTGAGTCATTACGTTCGGCTTACATCACCTGCAAGTAGCGCTCTTTACCTACCATGGCCCAACTATGCAACCGGCGAATGGTGGGAAGGATAACGTGATATTGAGAGAATCTCGGGAACATGGGTTGGCCCGATCACCGAAACGGACGGATTCCTACCTAAGTACAATGAAAATACCAAGGTGTTAGGTTGCAATACAGCAAGTTTGCATAGTCGGTGGTTCTCTTCGAGGCTGAAGCAATCACCCAGGAAGGTCGTTTTGACAAAGCAAGCAAGCCGACAATGCACTCGAAGAGCAGACTCTATGACTGTTAACAGAAAAACAATATTGGGTGAAGAGTAGTCATGTACGGGATGCGTTGATTCGTCTTCATAGCGGCCAGTCTGCAAGCAGAGCCACAGATAGAGTACATGATAATCCATAACCGCACACAATCAGATGAATATGTCCACGTGTACTGAAAGGACTTTTTGATGTTACAGAAAATTAGGCTGCCTCGTGCAGCTGAGATAACAGTAGGAAAGCTAGCATAAAGGGAATTGCCCTCTCATGACAGCCGGTGAACCAAGAAGAAATCGCATTGAAACAACAGATACATGGAACATCCAAGAAACCAGGAAACAGGAAACACATAAGCAGTCTCATTGGGTTCGTGCAGCACAATTGATCCTCCGTTTGTCTTTCAGCTCCGTCATCGCATAAAACATATCCACGGGTAGAAAAGTCTCAAGGGTAGATATTCTGAGAGGTGAGTAGTCTTCAGGAGTAAGAACGCCTACCTAGCTACTGTCAGCAAGTGCTCTTAACAGAGTACGCATAGACTTAAACTTACTTCTGTCGTCTGTCTAGTAGCGGCCACGTGGTGGGTAATCAGCCGCCGCAGCGTCGTAAGGCGGACGGCCTCCGGGGCTACGGGGACGGGCACCACGTGGGGACGGCGGTCGTCCTCCTTCGTAAGGGCGTCCATGACCGTTCATGTATGGGTCATCGTAACCGCGGGGAGGAGGTCGGGCCCTAGCATCATAAGGATCGTCAGGGTAACGCGCGCGCGGTGGGCCATACTCATCAGGCATGCGACCACGAGGCGGCGAACGTCCATAACCTCCATCACGCCTGTCGTAGAACTCGCGGGGAGGTGTGCGTCGGCGATAGTCATCGCGACGAGGGCTGTAGCCACGAGGTGGCCCGCGACGGTCGTAGTAATCATCGTAGGGCGCAGGTGGGTATCCGCCACCGCGGCGGCCCATGGGAGAGCGGGATCGGTATCTATCACGGCCCCGGTCATCAGGACCACCAGGGCCTCCGTAAGGAGCGCGCGGTTTGAAAGGTGGAGGTGGGGGAGGATCGGAGACGTCCTGGACACAGGTAACTTCCTGCCCCTTGAACTCACGACGGTCCAGCTTCTCCACTGCGGTCTTCAGGTCGGCGGCCGTCTCATACTCGACGAATCTACAGTGGATCAGTACGTGTTACTTGCTGCAGTGTTACCCACGTACCCAGTGCCATCACGCTCGCGGCCAACTTCAGAGTAGACGACGTCCAATCCAGACTGGCGGGCAAAGTCTTTGAGGTCCTATATATTCGAAGTTAAGCGAGGCCCAAATCCAGAACGTAGAACGGGAAGCAAGCGAGAACAAAGCCATTACTGGTCCAGGAACGGTATACTGGCGCTAACAGGGAACTGAAGGAATCCAAGGATCGGGGAGTCTGACCTGCCAGCTGGTCTCCACAGGAAGATTCGCTATTCTCATCCGGTATGGTGTGCGCCTAGGACGCGGGGGAACGCGCTCGTGGGGAGTGAAGTTCTCGTTACGGGCACGCGAGCCGCGAGCGAACTGGACGATGAGGCGCTCGCCCATGAAGTCGGAACCATCTTGAATCAGTTAGGACGTATGTTTGGATTTCTATACACGAGAAGTTACGTACGGAATGCTGTATACAGATTAGCGTGCGTTCAATGGATTGGCGCGTGGCTGAAGCTTACCAGGGACAACATCACGAGCGTCCATTGCGTCCTTGTACTCGATGAAGCCAAATCCGTTCATGAGCTTGATCTCAGTGATCTCACCAGTGCCATGCGTCTGGAAGTGGCCCTCGACATCTGCCTTGGTGGCATTGCGAGGAAGGTTGCCTAGGTATAGGCGCGTAGACGATACCTCGGTCATAGTGACGGCTGTTGCGGTAGAGCTTTATCCTAAAGATAACCTAGTCTGAAGAGAATCGTGAGCAAATGTCCATGAGCAAGCGGGAAGCCATCGAGGGAGCGCGCATGGTGCGTGCCAAAGACGGATTGCCTCGGTATCAAAGACGCGACGCCAGGAAGCCAGTGTCCAGCGACGTGCGAAACTACAGGAACCAGGGAGACGCGCAAGGGATTTCCAGTGCATACAATACAGGCGGCTAGTCGTACCTTGGAGATAGAGTCGGGCGCTGGAAGCAGGGTGGCCGTGAAGAACCTGAGAGCTTGAGGACCAGGAAGGAGCCGGGTAAGTGCAGAAGTCGCGCAATCGATTCTTGGGCAGAGAATTAGTCGGCCCAGTGTCGCGACAACGGATTGCAAATATAGATGAGGGCCGGAATGCTATTGATGTAATAGGCCCCGGCGAAGTTGATGGGTGGACGGTGACGAAGGGTGGAGAAGGAAGTTCGCCCAACGCCTCACTCGCCCTAGCCTTCCAAGCTTCGGGCACGGACATCACGTGCGTCTTGCTTCCAACGAGGCCGCTCGCCCTCCCAGGGCTACCAGTGAAGTGTAACTATTCCAGACGGATGAATTGTCATTTGTTCGTTGGGCTAGCACACGCTTGAGTTTATCCAGGTATTGATCAGTTTCCGAACAAGGGGATCAATCTCTCTGTCCAAGCCCTACAAACATCCGAGGTTCACTTGGGCAGCAACAAGTCTAGGGCTGATGCCAATATGTAGTATGTATACATGCGATCCTTCCTAATGTACATATTTGCTGATCGCGTGGACCACGGCTTGGGCCATGGTCTCTATCCCGGCGTCTACATTAAGTAAGTACGTACTTTGGTCCCTCGCCGCCTTGTGGTGTTTGCCAATTGATGTCCTGATCGGGCACTTTGATATCGCAAGTCTTGCAGTGAACGCAGCTGTATGTTGTCAGCAGGCTTTCCAGCGATCCGGTCGACTAAACTTACTTTTGGGCGTTGATTTGGAACCTGACACCCAGCTCTTTGCTATCATCCTCAACGTATTCATAGACGCCGGCGGGGCAGAACCTGTTTTCGACACCCTTGTACTTGGGCCATTCCTTCTGAGCATGTGCATCGTAGTCTTTGACTTGAAGATGGCATGGCTGGTCCTCTTCATGGTTTGTGCCACTTCGGCTTACGCTTGTCAATATGTCGAAGCTGATTTTACCGTCTGGCTTGGGATACTCAATCTTCGGGCACTCGTCTGCAGTCTTGGTTGCTGCGTGATCGGGTTTGCCGTGCTTTAACGTCCATGGCGCTTTGCCTCGAAGAACGTATGCTTCAAGGCCAGAATACATAATGCCTCCGTAGATGCCTAGTGGAGTATGGAAAGATGGACGCATGTTGCGCACAGTCTTGAGCTCTGACCATATCGACGACTTGCGCATCTTGTCCTCATAGTCATACAGGAACACGGTACCACCGTCGGTATTGGCTTGTAGGGCATCCCAAGTCGCCTCGGCAGCTAGCATGCCTGACCTCATGGCGTTATGCGTACCCTTGATCTTCGGTAGATTAAGCAAGCCCGCGGCATCTCCAAGAAGCGCGCCACCGGGGAAGGCGAGCTTAGGTATGGACTGGAAACCGCCTTCAATCAGCGTCCTCGCACCATAAGAGATGCACTTGCCACCCTCTAATACATCCTTGTAATACGGGTGATGCTTCATCTTCTGAAATTCGCCATAGGGCGCCAACCACGGGTTGGGGTAGTCAAGTCCAACAACCAGACCAATGCTGACCAGGTTGTCACCAAAGTGGTACATCCAACCACCACCGTAGGTGTCTTTCGGCAGTGGGTAGCCCATGGAGTGAACCACTAACCCAGACTTGAATTTCTCAGGCTGTACCTCCCATACTTCTTTGATGCCAAGTCCGTAGGTTTGGTGTTGACTATCCCGCCTTAGGTCGTACTTCTTGATGATTTGCTTGGACAGACTACCATGGCAACCCTCACCAAGCAGTGTGACGCGTGCATGAAATTCCATTCCTCGTTCGAATGAGTCTTTGGCCTTGCCTTCTCGCGATATACCGAGATCGTTGGTAGCCACACCCTGTACGACGCCTTCATGGTTGTATAGTATCTCCGACGCAGCGAATCCAGGGTAAACCTCTACACCAACTTCCTCGGCACGCTCGCCAAGCCACTTGACCATCTGGTTCAAGCTTATTATGTAGTTGCCATGATTGTTCATCTGCGGAGGCTTGGGTAGAGGGATTGCGCTGTTCTTGGTCATGAAGTACATGTGGTCCTCCTTGGCGGGGGTGATGTCGGCGAAGCGGTTCAGGTTGTCCTCTGACCTCCAGTCGGGCAGGAGTTCGTCGAGCGCAGACGGTTCTATGACATTTCCAGACACGATGTGATCGCCCAATTCGCCCGCCTTCTCCAACACCAGAACCCTAAAGTCTTCATTGCCCGCCGCTGTCGCAAGCTGCTTCAGCTTGATGGCTGCAGACAGACCAGCAGGACCTCCGCCTACAATGAGCACATCCACTTCGTCAGATTCGCGTTCTATTGACTTTGGATCGAATGTGTCGTCCACAGCGGCGAGTCGTGTGCGTGGCGTCGTGGAAAGGCCTCTTCTTTGACCAGCAATTCGGACTGCAGGACGGTACAGGCCGGATACATTCCGTCTCGGTAATGGTGCGCACGCGAGGGGCCTTGACGATATACGCGCGGATCGGGAGGTTGCAAGCAACTGCCGCGTTACGGATGCGGGGACTGATCTGGTGGCCATGGTGTAGGACTTGCTGTGGAGGCAAACAGATAGAATTGAATGCGAAAGTGAACGACTTGACAAATTTTTGCGCTTCCTACAAGACCGACCGGCGGCGCACTACAGGCCAGAACTGATAGTGCTCAATGATGAGGAATGCGACAGAATTGCGGCATTCAACATGTACGCTCGTCGCCAATGCTAAAGCTTGATATGACGATGTCTAAAAGTTGCAGCCGAGGCTACAAGGCTAAGTGCGGGATTGCAATACCGAGCACGTCATTGGCCAAACCTTCCTCATCCTTCTCTCCGCACATGTCAAAGTCACCGCATCCGAACATCTTCATCGTCAAAACCTTCTAGAAGCAACATCTCTGTGTTGACGAATATACGCGCCCTATCATGGGTTGATCCTCCTGTACATGTTCCGGTAACGGAGCGGTGATTAGTCCACAGCAGCAGCAAGGTACTCGCGCGACACCAAGTATTGTATAGCAGAGGCGCAAAGCTCTTTCAGGTTGAATTGAGCCTGGAACCCCCTTAGAAGCGGGAAGGGCACGTTTTTGCATCTTTGCATGTCCAGCAGTTCGCTCGGAATTTCCAGTGGGCGCGTCGGTGTGCCTGAAACCGGCAGAGATTCAGGCCCATGTTATGCCTGCGAACCTCAGTCATACACCAAACTTATGCGTTTAGGGAGATATCTCTCCGCATATATCGCCCCTGCTCCATCTGCAACATGTTCTCAAACCACACACGTTCGACCCCCAGCCTGGATCTTCGCTATTACGACGACTATGCTGGCATGGAGCTTGCATCAGCTCTCTCTTCCGTAATTGTACTCTCTCCTTCATGCGTTTGATTCGACCGTTTCCAGCCAAGCTACGGACCCGATCGCATGTCAAACTTGATCTACAGCTGTCATGCGAGACGAGGCTTTCGTGCCTGTGAGAGAATTGTGGGGATGGCCGATGTTCTTCCTTTGAGCCTGGTCTTTCCAAGGCATCCTCCAACGGCGCATGTATGATATGCACGGCAGGCAACGAACGGTCATCCCGACAATCGTGACCTGAGCTATTCTAGGCACTACCTCCCTCAGGCACTCGTGAGCTCATATAAGGCAATGCTCTTATATAAACCAGTCTCCTCAGGCGGATAGAACGGCACGCTCAGCTTCAATCTTCCAAATCATTCCTTTGTGCAGAGCACCATCTGTTTATTTCAATTCTCAAGAGCTGTGCTCATTTCAAGTTTCGACACACCTCGTTTCAATCCTTCCAGATCAAATCCCCACCGTCACTATGAAGACTTCTATCTCCATTCTCACCCTTCTTTCAGCCTCGTTCGTGGCAGCAGCCCCAGCACCTTTTGTGGGCCAGGGACCTGTAGTCGCGGCTGGTACCGAGAACGTAGTCATTCCTTCTACGAACTTCGGCCGCCGAGAGGAAGACGTTGTACAGAAGTTTGGAGAGAGAGCCCTCAAGCTCCGTGGTGCGCTCTTGGCTGCACGCGGCGGCATGGGCAAGGATAATGGTAATGCGGATGCTGAGGTAGCCAACGCTGAGGGCGCTGCGGCTGCCGGTAACAACGACGCTCAGGATCAGGCGGCACAGGATGCTGCCGCTGCTGAAGATGCTGCTCAGGGCAAGGGCAAGGGCAAGGGGAAGAACGCCGAAAAGCAGGCTGCCCAAGAAGCTGCAGCAGGTATGATTCACGGCTTTCCTATCCACACAGTCTACTGATTCTCATTAGCTAAGGAGCAACAAGCTGCCGCCGATGCTCAGGCACAGCAGGATGCTGCGGCCGCTGGGATGATGAACCAGGGCCAAGCGCAGAATGCAACTGAGCAGATGGGAGCAGCAGACCAAGCTGCCGCCGATCAGCAGGCAAAACAAGACGCTGCTCAACAGGAGGCTGCCGGAGGCATGAACCAAGACCAAGCACAGAACGCCCATGATCAACAGGCAGCGGATCAAGCGGCGGCTGATCAACAGGCACAGCAGGATGCCGCGGCTGGGGGTAAAGACCAGGCACAGGACGGTGCTGCAGCCGATCAAGCAGCGGCTGACCAAAAGGTATGTTTTGAAAATCATATGACGAACCAAGATGACATACTAACCACGACAGGCTGCTCAGGATGCTAAGCAAAACCAGAATGGAAAACAGCAACAAGATGCAATGGACCAAGCCGCAGCTGATCAGCAAGCCGCCCAGGAGCAAAAGGGTGCTATGGGAGCAGATCAAGCCGCGGCCGACCAGCAGGCTGCCCAGCAACAAGAGGGTGCGATGGGAGCCGATCAGGCAGCTCAGCAAGACCAGGCAAAGCAGCAGCAGCAAGAGCTAGAGCAAGCTGCCGCTGAGCAGGAGGCTGCCCAACAGAAAGCCGACCAGAAGCAAAAGGAAAAGGATCAGGCTCAGTTGGAGGCAGACCAGGCGCAGATGCAACAGGATGCTGCGAAGGGCAAGGGCCAAGCTGCCGCTGACCAAGCTGCCGCCGACCAAGCTGCTGCCGACCAAGCTGCTCAAGCTGGAAGTAAGTGACACATACCGCCATGACCAGTCCCATATGCTAACTACCTTAGATGCGACCGGGGTAGTTGACGCTGGAGCCGCAGCCAACGGCACTGGCAACGCGAACAATGGCAACAACAACGGCAAAGGCAAGGGTAAGGGAAAGGGAGATGGCAAGGGCAAGGGCAAGGGCAAGAACAACGGCAACAACGGCAACAACGGTATCGCACAGCTTCTCCAGGAGGCTGAAGCAGCTCTTCAGGCCGGGGGACAGCAGGGTGGAGCCGGTGGAGCTAGTGCAGCTGGTGGCATCGAAGGTCTTCTCAGCAGCCTCCTTGGTGGTGGTGCCGGAGCTGGAGCTGGAGCTGCTGGAGCCGCTGCTGGTGCTGGCCAACAGAAGGCTGGTGGAATCGCAGGTCTCGACTTGAGCAAGCTTGGCATTGGACGCCGTGCCTTCCGTGCCTAGAGATGAGAGACGACCAGGAATATATCGTTGAACGGTAAAATTCCTTCTATAGTATACCCAAGCTCATGAGGGCCTTTGCTTCTAGATGAAGTAGATATCCGGTAATATCACCTCAGAATGATAATGATCTCCCATAACGTATCTACTTTGCACCTAAGATGACTCGTCCGTATTCCTCGCCCTTCATCCATCCCAACTATTTCTACATGTGCATTCCAGGCTAAGGAGCAAAGCGTGTTCTTAGCCGTACGCGCTCGACGCGTGATCGCGTGGTCATGTGAGGCTCAGAGGACTACCTGGGTTATGTGACGTGCTAGTAGCTATGCGTACAATACGATGCAATGCGCATGTTTGGAGTGTCAACACTTGGTCCTTGGGCCTCGCCTTCTGTGTACGAGATCAGTGCTTGTTCAACTAGGCGTAGACAAGTCGCGTACGATGACGAGCTGCCATTAGCCCTGGGCGAGAGCTAGGTCGAGTGCGTCCATGCAGTCGACAGACGTGCGTCCTAGAATGGATCAATCGTAGTGCGGACGGCGTCTCAGCCAGTCATACTCTGGTCTCCGTCTGCATCCTCTGCTTGAGCGACCGGCCGACCGAGCTCGTTAAGAGAAGCCTTCAGCCGCGCAATACGCGCTTCCAGGTCCTCGATCTCATCTTCTTGGTCTTCACATGTGCGATCCATGTCCGGCAAGGCTGTGACGGCGCGTCGTGCCTTTTGTATCTTGAGGCGGATGTCATTCGCTGCTGTCGCGACGTGTTGGATCTCGAGGGGCCCCTCTACGGCAAGCTGGGCAGGCGTTGGCGTCGCAGGTGGCGGCTGGGCAGGCGTCTCGAGAATGCGCTTGAGCAGCCTGTGGAGGTCAGGGAGCATGTCAAACGTCGAGGGCGCAGGGAGGGTCGGGGTGTTCGTGGTAGGAGGCGGCGGCGGCGGCGCAGGCAGGGCTGGCGTTTGAGAGCCTGTGGGTGCAACTGAGGCTCGCGCTGAGGCAGGCGCATATGGCGTCGCGGCTGCCGACATGGTTGTGGGTTACAACGAGTTCCAATTCAAGATGTCTAGCGTCGTGTTTGCGTCGGCCAGCCAGCACGCGTGGACGGGACGACGCTCCCTGCTCCTTTGACGGGTAGGGCTGAAGGCAAGGTTGCTGATTGGACGGCGATTCTGCAGATGATAATCGCTATGTCTGTCTGATAGGAGTTGTTGGATGTCAAAGCGATCGCCAAATAGCGCGGCTGTTGGGTGCGATTCGAGATAAGTTTCTGGGCGTGGGCTGTGGGGGGAATGTGGATCAGTCGCGGGAAGGTTGTGACGTGAACCGGCGATGCTTTTTTGAAGTTGACCATTTTAGCCCCGCCAACCCTGCCCCTCCGTCAACAAGTTGCTCCCTACGCTCTTCTCACTAGCCTTCCAAACCTCGCTGCTCGAGTGAATCCTCGAGTTTTTTTCTTCTTCCTTCTTATTCCTAAAATCACCTGACCGACTCGCAATCATGGCCAAGGTCGACCAGAAGACGGTCCTCATCGTTATCGACGGCTGGGGCGTCGCGACGGAGAAGTCGCGCAAAGATGGCGATGCTATCCTCGCAGCCGACACGCCTACTATGGACGAGTTCGCCAAGGACGGCTCCAAAACCGCACAGGGCTACACCGAACTGGAAGCTTCCTCTCTCGCCGTCGGACTTCCCGAAGGCCTGATGGGCAACAGCGAAGTCGGCCACTTGAACATCGGTGCAGGACGCGTCGTATGGCAAGATTCCGTCCGAATTGGACAAACCATCAAGAATGGAAAGTTGAAGGACGTGGACAATGTTAAGAAGTCGTTCCAGCGTGCCATTGACGGTAACGGAAGGCTGCACTTCTGCGGTCTGGTTTCCGACGGCGGTGTCCACTCCCACATGGACCATTTGATTGCGCTCCTCAAGGTTGCGAAGGACCAGGGCGTCAAGGAGGCTTACATCCACTTCTTCGGAGACGGCCGAGACACCGACCCCAAGTCCGCGGTTGGATACATGGAGACTTTGCTGAAGGCTACCAAGGAAATCGGCCTCGGCGATATCGCGACAGTCGTCGGACGATACTACATCATGGACCGCGACAAGAGGTGGGACCGTGTCGAGCTTGGTATGAAGGGTCTAGTCACTGGAGAGGGTGAGGAGAGCAGTGACCCAGTCGCAACCATCAAGGAGCGATACGCAAAAGACGAGAACGACGAGTTCCTCAAGCCCATTATTGTGGGAGGAAAGGAGCGAAGGATACAAGGTATACTAACATGCTGAGCACCTGCATGTCTACTTGCTGATTCGTCCAGACAACGACACCGTCTTCTTCTTCAACTACCGTTCCGACCGTGTTCGAGAAATCACTCAGCTCTTGGGCGATGTCGACCGTTCGCCCAAGCCCGACTTCCCATACCCGCAAAACATTCACCTCACCACCATGACTTCGTACAACCCTAAATACACTTTCAACGTTGCTTTCGAGCCTCAGCGCATGACAGATGTTCTTGCCGAGACACTAGGAAAGCAGGGCGTCAAGCAGTGTCACGTTGCTGAGACTGAAAAGTATGCCCATGTCACCTTCTTCTTCAACGGCGGTGTCGAGAAGCAGTTCGAGAATGAGGAGCGTGAGATGGTTCCTTCGCCAAAGGTAGCTACTTACGACCTCGAGCCAAAGATGAGCGCCATGGCTGTTGCAGAGAAGCTGTGCGAGCGCATTCAGACCGGCAAGTTCGAGTTCCTCATGAACAACTTTGCGCCACCAGACATGGTTGGCCACACTGGTGTTTACAAGGCAGCCATTGAAGCATGCACAGAGACCGACAAGGCTATCAAGAAGGTCTACGACCAGTGCAAAGAGAGCGGATACGTTCTGTTCGTCACCGCTGACCACGGGTAAGTTCCCATCATCTGCATCTTTTGGGGTAGGGCTGACATTGTGCTAGTAACGCCGAGGAGATGCTCACAGAGGAGGGCACTCCCAAGACTTCCCACACGACTAACAAGGTGCCTTTTGTCATGGCCAACGCGCCCGAAGGTTGGAGCCTGAAGAAGTCTGACGGCGTACTCGGTGACGTTGCGCCTACCCTTCTTGCAACCATGGGTCTTCAGCAGCCTGAAGACATGGATGGCCACAGCTTGCTCGTCAAGTCGTAGAGTTCCATTTGCGATATAGACCAGAGACGACAGTTTTTGGATGCATCGTCCTGACGTTCTTTGCTTAGGTCCGTACAGATCTAGACGAGAAGAGCTATGACCTATAGAAACTCACATAGACGGAAATGAATAAAAAAGCAATGCAATGACGTGCATAGCCTTTGCTCTCGGGAGTTTGTTAGTTCAGGTGTCGCTTGCATACGACTGGCTATACATGTTGCGCTCCATGGATTGATACTGGGATCCTTAATCCCGGCTGAGCGGCTACCATCCCACTATTCGAACACGGGCAATCTTGGCAACAACAGGGGTAAAGTCACCGGCGGGGAATCGTGTGGACCCCTCCTTACGCACTTCAAGTCCCGACAGCCTTCTTTTCCTTCCTCCCGTAGCTTCGTCTACTATATCCATAGTGTTTGAGACACGATTCCTTCTTGCCTTCAGCAGGAATACCGGCGTCAATCTCGGCCGGCACCAATATCATCTCACCACGTGCCACCAAGCAGCTCCACGAACCCACTATCGCCGTCGATCAGGAGCCGTCGCAATACTCCCGAGTCTCCACAAACTTTCGCTACTGCTCCGCGATACTCAATCTGTGACACAAGTTGTCATAAGCCCACATCGTGTTGCGTCGACAAGCTCATCTGTCGGTTCTGTGATCTCCGATAGCCAGCCTTAGGCATCGGTGCCCGACTGCGCCCTCCCAAGACTCTTGTAATCGCAACCACCATAAGACACTCCTGCTACAACACTTCCGGTCACGACGGTTCTCTGGAACCCTACTTGAGCTTAATAATGGCGACAAGGACTTCGAACGGCGCTTCTGGAGCGCAGGGTACACAGACGGCAGCGCAAGTGCAGCCTTGCAGATACAAGACTGGCAAAACTTTAGGCGCAGGCAGCTACTCTGTAGTGAAGGAGTGCGTACACATTGATACAGGAAGATACTATGCCGCCAAGGTCATCAACAAGCGGCTCATGGCAGGCCGAGAACACATGGTCAGCTTGGTACTAAGCGATGAAGGACGATAAGGCTTACAAGTGCCAGGTCAGAAATGAGATTGCCGTGCTTAAGAGAGTATCTATGGGTCACAGAAACATTCTGACACTCGTTGATTACTTCGAAACTATGAACAACCGTACGTTGAAGCCTTGCTTTGGCCAAACTTTTCGCTGACATGCATCTCTCTAGTTTACCTTGTCACCGACCTTGCGCTTGGAGGCGAGCTTTTCGACCGCATCTGCCGAAAGGGCAACTATTACGAATCTGACGCTGGTGATCTTATCCGTGCCACGCTTTCTGCTGTCGCATACCTTCACGACCACGGCATCGTACATCGAGACTTGAAGCCTGAGAACCTCCTGTTCCGAACACCAGAAGACAATGCCGATCTGCTGATTGCCGACTTTGGGCTGTCTCGAATTATGGATGAAGAGCAGTTCCACGTCCTGACAACGACATGCGGAACGCCAGGTTACATGGCACCTGAGATCTTCCGCAAAACTGGACACGGCAAACCGGTGTAAGGCACACTGCGCCATTTCGTGATTCAGTGCTAACATCTGAACTAGTGACATATGGGCTATCGGCGTTATCACATATTTCCTCCTCTGCGGTTATACTCCGTTCGACCGCGACTCTAACCTCGAAGAGATGCAGGCCATCTTAGTCGCAGACTACTCCTTTACACCCTTGGAGTATTGGAGGGGTGTTTCTCTTACAGCACGCGAGTTCATTCGTCGCTGTTTGACCGTCGACCCTGCAGCACGCATGACAGCCCATGAAGCCTTGTCTCATCCTTGGATCACGGAGCTTGGCAAGAATAACGCTGATGGTGAAGAGGATCTATTGCCCACGGTCAAGAAGAACTTCAACGCTCGTCGTACCCTGCATGCAGCTATCGATACGATTCGTGCTATCAATCAGCTGAGAGCGGGTGGTGCCGCTGGTATGATGGACGGCCAGCGTTCTGCTGAACCACGGAGAGGTGCCCCTCACGCCAACATCCCTCAGCCAGCTGATGAGCCAGACGACCCCATGGAGATTGACAGTAGAGGAAACGGACACGGTCAGACCGAAGAGATGATACAGGAGCAAGAGCGGAGGATTAGAGAGACCCAGCAAGGCCTGTGGGGTAAGCGATGATGAGCGGCACCCGTCATGTCGACGTCAATTCTCTTCTCAGCACACGTTTTAGAGTGGATACCTTGGACCGTTGGATGGATTTTGTTGCAATTACGTTTCATGCTAACATTAGCGAAAGGCCGAGAATGAAGTACTTTGCTCTGCCCAGTGGTCCCAGATAGCCCATCATACAAGATGGTATCGTTTACAGGAAATCTTATCAATGATGCAGCTTACAGATGCCCAACATGCGTTGTCAGCTAAAGTCTTCACCTCCACTGAAACATTACGCATATCCTGGAAGACCTGGCTAGATTCTTCCCGCCTTGCGGTCGAGAGAGCTATATGAGAACAGTAGGTGAAACACCTAAATGCTGTACACCAGGCCCACATCAGCTTTGACCTCATCCCTACATAGCATCTCCCAGCCTCGTTCCCAGTCCTCTAGCCCCTCACCCCACTTCAACTCCAACATTCCTACCTCTCTGGCCCGTCTCCAGAACACCTGAAACGCAGCATACACATTATCAAAATACATGCCTCCAGCAGTCTCAATACCCTTTTCTTGCAACAAGCCCGCGTTGACAATGTTCAAGGAAGCTCTGTTAGCGAGCCGTTGCGTGGCCTTTTCTGGATCTTGAGGTGCGACCTCACCACCAACTGTCACTAGTGTGAAAGGGACAGTGGGCGAGAGTGAAGAAAGAGCGGATCGCCATTTCGCGTTTGCTCCAGGTCGGGCGCCAAAATCGAAGAAAACGATACGTTTCGAATTCGAGTTTTTGATCTCCATGGCAGTTTCGTCGAAATTGTCATAGAGAACTGCGTTGTCGTACCATCCAGTTCTCTTGATGACCTCAATGGAGGCTCTAGATCCAATACCGATAATACGAGCAGGTTGGTGCTCAGCGGGTCGACAGTGTCGAAGAACATACGCAAAACAAGATGCCGTCTTACCACTCGCATTTAGCACAACAACCGCCGCATCTCTCAAGTCCGCGTCTTCGACGCTCCACTCCCCATTTCCTGTGGGATGTATCCGGCTCGTCTGTTCCCTCGCCCCTCCGTCTACTTTCTGTGGTGGGAAAACATAATTGCAGAGGTTATGCGCAACTGTGAAAAGACCCATCATCAGCGCACTCCAGCCCAACTCGTCTTTTTGCTCAGTCTGATCAGCCATTTTAGGAAGCGGACCACAAATCCGATACCGGTTGTAGATCTTCCACAGATGCTGTCTATGTGCGTCTGTCACAATAACTTGGTCGTCGATCACACTACCATCCCGTGCATCTTTAGCCCTTTCTACAGTTATATCCTCCCACTCTGTGCTACTGGGAAGATAGCCATACACGCTCATTCCTTTCTCAATGCCTTCGACAGTGCTTTCTAGAATCTCGGCATAGCCCCATGCTGCAACGCGGCCATACCTTGCAGAATCGTCATACGGAGCAGGTGTCGTAGTGGGAAGCGGATACGTAGAGTACCAGCCTATTAGATGGCCGAGGCGTGCGTAGGAGAGGTTGTTCGTTGTCAGACTGATAATGACGGTACGGAGGCGGAGAGAGGAGGGTAGGAGTGGAGTGGAGGGCTTCGGGGTGAGTGGAACGAGGTGATGGGATGTGTAGTTGGCGAGACTAAGGATGTGGGTAGCTGTCTGGGAATGTGGTGATGGAGACATTGAGGGCAATCAGAGGGTGATGATCTAGTTTGGTATACGGTGGATG
>Ga0265797_10007154_pt1 | contig 15416 bp, 13 predicted proteins | sample P2T30metagenome_FD_192433 | JGI IMG/M metagenome (GOLD analysis project Ga0265797, IMG submission 192433) | Plant litter microbial communities from East Loma Ridge, Irvine, California - P2 T30 | ecosystem: Environmental > Terrestrial > Plant litter > Unclassified | place: USA: California... | reverse complement strand
ACAATGAGACGGGTGAGGAAGTTGAAGTCGTGCGCCAACGCACAGCGCCAGTTCTCTTTCGCGAAGACCAAAGCGAAGTCATTTTTACGACAGGGAGGCCCAGTAAGTCCTGCGAAATGCCGTTCATTACTACTGCTCTCCGACCAAATAGGAAGTACAGACTGTGCTTCAAACCGACAACCCCGATCTCGCATTGGCCAGTCAGCGCGGTGAATACTTCGACTTCTCTTTCAAGAAGCCCGGGCGGTTTGCTATCTGCGTCTGAACTTCCTACATCAGCCACACCGACTATACCCTGGCAGGCCGCCAACGGCAACGACACAATCATCTTCGAGACCCGAAGTTCGCGACCAAAGACACCAAAAGTCACCGTCTCTCTATCAGCACCATCGACATATTCTCTCTCCTCTCCCATCAAGAGATCCGCTTTCACGCTCACGTTCTCGACGGACGCCGCGTATCCCTTTACAGTCCACGCAGATCGCGCATGGGTCAAGTCTCTTCAATCAGACTTGGCAATCCTCGACGCAACATCGCGACGCAAGCTCGAACCCTATCTAGATGTATATCGAGAGCATTACGAAAATGAAAGACACGAGTTTATACGATTCGAAGGAACGTATACGGAGCACCGAGAGTTGGATTTCGGAGGCGGGAATTTAAGTAGGTTGGAGCTAGAGGTTGGGAAGGAGTATATACTCTGTCATCTGGGCGGGTCGTGGTGGTGGACGGAGGATACGGTCGATGAGGTAATGGACTACCTTGCTTCGTGGAGTAGTGCAGGGTTGGAGGTGGGTACGACAATCGAGTTTGAGGGCGCGGGTGAAGTGAAGTTTACGGTGGTGGAGTGATGATACTCTGAGGGTATACGAGCATTCTGCTTATGTGCACCTGGAATATCATACAAGGACCTTCTTGAAATGATACGGACATGTGAGCCGTTGCGCAATCTTGAAATGATACTGAAGATCATGTAGGTGTCAATATACTGGTACCGTCCATTCTTCGAGCAACACATCGACGATATCTCGGTCCACCGAGATCGAAACGTTCCCAGTCTTTGTCATTTCCTCGTCCTCCCCTAGCTTTAACACTAGGTCAGCAGCATCCTCGGAACAGAGCTCATCCTCATCCTTCACCAAACGTCGTCTTTTCCTTGACGAACGCTGGCCAGCGTCCTGCTCCGTTCCATCATCCGGCGACCGTGATAGAAATGGGTCTCTCGTGGACGCATTCGAAGGCGTGTGGGCTCGGTAATACGGGTTGCTAAGCAGAGAGAATTTGGACGAAGCCATCGGCTCCGCGTACCCACTCGAAGAGGAGTAGCCAGGGGTGGGACTGTACGGCTCGTACCATAGAGACGGTATCATAGCCTCCATTGCTACCGACATGGAACCGCTTTGTCTTGCAATGCAACTGGTTTGTCTTGCAGGTGTATCCTCGGCATCGGACCCTACGTATCTTGATGATGAACTGGATGGGACAGGGACGCCTAGCTTCGGGCCAGTATGCTCAAACTCTACAGGAAATCTTTGAGTGTGCTCATCAATATTTATTCCGCGACAGATCCCGTGAGGAAGCTCTTGTCTCTCAAGGTTCCGCTTTATGCAGTTGCCACACGGATAGTCATAATCGCACTACGGTCAATTAGGACGACACGCGAAATTGATGTGATATACTTTACCTTGAGGTCAAGGCTTTGACAATTGTGGCAGGCTTCCACTAAGCGCATTGTAACCGCATTGTTCTTTTGCTCTGCCGTCAACGCGCGTTTTCGACGTTTCCCCATCTTTGCTTTGTGTACTTTCCCAGAGCCTGCATACCGACCTACGACGCACAGTAATGCGTGCGTATCTTGTCTCGCACTGCCCTCAGGCTGAGAAGGGACACTCTCTGTCGTCGAAGTATCCGTTATCGATTGGCTATTGCCATTTTGGTCTTGCTCAGAAACTGGTATAGCTTTTCTTTTCCGACAATCCAAGAACATCAAATTATCTTGATGGTTTTGTAAAGCAGTGTTACGGATTGGCGGCCGTCTTTCGGGTCGTAAATCTGGGTGACTCGGTGAAAGCGAGCGACTTGTCTCAGGTATCATAGGTTCACTGAGCGGAGGCATAGCATTGCTAGGCGTAGAAACTTTCTCGAGCCATCTGTTGAATCCCGGTGAAAGTGGGCGATCCGGCGGAGGTATCATAAGCTCACTAGGCGGAGGCATATCAGAACTAGGCGTAGATACGGGACGCAGCCTGGTACTTCTGAGACTGCGTATAGCAGGACTAGGTAAAGTTTGACCTATTTCTGGTATTTGAAACCTCGCATCGTGCGGCGTGACTTGTGGCGACTGAAGTGGCGAGTACTGCGTTTGAGCCTGTGGTTGGGGTGTGACTTGGCTCTGCATCTGCGTCTGCGCCCGCGTCTGCACCAACAGGTCAGGGGACCCCCGAGCGAGTAATGAACGTCCTTGATCGAGAGAACGTTCCGGTCGCTGGGCAGAAGGATCAAACGAAGACCCTGGCGCCGCATCAACCGCTGGCATTGGAGGATAATCGAGCGTATACGCTGTAGATAATGGGATCGGTTTGGCCGATTCATAGGATACAAGAGGCGGGTGTTGTGAGCTCTGCGTCGATGATATGGCATCAAGATCGGTTGTTTGCTGAGGCACTGAACGCTGCCCTTGGTTGAAATAGAAATCATCCAATGGAAAATGCGTGCTCTCACCCGGAACCTGAAGAAGGTTATCACAGTCAAAGTTTTCCAGACTGCCCGAGTTATCGTTCATATGGAAATCGATGAATGGAGCAACCTTTCCAAAGTCGGCAGCTGACGGAAGTTTGATACCCGATTCAAATTTACGACAAAAGCGTTGATACATCTTGTGCACGTGTCGCTTTCGATGTTTCTTCTTGTTTGTCTCAAAAGCCTTCTGCAGCATTGTGATGCGCTTTAGAAGCTTCTTTACATGGTCCGCTGCTTTTGCCAGTTCTTCGGTCGAGATCTGCTCTTCATTGTCATCACCTGACATCGTAGCGTCGCTATCAGAAGTGTCGGAATCATCTGCGGTCGAAAGGTCGATGGTGATGAAGTCTTTCTGTGGCTTTGAGGGCTTCTCCAGCGGAGGGAGCTCCATAACGGGAGCGCTGGTCATAAGCTCCAAAGTTGGAACACGAGAGGCGACGCTTGATCCTCGAAGGGTTTCTTCGTCATTGATTGCGATATGACAGAATCTGTTTTCGAGAGCTTGCAGGCTTTTGAGTGAGTCCTGCTGTCGCTGGTGCAGTTCGCGGATCTTCTCACGCTCCTCATCCAAGACACCTTTTTCCATTTTTCTGTGGCTATTGTCAGCTGCATCTTATGCATAGTAGTGTATCAACTCGGCTCACCCTCGCGCCTGACTTTGAGCTAATTGCAAGACATGCAACAAAAGTACAAGGCTGTTCTTCAAACTCTCAAGCCTCCTTCGGTTCAACTCAACCCGCTGTTCCTTCACCGGCCAAGCCAGCTTCCCCATCACGCTCAAGCTTTTCTTCCCATCTTTCCCAATTTTCCTCATCTTCTCTACCATCTCTGATATTTCGTCGAAGACGCTTTGGCACTTCTTGATGATGTTGTTAGCGTCCTGGATAGCCTTCTTCGACACAATTGATCCAGCCTCCGCAGACTCAAACACTTTTCCTACGCTCTCGAGCGCGTTCGATGTGAGCTCCACATCATCGGCAATGTCTTTGACGTCTTGGTCTGCCCGCGTGGCTGAGTTCGTGAAGTTGTACAACGCGACGCTGAGCTTGGCGCCAGCCCCCGCGATCTGGATGATGCTAGCTGCGAGGCCTATGACTTCGGCCATCGTAGGATACTTGCTGCGTGCGCATTACTTGTCCGTTCGAAAGTGTCGCATTGCAATGGTGCTAGGATTGAGCGCGAAGATAAGGGCGGATCAAGTGGGAAAGCAGGCTTCGCAAGAAGGCTGAGTGCCTGTATGACCCGCTGCGGCTGAGGCGCGGCTGCATGCTGTGAACGCCTTGGCATGGGTATTAGAGCGAATGAGGATGCCGTCGCACATGCGATGGTGTACAGCGCTGTGAGCAATGCAGGCAAAGAGATGCGCCGACCCTTTCGCGTACAGACGTGATGGGTGTCCCTACGTACCTAGGTAGTGCTTGGGTCCAGCGCACGTGCATGTGGCCCTCATCGTTGCCCTCATCAGGTGTGCCTGCCTGTTTCGATCCCTCAGTGCCGCGCCTCCGCATCGAATTACTATCTCACACCGGTCGGCCGAAGAAAAAGACGAGCTCTTCTTCATTTCTACAGATTGTACCTTGACAATGACACGTGCTACAAAATAAATGGGCAAGCAGCTCTCTTCGATGTTTTTGCGGCCGAACCTCGCACAATGATACACCGGATAGTTGGGAGACCATACAGTACAGAAAATTTGAAAGAGTAAGGTCGGTCTGGCGCATCATGCAGGATGTGAAAGGTATAAACATTATTTTAAGCTAGGCTCTGGGTATATAGCGAAACTGCATGCCAATGCAAGAAAAAATGTAGGAATGACGCGTGACTTCATCGAGCGCCCTCAGCCACCCTCCGCCTACTTGACATGTACAAGTTCGGGTGTCTGCTGGTAGTAATCCTGTTGCCCATTACCATAGCCGTACGTGACCTGTTGTTGCGTAACGGGCGCATAAGTTTGTTCGGTCTTCTCGATCGTCTGGTTCCAAGAGACGTGTTTGGCGATGCCCAGTAGCGTTATGAAAGCCAGACATTTGGCTAAGCCTATGATGTAAGACAAGGCCAGCGCTGCGCCAAGGGAAGGTACTACGGGCCAGTAGATACTGGATGAGTAGACTACCCCCAACGAGGCGTTCATGAATAGGGTAACGTAGAGGGCTGTAACCCAGCCGAAGAGGTCCTGGGGATGTTAGCAAATGTACCAGTACAGAGTAGCTGCCATGGACTTACACCTCCGGGTAAGCGTCTTGATCTCAGTGCCGAAACGTTTGAAAGAGACATAGCCGCCGAAATAATAACAACGATCATCCATACAATGTCGTAGGCAAGATCGAGACCATTCGAAACTAGTAACGCAAAGTCCCAATTGGATTCCAGGGAGTTGTCCGCCAATGCGACGTAGGCAAACATGATAACATCTGCTAGGATGACAGCATACGCAACGCCAATAGTAATCAGAAGTACGGTCTTGGAACCAGATGACATGTTCCCAAATTGCTTGTGCAGCATGGAGTTCAGGACGTAGACGAACACGAACAGCAGCGCAACATTGGCCAAACTGCTCATGATGGCGGAGGCAACGTTGATATTCCAATAATCAATGTAGCTGATATTGTCGCACTGTGCCATGACTTGGCTTACGAGACTCAAGATACGTGCGCTGAAGCATGTTAGCACTTCTAAAGCCTGGGAAAGATACTTTGTCCTTACATGACCTGGAGGAAAAGGGCTACAGCGAAAGGCACACCAATCAACTTCTTTCCGGCACCGCTCTTCTTGCGGATAAAGAACGTCGATATGAAAATGACCGTGTACAGAACCAGGAACAGCACCACAAATGCAAGCGCGGCTTGAGCGTACGGTGTAGTAAAGGCGTGCGTGCATGAAGCATTGCTGTAATAGGTGCCACCACCGCCGCTGCGTCTGGGTGCCATGGTAAAAGGGTGTTGGTGCTGATCAAGTCCCTAAGTGAGATTTCCGAAGTCAATGGGAGGTGAGTTGGCGTACGACTGACGGTAAAACGCGAGACACGGTTCGCGGCGACCTCAAGAGTATTTCAGCAATAACAAATGCATGCTCCATTGGTGCTCCGCCTTCTCACAGCCTGCAGCCTTCCCGTTTCTCCCGTTTTTGGGATTAAGTCAGGGGCAGTTGAGGCGTCGCTAAGCCTCTCAAAGCGTTTGTCGGGCGCCTTACTGTGCCAGAATGATCGAAGCGAGAGTGCCTGAGATCCTGTGGACGCCTTGAAGCCGGGGTGTCAACGCCTCAGCGCGTAGACATAATATCTGGCAGACCCCGAGCGCAATGCATTTGATAGGAAAGGTATATGGGCTGGGTTTCTTGTAGGAGGTCATGTCCGCAATATGTTGGAATGAGACGGGGAGGCTGGTTGCGGGTTACATGCCGACCCCCAACCGAAAAAGACCGGGCTGTGCCTCAGGTAGCAGTGGTCTGCGGGTAGTCCGGCTCTGCAAGCGGCTCGAGAGAGTGTCGCGTCACAAAGTGGAACGATGCAGTGGATGCGATGGCACGGCATGACAGGAACAACCAAGGGTGATCGCCCGGGCAATTCAGCCTTGCGGGTGGCTGGAGCTTCACGTGACGTGGCTAGTGCAGTGACGGATCAGTTTCCGTGATGCAGGGCGCGGCATTACATCATGTTCGTCGCCTCAACCAAAATCCATCTCCCGGCGCGTCTCATTCACGCGCATCTATTCTTTCGGAGGATAGGCGGTCAGCTGCTCTGATTCATCTTATCATAGCTCGGCCGTCGTCTTACATCTGGCCGTGAGCTCGCAACATCCACCTGTTCCGATGATTCCGTTACAAGGGACCCACGCCACAAGTCTCCCTACCAGCCACGGACATCCGGTATATATCCTCAGACTGCCGCGTACCCATCTCCGAACCCCAAACAATTGAAGACGATACGGACAGGAAGCTAGAATTCAACAACCCTACTTACATCGCTGGCGCACGAGGAATTAGCAATGGCACAGGTATTGCAGGGACTCTCGACGCGACCCGCGCTCGGTAGTCACGACACGTGGACGGCCAACGCAGCATCGGAAACACTGGATGTGGACGGCGCAACAACATTGAGCGCCCAGAATGCTGAGCAGAGAGAAGATTCGCGAAGTAGAAGCACGACAGCGATACCATCCGATGACAGTGGTTCAGAAACGCAATTGGTCGAGAAACCCGGAGGCCGTAGGAAGAGCATTCAGGTTGTTTTAGAGCAGTCAGGAAAGAAGGGCGAATTTACCTTCACTGCCAAAGACCCTGTTTTCCAAGAGGTTCTACAGTCAGGCCTGCGGCGAGAGGCCGAGAAACTCAATGGGAAGACCAAGGGGAAACCGCGCGATCTCGTCTTCACACAACAATTTACCACGTTCGATCGCCAAAACGCGTCCGCGGCGCACTCCCCATTCCATGGATTCTTCACACTCTTCTGGATTGCAATGGCTTTGTTACTCGCGCGAATAGCAGCAGGTAACTACAGGACGAAAGGCTCCGTATTTGGAGATGCAGAGATTCTGCACTTGATGATCGACAAAGACTTGTTCGTCATGTTGACGACTGATGTCGCAATGTGTGTAGCAACCAGCTTTGGCTTTTTCCTGCACAAGGCCATTGCCAACGACTATCTGACTTGGAACGGCTCAGGCTGGCTCATACAGTCCTTGTGGCAGACTTTCTTCACCTGCACCATCATTTGGGTTACTTTCTGGCGAGACTGGCCTTGGACTCATACAGTCTTCATCGTCCTACATGTCTTCGTGTTGCTAATGAAGCAACACGCCTACTCTTTCTACAACGGCTACTGTATGTGATCTGCATTTACTCAGGACACCTCAGCTGACCTTTAACAGTATCACGAGTGTATCGACGACGCAATTTGCTACGCGAGAAGCTACGACAGCTCGATGATGTCAAAGCACAGGAACGCCCGACGCAAACATCTCCTCCGACTGAGGCACTGACTGCCTCGGGTGTTGATAACTCTGACCAAGGCGAGTTGACGCGTCGAGGAAGCGTTGGCCCGAAATACTCTACCAATTTATCAAATGAAGAATCGGAGATCGCATCTATCGGCAAAGCCATCGAAGCTGGAAACCCGCTCGATTCGGAACAGATCGAAGCCTTTAGACGCGTGCTCAACACCGAGATTACGATCCTTGACGAAGAGCTCCGTGGAAAGTGCACTACCACCGATAACGTATACCCAAACAATTTGACTTTTTACAACTTTGTGGAGTGGGCGTGCCTTCCTACACTCGTCTACGATCTAGAGTACCCCAGGCAGGAACGCATCAACTGGTGGTATGTAGCGGAAAAATCAGCGGCCACTTTGGGAGTCATCTGGATTATGATCATCATCTCGCAAGCATACATCTACCCTGTAGTAGTAGAGACTATGCGACACAAAGAGGCCGGCATGTCACTCGACGAGCGATGGAAAGAGTTTCCATGGGTTGGTAAGTGCTACATCACTATGAGGCTGTCGAATATACCGCTAATGATCTCCCTTTATAGTATCCGACATGCTCTTCCCTCTTCTCCTAGAACAACTGCTCAGCTGGTACGTCATATGGGAGTGCCTCCTAAACGTACTGGCCGAAGTCACACGATTTGCCGACCGCGGCTTCTACGGCGCATGGTGGAACTCCGTATCCTTCGATCAATACGCTCGCGACTGGAACCGACCGGTCCACAACTTCCTGCTTCGACATGTCTACCACTCCTCGATCTCGTTCTTCCATCTATCTAAGATGCAGGCGACGTTCTTCACTTTCTTGCTCAGCGCTATTGTGCATGAGGTTCTCATGTTCTGTTTGTTTAAGAAGGTCAGGGGTTATCTGTTTACATTCCAATTGACGCAGCTGCCGCTGGCAGCGTTCAGCAAGACGAAGTTTATGAAGGGGAGAGATACGTTGGGGAACATTGTGTTTTGGTTTGGTCTCTTCATTGGACCTAGTGTCATCACCAGCTTGTACCTTATCGTTTAGATGTACTAGTGTGTCGTAGACTCTCACCTCCCTTTCAAGCAATAAATTTGTTGCTTAGTCTTTGACGATATCAGTTATCTGGGGCTTGTGCGCCTTTGCTTCTCTCCTCCTTCAACACTTCCAATACTCTTCGCGTCAACCTATCACGCTCACCAACATCTACAGTACCATACGCATCCTGCGACTGCTTGAAGACCTTCTTTTCCCATCCGTCTCCAACATTCGGCTTCCCTGCGTCCTGCCAACAATCCTGCACCGTACCCCCAATATTCTTAAAGAAACCCTCTAACCCCGCCGGTCCGCCACCAGCATGATAGCTCTTGAACGGCCCAGCGACTGCCCACCGCGGCCCCATACTACTCTCTACGATACTATCCAGCTCCTCCACCGAAACAACGCCCTCGTCCACAAGATGAACAGCCTCGCGCAACAGCGCAAATGCCAGCCTGTTCGCCACAAAGCCCGTCGTCTCCTTCTTGATATGTATCGGTACTCTCCCGCGGCCGGTCCAGAACTCTTGTGTCCGTTTGATAACTTCTTCCGACGTATCCGGCGACGGTACGAGTTCCAGCAACGGCATGATATGCGGTGGATTATACGGATGCACGACCAACAACCTCGATTTATCCTGCATGTCTTGCGCTTGCTGCGACGCCGGAATACCAGATGTGCTGCTCCAGAATAACGAGTGTTCTGGTGCGTGTTTCTCGACATTCGCCCATAGCTCTTTCTTAAAGGCGAGGTTCTCCGGACCGGATTCTTGGATGATGTGCGCGTCTTCTACAGCTGATTCGAGGGACTTAGCGATGCGGATATTGGATATAGCGGCTGCTGCGGGCTCTTCTGCGAAGAACTTGGGTAGATTTTCTTCGACGTACGTGTCGACGTCGGGTCGGGTGTCATAAATGGTGAGTTGGGAAGGGCCGAGGAGGTGCGATAGGTGGAAGGCGGCGAAAGATAGGCCAATGGTTCCGGTGCCGATGAGAGTGATTCTGAGGTCTTTGTTGCTTTCTACTTTCAAGATAGGATCTTGTTGCGAATCTCCTGCGTCGGACATGTTGGTTGTGGGGATGATGGATTGGTTCGGCTAGTCGTGATGAGAGGTTTGGAAGTCGCGGTCACTATCTGGGGATGGGCCTCCTTATATCTGAATTCTGTTTACTAATGATTTTCAAGTTCCACTCAAACCTCGTAACAAGATTATCTGATGTGTGGCAATGAAGCGGCTCTTACACACCCTGGCTCGGATGTTACCCGGAATAACGTCAGAAGGAGCGCCGATCTTAACCGCTTCCGGATGGCAGGGTAGCTGCTCAACCCCGCCTTGTACCTTATCCCCGCTCCACGATCGACTCGAGCAGTGCGAATCCGATGGAGATGAGCGCGCCGAGGAAGAATTGGTGGCAGTCGCCTATTAGAAGGCATGGAGGCGGCCCATCTGATGGTCACTCGCTTCTTGACCCGTCACCTTCTGTACTGCGCTTTCCAGTACAATTCTACAGCGCTGGTTTCCTCGCATCAGTTTATCCGGTTATAAGTCGCGTGTTGTTTGCGATCCATTGCTGAGCCAATTGCGTTAAGATGGTGATCTTCAAGTCCAGGCAACCGCCTATCGATCGTAAGTTGTCAAAAGTCGAATCTACCATGCCAATGCATTATCATTGATGCTGACCGTTGTAGTACCAACCGAATTGACAGACTGGGACTGGCTCTTCGATTCCGCCTATTCACCTATCAACAAATACTCGTCGAACGAACTAGCTGGGTTCCAAAACGCGATCACGAAGGAGCGTGTAAACTGGGCTGATGTGAAGAAATACTCCACATACATCTCCACCGCTCTGGTCAAGAAATATGGCCTCAAAGAAGGCGAGACAGTGGCATTGTTCAGTCAGAATACTGTCTGGTACCCGGTGGCCATGTTTGCTGGACTCCGCGTAGGAGCGAAGATCAGCGGGGCCAGTCCGGCATACAATGTTGAAGAGATGACATTCGCGCTGAAGACCGCGGACGCAAAGTTCTTGATGACTACACCCGGTAGTATGGACATTGCAGCTGCGAGCGCAAAGGCTGCGGGCTTGCCGCAGTCCAACGTGTTTCTACTAGAGGGCGAATTACCTGGATACACCACTGTTCAGGATCTAATTCGCATGGGAGAGTCGTATGGCGACTCCGGACAAACCCCAACATTCAAGCTACCTCCCGGCAAGAAGAACAAAGACGTCTGCGGTTTTCTATCTTTCTCCTCTGGAACGACCGGATTGCCAAAAGCTGTAATGATCAGCCATCAGAACGTGATTGCGCAATGTCTTCAGATACAGCAGATCACGCCTGAAACTCAGAAAAAGATCATGGCCGTACTGCCGCTGTTCCACATCACCGGTCTGGGTAAGCTCCGACTGTTCGAAGTGCATGTGAGATATATACTGACTTCGTACCTCTACCTCTGCAGTTCATCAGATGCACTTGCCAGTCCTTCTCAACGCCGAGGTCGTCATGCTTCCGCAGTTCACTATGGAAAAGATGTTGGATATCATCATTGAGTATAAGCTTAGCGAGCTTCTACTGGTACCACCGATTCTCATCCGACTCGTGCGCGACCCGTTGGTTGACAAGTACGATCTCAGCCATGTCACACGCTTTTCGTCCGGCGCAGCTCCACTCTCGGAGGAGATCATCCAGCAGCTTCAGAAGAAGTTCCCCAACACTGGTTTCAAACAAGGCTATGGGATGACGGAGTCCTGCTCGTGCATTACCGCGCATCCACCTTCGAAGTTCTCATACAAGTATGCGCACTCCGGCGGTGCGATCGTAGCTTCGACCGAAGTCAAGATCATCAAAGATGATGGTACGGAAGGCGATGTCGGGGAAGACGGTGAGGTCCTCGCTCGCGGGCCGCAAGTCGTCATGGGCTATCTCAACAATGAGAAAGCTACTCGTGACACTTTCGATGCTGACGGGTTCCTTCATACCGGCGATCGCGGTGCCATTGACGAAGAGGGCATGATTCACATCTCCGATCGTATCAAGGAGCTCATCAAAGTGAAGGGTATCGGTGTCGCGCCGGCTGAACTCGAAGACCTACTTCTGGGCCATCCGAAGGTCGAAGATGTCGCAGTGATGAGCGTCAAGGATGATTACTCTGGTGAGCTGCCGAAGGCATACGTTGTGTTGAAGCCGGGAACGGAAGAGAGTACAGCGATCGGGAAAGACATTATTGAGTATGTCAGGGAGAAGAAGGTCAGGTACAAGTGGGTGAAGGAAGTTGAATTCATCAATGAGATTCCGAAGAGTCCTTCCGGAAAGATTTTGAGGAGAGTGCTGAGGGACAAGGAGAAGAGTGGGAGGTTTGGACTTGTTGTTAAGGACGAAGCGCGCGCGAGGCTGTAGAGATAAGACCTGACTTGAAGCAATGAAGTCTTAGGTGAGTTGAGCAGGTGTCGTATAGGGCCCAAAAATGTGTCTGCTGTCGTAAGAACGAAATATAACCTGCAACATTCGCGATGGGGCAGCAATATTGCCACAATGCCATGCCGCCGTGCCAAAACGCCTCAGCCTTGCTCAGCCTTCTGCGGGGCAACATTGAGCATCCTCTTCTCGTATCTACACGCCGGAGCAACATTTCCCTCTGAACACCATATCAGGCTCTATAGATTTTGTTCCAACCACGAAAGGATTCAAAAATATGAAAACCCTCGCCGCCATCGGATTAGCATCCAACCTGTTACAATTCCTTGAGTTTGCGATTAGAATACCTGTTAAGAAATTAGCGAGCTTGTTCTCTTTCACGTCCCTGTACGGGCCAGCCGGTATCATCGTCTATACCTTTGGAAGCCAGGATGTTTGGCAAATGCAGATGCAGGTCCTGGGCAGTTTTGATCAAGCAGAGGCTATGAATTTCAAGAAGTCCATCCAAGAAGAGAGCAGCATCATAGCTGTAGCTGTGAGCATAGAATGAATTTTATCGAAACCAATAATCTAACAATAGAACAGGCCACTATCCTTGCTCAGATTGCTATTACTGCACTATCCTTGGACAATTTGAGCCGAATGCACTGGGCTGCTCGCGCCTGCTTCATACTGAGCTTAGCATCTTTCATCATAGCTGTTTACTATGCTACCAAGCAATATCGTATGCTAGGGCGCTGTTTACACGCTGAGCAAGTGAAGACCTGGATCAGAGATAAGGCCTCGTCTACTGACGTGGATGGGTTTCCCTCTGTAGCCTCTGTCATTACTGTCTCAGCGCCGAACATGCTCCTATCGTTTTCACTCAACTCTTTCCTTGTAGGATTAGGTATTTACTTTGGCTTGACATGGACCCGAAGCTTGGATGAAGAAGCTGGAGCCAACGCGAGTCGCGCTGCGTTCATCACTTACTTGGTCGGTTTATGTGTATGCTACGGGATCTACGCTTTATCAAGCACCGTTGTGGCGGACCAGACATATGCGGTCGATAAAGAACTATTTCGGAAAGTGAACGGCCTGTCCGCAGGTGCCAGAAAAGACCCAAACGATAATGAAACAGGAGGAATTACCTAGGTAGCAGCGTTCCCACCCAAGCTTCTGCGAATGGAAGTGGCAATGGCAACATCGAATTGCAACCTCCTCAAGTTTTCTCAGAGAGAGAGCCACTTCGCTACACTTCCTCCAACGATGATTCAACCCGTCGCGAGCTATTGGAGGTGATCCAAGAAGCCGCAAAGTTGCGTGCAGCGACAGCCAAACTCGACGAACACATGGCTCGACTTCTAGGGAAGCTTGGGGAAGATGAAGTGGTCTAGGTTTGATGTTTGTGCTTGACCAAGGATGGTGCTGTTGGCTTGAGTGTCATTTTGAGAGACTTTGGGAGAGTTTGCGTTACAACTGGGTAGGAAAGAGCGACCGTGTTCACGCCGCTTCGCAGAGCTGGTCTCACCGACGTTGGTCAACTGGGCCGTGTTTGCTTCGACTTGTGTCGAACTAGATGTGGCATCATCTCTGACGTAGGCTAGATTGCAAGGGGGGTGAATGTGTGGATGACAAATGACGTGTGAGGGCGTGGTGGGGTCGGCGTTTGTGCCCCTCCGACAGGGTCTTGGATCAGAAAAGTTACTCGAAGAAGGTGCGATTTTACATTTCTAAGCAACATACTGCGCCCCGTCATATAACTTTGCGCAAACTGCAGTGCGCGCTTTCTTGTACCCATCTCTCTCATACACTAAAAGAACATAATCAAATTGCCAACAAAATGGCCATCACAAACCCGACGCCGAACCAACCCCAGCATGACGAGGACGACATCGACGTACATGATGTGGACAATACACTAGACGCCGAGGAGGCGGAGGAGATCGTAGAGGACGATGGCGACGTGCCCATGGACTCAGACGACGAGGGTGACGAGGGTCGCCAAGAGATGGAGATGGAGATCAACCTCCAAAACGACTCGGTCGCGCATTTCGACGAGCACAAGGACAGCATCTTCTGCATAGCGCAACACCCCGTACACCACGAGATCATCGCGACAGGAGGCGGCGACGATGTCGGCTACATCATCGACGCGTCTTCGGCGGCAGCGGCGCAACCGAGCAGCGACGGACAGCCCACCGAGCGCGAGGGCCTGAAGAGCATCTTCACACTAGATGGACACAAGGACTCGGTCAACGCCATCACATTCACCCAGCCAAAGGGACAATTCGTCGCGACAGCTGGCTTGGACGGAAAACTGCGCGTATGGCAGGGCGTGCCTGACGGCAAGAAGTGGAAGTTCCTGGCAGAGGCACAAGAAGTCGAGGAGATCAACTGGGTCATCCCCAACCCGTCGCCCGACCACCCCAACGTCGTCGCGCTTGGTGCCAATGACGGTTCAGTGTGGGTGTATCAGATCAGCACAGAGAAGAACAACGAGCTACAGGTCCTACAAGCCTACTACCTTCACACCGAGACTTGCACTGCCGGCACATGGTCACCCGACGGCTCCCTCCTCGCTACCATCTCCGAAGACTCGAGTCTGTACGTGTGGGATGTATTCGGCGATGCCGCATCCCAAGGTCTCACCGCGACCACCGATTCGCAAGCTGTTGTTGGTCTAACAGGCCTGGACGAGCGCTTCCGCGTCGAGGGCGGACTATACTCAGTCGGCATCCCGCCATCGGGCGCATTCGTCGCAGTCGGTGGCCCCGAGGGCCAAATCCGCATCGTCGGACTCCCCCGTCTTTCTCTCGCTGCGCCCGCGCAAGCATCTACATCGTCAAGTGGCGGAGGCGCAAAGAACAAGGCTGGAGGAGGCAAGCAGGCTGGTGCCAAAGGCGGTGCTTCGTCAGCTGGCCAAGCTGGCCAGATCTTGGCAAGTCTCCAAGCTGGAAGCGACAACGTCGAGTGCATGAGCTTCTCCTCTGCACCACTTACACTCATGGCCGCCGGCAACGTCGACGGCTCCATCACCCTCTTCGACACCGCACACCGATTCGCCGTTCGAAGGCGGATAGAAGACGCACACGCCGACGACGAGTCACCACAAGCTGTCGTTAAGCTCGACTTCGTCGCCAAGGAAGGTCCAGGAGGTTGGCTGTTGACCAGCGTGGGATACGACGGTGTTTTGAAGCGATGGGATGCACGAGGTGGAACGGCTGCGGCTGGAAAGGGCCTTGTAGGCGAGTGGAAGGGACACCGGGGAGGTGGTGAAGGAGGAGG
>Ga0265797_10007153_pt1 | contig 15419 bp, 20 predicted proteins | sample P2T30metagenome_FD_192433 | JGI IMG/M metagenome (GOLD analysis project Ga0265797, IMG submission 192433) | Plant litter microbial communities from East Loma Ridge, Irvine, California - P2 T30 | ecosystem: Environmental > Terrestrial > Plant litter > Unclassified | place: USA: California... | reverse complement strand
AATATGACGAGGAGATAGATGGTAAACAAGCCAAGCGCTTTACGCTTGACGGAAAGGGTAGTACGGTTGAAAGCAAGCGGAAGGCACTCGACGCCAACGGTGAAGGCAAGAGCAAAGGCGTCAAAATCAACCTCGACATCTTCCAAGACGACACTCCGGTATCGGATTACGTCGATCCGTCTACGGTCAAGGTGAAGAAGCCTAAAAAGAAGAAGGAAAAGAAGACACGACAAAAGACTGCCGACGAGGACGACATATTCCCACCTCCTGAACAGACAAACGCCCCACAAACGGACAGCACTGCCATGGATGTTGACGGCGCACAAAATGTAGCTAGCAAGAAGAGGACTTTCGACTTTGAGGACGACGACGATCTGCAGGCGAAGCTGGCCGAACAGAGACGGCAGGCATTGAAAAAGCGCAAGAAGATGGACGGCGCCGAGCTCGCAAGGCAGATGCGTGAAGAGATGCCCGTTGATGAAGAGGAACCGGAAGAGGGTGGATTGACTATCGATGAGACCACAGAATTTGTTGCGAATCTCAAAAAGCCCGAAGAGCGGGAAGAGGACTCAGATCGGGAGCGAAGAGTACGCCAACAATCCTACGGCCCATCCGCCGCCAATGCAGAAGATGAAGATGGCGATGCAGCAATGGCTGGACAGTCATACGCAGAGGTAGAGGACGCGGAAGACCGGGAAGCTCGCACAAGCAGAGAGGCTAGTACGCCCGTCGCAGAGGCAACAACCACAGGTCTTGATGAAGAAGATAGCATGTCTGGTCAAGGTATGGCTGCTTCACTGAACCTTCTCCGGAAACGTGGTCTCGTCTCCGACGGCTCGGGTGGCGAGATTGCCGAGAGAGACCGCAAACGCAACAAGTTCTTGGCCGACAAGCAACACCTTATCGAAGAATTTGACCAGCGTGCACGCGACCAGCGTGAAGCAGAACGCCACTCGGGCCGCTGGGAGAAGATGTCCAACAGAGAGCGGGACGAGTTCGCGCGCCGGCAGAACGAAATGCGTGAGCAGTACCTCAGCAAGCTTCAAGCAGAAATGTTCAACCGCGAATACCGCCCAGACGTCAAGTTGCAATACCACGATGAATTCGGCCGCAGCATGAATCAGAAGGAGGCCTTCAAGCACCTGTCACACATGTTCCACGGCAAGGGCAGCGGCAAGCAGAAGACCGAGAAGAGATTGAAGAAGATCGACGACGAGAAGAGGAACATGGCAAAGGGCGTGTTGAATGTCGGCGACGAGGGGGGCATGATGAACGTGCAAGGCAGAGAGGGCAAACGCCAGAAGACCGCTGGTGTCAGACTGCAGTGAGGTTGCAGAATCTTGGAACTCCCAAGGTCAAGGTTAGTCCTCATCCCTGATAGCCCTTAATGATACGACTCGATATTCATGAGACATCTAGACAAACATTTCTCAGCCGGTGGGCGTCGATACAGGTACGTGCCATCTCCCATTGTTGTTGTGAAGTAGCCTCTCAAGCAAGGTAAGTACCGTCGTTGAACTCATCGTGGTGAAGTCACATCGCCATCTGCCGTTGTCGACAATTCTGGATACATGTGAAATTGTTTGTGAAGAGTCTGGAATTTGATCGCTCTCAAGACGTGTACATCAGCTTCTGCGCTCCTGCCCGCTTTCATCGTTATGTGCCCATGAGTGAGCTCGTGGAGGTCTTGCCGGTTGCCGGTGAAGTGAAGTTACATGTAAGCTTGGGCCATAGCCGTCACGACAATAGCAAACTTATTTTAACCGCAAAAATACACATGATACATCACACATTTTGACACTCACCTCACTTAAATCTCTGATTGTACTCGTACTCCAACAAATACCAGGCGACACCCTAGGCGTGCGACTCAGGCAACGGCAACTGGACAGTGCGGAAGCACGGAAGAGCAGCAACACGCGACGCGTTTGAAAGTGGAATTTGAACTGTTCACGCCCTCGACAGCGCCACACCATCAAACAGCCAACAACACGACTCCACCTTTGAACTCTAGGAACTCCATAGCTCCAGAACTTTGAAACCGGGACTTGATAAGAAAACTTCGCATACCATGGCGCCCTCCAAAGCCAACTCACCGGAATACGCAAAGGACGAGAAAGTGCTCTGCTTCCACCTCGAGCTCCTGTATGAGGCCAAAGTGCTCGATTCCAAACCTAAGGATCCCAACGACAAGGGCGATGGTTACGTGTACAAGATCCATTACAAGGGCTGGAAAAACACGTACGTATGCCTTTTATTGTCCTCTAAATTTCGCGTTTGGTCGTCCATGAACCGAGCGCGATGGCAATAGCGACTGCTACAGGCCTCAAGCGTCGTGGGCGTGGCGCGACGACGATACTGTCAGCTTCGTGCATGTCATGGCTACTGTTGAATAATCGTCGTTCACTGGTCCTAGCGAGAGGCCGACGGTGTTACGCACGCGGCCGGCCGCACAACTCCTCGGGCGACATGCTAACCATTTCGGCAGCTGGGATGATTGGGTGTCCCAAGAACGCATCCGCAAGCTCACAGATGAGAACAAGGAGCTTGCAGCCAACTTGAGGAAAGACATGGACGCGCAGCGCCGTGCAGCTTCCGGGAAGCCTTCAATAGCCTCAGCAACCAAGAAGCGTGGCCTCGGCTCTGAGGCGCCAGGCTCATCGGCGAGAGGTAGCGAGGACAGGAGCTCTGTCGCTCCGCCACCGCCACCTAGGGGAACTAAGAGAGCGCGCGAGATCGAGGGAATTGACAAGGTATGTTTTTACTTGTTTCCTGTGTTCCGGAATTCCGCGGTTGCTGTTTGCAACCAGCGCAGCCGAGATGCGACCGCAGATTACCATATTCGTCGTGTCTTGAGCCGTACTCTAGTATCAAGTCGCATCTTGACGAGATGCACGCTGTGTCACCTTGTATTGATAGCAGTGTACGCTCGAGGACTGACCGAATACTTTACAGGAAGAGGAGTTCATGCGCAGACCTGCTGTCAAGATCTTCATCCCAGACGCTCTCAAATCCATCCTCGTAGACGATTGGGAGAAAGTCACCAAGGAGAACAAAGTCGCGCCAACTCCCGCTCCCATCTCCGTCACGCAATTCCTCAACGAGTATGAGGAGTCCGAAATGGCACATCGCCGCCCTGGCTCGGCAGATGCCGACATCCTCGAAGAAGTTATTGCCGGCGTCAAGGAGTACTTCAACAAAGCTCTCGGACGCATTCTTCTTTATAGGTTCGAGAGGAACCAGTATTTTGACTGGCACAAGCAGCTCGAGAAGGGTCATGGCGAGCACGCGGGTAAGACATTATGCGACATCTATGGGTGCGAGCACTTGCTCAGACTCTTTGGTAAGTTCCTGCCCATGACTCAAATGCACTCAAGGTGATCCCTAACAACCCTCATAGTCGCAATGCCAGACCTGGTCGCGCACACCAACATGGATGCCCAAGCCGTCAGTCGTCTCCGCGAAGAGCTTTCCAAAATGACGCAGTGGCTTGCAAAGCGCATCGAGCGCTATCTCTCCATCGACTACGAGCATGCAGGCCAGGATTATGTCGAGAGCTCGAAGGGCGTCGCGTAGAATGCGAAGTTACTTGCAGAGTCTCAAGAAGAAGCAGAAGAAGAAGAAGAAGAGGAAGAGTCCCAGTAAGACCCAACGGCGTTCTGGCTGTTATTTAGTCTAATTCATTGATTTGCTGGACCGGTATGGTGTTGGCGTGGGAAGGACATCAGCAGCGACAGGCAGGTCTGCTAAGAAATGCTGATTGGAATTCGGCAATTGAGATAGGTCTTTGGAACAGACTCGTTACTGCTGATTATGTAATATTAGATACACTGAATTCGTTTGGATGGACGAGTGAGCTTTCTTGTTAGGGATTGAACATCATCATGCCCGGATCTGCGATATCTGTCACCAAATAGATGCATGTCAATGACTGCCATTTTGAATTGAGTAAATGAGTACACGATTTTTCCTTCTAAGAACCCACTCGCTGAATTTTGCACTTACTCATCAGCTGACGATCGTAGAAAGTCCATCAAAAGACCATCCTGCTTCAGCAGCTCATAGTCCGCACGCAGCTCCCGTGACCCTTCTTTCAGCTGCTGCAACATCGGCTCTAAAGACCCCTCGCACGTCCTCAGGTCACTAGCACACTCGTCGCAAAGCGCCAGGCCGCATCCCTCGCCGTCCTCCACTTGCTGCTCCAAGCAACACTCTTGAGTCGCCAGATTGCAACAGACACTGCACCACATATCGCTGGCATCATTTTCGTCAACAAGCCTGTTCATCGCTTCGTTCAGGTCTTCCTTCTTGTCATCGACGCCCGAAATCCGTCTGAGCGCGTGCTGATCGCAGACCATGATCTTCATCCGAACCATGGTACAATTCGGGCAGACCTGCGTGGCATCTGAGCCCTCAGCTCTATGGCCGCCCCTCATCTCTTCCCACCCACGACCATCATCCCACTCAATGACTTCAACGGTTCGCTCAGGCAGACCAAGGACGCTGTAGGATGCCCAAGTGCAGAAATGGCAAGGGTTAGAGCCGTCGCGGGTGGGGTCCCTGTAGTCGAAACGGACCGGGTGGCATAGTTTGGTGCGCACGGTTTTGGGGGTGCCGCTGGCGATGAGGTCTGGTGAGTCTCCCCGTGGATTGTATGGACCGTGTATGGTGCGAGTAGTGGCGGCCTGGTTGTTGACGGGCGTTGCTTGCAAGCTGATCACTATCTTGGCGTCAGCTTGCTCGAGCTCCAACGAGTCTGCTGGTGGTTCGGGTGAAATAGTCGAGCGCAGGGCGAAGGTTTGTATCGTCTGATCGGCAGCAAGTGTCGTTGACACGACTTTCACGTCTTCTTGCTCCACGCCGGCCACGTTGTCTCGCTCAACGTCCGACTCTTTCGAGATCTCCTGTGCAGATTCTTGCGGTGATCGCTGATGCCGGTGCTGAAGTATCCTCGTCCCAAGTGGCTCACAAGCTTCGCCAGCCATGTCGCAAGCTGTACAAACTTCTCCATCGCGGTGGAGGGCTCCAGCGTTGAATGAACATACCCTGGGACATTCCAGACATTGTAGGCATGTGGTTTTTCGAGAAGCCTTCAGGTTGATACTGGGCTCGTTCATGAGTGGAATGTAACGTTCTCCATCCCATCCGATGCGTTTTCTTGTCGGCACATGGCCGGGCTTTGGGCCCGCAATACACGGTTTGTGGCCGTCTTCCTGGCACTCGACGCATCGACCGCGGTGACTGGAAGGATCCTGGTTGTATTCGAATGAGCAGACCAACCACTTCTGTCTCTTGCCTAGGTATTGACAATGCGTGCAAGCCGTTTTCATTTCTGGCTCCTGTGGGCGTTAGTAGTGGAAAATATGTGACACTCAGAGATCGACACACCTTGACCAGTTGACAATCATTGTCATTATCTTTACACTCTTCGCAGGGCCACGAGTGCTCATTGTCAAGTAGACTGCACCTTGAGCCAATTGCTAGGCAGTCGAAGCAGCCTCTTGCCACCGGATGGTTAGTAAAATCGCCCAGCAGCTCCGAAGCAATCACACGCACACCGGTTGCTTGCACGCCCAGGGTACCTGAAAAGGGATCGTGACTGATACTCTTGCGCTTGCGCAACTGATAGCCTGCGGTCCAATTGTCACGTGGTGGCTTCACTTCACGATCCAGCTTGGCACAGAGTTCACTGTATGCAAGCTTCCCGGCTGAGCTGTTGAAACGAATGCACAAGGCAGGTGGCGGTTGAGTTCTGGTTTCGAGTTCGGGTGCGGGCTCATTCGTGTGTCCTTCACCGTTCCAGTCGTGGTTTCCTCGGTGAGATGTTTTGACTTTCTTTCTGCGTGGTCTGGCCTTATGCGCTTCCTCGCGAGGGTCGAAGTCGCCGGTCGTATCCGCATCTATCCATGTGCATGGTAACATTCTTCGTTTTGGTCGGAGTTCTCTCTTGTAGAAAGTTTGTTCTTCGGTAGTATTCGCAGTATCTTGAGTTTCGTCGGATGGGTGGAGCCCCGACGCGACATCGCTGGAGGAGATGTCACTGGCAGGAGTGTCCGTCCTCTCGTCTTCTAGCCTTGGCAAAGAGCTATCATTGCCTGCACCTGTCTCGGGAGCCCCAGAGGACATTCTGTTGTCGGCGGTCGCTTGGACAGCAGTTGGAGTATGTGGTGATAATGATGTGTCCATTGTCTCAGGGCTGGCACACATAGGCGAACCAGTGGAGCCGCCCACGAGAGCACCGAGGTGAGGATGTTCCTGGTCCATGTCTTGTCCCTTCACGGGCTTCATGATCCACCGACAGACAGTATCAGCCAGACCAGATCTTGAGTGCAAGAGTCTTGAGTCTTGCTGTCGAGTCTCTAAAGGAGCACGTGTACCGGTGCGGCAGAGTGTCAAGTGTTGAGGTTAGACGGGCGGTGGGAATCGGCTTGCTTGATTGCTCATGCACATGAAGTTGCCATGTTCAGCTGCTCGTGAACGCTGGAGTTTCGTCGATGTCTGCCCGTCTTTACGGAGTATATTCTCGTGGTTGCAGAAGTAAAGCATCAGTACAATGTGTATCTGAGTTGCGTGGAAGCCATACTCGCTCCAAATAATGGCGGGAAGTTTTTGGTGCCGCCGACCGCATAAGCATGTGAAAGTCGTCTACATTGTCGTCTGATAAGGCTCGTTGAGAGATGAGCATGCGCAACAAAGAGCGATGATCGTCAATCATGGAGTGATCTAAGATTCTCAGCTTCATACACCACCAATCAAAAAGCGGTTCTGATGTTGTGAGCACCGATGGAGTACGCCGCGATCTATCCTGAACAGAGCATCTGGAAGCCGCTCAAGCCACTCTTTGTTTCTTGAAGAACCCATCGAGCTTCTTTTGACTTTCGTCATGTGCAGACCTGCCAATTCCGCCGCGTTGTCGCTTCAGGCCCACGAGATGCTGCTTACTGTCCACAGCCAGGATCACCGTCGAGCATCCGTTCAATATCCTGGAGTTGCCTGTACTAGAAGCAATGTTTGTTATGGCCTCCGAAGCCTTGCTTTGATCTGTATTAGGTGGTGCGGAAGCCTCATGAGACGGCGATATAGGCTTTTGTGGGATAACCGACGTTTCTGCAACAAAACTCTCCTCGGTCATCGTAACAGGATCTGCCTCATGGTCGTTTTTGCGGATCTCAAGATGCAAGTAACCTGTGTTGCTCCAACCACCCAGATGTTCCAACATGAGATCACCTCTCGCTGCAGTGACCTCAGGCGCAATTCTAAGACATCTCCGAGGTAGGCGCAACAGCAGGCGTCGCCATAGGTTGGACAGCAATATACCATGAGAGACCACTGCTACCACATGCTCGTTGCTCGTTGTGTCAATGTTGAACAAGGGAAGCAAATGCTCGTCCAGGAAGCGATCGGCACGCTTTGCCATCGACTCTTTACTCTCAACATCGACGAAGCCCGGATCGTCTTTGTGCTTGTCACGATGCGCCTCCCGTCCTGTCTTCTTCGAGTCCGCCGAACGAGCTTGAAAGGACTTGCCCTCGTAGTATCCAAAGTCCTAATGGCGATGAGTAACCAGACTGTACAAGCAGCACATACACGGCCATGACTACGTACCTGTTCTATGAGTTCTGGGACTTTGACGATTTGTGGCGTTGGTGGCGACGCGTCCGAATGGGCAGCTGCCTGGGCCTTTCGAAGAGCCTCCGCAGTCTTCGAGGTTCGCGTCAACGGCGAAGCATATATATGTGTCAAGACCGTGCCTGTTTTACATAGGTGGTTTCCTAACTTGTCTGCCTGGTCCACACCGTGATTCGTCAGAACGGAATCGCGAACGCCTGCGTAGAGCCCAGCTACGTTGTCGACCTGCAAGACTGTCAGAGATTGCTGAACTATCGAAGCTACTAACCCGATAGTTTGGACACACTCACAGTCTCCGCATGGCGGATCAGATAGAGCCTCATGTGATGTATCTCGGTCAACAATGTTGGAAAAGTGGCGAAGATGTCCCAAAGCGCGTGCTGTTTGTCGCCGTGTTCTCCACTTTTCTCGCGCCCTAAGATTGAATTGGGGCGACCCATTGCTTCCACCGCCACTTTCTGTCTCACGATAAGATCTGACATTGTGGATTGTAGCTATACTTTACGTCTGTCTCAAAATCTCCAAAGGTGCAGGTTCACCATACAGGCGAGACAACGCCACCTCTAGACTCCAGTCCTCGTCACCCACCATGTCCACAATCGCCCAGCCCTTCTGGCAAAAAACCGAAGACTGGCACACGGCCGGAGAGCCCTTCCGTATAGTCCACGAGCTCCCACCAGACACATTAACCAAAGGCCTCACAGTCTTCCAGCAACGCCTCCAAATCACAGCCACCCTCTCCCACCCTCTAGACCTGCTCCGCCAATCCCTATGCCACGAGCCCCGCGGCCACGCAGACATGTACGGAGGCTTCATCACTCCGCCAGATGATGAGGGCGCCCACTTTGGCGTGCTGTTCTTCCACAAAGACGGCTTCTCGACCGCGTGCGGACACGGGACGATCGCCCTCGGCTACTGGGCGATCTCGCACGGGATTGTAGGAGTCAAGCCTGGCGGTACGGCTGATGTCGTGGTCGATGTGCCTTCGGGCCGGGTGACTGCGCGGGCGACTTTTGACGGCGACGGGGCTCTCGTGCATGTGGATTTCATCAATGTGGCCAGCTATCAGATTTCTAGCGGGGATGATGTTTCTATCGACTTGGCTGCTGGACAGACTGCCTCCCTGAATCTAGATCTGTCTTTTGCAGGTGCTGTGTACGCCTGCGTTGACGTGGCTGACTTGAACCTTCGTGTGGAGCCTTCGCGGTATCAGACTTTCATCGATATCGCCCGCAAGATCAAAGCTCAGCGCGCTGGGTTTCTCTATCAAGACAAGTACGACATCTATGGCGTGTGTTTCTTCGAACATAAGAGCGAGAGCGACGATGCGGTTATGCAAAAGAACGTTGTCGTCTTTGCAGATGGGCAGATTGACAGATCGCCCTGTGGCTCTGGGACGTGTGCGAGACTTGCGGTGTTGCTGGCTCAGGGTAAAGTGAGTAGAGAGAAGCGGTTGGTGCACGAGTCAATTGTTGGTTCAAAGTTCGAGGCGCATGTTATGGAGATCGGGGACCAGAAGCCTTTTCCGAGTTGTATTCCTCGAGTTAGGGGCACTGCTCGCCTCGTTGGGAGGATGGAGTTCTACGTTGACCCGACGGATCCGATTCATCCTGGGTTTGTGCTCCGGTGACGGGGAGTAGACTGTAAGTTGGAAATGAATCAAGAGCACACATCAAGCTTATCTTGTTCCTTCTCCCAGCTACATAAACAACTCTTCATTGTAAGTAGTGCACATCGAGTCCCAACGCACGAAAGTCCTCTGATCCTTCCAGACGCCCACGGCGCCCAAATGCCCTTCTCGCACCTGCAATTCTGCGCCGGTGTAAGAGATACCTTTAATCTTCGCAACAAGTTTTGCGCCCTTTTCCCATCCAGTAGCCTCCGCTTTGGCAGCATTGAGCAAAGCCTCTGCACGCGGATGAAACTACATGCGGGGCCACCAGCGGGTGCGATAGCTCTTCTCGCCAGTCATATGCCAGACCGGCAAGCTTGCTGTGTGATCACATTCGTTCCGAGCATCATGTCCGCCCAGCTCTTTCCTGTTGGTAAGCCTGTGTTCGTTCTATAAGTGCCAAAGGGCGGAGGAGAACTTTCGATTTCTACAGACAACACCATCTGGTCGATCCGCTTTGTTGTTCTGATTGCTTGGTCGATGAAGCTTAAGCTGTGATTGAAACTCATCCAAGTCAGGTACTCGGTGTACGCCCACGAAGTTTGGAACACATCCGACTCGTAGTCCAGCGCAACGTGAAAATCTGTTCGGATACCCCTCGGGATATCCGGTACGATGCCACAGACCTCGTCTTCGACACGCGGCGCCTCTACTTCTCCATCTCTCAGCATCAAGCGGCCGAGTTCCTGCTCCACCCACATTTCCTGGAAATAGAACTGATTTGAAGTGCGAAACCCGTAGTCCTTGTCGTATTTGCGGCGCAGAATGTCCATGGTGCCGGCGAACATGGCGCGTATGGCTTGTGCCGGACCCATTATGGTGCCTGAGTTGAGCCAGCGTGGGAGATTCGGTACCACCCATGTGTCTGTCGAGGGGCCAAAAACGTCTGAGGCTAAAGAAGATTCCGGGACCGCCCAACAAACTGCTCTACGCTCGTCATCGGGCCAGCAAGTCTTGTCAGGGGCGAAGAGGATGCTCTCTTTGATTCGTGCGCAGCCGTGGACAATGCCATGTATGCCTTCGCGTCTCAGTCGGGCGGGGCGTTGGATTATCGATCGCGGTGTGGTGGCGCTTGATCAAAACATCGGGTCTAAGCTGTAGCCAAACATCGTATGCATCCATAATTAGGACGAGATCGTTATCCGCGGAAGGAGGGAGGCTGTTGAGGTGTGCGTGTGTTTCCGAGATCTTGAACAGATGTAAATTCGAGCCATTGTACTGTCCATGACCTCCCAGCCGAGAAGAATCGGGTTGGGATACCCGGTGATTACTGCTGTGCGTACTAAATTGCAGAGGTCGACATTGATACCGACAGCAGGAAACAAACATACTAGAGATGATGCCAGTAAGGCGCGTTCGCGGTGGACTGACCATCTTGCGGGTGGGCTTTCGATCGAACACCTACGCCGTGCGCAGGGAGAGGGAGGCGACATCTCCGTTTAGAAGCTAAGCTTTGTCAATGTCATACGACTTCAAGTCCCGGCATGCAAACAGCTGAACTCCCAGCCATCTCGATTACATGGATGTGGGTACAACGCCTGTGTGCGAATCAAGGCTTGCGTTGTGGCAGCACCGAAATGCACCAAGGCCCTGTTTTATATGTTGGTGTTTAGCGACATGTATCACCTCAGGGCATGGGATTGTGAGGCTGGAACTGATGCTCGAATGACTAAAGTGGAGTTGGAGCCGCAAGGCTTTGTGAAGTTTTGTCGAGAATTCGGGTTCGGGCTCGCATCACAATGGAATGAAGTCCACTCTGACTTTGACATGATGATCATGATCGTCGTCCGATCGACCTGGCCAGAGCTCTCTGTAGGGCGGTGGCAGTGCTCCTGCACGAAAATAGATGTTGACCATACGAACCACTTTTTATGTAAGGACACTGTAGACTCGAGGTTATAATGCTCGCGCCTGATCGAGACTGGGCAACAAATAGTATTGTGACATGTCGCTGTAGCAAAAGACAGAATAGTTTGTGTCAATTTTAACGAAAGATCATGATTAACATACTAGAATGCAGGAATACCTGATTCCCGGACTGCCTCTAAAGCCAAGAAGAAAAAGAGTGGCGCGTCGACAATGTCTCGCCTCCGCCATTACATACCCCCAATCCAAAGTGTCGACAAACTAGCCTGACGCGGCACGCCATGTACGAACGCGTTGCAGCAATACCACCTCAGGGCTCTATCTAACAATGTCGTAAACCCATAACCCATCTCAATAACGCCTGTGCGCTAAACGTAACCATGTCAGATATAACCAGCGACAAACAAATCAAGCCTTCGTGTGATGAGGACGAGCACCAGCCTTGCCGATGCACTCGACCTTGAAGCCCAGTGAGGCGAGCTTCTGAGCGTCGACCACGTTGCGGCCATCGAACACCAGGCGTGGTCGGCGCATGACCGATGCGATGCGTGACCAGTTGACGCGCTCGGAGCCAGGCTTGCCCTCCAAAGCGTGTTCTGATGGTGTTGAGAGGGTTGTGGATTGCGTGCCGGTAGATTCAGGGCTGTCGCTACCAGCGTCGGAGCTCGCAGACGAGTGGTCGCTAGCCATGTTGTCTTCGGCTGTGGAAGCCCGTATTTGAGCAACTGGCGACTTTTGCAAGATTTCGGGCTGAGGCGTGGGCGTAGGGATGAGATCGGTCTTGAATTGATCCCATTCAGTGAGGATGGCGATGGCACAAGCATCTGAGCAGGCAGACACCGCGTCATGGTAGATTGTGATGCTGTCTTTGATGTTCATTGTGGGGTTCGCAGCTTGCAGATCGTTGTAGATTGTCTGCTCTGATACTTGCGGATCGAAGATGGCGACTTTGGCGCCTTCTGCGATCAGTTGGCTGATGACTGTGATGGCTGCTGTCTCACGGGTGTCGCCAGTGTTCTTCTTGTAGGCGAACCCAAGGACGGCAATCTTTTTGCGCGAGAGGGTGTTATACAGCCGCTGGATGATGCGCCTTGTGAATCGGTGCTTCTGGTATTCGTTAATTTCAACGACAGAGCGCCAGTATTCAGCAACCTCTGGCAGGTGAAGAGTTTCCGAGATGTACACAAGACTCAGCACGTCCTTTTTGAAGCATGAGCCACCGAATCCGGCAGAGGCCTTCAGCATACGGCTGCCAATTCGGCTGTCGAGGCCAACAGCGAATGCAACCTCATCAATGTCTGCTCCGGTCGCCTCGCACACGGCACTGAGAGAATTGATGCTGGAAATGCGCTGAGCCAACATGCAGTTTGCAGCTAATTTGGCGAGTTCTGAAGACCAAAGGTTAATGGTCTTGATACGGTCTTTGGGCACCCATGCGGAGTAGACGTTGACAAGTGCATCTGCGGCAGCCTGCTCGTGCGGCAAGTGGCCGATGAGGATGCGGTCGGGCTCGAGCAAGTCGTTGATTGCAGTTCCCTCGGCCAAGAACTCGGGGTTCGAGAGAATGTGGAAGTTCACATTAGGGTCTGCAAGACCGGAGAAGATCTCGCGTAAGCTCTCTGCGGTACCGCATGGCACTGTGCTCTTCTCGACGATGATTTTGTCAGTGGTGGCCACTTCGGCGATGTTACGTGCCGCAGACTCGACGTAGGCTAGGTCAGATGCCGATCCGGAGCCGACGCCACCAACTTTGGTGGGTGTGTTGACAGAAATGAAAATCAGGTCGGCTGCGTGGATTGCTCCCGAGACGTCGGTGGAGAAGTGAAGATTTGGTTGCCTTCCATCAGTACCATCCCGGGCAACCTCGACAATTTCATGGAGTCCAGGCTCGAAGATCGGCAGCGAGTTGGACTTCCATGCCGCGATGCGAGGCTCACTCAGGTCGACGACGGTGACGCTGATGTGAGGGTTTTGTTTGGCGATGATGGCGCACGTCGGGCCGCCCTATACGTTCTATCGTCAGAGGAGAGTCGAGGGAGAATAATGCATGGAAGCCTCGGCGAACTTACCACATAGCCGGCGCCAATGCAGCAGATGTTAGTGACCTTGCCTGAAGCCTTCCAGCTAGCCATGATGGTGTTTGAGGGGATAAGAGGTGACGATGGAAGTGTGTAGTAACGGTCTCGGAGGCAGGAAGAGCGTCGACGACCGTCAAGAGGGCCACAGTAGGCAAATGCAGAAGGTTATGTTGCGTCCTTGGCAACTGGTTGGGAGAGAGGACGGGTATCGGCGCCACGCTGCAGGTACTCGCAAGGCTCAGCAATCTCAGGGCAAGGGCGGGGCGGACAGGGAACGGCAAGCAGGGAAGTTAGCAGGCTGAAGGTGGGAGAGCCTCGCGCCCAGGCCGGCCACGACTTTTAGGGCAGCTATATACTGTACTGTAGAACTACTGCTGCCCTGTCACGGGAACGCTAGCGAGCAACGTGGGTTGAAGCAGTGGGTACCATCTACAACCAACCGGCGGCCCCGCGGACAGCATGACTGGGAGCGTGTAGATATGAGATGGCCGACTTGGGGCAGCCGACGTCCGATCTTTACCATCAGCACATTTGACCATCGACATCTCCTAGTGCCGTGTGGCTGCCATGCTAAACCCAGGCACGCCCGAAGGTTCTCGAGGACAAAACCGAGAGAGGAATTCTCAATCTTGTGGGCCGCCCAGCTGAAGGTTTCACTTGCATCGCTTCTTGGGTCCGCCACTCTCCGGGCGCCTTGGCGTATCATCTCCCCGGCCAAGCATACTGTACAGGAGCCGCTGGGCTGAAAGCTACGTCCTCGACAAGGCTAGGCGGAAGAGATGCATAAGCACGCCATTCGTCTTTACGCTGCGTGACGAGAGCAGTCTACGTGTACATGCATCTGCTTTGATACACGTACGACGTAGCTGGTGATGGCATTGTCACAGTGCAGGATTCGCACTGCCTGTCCAACGCCGAGGACAATACTTGACATCAAGCGGCTTGGGTAGACAGAAAGCCAACAAGGTCATCATCCGCGGCGTGCAAACTCTGACGATACAACTTCCGTTCGCGAAGCCGAAGTTGCAACAAATCGTATCGTGGTCCTGCATCACGAGATGGAGTGCTGGTTCGGCGTGCTGTGATTTTTGGGAGCAACAACAAGAATAATAATACGATCATCAGGAATGAGCATAAGGCTGGCTCTCGTCCTCTCACAGCCCAGCCGAGCCTCCCTCCACTTTTCTCAAAATAAATGAAGTGAACGGTGGCGGAGGAAGAACCTTGGCAACACCGTTAGGTCGGATGTAGTGTTGGAGGATGGCAAGAATACGGCTTGGCGGGCGGAAAGTCGGCTCGTGTCTGTTCATCGTCCTGTGGCTACTCGTTCTGAGTCGTTTACCAGTCCTGCAACGGCCTGCATTAGAATCGCACTTGGCATCCGTGGCTCGGCGGTGAGATTGTTACGGTGTTACGTGTTGGGAGATAGGTGCTACTATATACGAGGCTGAGCTGTGCCATCATGCCATGGCATGCCATGCAGCATTGAATGGGGCCTTTCTTGTCGGCATACAATGAACACATCATCCGGAGCCTCCGCAGCAAATTGCAGGTCTCGCTACCTTACTACCTTAGTACGCTATCTTCCGAGCCCGCCATCTACGCAATTTCCCTTCTCGTAGGGCGGTACCAAGAGATCACTAACATCACTAGACTCTCGGCCCATCCGCTTTCTTCTTGGCCCTAAATCTATCCGAGAGCCTCCAGCTAGCGGCTGCTCGTTGCGCTCAGCGGCATTCCTCTATCGCCGACGTGAGCCAACACTCTATTCGTCTTAACCTTTTTATCCACCGCGGGTTCCTCCTCTTACCTCACCACGCGACTCCACGGCAGGACTCTCCACCGACCGATACTGCTCCGCGGCCGATTTCCTGTTGACATCCGCCTTCTTCTTACTTAGCACTTTCCTCACCCGCGTTCTCCAGTCTTTACTGATCCGGCTTTGCAACATCCCCAGCAAATCACTTCTCGCCTCCTCTAAGCAAACCAACTTCACAAAGCTACAGTGACGCCCGCCTCACACCAGGATACACACCAGGACTAGATGGCCTCGAACACTAGCCCATTCCGACACAGCGTCGAGCGATCTTCGCAAGAGGGAGAGAAATACGGCTTGGAGCGGACATCGGTTTCTAGCGATGCGCCTTTGAACAAAGATGACGAGGACGTGGAGG